>Ga0164296_1006315_pt1 | contig 10082 bp, 20 predicted proteins | sample GEODES057metaG_FD_113533 | JGI IMG/M metagenome (GOLD analysis project Ga0164296, IMG submission 113533) | Dystrophic lake water microbial communities from Trout Bog Lake, Wisconsin, USA - GEODES057 metaG | ecosystem: Environmental > Aquatic > Freshwater > Lake | place: USA: Trout Bog Lake... | reverse complement strand
CTTCGGGCACCGAAATGGTTATGCCTGGTGACAACACGGAGACGACGGTGGAGCTCGGCAAGCCGATCGCCATGGACGAAGGTCTTCGTTTTGCTATCCGTGAGGGTGGCCGCACCGTTGGCGCAGGCCGCGTCACCAAGATCCTCAAGTAGTTCGACGAAAAGGTAGAAGGAACCCCTCATGGCTCAGAAGATCCGGATTCGCTTGAAAGCGTATGACCACGAGATTCTCGATCAGTCGACCGAGAAGATTGTCCAAACGGTCCTGCGTACCCAGGCCAAGATCCAGGGCCCGGTTCCGCTGCCCACTGAGAAGCACCGCTACACGGTGATTCGCAGCCCCCACAAGTACAAGGACTCGCGCGAGCACTTCGAAATGCGCGTGCACAAGCGTCTTGTGGACATTGTCGAACACACGCCAAAGACGGTTGACTCGCTTCAGCGACTCGACCTCCCAGCCGGCGTGGACATCGAGATCAAGATCCAGTAATTCTCAGACTTTTGGGCCCCTCTTCTCGCCGGTTGGCGGGGGAGGGGCTCAATGGTCTAGAGTTGAAAGCCCTGCCCATTCGGGCGGGGAACGGCATTCCGGATTTCCGGAACGTCACAACAGATGTGCTTGGCAGCCTGTGCAGACAGGGACACCAAGCCAAACCAGTCGAGCGCTCCGCTCGGGGTTTCCCGGGCGGAGCGTCTGCGTGCCGGCGAAACGTCGCCGATACGGAGTCAAGGAAGGTTGCATCGTGGCAACGAAGGCGATTGTCGGCGAAAAGGTCGGCATGACACAGATTTGGGATGAAGAGAATCGGGCCGTTCCGGTCACGGTTCTCAAAGTCGCGCCTCTGCGTGTCGTGCAGGTCAAGACGCCCGAGACCGACGGCTACTCCGCACTCCAGGTCACCTGGGGAACGAGGAAGGCCAACACCCTGAACCAGCCCGAGGCTGGCCACTTCTCTGCTGCGGGCGTTGCCCCAGGGGCGAAGGTTGTCGAGCTTCGTCTCGAGAACGTCGGTGATTACACCGTGGGCCAAGAGCTTGGCTGCGACATCTTTGAGAAGGGCGAGCGCATTGATGCCTCGGCCACCTCAAAGGGAAAGGGTTTCGCAGGTGGCATGAAGCGCCACAACTTCAAGGGTCAAGGCGCCTCGCACGGTAACCACAAGCACCACCGTGCGCCTGGTTCAATCGGTGGCTGCGCCACACCTGGTCGAGTCTTCAAGGGTACGAAGATGGCCGGTCGCATGGGTGGCCAGCGCGTCACCACGACGAACCTCGTCGTTGTCGCCGCTGACGTTGAGCGCAACCTGCTGCTCGTCAAGGGCAACGTTCCCGGACCACGTGGTGCCACTGTCGTGCTTCGCAATTCTGTCAAGGTCGCTGCCAAGCCAGGAGGTGCCAAGTGAGTGAACTGCACACCCTCCGTGGTCCCGTGAAGAAGGACCGCCCGGCTCCAACGAAGCGTTCCGTCGAGCGCAAAGACGTATCGGGCAAGGTGCTCGGCACCGTCGAGCTCGACCCCGAGTTGTTCGGCATTGTTCCGAACGAAGCCGTTTTGCACCAGGTCATCACCGCACAGTTGGCTGCACGTCGTGCAGGCACACAGTCGACCAAGACTCGTTCTGAGGTCAAGGGTGGTGGCAAGAAGCCATTCAGCCAGAAGGGTGGCGGTCGGTCTCGTCAGGGAACGACCCGTGCGCCGCAGTGGATTGGTGGTGGCGTAGCGCTGGGTCCAAAGCCTCGCAAGTACGACCAGCGCACCCCGAAGAAAATGATTCGCCTTGCGTTGCGCTCTGCATTGTCAGACCGCGCTGAGCTCGGCCGTGTTGCACTCGTTGACTCCTTCAACTGGGACGCTCCCAAGACCAAGGACGCACTCGCCGCACTGTCCGCACTCGGTCTTGAAGGTTCTGTTCTCGTCGTGCTTGACGCAGGTGACACGAACGCATTTCGTTCCTTCGCCAACTTGGGCAACGTGCACACCATGGTTGCTGGCGAATTGAACGCCTATGACGTGATCCGCACTGACTGGGTTGTGTTCACTGACGCCACGTTGCCAACGTCAGCTGCCAAGGAGGAGGTCGCCTGATGCGTGATCCAATGTCAGTCCTCGTCCGCCCCGTCGTTTCCGAGAAGACCTACGCCCTCATGGACGAAGGTACCTACGTCTTCATCGTCGACAACTCGGCGACCAAAATCGACGTGCGCCACGCCGTCGAGCAAGCCTTCGGCGTCAAAGTCGCCAAGGTCAACACCCTGAACCGCAAGGGCAAGTCAACGCGCAACCGTCGGACGAACACCGTCGGCTCACGCCCCAACACGAAGCGAGCCTTCGTGACGTTGCAGCCCGGTGACTCGATCGACTTGTTCGAGAACTAGAGAGATAACGACTCATGGCACTTCGTTCACGTAAGCCCACCAGCCCGGGCCGTCGCTTCCAGACGGTCTCGGACTTCTCTGAGATCACCAAAACGACTCCTGAGAAGTCCCTGCTGGCCCCCAAGCCCAAGACCGGTGGTCGCAACGCCTACGGGCGCAAGACCTCTCGTCACCGTGGTGGCGGTCACAAGCAGCAGTACCGAATCATTGACTTCAAGCGCAACAAAGACGGCGTGCCCGCAACTGTCGCGTCGATCGAGTACGACCCCAACCGGTCAGCTCGTATTGCGCTGCTGCACTACCACGACGGCGAAAAGCGCTACATCTTGGCCCCGAAGGGCCTCCAGGTTGGCGACAAGTTGCAGTCGGGTCAAGGCTCTGAAATCCGTACCGGTAACGCCCTGCCTATGCGCTTCATCCCCACTGGTTCAGTGGTGCACAACGTCGAGCTGCGTCCTGGTGGTGGCGGCAAGATCGGTCGCGGTGCAGGTATGAGCGTCCAGCTCGTGGCAAAGGATGGCGGCTTCGCCACTCTTCGTCTTCCCTCCACCGAAATGCGCCGTGTGCCAATTGACTGCCGTGCCACCCTTGGTGAAGTTGGCAACTCGGAGCACGAGCTCATCAAGATTGGTAAGGCTGGCCGAAACCGCTGGAAGGGCAAGCGCCCACAAACCCGTGGTGTGGCGATGAACCCAGTGGACCACCCACTTGGTGGTGGTGAAGGAAAGACCTCTGGTGGTCGTCACCCAGTGTCGCCGTGGGGTCAGCCCGAAGGTCGTACCCGTCAGGGAAAGAAGCAGTCCGATCAGCTCATCATCCGTCGCCGCCGGACGCGCGGCGCACGGCGCTAGGGAGAGAAGTAGATGCCCAGAAGCCTCAAAAAGGGTGCCTTCGTCGACGAGCACTTGCTCAAGAAGGTCGACGTGCTCAACGAGTCGAACGAGAAGAAGGTCATCAAGACCTGGTCTCGTCGCTCCACCATCATTCCTGACATGGTCGGCCACACCATTGCCGTCCACGACGGTCGCCGCCACGTCCCCGTCTTCGTGACGGAGTCAATGGTTGGTCACAAGCTTGGTGAGTTCGCTCCCACCCGCACATTCCGGTTCCACGCCGGCCAGGAGAAGGGTGCGCGTCGATGACCGGTCCAAAGACCAACGAGCGTCCCGGGACCAAGGCCGTCCTGCGCCACTTCCACATGTCGGCCTCGAAGGCCCGTCAGGTTCTGAACTTGATCCGTGGCGAAGACGTCGATCGTGCTGCCGAGATCTTGAACGGCGTCGAGCGCGAAGCGGGCGGCGTCATTGCGAAGGTTCTTGCTTCAGCCGTGGCGAACGCCGTGCACAACGATGGCATTCCTGCCGATGACCTCTACGTCTCAGCGTGCTACGCAGACGAGGGAACCACCATGAAGCGCTGGCGCCCTCGTGCACGTGGCCGGGCGACTCGCATTCGCAAGCGCAGTTGTCACATCACGATTGTCGTCTCGCGTATGGAGCCCGAGCGCCTTGCACAGCGTGCCGTTGCTCGCCAGGCTGCAGGTGCCCAGCGCTCGCGTCGTGTTGCAGAGTCACAGCGCCGTGCCGACCAGCAGGGTCGTGGCCGTCGCCGCGACGCCGCTCGTGAGGCAGAGCTCGAAGCGCTTGCCGCCGAAGAGGCTGCAGGTGTTGAAGAAGAAATCGTGGAGGCCCCCGAGGCCGTCGAGGCCGAGACAGCTGCGGAGGCTGTCGTTGAGGCATCGACGGACGAAGAGGTAACGACTGAGGCGGAGAGCTCAGTTGCTGAGGCCGATGAGGCCGCCGCCGAGGACGAGACCGAGGAGACCAAGTAAATGGGCCAGAAGGTAAACCCCTACGGCTTCCGCCTTGGCGTGACGACTGACTGGAAGTCACGCTGGTTTGAGGAGCGCAACTACAAAGAGTTTGTGGTCGAGGACTGGAAAATCCGTGACTACTTGAACACGCAGCTCGAGACCGCTGCGGTCAGCCGCATCGAGGTTGAGCGCACGCGTGACCGAGTCCGTGTTGACATTCACACTGCTCGTCCGGGCATCGTGATTGGTCGTCGTGGTTCAGAAGCTGACCGCTTGAAGAAGAAGCTCGAAGAAATCACTGGTTTGCCGAACCGCATCCAGTTGAACATCCAAGAGATCAAGCAGCCTGAACTCGATGCCGCTTTGATCGCTCAAGGTATCTGCGACCAGCTCGTTCGACGCGTGGCCTTCCGCCGTGCGATGAAGCGTGCGATCCAGACGGTGCAGAAGGCCGGCGCACTTGGCATCAAGGTGCAGTGCTCCGGTCGTCTTGGTGGCGCAGAAATGAGCCGCAAAGAGCAGTATCGCGAAGGTCGAGTCCCATTGCACACCCTCCGTGCTGACATTGACTACGGCTTCCGTGAAGCACGGACTGCTACTGGTCGCGTCGGTGTCAAGGTGTGGATCTACAAGGGTGACATCCTGCCTTACAAGGTCTCCGTTGAGGACAAGATCTCTCGTGAAGCTGCGATGGCAGTTGGTGAGACCTCAGGCCAGGGCGCCGCAGCCGCAGAAGCGCCTGCTGCACCGAAGCGTCTCGTTACCGCCGGTGGTGGTCGTCGCAAGGCAGAGATGCCTGAGCCAGGCACCGCAGGCGTGGAAGAAGTCGCTGATCTCGTTGCCGCACCTGTCGAGCCAGATGAACTTGAGAAGCGTCTTGCTGCTGAAGAGGACATTGAGCGCAGCGTTATCCACGAGCACCACGAAGCTCCGCACTTTAAGAAGGAGGTGGACTAACCATGCTGATGCCCCGCAAGGTTCGCCACCGCAAGCAGCAGCGCGGTCGTTTGACTGGCAACGCCAAGGGTGGAACGGAAGTTTCCTTTGGTGACTTTGGTATCCAGGCTCTTGAGCCAGCATGGATCACTGCCCGTCAGATTGAAGCTGCTCGTATTGCGATGACCCGTCACGTCAAGCGTGGCGGCAAGGTCTGGATCCGAGTGTTCCCTGACAAGCCAGTGACGCAGAAGCCTGCCGAAACCCGCATGGGTTCGGGGAAGGGTAACCCTGAGCACTGGGTTGCAGTCGTGAAGCCCGGACGCATTCTTTTTGAACTCGCTGGTGTTGACGAGGCTCTGGCTCGCGCTGCAATGGAGCGCGCCATCCAGAAGCTTCCTATGAAGGCCAAGTTTGTGGTGCGTCCTGGAACGCACGGCGTACCGGAGGTGACCCTGTGAGCACCAAGACTGCAGAGATTCTCGAGCTCAGCAATGACGAGCTCGTTGACCGGTTGGCAGAAGCCCGCCGAGAGTTGTTCAACCTGAGGTTCCAGTTGGCCACCGGCCAATTGGACAACACCGCCCGTATGGGTTTGGTGCGCAAGGACATCGCACGGGTACTGACGGTTCTTCGTGACCGTGAGATCTCCGAGGCCGAGGCCCTGGCGAAGAGTGAAGGAGAGGCCCGATGACGGCCAACACAAGCGAAGAGACCACCGAAAGGGCCCAGCGCAAGGTTCGCGAGGGCATTGTGGTTTCCGACAAGATGGAAGCGACGATCGTGGTCGCAGTGGTTGAGCGCGTGCGACACCCTCGCTACCGCAAGACCGTGCAGCGCACGAAGAAGCTCTACGTCCACGACGAGAAGTCCGAAGCCAAGATTGGCGACCGTGTGCGCGTAACCGAAACGCGTCCATTGTCCAAGCTCAAGCGGTGGCGTCTCGTAGAAATCCTGGAGCGTGCACGATGATCCAGCAGGAATCTCGACTTCGAGTTGCCGACAACTCGGGTGCAAAAGAAGTGCTCTGCATCCGTGTCCTTGGTGGCTCACGCCGTCGCTACGCCTCCATCGGTGACGTCTTCATCGCCACGGTGAAGGACGCCATCCCTGGCGCCGCCGTCAAGCGCGGTGACGTGGTGCGGTGCGTGGTTGTTCGGACCAAGAAAGAAAAGCGCCGTCCAGACGGTAGCTACATCCGTTTCGACGAGAACGCCGCAGTGCTCATCAACGAGCAACTGCAGCCTCGCGGCACGCGTATCTTCGGCCCTGTTGGCCGTGAACTGCGTGACAAGAAGTTCATGCGTATCGTCTCGCTGGCGCCGGAGGTGCTCTAAATGCGAGTAAAGAAGGGCGACCAAGTTGTCGTGCGGACCGGCAAGTGGGCCGGCCAGCGCGGTGAGGTCATTCGGGCGTTGCCAGAGAAGAACCAAGTAGTTCTCGATGGCATCAACATCGCCAAGCGTGCAACGAAGCAGCAGGGTGCCACCATGCAGGCCGGCATCATCGACAAGGCCATGCCGCTGCATGTCTCCTCTGTTTCGCTGTGGTGCAGCAAGTGTGACGGTCCTGCTCGGGCCGGCATGAAGGTAGAGGGCGACTCGAAGGTTCGAGTCTGCCGGAAGTGTGGAGCGGACCTGTGAGCACGACGACACGACCCAGGCTCAAGGAGCGTTACGACGAGCAGTTGCGGGCGCAACTGCGCGAAGAGCTCGGTTTGGGCAACATTATGGAGGCCCCTCGCCTCGTCAAGATCGTGGTGAACTGCGGCGTTGGTAAAGCCACGCAGCAACAGTCACTGCTTGAAGGCGCAACTCGTGACCTCGAAGCGATCACCGGTCAAAAGCCAGCGGTCACCCGAGCTCGCAAGTCCATCGCCAACTTCAAGTTGCGTGAAGGCCAAGCCATTGGCGTGAAGGTCACCCTGCGCGGAGATCGCGCTTGGGAATTCCTTGACCGTCTGATTAGCCTTGCCATCCCACGTATTCGTGACTTCCGAGGCCTGCCCTCGAAGTCCTTTGACGGCAAGGGGAACTACACCTTTGGCGTCACTGAGCAGCTGATTTTCCCAGAACTCGAGTACGACAAGATCGACAGCCCACGCGGTATGGACATCACAATTGTGACGACCGCCCGCAACGATGACGAGGGCCGCGCGTTTCTGCGTGCATTTGGCTTCCCGTTCCGACAGGAGAACCGCTAGTCATGGCAAAGAAGGCATTGATTCTCAAGCAGCAGAAGACACCGAAGTTCAAGGTGCGCGCCTACACGCGCTGCCAGCGCTGTGGTCGTCCGAAGGCTGTGTATCGCAAGTTCGGCTTGTGCCGTATTTGTCTCCGTCAGATGGTGCACGCAGGTGAGATCCCTGGCGTGACCAAGGCGAGCTGGTGAGGAGGGCTGACCGATGACAATGACTGACCCAATCGCGGACATGCTCACTCGTATCCGTAATGCCAACAAGGCGCAACACGACTCGGTCACCATGCCGGGCTCGAAGTTGAAGGAGTCCTTGGCCAGCATTCTTGAACGTGAGGGCTACATCGCGAAGTTTGAGACCAAGGCTAACGAAGGACGTCCTGGTTCCTCGTTGACCATTGAGCTCAAGTACGACGCCGACCGTCGCTCGACGATCGCTGGTTTGAAGCGCGTGTCGAAGCCTGGTCTGCGTATCTACGCCCAGGCTGACAACATCGATCGCGTGCTCGGTGGTTTCGGCGTGGCCGTGCTGTCAACCTCGGCGGGACTGATGACCGACCGTGAGGCTCGGAAGCGTCACCTCGGTGGAGAGGTGCTCTGCCATGTCTGGTAACGCAACGATTCTTGGGAGGGCTGCGTAAATGTCACGTATTGGACGTAACCCCATCACCATTCCTTCATCGGTCACGATTGAGGTTTCGGGAGACACGGTGACGGTGAAGGGCCCGCAGGGCACCTTGGCTCGCACCATCCCCGGCGCCATCACGATCCGTCAAGAAGGCGACACCCTCCTCGTCGAGCGCCCCAACGACGAGCGTCAGAACCGTGCGCTGCACGGCTTGACCCGCTCGTTGGTTGCCAACATGGTGACTGGCGTCACCGATGGCTTTAAAAAGGAGCTCGACATTGTGGGCGTGGGATATCGCGCTCAGGCCAAGGGTCCAAACTCACTTGAGTTGGCACTTGGCTTCTCGCACCCCGTCTTCTTTGACGCCCCAGAAGGCGTGACCTTTGAGGTCCCTGCACCGACGAAGATCATCGTGAAGGGCAACGACAAGGAAGTTGTCGGCCAGGTTGCCGCCAACATCCGCAAGATCCGTAAGCCTGAGCCCTACAAGGGCAAAGGTGTGCGCTACGCCGATGAGCGTGTTCTGCGCAAGGCCGGAAAGGCAGCGAAGTAGTTATGGCGAAGCGTACAACTCGAGAGCTCCGGATTCGTCGCCACAAGCGCGTTCGACTCAGCATCACAGGCACCGCCGAACGCCCGCGCGTCGCCGTGTCGCGTACCAACAAGCACATCAGTGCGCAGATCATCGACGACTCGACCGGCCGCACCTTGGTCGCCGCATCGTCAGTGGAAAAGGCAATTACGGCCTCTGGTGCAAACCGTGAGGGCGCCGTTGTCGTTGGCAAGGCACTTGCCGAGCGAGCCAAGGCCGCAGGCATCACCACCATCGTGTTTGACCGAGGCGGCTTCGGCTACCACGGCCGTGTCGCCGCCCTCGCTGAGGCGCTGCGCGAAGAGGGACTGGAGTTCTAAATGGCAGACATCGAACAGTTTGAAGAGCGGACGATCAACGTCAACCGCGTCGCCAAGGTCGTTAAGGGTGGTCGTCGTTTCAGTTTCGCCGCCCTCATGGTCATCGGTGACGGAAACGGACGAGTTGGTCTCGGCTACGGCAAGGCCAAGGAAGCCGGTCTCGCCGTGCAGAAGGGCATCGAAGAGGCACGCAAGAACATGTTCCACGTGCCGCTTGCTGGCAGCACCATCACGCACCAAATCCTTGGCGAAGCCGGGGCCGGTCGCGTGTTGTTGAAGCCTGCTGCTCCTGGTACTGGTGTGATCGCCGGTGGTGCTGCTCGAGCCATTCTCGAGATGGCGGGTATCCGTGACATCCTGGCCAAGTCGCTCGGATCCTCGAACTCGATCAACGTTGCCCACGCAACTATCGCTGGTCTCAAGGGACTGCGTCGCCCTGAGGACATTGCTGCCCTCCGTGGCAAGCAGCCCGACGAGGTTGTTCCTGCCGGTGTGCTCCGTGCCTACCGCGAGCGTCAGCGTGAAGGCGACCTCTTTAAGGAGGTGTCTGCCTGATGGCCGACCTCAAAGTCACTCAAGTCCGTTCCAGCATCGGGACCAAGCCCAAGCACCGAGGCACGCTGCGCGCGCTTGGACTCCGTCGTCTCGGTCAGAGCAACGTGCTTCCGGATCGTCCTGAGATCCGCGGCATGATTGCTCGTGTTCCCCACCTCGTCACGGTGGAGGAGGTCTAAATCATGAAGCTTCACGATTTGAAGCCCGCTGAGGGCTCCTCAAAGCGTCGCCAGCGCGTCGGTCGTGGTATTGCCGGTAAGGGCGGTAAGACCGCCGGCCGTGGTACCAAGGGTCAGAAGGCTCGTGACACGATTCCTGCAGGGTTTGAAGGTGGCCAGTTGCCCCTCATGCAGCGCATCCCGAAGTTGAAGGGATTCAACAACCCCTTCCGCGTCGAGTACACACCCGTCAACGTTGATGCTCTGTCGGGCCTTGGCGTCAGCGAGATCACTCCTGAGGTGCTCGTGGCAAAGGGTCTTGCTCGCAAGGGCGCTTTTGTCAAGATTCTTGGTCGTGGCGAAGTGTCAGGCGCACTCAACGTGTCTGCCCATGGGTTCTCGAAGTCCGCTGAAGCAGCAATCACTGCTGCCGGTGGCTCCGTGACGCGCATCGAGCTTCCCTTCAAGGGCGGACGTCCGCCTGCGAAGGGCAACCAGCACGCCAACCG
>Ga0164296_1006314_pt1 | contig 10082 bp, 12 predicted proteins | sample GEODES057metaG_FD_113533 | JGI IMG/M metagenome (GOLD analysis project Ga0164296, IMG submission 113533) | Dystrophic lake water microbial communities from Trout Bog Lake, Wisconsin, USA - GEODES057 metaG | ecosystem: Environmental > Aquatic > Freshwater > Lake | place: USA: Trout Bog Lake... | reverse complement strand
TTTGCTGGCAGTGGGGATTGGAGGTGGGCTCACGGGCAACCCGGCAGAGCTTGCGATAATCGACGACCCAATCAAGGGACGAGAAGACGCAGAAAGTGAGATCCATCGAGAGAAAGTGTGGGAATGGTATGTGGATGAGCTCAGTACTCGCATCCAACAGAATGGGCAAAAGCTGCTCGTGCTCACCCCATGGCACGAAGATGATTTGCGAGGACGGATCCTGAATTCGGCAGAAGCGAAACGCTGGACGGTAGTGAAACTCCCAGCGATTTGTGAGTCAAATTCAGATCCGCTTGGCCGAGAGATTGGAGAACCACTTTGTCCGGAGCGACGCAATCTTGAGTGGCTTTTGGAGCAGAAGATGCTGGGAGAACGATCGTTCCAAGCCCTATACCAGTGTGATCCAACTCCAAGAGAGGGGTCGTTTTTTCAGGTCGGGCGATTGATCGAGAATATCCGCTCGGACGTGCCACGCATGGTGCGTTGGTGTCGAGCATGGGATTTGGCCTCGTCACGAGGAAACGGCGACTTTACCGCGGGAGTGCTCATGGGAATCGACGCACTCGGCCGGTTTTGGATCGTCGATGTCGTGCGGGGCCAATGGAGTCCGGACGAACGGAATGAGCGGATGCGCCAAGCAGCAACCTTGGATGGCACCCTTGTTCCGGTCCGACTCCCACAAGACCCCGGTCAAGCAGGGAAAGAGCAGGCACAGGCCCTCACCAGGATGCTGGCCGGGTTCTCAGTTCGAGCGATTCCAGTATCGGGAGATAAGCAGGTTCGAGCGGACCCATTTGCCGCTCAAGTCAACGCAGGAAATGTGTTTATCCAACGAGCCGGGTGGACTGGATCGTTTATCGAAGAGCTCCGCCAATTTCCCTCTGGACGCCACGACGACATGGTCGATGCAGTAGCAGACGCCTTCAACGACTTGACCGCCGGGGTTTCAGTAGGGATGCCGACCTATAGGCCACCGCAATCTCAAGCTACAGATTATCGACCCGGATTTTAGGCTCAAGGAGGCCGTAAACCATGAAAAGAAACCGAAAACCTGGTCGGCGCGAACCGCCGGTGCAGACTCCCATGGTGGGGAGTTATATCGGCTCATCTGCCGAATATGGCTTCCTACAAGCTGATCGCGCCCTGCCCAGAACCATCGATGATGCAGAACGAGATTTTGGCTCAGATATCTACGATCGAATGGCAAATGACGCCATATTGGGAGGAGCTGAGGCGTACCTGAAGGTGCTTACACTCAGCGTTGACCTCCATATTGCCCCATGCATTGAGGAGCCTCGTCCTCATGAGCCCAATCATCTGCACGAAGCGTATGGCAAAGCGGTTCAAGCGGCTGAGTTCTGTAGGGCATTTGTTGACCGTTTGGCGATTACCGACCGCCCAATCCGAAAGGTGCTTTGGGACATGCTGGATGCCGTTAGGAAAGGGCACAGGCTGGCGGAAATTGACGCTGAGATCGTTTCAGAAGGGATGCTAAGGGGGCGACTTGTACCCAAGTCGATTCGGCCCAAGCCTCGACAAAATTATGCGTTCGTCTTGGACGAGTACAACACATTTCGGGGCGTCATAGCGGTAGTTCCAGGTGTGTCTACTGCCCTTCGGAGTGGCATCGTGTACGGACTAGATCAGATTCCGAACGCCATTGCTCCCAGCAAGCTGATGATTTTGACGATGGGAGATCGAGACGGGGACCCGAGGGGTCAGTCTTGGTTCCGACGTGCATACGATCCGTGGTATCGGAAGCAGATTGTCAAACCTGAGGCCGTAAAGACAGCAGTACAGTTTGGGGGAGGGATGATCACGGCGATCGCGCCCCAAGATATCAACCAGGTGAATGTTCAAGACCCGGTTACAGGGCAGATGGTTCACATCCAAGCCGCCATCCAATCGATTCTGCAACAGCTATCAAACGGAGGAACGGCCACGTTTCCAGGCGGGACACAGATTCAAGTCCATCGACCCGATTCCAACGGGCAGTACTTTGAAGACTTCTTCGACCGGTGTGACCGTGAGATGGTGACGACATTCTTGCTGTCCGGTCGGGCGATGCTGGAAGCTCGACACGGCTCGAAGGCAGATACGGGTGCATCACAAGATGTCGTGGACGACTTGGTGCAGTACATCCGGCGAGAGTTGTGCGACATGCTGAGTCATCGCCTGTTTAGGCCATTCGTCGAGATGAACTTTGGCTCGGATTTTGCCGAGCGCTTCACTCCGAAGGCCACGATGCTGAAGATGTCTCGGCCGGATTTCGCGATCAACGCGACAGCAGTGGCAGCGCTGGTTTCAGCGGGATATATCGATCCGTCCCAGTTGCCTGACATCGACCGAGAGATTCTTGGGCTCCCTGAGCGAGCGGTTCCTTCCTTTGAAGCTTCGCTTCAAGGGGTTTGAACCGCTTATTCGGATCGGGCTTTGTGCTGGATCCACGGAGGAATTTGCTTGGGGCGCGGGATTCGTGAATGAATTCTTGCTTTTTCTTTGAACGTGCATCCATGGACGTTCCTATCAGGCTTTCTGCCTTTCCGCCCATTTCCACCCTTCTGTCCATTCGATTTATGACATTCACAGTTAGCCCGTCGGCATCAGAAGTCGGCGGATTTGTCCCTTACGAAGGGAAGGTCTTTGAAGCGGGTTCCTACCCAGACAAAGCCTTTTCGATCGGGGAAGAGGAATTGGCCACCACAATCGCCGGGTTCCAAGGCGTTGATCTTGACCTGGAGCATTCCCCCTTCCAAGACCTACTTGGCCATCGACTCGGCCGGCTCGAACATATCTGGCTTTCTGGCCGAGAGGCGTTCGGACGATTAGCCGTCCCACGCTGGCTGCACGACCTATGCGGCGGTCGATTGCAGACCTCATTAACGTTCGATAAGAACAAGAAAATCATCGGCTGCGCCCTGACTTTGAATCCTAGGATTCCAGACGCTCAGGTCGTTGCCGCATTTGCCGCATTCCATCAACCCACCAAGGAGAACTTTATGCGACCACTAAAAGACAGGCTTCGGGCCCTCTTCGGCAAAGCACCGGGGGCGGTAGCTGAAGCTGGCATTGATCCGGCAGAGCTGGACCAAGTCGAGTTTATAGAACCAACTCCGACCATAGATCCCGCGATCCAACAGCAGCTTTCGGAATTCAAGGCAACCAACGACCGACTGATTTCGGGCCAACTCCAGACCCATGCGACCCTATTTGCTGATGAGACGATTCGCTCGGCCAAGGCGGTTCCATCCCAGAGAGATGCCTTGATCTCTTTGTATCGCAGTGCGGCAATGGCAGATGGCCAAGGGACGGTTCGATTCTCAGAAGCTGGCCAGGTGGAAGAGGGTCCAAACCTGTCTGCTTTGCGCACTTTGTTTGCCCAAGCGGTACCCCACACACTCTTTCACACCCAGATTCAGAACGGAGATCCGAACGGTGAAGCAGAAGGACCCGATCCGCGGATGATCGATCGATTGCGTCAAGCGACGTCACTCGGTCGGCAGACGATTCAAAAGGAGGCCAAATAAGTGCCTATCGCACCCTATGATTTGTACACTCAAGCCGAACTGACTCCGGCCATGTTTCCCGAGCGGATGCTCAAGGCCTCATTGCCTGTCGCAGCGAATCAACATCTGGTAAAGGGAACAGTTGTCGGCATCGTCACCAATGCAAGTACCAGCGATGTTCAGACCCTCAGCCAAGCGAGTGCAACTGGCGGCACATTCACCATCACTTTTGGATTTGGAACGGTCTACACCACTACTCCGATTGCCTACAATGCGACAGCGGCCCAGGTTCAAGCGGCTCTCCAGGCGTTGCCCAACATTGGAAGTGGCGGCATTACTTGTACCGGTGGCGCGCTCGGCTCTGCGGGAGTTGTCTGCACCTTTGCGGGTGCTTTGGCCAGCCAGCCGCAGCCGATCATGGTGATAAACGGCACGGGTCTTACCGGCTCAGGTGCAGCGGTTTCGGTATCCCACACCACGGCAGGCGTTTCCAACGGCGCACTCGTCCCGTATGCCTCAGGCAACTCTGACGGATCCCAAACTCCGATAGGGCTTCTGACGGTTGAGGTCTCGGTCGACCCACAAGGCAATATCAGCTTCGGGCCACTCCCTGTTGGGAATGGATTTGGTGCAGTTCGTCACGTTGCTCCGGTTGCGATTGCAGGCTATTTCAACACGGCCGATCTGACTGGCCTCGACTCCAATGCGGTCTCCAAGCTGGGCCGCCTGATCTCTGGCACCACGTCTGCGGGCGTGCTCTGCGTTACAGGAGCTTAATTCTTGAGCACATACGTTTACGCACAAAATGCAGAACTCTCGATGATCCTGCAAGACAAATTGCCGGTTCTGACAATGACTGACCCGTTATTTGGCTTGATGCCGATTCGGTCCAAAGACGTTGCTCGTGTCGTTTGGGAGCAGCGAGGAAGCTACGTCGGACTAACCTCGGCCCGAGGCTACGATGGAGGCTATGGTCGGGTTAATCGGGAGTCGGTCAGCAGATTTGGTGTCGATCCAGCCCCTTATGGCGATCAGAAATTCATGTCTGAGGACTGGTTGACGAATTCTCGGCAGGCTGGAACCTTTGGGACTTCGATCGACCTCACCGAAGGTCAGGCTGGAGATCAGGACCACCTGATTACCCGTATGATTCAGAGGATCAAGCAGGTGGGCTGGACGATGCTGACGACCGGCACTTACTCCGTATTGGGTCCGCTCGGGCAGCTCATCATGACGGATACATTCAACCTTAATCCGTTCACGGTTCCGACCCCTTGGAGTAACGTCGCCACTGCAACGCCGCTTCTTGATCTTCGAACAGCGAAGTTACGACATCGAGGCCACTCGGTGAGCTTTGGGCGAAACGCGAGCTTGTATCTGAACAGTCAGGATGTGAACAGCTTGCTATCCAATACGAACCCGAACGACTTAGGTGCCAAGCGAGTAATCACAGTCGGTGCCGGAGCTCAGCCCATGACGCTCGCGGATGTGAACCGGTACTTGATCGAGGCCGATTTGCCTCAGATTGTGGAGTACGACGATTCGTATCTGGACGAATCGGGTGCGGTTCAAATGTTCATCCCTCAGGGATATGGCGTCTTGGTTGGCGCTCGAGAGTACGGGGATCCGGTTGCTGAGTTCATATTTACTCGGCAAGCGGACCTCATTCGGTCGGGCTCCAAGTTGGGAGACGGGGATTTCTCGAATATCTACTTCGACTTTGAGTTGAAAAAGAATCCGGCCCGGGGAATTTCGACGCTGGCGTTTAATGGGGCTCCGGCTTTCTATTTTCCGTCGGCGATTGTTCCGTTTAGGTGCTAGTCCCGGCGTTGCCGGGATTGGGGTTTTTGCTGCCTATGCCTGGGATATTTCGAGTCCGCGAGTCCTCGAGTCGCGAAGGCAGACGTGGCCTAGGCGAAGTCTGGGTGGGAAGGGGTTTGGCGATTCTGCGAACGCCGCATGGTTCTGCCCATTCTCAGTGCACATCCTGAGCATGATCGCGAAACGTCCTGTTTCGCGGAGTTTATTTGTTTGCCAAAACGATCGGCATCATGCCGCTCGTTTTGCTTTCCTTTTTAGCGCCCATCCATGGGCGCTCAGACTTTCTGCTCTGTTTTTTTTATGTTGTCCTCCGCGGACGGCGCATTGCCTTCTGTTGACTCGAGTCCTAACGCAATCTCACTTGACCTGTCCCTCGGCCAATACTCGCATACGCTCGAACACAGTGTGGCCTCGGATCAAACAGGTCAGAGCTCGATACCGGACTCAGGCCAACAGAAAGCAATGGGATTTATCTAGGGGAAAGCACATTTGATTCGTCCAAGCACCAATGTTGTGTGCCACGGGTCAGTGAGGATCTTTAATCCGAGATGCCCAGTGAACGTTCGATTGATGTCGCCACTTACAGGGCTCAGAGGTTGGGCGGCATCCTTACCCTGGGTTCCTTTCAGTCACCCAGGGCTGGCATACGTCGCCCTTCCGGGAGCCCGTCCCTGCGATATTTCGAGTCAGCGAGTCGCGAAGCCAGACGTAGCCTAGGCGAAGTCTGGTGGGGAAGGACAGACCGACGGAGTGAAACGAAGTCTGGGCGGGAAGGGGTTCGGCGATTCTGCGAACGCCGCATTGATAACTTGCGATCATTCCGCCCATTCCCCAGGCACATCCTGTGCATGATTGCGAAACATCCTGTTTCGCCAGGTCAATTTGATTGGCAAAACGATCGGCATCATGCCGTTCGTTTTGCTTTCCTTTTGAGCGCCCATCCGTGGGCGCTCAGACATTCCGCCCTTCTGCCTTTCTGCCCTTTCCCACCGTGCATTTTGAGCGTGTCCTCCGCGGACGGCGCATTGCCGTCTGTTGACTCGAGTCCTAAAACAATCTCGCACAACCTGTCCCTCGGCCAATACTCGCATACGCTCAAACACGGTGTGGCCTCGGACAAAACAGGTCAAAGCGCGATACCGGACTCAGGCCAACAGAAAGCAATGGGATTATTCTTATGGGAATGCGGATTTGATTCGGCCAAGCGCCGATGTTGTGTGCCACTGGTCAGCGAGGATCTTTAATCCGAGATGCCCAGTGACATGACCTCACCTTGATGTCGCCGCTCTCAGGGCGCGGCGGTTGGGCGGCATCCTTACCCTGGGTTCCTTGCATTCACCCAGGGCTGACTTAGGTCGCGCCTTCCGAAAGCCCGTCCCTGCGATATTTCGAGTCCTCGAGAAAATCGTGGGGAAGGGCAGACCGACGGAGTGAAACGAAGTCTGGGCGGGAAGGGGTTCGGCGATTCTGTGGACGGCGCATTGCCTTCTGTTGACTCGAGTCCTAACACAATCTCACTGACCTGTCCCTCGGCCAATACTCACTTCGCTCGAACACGGTGTGGCCTCGGATCAAACAGGTCAGAGCTCGATACCGGACTCAGGCCAACAGAAAGCAATGGGATTATTCTTTGCGGAATGCGGATTTGAACTTGTGTGCCACTGGTCATCGAGGATCTTTGATCCGAGATGCCCAGTGACATGACGTCACCTTGATGTCGCCACTTACAGGGCTCCAACATTGATTGGCATCCTTACCCTGGGTTCCTTGCAGTCACCCAGGGCTGACATACGTCGCGCTTTCAGCGCTACATTTCCTTCCACCCTTTCTGTTCTTTCCTACCCTTCGGCCCATTCCGCATCTTTCCCTTCAAATGTTTACATTCGACCCTCATTTATCCACTTCTCGAGATCAGATTCGGTTGCGGTTGGCGGATACCGATTCCGGCACCGCCGTCTTTGCCGATGAGACGATCGACGCCATGTTAGCGAGCTACTCTTTCGACGAAGCGTGCGCCCAACTATCTGAAAGCGCAGGAGCTGAATTTGCGCGTAAAGCGAGCATTGTCGACAATGGTCCACTCCGATACGAATACCAAGAACGAGCTTCCTTCTTTAACGAACTTGCCCGGTCTATCCGGAGCTTGGCCCAGCCCGCACCTGGCGCTCCACCGTTCACGGGAGCGACTTTCGGAGCGATGCACTGCCCAAACCTCGGCGGTTACAGGACCGATTAACAATGCCGCTCCAGATCAAACCGCACACTATCCAAATTCGAACCGTTACCCAAGTGGTCGGAGCCAATTCAGTATTTGGAAACCCTTCTGCAGCCACCTATGGAACCAATGTTGCCTGCTTTTGCTCGCCCCTTGAACCTAAAGAATCCTATGAACGGTTCGGAGTCGTAGTCACCGACAGTTGGGTCGTACTCCTGGAACTTGGTGATGCAGCCGTGATCACGCCAGATGCTGAAATCCTATTTCGGGGACAGACTTACACGGTACGTGGAGACATTGAGCGCCACGAGAATGGGGACGACGCGGACTGTGCACGACTCGTCATGACTCGACTTCAATATCCGGAGGCTTCATGAGCAATGCTCTCAACACGGCGGCCCTTTTGGAGGGAATTCGGTTGGCCACCTTGACTGCTTGGGGAAGCATTCCCATTTCCTATGGCCCACCTCGAGTTCCGATTACATCGCTGCCGTATGGTGTAGTGACTTGGAATCGGGTGGAGGTAGACCGAAATGGTCCCGGTAGCACGGTTGGCCGCAATTCTCAGAAGAACCTGTTTACGATCTTGGGACGGTTTCCCTTTCCGGCAGACCCAACTGAAGTCATCGATTTACAGAAAGTAAACCTTGCCAACTCCCTGATTGCTCAACTTCAAACTGGCCCAGAGTTCGCCTCGATTGGCTTACAACCCTTGGTCATCTCGGTGGATTCTGGCGAGACCGATCGCCCGAGCGAGAGGGCCTTTGAAGTCACTCTCACCTTCGAAGTATTCACCGTCGCCGACCATTCTTAGCCTCTCGAATATCTTATGTCCAATCCACTCAATGCCCTTAACTTTGCCGCCTTTAGTTTGGGCGGCACCGATATGCTTGCGCTCCTAAAAGCGTTTTCATTTCAAGTCGAAAACCTTCAGGTCGATGGCGCGGGACTTGCCGATCGGTATTCGCAGTTTCAGACCGTCAAGCAATCTCAGACGGCTGAATTCACAGTCTTCGTCAACGGATCTGGAGGCTTGAGAGCATCCAATCTGGATATCAGCGTTTGGTCGCTCGGGGGAACTGCCTATTTGGGTTCAGTTCGAAGTGGTCAAATCGAAGCCACGACCGAATTTCGGGAGCGTAGTAGCATTGCGGATACCTACACCTTCCCCAATGCGACCCGGACTCACGTTCAAGTTCGTACCGAGAAACTTGTGGTCAGTGCGGCAGCCTTTACTGGAGCGCTCATGACTGGTTCGGTGGCCTCCTTCAACGTGACAGTGGCAATCACCTTTGGTGGGACTGCGTTCTCTTGCCCAATGACGATCCGAGCCGCTCGCCATACAATCGAGAGGGATGAGATGCAATTGGAAGATGTGGTCTTGACGCTCACCGGGACTCCAACCGGACCAAGTGATTCCAGTTTGATGGGTAATTTGCTTCTAGGCACATCCCTGATTACTCTATCAGCCAACACAGGCGGCGGCACCTACGCAACAGGATCAGGGCAAACGGCATTGATTCGAAGTCTGACCGCCAGCTTCCGGGATGCTTCGCTGATCGAAATGGTTGGGGTCCTGGAGATGCAAGGTGGTGGGGCTTGGACGAGTCCCTAGCCGTATTCATTCCAGTATCAGATCGATTTCAAGTTGATGTGCCCTTAGGGCGAGTCTTGCAGTTTCGGTTCCTTTCGAGTTGGCCAGAGTTGAATCAGATCCGTTCTCAGGCGGCAGAATTTGCCTCAGGCAGTGAGGTCAAGTTCTGGTGTTTTTGGCTCGGCGCGCTTTCGTTGGATACCGACCTATCTGGGTTCGAACGGTTGGCGGTCGGGAATCCGATCGTGTTTGATTTAGTATTGGATGGGTTTCTCGAGGGGTTATGCGCCATCCGGCTCGGGGATCTTCGCTGACGCGAAGGGGCTTTGCCCTTCCGGGAGCCCGTGCCTGGGATATTTCGAGTCTTAGCGGGTATAGGGGTTCGGCGATTCTGCGAACGCCGCATAGTTACCTTGCGGTCCTTCTGGCCATTCTCTGTGCACATCCTGTGCATGATTGCGAAACGTCCTGTTTCGCGGAGTTTATTTGTTGGGCAAAACGATCGGCATCATGCCGCTCGTTTTGCTTTCCATTTGAGCGCCCATCCGTGGGCGCTCAAACATTCTGCCCTTCTGCCTTTCTGCCCTTTCCCACCATGCATTTAATGGTGTCCTCCGCGGACGGCGCATTGCCGTCTGTTGACTCGAGTCCTAACACAATCTCACCTGACCTGTCCCTCGGCCAATACTCGCATGCGCTCAAACACAGTGTGGCCTCGGAAAAGACAGGTCAGAGCTCGATACCGGACCCAGGCCAACATAAGGCAATGGGATTATTCTTATGGGAATGAGAATTGGTGATGTCGCCACTTACAGGGCTGACTTAGGTCGCGCCTTCCGGTAGCCCGTCCCTGCGATATTTCGAGTCCACGAGAAAATCGTGGGGAAGGGCAGACCGACGGAGTGAAACGAAGTCTGGGCGGGAAGGGGTTCGGCGATTCTGCGAA
>Ga0164296_1006313_pt1 | contig 10082 bp, 7 predicted proteins | sample GEODES057metaG_FD_113533 | JGI IMG/M metagenome (GOLD analysis project Ga0164296, IMG submission 113533) | Dystrophic lake water microbial communities from Trout Bog Lake, Wisconsin, USA - GEODES057 metaG | ecosystem: Environmental > Aquatic > Freshwater > Lake | place: USA: Trout Bog Lake... | reverse complement strand
TGACAGGGTATAAGGACGTGGTGCAGTTGGAACGAGAAGTATGTCCATCTTTTGCCACTGAGCATCAGTAAGCCGCTTTAATTTAGCTAGCTTGTATATGCCATCGAAGGTTTGAGTGGCAGTGATGTTATTTGCACTTTCAATAATCTTCCGTGTTACAGGATAAAAGGTATCAGCATGCTTCGCGTGGAATTGACTCAGTGCAGCTAAACGCTCTGCAATCCAAGGTCCTTGGTAGAGTAGGGCTGCAGTTTCACGAAAAGGTGTAAAGTCAATTTCAACAAGTTCTGCATTGAGTAATCTAAGGCGACTGAGTGATTCCTTAAAAAGTTTTTCTGCATCTTTATCTCCAAAAAATTCGAGATCTTTTGCAGCTGGAATGCCGATTCTTGGATGTGTAGGGAGCGAAGATGTGTCTGTACGTTGACGAGAAAATTCATCACCTAAATCAAATGCTTCCGTTAGTTGATGAATCTCTGCTGCGTCAGAACAGGTCAAAGTAAAGAGTGAAACACAGTCGAGTGTTCGACATGCCGGAACCACGCCTTGAGTGCTTAGAGCTCCTTTTGTAGGTTTTAATCCTACGATATTATTTAATCCTGCAGGAACTCGTCCTGATCCAGCCGTATCAGTTCCAAGGGAAAATGATACTAGCCCTGCAGATACCGCCACTGCTGAGCCACTGCTTGATCCACCAGGAATAATATCTTCTCGGAATGGATTACGCGGTACACCATAGGGCGAGCGTACGCCAACAAGTCCTGTAGCAAATTGATCTAGATTTGTTTTACCTACTGGGATTGCTCCTAAGTCGATTAACTTTTGAACAACTGTTGCAGACTTGGTGGGTGTGTAAGTAAAAGCTGGGCATGCAGCGGTGGTAGGCACACCTTCAAGATCAATATTATCCTTGATTGCAAAGGGTACGCCGTAGAGCGGTTGGCTAGAAATTCCACGTGATTCAACTCTTTCAGCGTAGCTATATAACTGATCTAGAGATAACCGATTTATCCAGATTGCTTTATCAGGATTGTTTTCACACGTGCGGTAGATTTCCTCAACTAAATGTTTTGGTGTAATTGAGCCAGAAGCATAAGCTTTTTTTAAGGAAGCTAGATCGAGGGATGCAGGAAGCATAAAGATTTAAAGATTAATGCAGCATTTAGTCTTCAATGAGTATGAGGACTTCTCCGCTATTAACAGGACGTCCCTCAGCGCAGCGTATTTCTCTAATCTTTCCTGTTTTATTAGCGAAAACGGATACCTCCATTTTCATAGACTCTAAGATTACAAGATTTTCACCTTCTTTTACGCTATCACCTGGCTTAACAAATACTTTCCACACGTTTCCAGGGATGTGGGCTAAGACTCCACTGCAGCCTGCTGGTATAGCTTGTTCATCAACTGGTGTAGATTCTTCGCTTTCAGAAGAGTAGTTGAGTTGTCCTGACTCTTCCCAGCGCTGGCGTTCTGCTTCAAAGGAAGCCTGCTGGTGATTTTTAAAGGTAGCAATACTCGTTGTGTTGTTAGTTAAGAAATTGTGATAGTTTTTTAAACTGAAGGTAGTTTCTTCAATTTTTAATTTCACCTTACCATGAGGGAAGTCTTCTCTAAACTTCATGAGCTCTTCGTTACTCACTGGGTAAAAACGAATTTGATCAAAGAAACGCAGAAGCCATGGATGTCCTTCTGTGAAATCTTTTGTGTGTTTATAGCGATTCCACATTTGGCAGGTGCGTCCAATGAATTGATAACCGCCAGGTCCTTCCATGCCATAGATACACAGGTAAGCACCGCCAATACCCACCGCATTTTCAGGTGTCCAAGTACGTGCAGGATTATATTTTGTTGTGACTAAGCGGTGCCGTGGATCAATCGGGGTTGCTACTGGTGCTCCTAAGTAAACATCACCAAGAGCTAGAACAAGGTAGCTTGCTTCAAATGCAATACGGTGTACTTCATCAACCGATTCGAGTCCATTAATTCGGCGTATGAATTCGATATTACTCGGACACCAAGGAGCATCCTTTCTTACAATTTGCATATACTTACGTATAGCGAGGAGAGTTGACTCATCTTCCCAAGAAAGGGGGAGGTGAACGATACGAGAAGGAACTGTGATATCATCAACTGCAGGAAGTTCACTTTCTGCTTTAAGCAAAATCTCCATCAAGCGCTCAAGTGGAAGAATCCGATAATCGAAATGAATTTGGAGTGAACGAATGCCTGGAGTTAAATCGATTAGTCCATGGATTAAGTGTGACTCAAGCCACGTTTGTAAGGCATGAACACGCATGCGTAGCGCGATGTCTAGCGTCAGTGGTCCATATTCGACGAGAAGGTAGCTATCACCTGCGCGGCGGAAACATACTGCAGGTGCATCAGGCCTTTCCGGTATGTTATGTAAGATAGCTGGCTCAATCGGAAGTTTTGAACTTCCTTTGTTTGATTTCCTAGGACTGCGAGCTGGTACGAGAGATTCGATTTCAGCGTCTTGTGCTGTAGCTGCAATCCGAGCTTCTTCAGCGCTGAGTGCTATGAAACGAATTTTATCACCTGGTTTTAATTGGCCAATTTTCCAGAGTTCACTTTGCACAATGGTCGCAGGACAGACAAAGCCGCCACAACTTGGACCATCTGGTCCAAGAATAATAGGCATATCTCCTGTGAAATCGATCGCACCGATTGCATAGGCATTATCATGAATATTGGATGGATGTAGTCCTGCTTCTCCGCCGTCTCGTCTAGCCCATTGAGGTTTAGGCCCAATGAGTCGAACGCCCGTTCGTGCAGAGTTGTAATGTACTTCGTAAGCTGTACTAAAAAGTACACGAATATCTTCTTCAGTGAAAAAATCAGGTGCTCCATGTGGGCCATACAAAACCCCAATCTCCCATTCGCGATTTATCTGAGGTTGTACAGCAGGTGGAGCTCGAAAGAGTGCAGTAGAATCTGTTACTCCAGCAGCACTCAAGCGGTTTATACGTAAAATATCTCCGGCTCGTAAGGGTCTACCAGCATGTCCACCAAATAAACCGAGTGTAAAGGTAGACTTACTGCCGAGATAGTCAGGGACATCAAAGCCGTGTCTTATGGCTAAGTAAGTACGCAAGCCTCCACCATCAATTGATTTTAGACGTAAGGTTTGTCCAGCTTTGACGCGTAATGCTTTATAGTAGGAAATACTTTTTCCGTCGAGTGAGGCAGGCATATGTGCACCACTCAGTGCAATAATGCATGCCGTGTTAAACCGTAGGGTTGGCCCTTGGACCGTACATTCAAGTGCTGCCGCGGTATCTGGATTTCCAACGAGTCTATTGGCTAAACGAAATGAACGATTGTCCATGGGACCAGAGGGTGGAACTCCGACATCCCAGTAGCCAAGTCTTCCTGGATAATCTTGAATGGTTGTTAACGTACCGCCCTCGATCACTTCTAAAGTAGAAGCATTGTAGGGGAGTTTGCTTAGATACTTCGTAGTTACTCCGCCTTCACGAAAACCTGCCGATGTTGCTATCTGACGTAAGTAATCAAGGTTTGTTTCTAAGCCATGAAGTCTAGTATTTGTCAGTGCTGCATCTAATCGGTTAAGGGCCTCTGTTCGGTCACGACCTTTTACAATAATTTTTGCAAGCAGTGGATCATAGAATGCCGTAACTTCGGTGCCGCACTCAACCCAGGTTTCAATACGTGCAGATGAAGCAAAATGCAGATCAGTTATAGTTCCTGCTGCAGGCTGAAAGTTTTTCCCTGGATCTTCAGCGTAGACACGAACCTGAATAGAAGCTCCTGTTGGTGAAGACTTCCACTGGGAGAGATCGAGTTCATGAGAGGCAGCTTTTAACATCCACTCCACTAAATCAACGCCGGTTACTTCTTCTGTTACACCGTGTTCAACTTGAAGACGGGTATTTACTTCGAGAAAATAAAATTCACCCGTAGTATTATCATAAATAAATTCAACAGTTCCTGCATTTTGGTAACCTGCTGCTTTACCAAGGCGTGTTGCACAAGACAGTAGCTGTTCACGCTGTTTAGCTGTAAGACCTGGAGCTGGTGTTTCTTCAATGACTTTCTGATTTCTTCTTTGGACTGAGCAGTCGCGCTCACCTACCGCAACAACATTACCTAAGCCATCTCCAAAGATTTGGACTTCGATATGGCGGGCATGTTCAATAAATTTTTCTAAGAAAATACCGCTTTCTTTAAAATTATTTTTTGCTAAACGACCAACGGCAGCAAAAGCAGAGGATAACTCACTGGGTTTACGAATGAGTGACATGCCAATACCGCCACCGCCAGCGGTACTTTTTAACATTACGGGATAACCAATGCGTGTAGCTTCTTTATGTGCTTCTTCTTCATTTAGTAAAAGCTTTGAGCCAGGGAGTAAAGGAACGTTATGGTTTTCAGCAATGGCACGTGCTGCGTGCTTTAGGCCGAACATTCTCATTTGATCACCGGTTGGACCAATAAATACTATGCCTGCTACTTTACATGCATCAGCAAAAGCAGGATTTTCAGAAAGAAATCCATAACCTGGATGAATGGCTTGGGCTCCCGTTGATTTTGCAGCAGCAATTATTTTATCTGCGTCTAAATAGCTTTGTGTGGCAGCAGCTGCACCCAAATGAACGGCTTCGTCAGCCTGCTGAACATGTAAGGAGTGCTTGTCTGCATCAGAATACACGGCAACTGATTTAACACCCATTTTCTTTAGGGTTCGTATCACGCGGCATGCAATGGCTCCACGATTAGCGATGAGAACTTTACTAAACATGTGCGAGATAAGTTTAGTTCCAGATAATAACCTCTATCGGAGTAGGGTTATAGGCGTTGCAGGGATTATTAAGCTGTGGGCAATTTGAAATCACACAAACGACGTCCCTGTTCGCAATCAGCTCTACATAGTATCCAGGAGCTGAGACACCATCTGCAAAGGTAAGCCGTCCATCCGGTGTAACTGGAACATTCATAAAGAAATTAATATTTGGAGCGATATCACGTTTGCCTAAATCAGGACTAAAGGCATGAACCCCGCAGATGAAACTATCTCGGCATGCATGCATATATTCTTTCTCGTGAGCATAACGCATCGTGTTGCTTTCACGTGAGCACGCCCCACCTAGTGTATCGTGTCTACCACAGGTATCTGCAACAATCGTTAAAAGAGAATCTCCAAGTTGTGAATATAAGGTAGTGCCTGTACTTAAGTAGAGAGCTCCTTGGCGCTGAATTGTGTCACTTGCGCTGTAACGATTAGCTGGATCTTTTGCATCAAAAAATAATGTGTCTGCAGCTTGATTGCCCTCAAGGTCGACAATACGGAGTGTTTGACCTTGTTTAATTTCATACGTCCATGGATCGCCAGCAGCAATGACATGGCAGTAGACAGCTTGGTTTGGATCGCGGGTACTTGTTGTCATGGTAGTTAGCTGCGCAGTAAGTTGTAGTCTTCCGTGTTACGAAATGCTCTTTGGTTTTCTGGACGTGAATTGCGGCATAGATCGGTATCCCGTGGTGGTTCACTACGAAATACCTCTAATTTAACATCCCGAGGATGATACACAGGATCCGGATCTAGGGGATGTTGGCAGGTGTTTAAAACAACAAGCGTATCCATTTCAAAACGTAGATCGATATGGTCCTTAGGCTTTGAATGGTGTGAAACAAACGATAATTTTCCTGCCTCGTCTGAAACTACTTTACTGAAGAGATTTAAATTAGGAATGAGGTCACGTGGCCCAAGTCCCCACTTAGCGAGTTCAATTAAAAAACAATCTCGTGCATTACGGTACCAATCGTTTCGTGCAGTTTGATAGTTTTTAATACCGTACTTAGTTGCCACTAACTTGGCATCTGAGCATCCACACACCGTATCATGCCAGCCAACGGTATCAGCCGTAATGGAAGCAATGATTCTTCCCATATCGGAGTGTAGGCAGTAAGGATGACGTAAGTAAAAAATATGTTGTCCTTTGAGTGTGTCAGGTAAGTTGTAGCGCTCGGTGAGTACAGAAGCATTATAGAGGAGAACCCCTACATTAGCTCCTCCTATGAGGTCAGTGAGACGCAGCGTTTTACCTCGGGAAATTACCCCAGACCACATACCCGCGTGGGTGAGGTGCTTCGTATAGAGTGCTTCTTGAGGAGAATTATTGATAACGAGGTCCATGGAATAAGCGTGTTACGTTTGGTAAGAATCGTGTGTAATTAAACTAGAATAGTTTTCGGTTTATCTACTGTCGTAGGTTTATCTTAGAGCAGGGGTGGCATTGCCGTTGCTGTTAAATGCAAGCGGGCATGTTTTACGCCTTTACAGGCTGCAAGGGTATCGGACAAACGGCGCAGTTCACGAGCAGCCCCTTGAACGAGGAGAACTTCTAAGTAGTGATGCCGCTCCAAGTGGACATGGGTTGTTGTTACAACCATCAGATAGTTTTCGTGCTGAATATTTGCTAACTTCTGCTGGAGATTTCGATTACGATAATCGTAAACAAGGCTAATTGTTCCAGCCATGATTTCTGAACCAAGCTCTTGCACATGTTGGAGGAGTTGGTCTCGAGCCATGGCTGCAATGGCATGTGAGCGATTAGGAAATTTTCTATAGGCAACCATTTCATCGAGCTTATCGAGTAGATCGGAAGGTATCGAAACACTGAACCGGGCAAGAGTAGATCTGCGACGAGTCGCTACTTTAGTCGCTTTAGTCGGCGTATGCTCGCTTTGAGATAAGGTAGGTGAGATCATACTTATTCAACATCGTCGCCAATTTGAGTCAGGCGAATGATTGGAAGTTTTTCCGCAGGCATTTCTACACGCGGATGAATGAGTTCATCGATACGGCGTTTTGTTGCTAAATATTCGGCAGAGGTGACTTGTGCTAAAGAGCGTGGTCGAGGTACAGGTACTTCGATAATCTCTTGGAGTTCCCCTGGGTTTGCTTTTAGAACAAAGATTCGGTCAGCAAGAAAAATGGCTTCATCTAAATCATGGGTAATAAAGAGAATCGTGATATCTATATTTCGCCAAATTTCGAGAAGGTGGGCTTGCATGTGAACACGTGTTTGGGCGTCTAATGCTCCAAAGGGTTCGTCCATGAGAAGTACACGAGGATTCGGAGCAAGTGCTCGTGCAATGGCGACTCGTTGCTTCATGCCACCAGAGAGTTGGTGAGGATAGGATGCAGAAAATTTACTTAAACCGACTAACTCCAACCACTGACGAGCTTCGATATCGGCTTGTTCGCGGTCCATGCCACTCATTTCTAGGCCAAACATCACGTTACGCTTTACACTTAACCACGGAAATAGGGTATAGCCTTGAAAAACCATGCCACGATCCGGAGATGGGCCACTGGTTTCTTTACCATCTACTAACATGCGTCCACTGGTTGGCTCTTCTAATCCAGCAAGAATACGAATGAGGGTTGATTTACCGCAGCCAGAAGGACCAATAACACATACAAATTCTCTACGATGTACTTTTAAGGAAATATTTTTTAAGGCAGTAACAGGGCCATGTGCACCTGAATATTTTTTTTCTAAATTTTCAATCTCGAGTACAACGGGACGCTCTTTAATTTTTGCAAACCGTGCAGCCACGGCTGCCGATTGTGTACGGTAGTCTTGGTGAGGTAAGTCTAGTACAGAATTCATGACTGAGTCGTCGTTTGCGGTTCAGCTACCAGTAGCGTTTCTTGCCTTGCAAATAATCGAACAAAGAAATTTCTAAAACGACTTGGACGTGGATTTTTCCAAACGAAAATGCGTTGACCAATGAAGGCGAGTACTTGGTCTGTTGCTAACCCGATAACTCCAATAATGATGATAGCTGCGTAGACATTATCAAAATTGCGATATTTAGCCTGCTGATTGATAAAAAAGGTTATGCCACTACTTACGCCAACAACTTCAGCTACGATTAAATAGGTCCATGCCCATCCAAGAAGAATGCGTTGGTCGTTATAGAGATCTACAATACAGCTTGGAATGATGACTCTGAGCAGTAACTGGCTACGCTTGGCTCCTAAAGTTTGTGCCGCTTCAATGAGTGCGGGGTCGTGACGGCGTATTGTATTTGAAATAACGAGTACTTGTTGAAAAAAAGTACCTATAAAAACGATCGCAATTTTAGGTGCATCATAAATGCCTAGGATTGCTACGGCTAAGGCTCCAAAGGCAGGAGCAGGCATATAACGAACAAAATCTGTTACGGGTTCTGTTAATCGAGAAATAGGAGAGTACGCTCCGCAAAGAATTCCGAGCGGTAACCCGATTAATGAAGAAAGAAAAAATCCCCAAAAAATGGTTTCAATACTAAGCCATAAACTTTCATGAAGCCATGGCTCACCTCGTAAAATAGGGCGTGTCGTGAAAGCCGTCCAAAATGCTCTTGCTACTTCATGAGGGGCAGGAAGAAAAATTGGATTAGCCGGAACACCTGTCGCTAGATGAGAGCTGTTCGTTTGTGCTAACTTAGTATTTTCCTCAATAAAAACAGACCTCTCGACTAAGAGGTCTGCTTTAAACCATGTCACATCCCCGGGTGATTTTACCTTTACTAGCGGATGCCAAAGCCAGGGCACATAGCTTACAAGTGCCCAAGCAACGACAGGCAAGAGAAAGGAAAGGAGTGTCAGTGTCCTGCGTGCAGGCACTGACAATTCTTTATTAATCTTAAACCAACGGGGTTTTGACATGACGTGAACTAAGCCTAATTCAAGGCTACTTAGTCTATTATTTGGAAGCAGCTGCGAGTGCTTCAGCAGTTAGTTTAGCATCCGAGTAAGTCGCTACATCTTGGGACTGCTTATATACTGCATTTTTAACATTAAATTCATTAGCTACACTGGAGGAGCCAAGAAGTGAAGCAAAGCCAGGACCTTTTTCTGCCATGATTTTAGCACTATCACTGAGTGAGAGGAAATGTGTTCCTCCGATAAATGCAGCATAGTCTGCTGGAGTAGATCCCGTACGAGCAGCCATGATTTTAAGTGCATCTGCACGCGTTGCAGGATTGTTGATGTAAGCGGTAATTTTATCCCAGAGTGCTACGAGTTTCACCCAGTCAGCACGGTGTTGAGCGAGGCTTTGTGGTGAAACAGTAATCGTGTCATAGATAAGTCCTGGTTCGTCGGCACTGGTGTAAATCGCCGTGGAGCCAGCTACTGCTTTCAGTGCTTGGCCTGCATTGGGTTGCCATGCTGCAACTGCATCAACTTGACCTGATGCGAATACCTGTGGGGTTTGCGCGGTTGGTGTGTTTACAATCGTTACATCAGATTCGGTTAACCCAACTTTTTTAAGCGCGTTGAGTAACATCAAGTGCTCTACTAAACCGACTTCTAAACCTATTTTTTTACCTTTTAGTTGAGCGACTGATTTAATGCCAGGCTTAGCAATAATCATGTCATTTCCGTTGCTGTAATCGGTTAGCATGATGACTACATTTTTAGCACCATTAGCACCTGTTACCAGTGAGTCACCGTTGGTTACCATAACAGCATCAGCTTTTCCTGCGGAGAAAGCATCCATCGATGGGCCATATTCAAACCACAAAAATTCTGCATCTACGCCTGCGTCTTTGATCCAGCCTTTCTGAATTGCAACTTCCCAAGCTACCCAACCTGGCCAATCACTGTAAGCGATCTTAAGCGGTGCAGCATTTAGAGATGAGATTAGGGCAAGAGCTAAGCAAGGAATCCAGCGTAGTAATTTCATGATGGAAGTAGTATTACGATTGTTAGAATTAGTATTACAGCTGTATAATAGCAGATGCTGTGCCAGTGCTTGTGGCCTCTAACAATTAATTAACCACTTCCTACAGTTTTTGGCTCTATAGAAAGCTAAAGTGAACTAGGTACTTTACCGATAAGGCTTCAGAGAGAAGCCATATCAATCACAAAACGGTATTTCACATCGCTCTTAAGCATGCGTTCGTAAGCGGTGTTAATTTCACTCATTTTAATGAGTTCAATATCGGAGGTGATTCCATGCTTACCACAGAAATCGAGCATCTCTTGTGTTTCAGGGAGACCGCCAATTAAAGAGCCAGAGAAGGAACGTCTGCGCATAATCAGA
>Ga0164296_1006311_pt1 | contig 10083 bp, 8 predicted proteins | sample GEODES057metaG_FD_113533 | JGI IMG/M metagenome (GOLD analysis project Ga0164296, IMG submission 113533) | Dystrophic lake water microbial communities from Trout Bog Lake, Wisconsin, USA - GEODES057 metaG | ecosystem: Environmental > Aquatic > Freshwater > Lake | place: USA: Trout Bog Lake... | reverse complement strand
CTTCGATTTTTCCCGGACCCACATCCGCGGGCAAACGCTTGTCCAAACTAAGGTAGTCAACACCTTCTTCAAATTTTCCGCCCTGAGCACTAGCCCCCTGCCCCAAAAAAGCGGTCGTTGTAGCAACGGTTGCTAAGGTAAATTCACGTCTTTTCATAAAGATTTCCTAGTTATTGGTTTGAAACAAATGGTTTGAAACAAATTTTTGTCTAAGCGCTCTTAATTCACAAGCTTTTGACTCGCATGCTTGGTTCAAATCAGCGTTGAACCCGCACAATAGCGGCCTCAACTTTAACCGCGGCAAGTTTCAACTGAATTTTCTCGGCCTCCTCTTTTGCTGCCAATGGTCCAATGCGGACGCGAAAAACAGTCTTGCCACCTTGCTCTTTGTCCGAGATTCGTGGATCGTAACCTTGCATTACTAATTTGGCACGCAAAGACTCCGCCTCTTCGTTGGATCTGAAAGCGCCTGCCTGGACATAATACGAGAAAGGGTCTTGACCGACTGGCTGCACAGGCGCTGGATTGGGGGCTGATTCGGTTCTTGACTTTATCAAGTCTCCAATTAAATCCACCGAGCTGCTTGCGGGCTTGTCAGCCACTGGGGCTTGTTTGTCATCCTCTTTTGAAGGAGGGGTCGCAGCAGGGCTGCTTGGGTTTGTAGAAGCGTTAGCGCCCGTCGAGTTGCTGTCTGATTTGTTGGTCGATTTGTTGTACAAAGGTGCGTTGGGATCCCAGTCTTTGTTCTTCTTCTCCTCAGCCGCGTCTTGCTCAGCCGTTCTGCTCACCGACTTGTTTAAAAAGGGAATGGGCACTTTGGTGACATAAATGACCACGACCAAAGAGATCAACAAGCCCACCAACAAACCAAGAATAAAACCCAATACGGTTCCCCCTCGTTGTGCATGGATTAGTTTGTGTTTGGGTTGCACTTTATCGGACTGCATTGTTTTTTATCCTCTATCAATTCTCTAGGCCTTAATGGGGCGTTGAATCGTCAATTCTAATGATTCAACTACATTTGGGACGGCGCACTCACCCCAAGCACTGACAAACCGTTGCGGATGACCTGAGCGGTTGCAGCGACCAAGGCCAACCTGGCTTTTTTGAGCCTGGAATCATCAACCAAAATACGCTCAACATCATAGTAGCTATGATATGCACTGGCTAAATCGCGTAAATAAAAACTTATATCATGAGGGGCAAAGTTCTCAGCTGCCGCAGTGAGCACATCTGGGTAACGAGCAAGCTGAGCGGTCAATGTCTTGGCTGCGATTGAGTCCAAAGGCTCCAAATCCGCCGAGGTCAATGCGTCCGTTAACTCCTCAATCTTTTTGCTGCGCTGCTCAGGGGTTAAATCCAACCCCTCCTCATTGGACAGCTCTTTAAGTAAAACAGAGCAAATCCTTGCATGCGCATACTGAACATAAAAAACAGGGTTGTCATTGTTTTGCGCCAACGCCAAATCAACATCAAAAACGTACTCCGTATCCGGTTTTCTGCTGAGTAGGAAAAATCTAACTGCGTCCTTGGATGTCCACTCAATCAAATCTCTCAGCGTCACGTAGCTTCCCGCACGTTTGGATATTTTCACCTCCGCGCGCCCCCTCATGACGCGAACCATGGTGTGCAATACATAATCGGGATAGCCCTCAGGTATGCCAAGCCCCTTAAGCGTAGAGACCGCCTGCAGCCCCGCGCGCACACGTGCGATGGTTCCGTGATGGTCGCTTCCTTGGATATTGATGACTTTGTGAAATCCCCGCTCCCACTTGCTCAAATGATAGGCAACATCGGGCACGAAATAGGTGTAAGTTGCATCGGACTTGCGCATCACACGGTCTTTATCATCTTTGAACGTTGTAGAGCGCAACCAAAGAGCACCATCGGCTTCGTAGGTGTGCCCTGAGTCGATCATGGCTTGCACGGCTGCGCCGACACGTCCGCTGGTGTATAAACTTGACTCCAAATAATATTCGTCAAAGTGGACTTGAAATGCTTTCAAATCCAAATCTTGCTCGCGCCTGAGATAAGCAACAGCAAACTCACGAATACTCTCTAGGTCCTCTAAATCTCCACTAGCGGTGTAAGTGCGGTCATCTGAGGAGACCGTTTTTTTGGCTAGAAAATCATCGGCTATCTCTTGTATGTAGTCGCCGTTGTAAACGGCCGCATTCTCCCCCGTAGGCCACCCCGCATCACCAGGCTTCATGCCTCTTGCGCGCATTTGAGTGCTCAACGCCAAGGTGTTGATTTGAACCCCGGCGTCGTTGTAGTAAAACTCTCGGTGAACGCTGCAGCCTTGTGTTTCAAATAAATTACAAATCGCATCTCCAAGCGCAGCCTGACGCCCGTGCCCCACGTGCAACGGCCCTGTTGGGTTGGCTGAGACAAACTCAACCAAAACTTTTTGTGCAGTCTTGGGTTTGCAGCCGTAACCCCCTCGTTGCTCAAGTACCTCTTTGATAACCTGCAAACGCGCAGCCAACTTAAGGTGTAGGTTTAAAAAACCTGGACCCGCAATCTCCATGGACTCAACCCAGCGCTCAAACGCGGGCTCATTTGCAAGTAACTCTTTTAAGGACGCGGCTAATTCACGCGGATTTTTCTTCAAAGCCTTTGCAAGTGGCATCGCCGCAGTGATTGCCAAATCGCCATGGGAGGGAACCTTGGGGGTTTCAAAAAGAGCCTTATCGCCCGCCCCAGGGACCAAAGATTCGATGGACCGCACTAAAGCGAGCTGAAGTTCTTGTTTAACAATTTGCATGCTTAGATTTTAATGCCCAAGGGGGACCCCACACCGCTTAATTGCGACGGGTTGTGAATAATATTGAGCCGCTCGAGCAACATATGGGGGCTTGATGGGTCAAAATCAGCGAAGAATTTATATCGATCTGCTCATTTTTAAGAAACTTCTGGCATCATGATCGCATGCAAAGTCTGGCTCCACGTTCAAACGCCTCCCCCTCTCTATCCCTGGTGATTCCTGCCTTTAATGAGGCCCATCACCTCCCCACGCTCATTTCTCAAATCCTCTCAGCGCTGGATCATGAAATAGCGAATTTAGAGATTGTGATCATCAACGACGGCAGCTCGGATCACACGCCAGCAGTTTTGCAAAACCTTTGTCACAGTGATCCGCGTATAGTTGCGCTGCACTTGTCCAGAAATTTTGGCAAAGAATCTGCCCTGAGTGCTGGCCTTGAGGCGGCAAAAGGCGATGTCATCGTTTTAATGGACGCAGACGGACAGCATCCCATCCCCCTTATCCTCACCATGATTGAGCATTGGCGTCAAGGCTTTGATGTGGTCTACGCCGTTCGAAGAACGCGCTCCGATCAGTCTCAACTTCAAATTAAACTCACCTCTATTTTCTACACCCTGATCAACTGGGGTAACAGAGTAAAGATACCCGCAGATGCGGGCGACTTTAGGTTAATGAGCCGACCCGTTGTGGACTCGCTCAACGCGCTACCCGAGCGCAACCGCTTTATGAAGGGGCTTTATGCTTGGGTGGGTTACCCAAGCATTGCACTGGATTACACCCCGCTCGAGCGAGCCCAAGGTCTCAGCAAATTTGGGTTCAAGGGCTCCTTGTCTCTAGCAATAACGGGCATCGTGGCCTTCTCTGTTGCGCCACTTCGCTTGTTGAGTTTGGTCGGCTTTTTTCTCTCTCTCGCCGCAATGCTCTACGGAAGCTGGGTGATTGCTGAGTATTTTCTCTACGGAATCGATGTCCCGGGTTATGCAACCATAGTCGTTGGCTTGATGTTTTTCAGCGGCATACAAATACTCTCTATTGGCGTACTGGCAGAGTATGTCGGGAGAATTTACGAAGAGGTCAAACAAAGACCCAGGTACCTTGTTGCAAAACGCATTGGGCAAGGGCTCAGAGCGGAGCAAAAATCGCGAGAAAATTGAGCCGCGAACAATCCCCCTTGGGACACCCCGCCTTTAATCCGCTTGTTGCCCCGCTCATTAGAGCATTGGCGGTTTAAAGCGTTAACCAAACTTTTTTATCACCCACTCAATCAATGCGTTCTGGATTTTGGTTTTTACTGGTGGGCGCTACCGCAAGCTTAACCCATTTAAGCGTTTACTACGCAAGCACTCAGTGGCTGCTCGCAATCAATGAACTTGCCAACGCAATTGCATTTGTGATTGCGTTTTTTGTGAGCTTTACGGGGCACCGCTTGTTAAGCTTTAAAGGCAGCGGCACTTCGGTTCAACAAAGCTTACTGCGCTTTTTCATTACCGCGCTTGCGGGGTTTTTTACCAATGAGTTGGTTTTTGTTTTGCTTTTTAGATTAATGGGGCTAAACGATTGGGCTGCGCTTTTGATTGCCATCGCGAGCGCAGCAGCCCAGACATTCGTGCTGAGTAAGTTTTGGGCCTTTCGTAAGGCCTAGCCACCAAAGACTCGCCCGGATCATTGATTCATTTTGTTTTCTGCTCACCGTTCACCACTCACCACTCACCGCTCACACGAGCCCTCTAAAGTAGTTGAACTTGCGACAGTGGACTGCGTTCTGTAAAGATTCCAAGCCCTGCCCTTAAAAACAGACACATATCCAAGCTCGCTTATGCGCTCGTTGCCGGACCAACCCACAGGACTTAGAATCCAGCGATTGGGGTTGGCTTGCTCACGCTCTAGGGTCTTCGGTGGCTTTAAGTACTCCCCTTTTGCGGGCTCAAAGTTGGCCCCTTCAAAGAGCTCGCGCCTCCAGTTGTCCCCAGCATGGGCACGCTCAAAATCCCAGTCCTGGATAATCCACATTGGACGATTAAATTCAATGAGAAAGGGAAGATCGTAAGGGTACTCACCGAGCACCAGCAATTCAGCCTCTTGAAGGTTCTGACATTTAAGGACATTGGCAACATCTTGGCTAAAGTGTTTGCGAGTCATGCGCGCGGCTTCGTGGTTGACCAAGACCATCAACACAAGACTAAGCCCCGTAACGGTCCACCAAATAGATCTCTCAAACCGCACCCCCCCCATCAACCGCTCCCAAGCCACAGCACAAAGCACGGCCATAGGCGGGATAACAGGCAACGCATAGCCGATGATTTTGGACAAAGGAATGTTGAAGAAAATAACAATTGCCCATAACCAAATCACACAAAGGCCAATCAGGAGTTGTGAATCCGTTCTCCTTACTTGGTTTTGGGTTGAAAAGGTGCCCAGTACTTTACTTAGAATTTGTGTAGCACCCCGCTTGTTATTTGCCTCTTTTGCCTGCACAAAGAAATCATAAATACACCTGATCTGATAGATCCAAAACCACACCATCCAAGGACCAATTAAAAGAGAAATGGCTGCGCCGTAAAACCAAAAGGGTTGCGCGTTGTTAAACTGTGTGCCCGTAAAGCGCTCAAATTGATGGACACCAAACATATAGTCCACCATCCCGGGGAAGTGCTGCTCTGTTAGGAAAAACCAAGGCAGCGTAATCAGAGAAAAAATAAGAGTCCCTGAGATCCAAGGGACTACTCTTAAAACACCCCACCGACCACTCCAACACAACCAAAGAAAAAGCACCCAAGCAGGCAATACAACGCCGATAAGCCCCTTGCTCAAAACACCCAATGCCAGTGCGATAAAACCAAGCCATGCCGTTTGCTTGCCCCGCCTCAAAGGTTTGGACTGCTCAATCGATGTTGCGTGGTGATCCAAGACAGATGCGCTGCTTGTTGTCCCCATTTGAAGTGCAAAACAACCAAAGGCAGAAATGGCAACCGAGATCCAACACGCCACCATCATGTCATGGTTGATGTACTGTCCGCCAAGCAAAAAAGCTGCACTGGTGCCAAAAATAATGACGCTGCGAAGTGCCTTAGTAGCGCCTAATATGGGTTTGAGCAGCGCCCCCATCAGCACCAACAAGAGGGTCGCATGCAAAGCTGGAATGAGTCGCACTGCCCATGCATGAGCACCAAGAGTTTGAGTTACCAAAGCCTCTAGCCAATAGAGCAGGGGAGGCTTGTGAAAAAAAGGCAGCCCATTCAGTCTGGGTGCTAGCCAGTCACCAGATACACCCATCCAGCGTCCAATCTCCGCGTACCTCCCCTCATCAGGCAAAGCGAGGGGCCTGAGTGCGGCCAGCACCAACAGCAAGACAACGGCTAAAAGCGTTGGCCATTTAAGCGAGACAACCCCCAACGAGCTCGAGTTTTTTGTGCTCGGATTTACCTTGGTTGGCTCGTCAGCAAGAGAGTCCAGATCATTGCGGTTGGTGTTCGTGTTGGTCATTGATTTTTTAGGGCCAGATGTTTATCAAGTTGCGAGCCCCTGACAAGCTTTAAAGAGGATGCGGATAAGTCCTGTGCAAACTCAGCCGAGCTCAGGTATGCAAACTCCACCCCACGTGCGCTGGCAATTTCATCTGCAACAGCGCTGTGATTGGCTGCGCCGGGGTGGCACATGAGGGAGGGGGGAAGATGCGTGCGCGCGTCCGCCTCTAATCCATTGACAGCTTGCAGCCACTGCTTAAATTTTGCGCGGTACTGTGCAAGCGTCAAATCAAAGCCGTAGACACCTAAGAGCAGGGGGGTGAAGTTGAATTTTTCTGCCTCTAATATTTTGCGCAGTTGTTTGGCGCCTGTTAAAGTGATAACGTTTGACTTGAACTCATTGGGGAGTACCCGAGAGACGCGTATCCAAGGTCTGCTCCTTGGGTCGCTGTAGCGAGTGCAAATGACCCGCGCCAAGCTCTCTCGAATACCGGGAAATTGGTGCACATGTTGGTGGCCGTCGATGTGGTCTGGGGCCTCCCCCCAAACAGCTTCAAAGCGATCGAGTTGCGCGTGAACAACCGTGTCCATCTCAAGCGCGTTTACACCGTACGTAAAAGCCCTGGCCAGTACTCGTCTTAATGAGCTCCCGTATCCAGCATTGCATGCGAATTCGCTGGTTAAATCCAAATGCAAACCAACGTCTATTTGCGGCGTTTGTGCCCTTAATAATGCTGCGTGGGAGGACCATGATGGGGACAAACTCAACACGCTTGTTGCACTGATGCGTCCGAGGCTTGCAAGTTGTGCGATTGCCCGGGAGACGCCGTCGTTCAAAGCAAAGTCATCTGCACAAATAATAAGCGATTTTTCGAAATTTAAAAAATTCAAACCTGCTCCGTTCTGGACCGAAGATTTAGGAGTACCATTTGGGATTGTTTCACAGTATTGTTGCATTCTCGCCTATTGAGCGGCACTTTATGAATCAAAATAAAATACGCCCAATCAGACCCATTAAACAGAACTTGGTTGACACCTACTCAAATCACCCAAATTCAATGATTTCGCTTGACTGTATTTTTTAAATCCACTTGTCTTTGTTTTCTCTAAATTTTATTGATCTGAAATGAACGACCGCATTAAAACAAACAACCTAAACGTCGCCACCTCTTTGTATCATTTTGTAAATTCGGAGGTCCTTCCAGATTTGCACATCAAGAGTGAAGATTTTTGGTCCGGCTTCTCCTCCATCGTCAGCGACCTCTCGCCTGTCAACTTAGAACTCCTCAAAGAGCGCGATCGCCTCCAAAGCGGACTTGACGCATGGCACGAAAAACACCCTGGCCCAATCGTTGATATGCAGGCATACCAATCGTTCTTGCACGAAATTGGCTACTTGGTTGAGCCACCCAAAAACGTCAGCGTTAAGACTAAAAATGTAGACGATGAGTTAGCCCACCAAGCAGGACCTCAGCTCGTGGTTCCAATTTTGAACGCCCGCTACGCTTTGAACGCGGCCAATGCGCGCTGGGGCTCTTTGTATGACGCGCTTTACGGTACCGATGTCATCTCCGAGGACCATGGCTGTGAGAGGGGTGCGCACTACAACCCAACGCGAGGCGCAAAAGTCATCGAGTACGCTCGCTACGTCCTAGACCGTACCATCCCCTTGTCTAAAGGCTCCCACATTGATTCTTGCGCTTACAAGGTAGAGCGCGGGGAGCTTGTCGTTACTTTAAAAGACGGCTCCTCTAGCACGCTCAAAGCAAAGCAACAACTCCTGGGCTTTAAAGGCGAGGCTGCAGCTCCAAGCTCTTTGCTCTTTGAACACCACGGTTTGCACCTTGACCTGATCATAGATCACTCCAGCCAAATTGGATCCAAAGACCCAGCAGGTGTCAGTGATTTGGTTGTTGAGGCATCGCTGTCGACTATTTTGGATCTTGAGGACTCGATTGCCGCAGTCGACGCCGATGACAAGGTGCTCGCATACAGGAATTGGTTGGGAATCTTAAAGGGTACGCTACGCGAGGAAGTAACCAAGGGCGGCAAGACATTCACACGAGGTCTCAATCCTGACCGCGTTTACAAATCGGTCTCTGGCAACGGCGAAGTTCGTTTGCACGGTCGCTCACTCCTGTTTCTTCGCAATGTTGGCCACTTGATGACGAATCCTGCGATTACGTACGCGGACAAAAACGGCGCAACGCTTGAGATCCCTGAGGGCATTTTGGACGCTGTGATCACAACGACCATTGCTTTGTACGATCTGCGGGGGCAAACTCAAAACGGCATTAAAAACTCCCGCAAAGGCTCGGTCTATATTGTCAAGCCCAAGATGCATGGACCCGCGGAGGTTGCATTTGCAGCAGAGCTTTTCTCACGCGTTGAGAAACTCCTCGGACTGCCTCAACACACAGTCAAACTGGGCATCATGGATGAGGAGCGGCGAACCAGTGTTAACTTGAAGGCTTGCATCGCAGGCGCTGTAGAAAGAGTCGCATTTATCAACACCGGCTTTCTTGACCGCACTGGCGACGAGATGCATACCGCCATGCGCGCAGGTCCCATGATTCGCAAAGGCGACATGAAGTCCAGCGCTTGGATTAAGGCTTACGAGCGCAATAACGTATTGGTTGGTTTGTCGTGTGGTCTAAGAGGAAAAGCTCAAATTGGCAAAGGCATGTGGGCAATGCCTGATTTAATGGCCGATATGATGAAACAAAAGATCGTGCACCCCCTAGCGGGAGCAAATACTGCCTGGGTCCCCAGTCCTACCGCAGCAACCTTGCATGCACTTCACTACCACCAAGTGTTAGTCAGTCAAGTTCAAAAGGAGTTGGAAAAAATTGACGAAGCCCATGAGCATCCCGCTATTTTGCGTGATTTGCTCACGGTCCCAGTGGCAACCAACCCCAACTGGAGCGAGCAGGAAAAACGCGAAGAGGTCGACAACAACGTCCAAGGCATCTTAGGCTACGTCGTGCGCTGGATCGACCAAGGCATTGGTTGCTCTAAGGTACCTGACATACACAACATTGGTCTAATGGAGGACCGCGCAACGCTTCGAATCAGCTCACAACACATTGCCAACTGGCTCAGAAACGGCATCGTCTCCGAGTCCATGGTGCGAGAGAGTTTTGAGCGCATGGCTAAGGTCGTGGACGAGCAAAATGCGGGAGATGCTTTGTACAAACCCATGAGTGGTCGCGCCAGTACCTCTAACGCCTACCGCGCCGCTTTGGAGCTTGTGTTCAAAGGCGAGGCCCAGCCAAGTGGTTACACTGAGCCTTTGCTGCATGCGTGGCGACTCGTTACCAAGTCCAATCCATGAACGATACTCTAGACCGACTTAAGCGCAAACTCCAGTTCTACACCATAGCGCTCGTTGTAGGGCTGCTTTTGCTTTGCTTTGCCTACCTCGAATTCATCTATCACTACTCATACTCAAGCGGTGAGAGCGTAGGATACGTTCAAAAGCTATCGCACAAAGGCTGGGTTTGCAAGACTTGGGAGGGTGAACAACTCAAATCTATTGCCGCTCAACCCAGTGTGCCTGAGAAGTTTTTGTTTACTGTGCGTGATGACGCTGTGGTGGACAAGATCAATGCAAGTTTGGGAGAGCGTGTCATTTTGGTTTACGAACAGCACCCGGGCTTGCCCAATTGCTTTGGGGAAACGGATCACTTTATTGTTGACGCGCGCACCCCGCCCAAAGACTGAAACAGATCTCAAAAGCGATTTGTGCAGACTCCTCCCCCCCTTGCTCTCTCCTAAGGCTCCAATAACCCGATTCGCCCAAGCAACTGTGCTTAGACTCTAGACAAAGCCTCGGGTCCATGGGTGCTGTGG
>Ga0164296_1006308_pt1 | contig 10085 bp, 12 predicted proteins | sample GEODES057metaG_FD_113533 | JGI IMG/M metagenome (GOLD analysis project Ga0164296, IMG submission 113533) | Dystrophic lake water microbial communities from Trout Bog Lake, Wisconsin, USA - GEODES057 metaG | ecosystem: Environmental > Aquatic > Freshwater > Lake | place: USA: Trout Bog Lake... | reverse complement strand
GTACCAAGCATTCCTATTGCCCAGCGAGGCTTGGTAGCAATGTCCAATATGTTCGCTAGCGTCATCTTCGGTGGGGCGCTAAGACCGTTTTTAATGTCCTTGTGCCGTTGCCCCAAAATTTGCAAATCTAATGTCAACACCAGTGCGGAGCAACGGGCAGCTTTGGCCCGTTCAATGAGACGCTCAATGAAATCGCGATCTTTCATGACGTAGAGTTGAAACCAGAAGGGATGCCCATCAGTCTGCTCATGCACGTCTTCAATTGAGCATATGCTCATGGTTGATAGGGTGAATGGAATTCCAAAATCACGAGCGGCGCGAGCAGCCAGAATTTCTCCATCAGCGTGTTGCATACCTGTCAGGCCGGTTGGTGCAATTGCCAGTGGCATGGCAGTTTTTTGACCGATCATCGTGGTTGCCGTGCTGCGATTTTCCATATTGACCAAAATACGCTGGCGCAATTTTATTTTCTGAAAGTCGCTTTCGTTGGCTCGATAGGTGCTCTCAGTCCAAGAACCAGAATCTGCATAGTCGTAAAACATGCGTGGCACACGTTTTTGGGCGAGAATGCGCAGATCTTCGATGTTGGTAATGACGGCCATTTAGAGTGGTCTCCGGCGTTTAGCTAAATTATGATGGACAAAGATTAGCAAAATATTGAAAAGGGTGGGGCTATGAAGCGTTACGTATCCGTTTTACTGATGGCTTTAGTGATGGGACAAGCCAAGGTTTCCTTGTCCGCCGAGCCAAGTGCTAAAACGGTCGCCGACCTCGCGAAGCAGCAGGTACCGCGATATCTAGATACCCTCAATCAGCTGGTTTCGATCGAATCCGGGAGTCGGGATCTTGAAGGCTTGAGTAAAGTCCGAGGCGTGATTGAAGAAAAGCTGCGTGCGATGGGCATAGCGTATGAGGTTATCAATGCACCCGCTGACAGCAACGCGGGTGCAATGGTCAAAGCGATTGTCAAGGGTAAGGGCAAAGCAAATATCGCATTGATTGCGCACATGGATACGGTCTATCAACGAGGTGACCTCACCAAGCAGCCCTTTCGGATCGATGGGGACAAAGCCTACGGTTTAGGGATTGCCGATGACAAAGGTGGCGTGGCCATGGTGTTGCAGACCCTGGATATGTTGAAGTCGCTAAAAATCGACTCTTTTGGCCAACTGACTGTTTTGATCAATGGCGATGAAGAGATTGGCTCTCCTGTCGCCCATAAGTACTTCACTGCCTTGGGAAGAGAAAACGATTTGGTGATCTCTTTCGAAGGTAGCGGCGTCAAGTCTGACTATGTCCGACTCGCGACATCCAGCATCGCGCGGGTCAACATGACTGTGAAAGGTCGTGCGTCCCATTCGGGCGCTAATCCGGATTTTGGTCGTAATGCTCTGTATGAGTTGTCGCACCAGATTCTTCAGACGCGAGATCTATCCGACCCTTCAAAAGGGATCAAATTCAATTGGACACAAGCTAAAGCGGGAACTGTACCTAACATGATTCCGTCTGAAGGCAAGGCTACTGCAGATGTTCGCGCAGAAAGCATGGCTGATTTTGATGAGGTTGAGAAAAAACTTCGCGAACGGATTAAAACTAAACTGATCCCGGATACTGAAGTAATAGTCGATTTTGTTCGTGGGCGCCCGCCACTTAACCCTACTGAAAAAGCGCGAGCGGTTGCTAAGCAGGCACAAAAAATAGCCGAGGAAATTAACTGGAAACTCGATGTGCTAGAGAAGGCCACGGGCGGCGGCACTGATGCCGCCTACGCATCGCTGCAAGCCAAGGGCGCGGTAATAGAGAGTTTTGGACCGCAGGGTTTCGGGGCGCATAGTGATGATGCTGAGTACATTTTGCTGAATTCAATCCAGCCTCGGCTATACATCACTACTCGATTAATCGAAGAGGTCTCTAAACTTTAACTTTAAAGGGAGTGAAATCAGTATTTCTGTCGTAATAGTCTTCGTGCTCTTTACGTTTTAAGAAGTTCACCACCACGTAAGTAAGGGGGGTTGCAATCACCTCCCAGCCAGTCTTTAAAAAGTACTGGGCGATGGCGACCTGGATAACCTGTTCCGTTGGCCAGATTCCGTAAAAAGCCAGCATATAGAACAGGCTCGAGTCGACCAATTCCCCTACCGCGGTTGAGCCGATGGTGCGCAACCAGAGCCAGCGACCGGAAGTGGCGATTTTCAGTTTTGCCAAAACGTAGGCATTAACTAGACTGCCCGACCAGAATGCGATGATGGATCCCGCAACAATTCGCCAAGTATTGCCAAATACCGATTCCAAGCCCTCTTGGAGGTGTGTGTTGTAGTCTCCCGGAGCGGGGTGCAGGTTCAGAACAACAAGCGACATCACGGCGGCAAATAAAAGTGCGCCAAAGCCACACCATACCGCTCTCCTATCGTGGGCGTAGCCGTACACCTCTGTAAGAATGTCGCCGAACAGATAGGAGATAGGGAAAAACAGCACACCTGCACCAAAAATAACGGTACCAAAGTAGGGCAGGTCTATTTGCGCGGCTTTGCCGGCACCGATTAGATTTGAACAAAGCAGTACGGTGACGAAAGCGGCCACTAACAAGTCATAATAGCGGTGTTGACGGCGACCTAGTACCGGCGATGGTGATACAGAGGGGGGCATCATGCTACCTTTTGGTTGTTGTGGGCGCGTCGCGCAAACCGAACAGTTGTAATTTAGATAAGTGAGGCAAATATGACCATTTCAATGTACCAAGCATCCGTACCGATGATCAAGAAAATGTTGACGAATCTTTCGGCTATTCTGGGCAAGGGCCAAGCTCATGCGGAGGCTAAAGGCTTTAATGGCCAGAATTTAGCTGAGGCGAGGCTGTTTCCGGATATGTTTCCGCTGGCTAAACAAATCCAGATCGCGGCTGATATGGCCAAAGGTGGTGTGGCTAGGCTAGCTGGGGTGGAGCCACCTAAGTTCGAGGATACGGAAACTTCAATCCCGGAGCTGCAGGATCGCATTGCCAAAACAATTGCTTTTCTGGATACGATTCAGCCAGCTCAGATCGATGGTTGTGAGGCTCGTGAAATTAAGTTCTCCATTCGCGATCACCAGTTTGAATTCACAGGCCAGACTTACCTGTTAGATTGGATGTTGCCAAACATTTTTTTCCACATTACGACAGCGTACAACCTGTTGCGCCACAACGGCGTGGAGATTGGTAAGCGCGACTATTTGGGTTGATTGACGATTACAACGCCCACCATGGTGACCCCGATGCCTAGCAATATGAGGCCGGTTAGGGGCTCACCAAATAGCAGCCAGGCCATGATCGCTGTGGTGGGCGGAGTTAGATACATCATGCTGCTGACTTTAGTGGCCTCGCCTTTGCGCAGTAAAACAAACCACAACATCATTGCGCCAATTGAAATAGGCCCGATGCCCCAAAGTAGTGCGCCTATCATGGGTGCGGTCCACTGAACCTGGCGCGTCTCAAAACACATCATCATCACCAGGCATAATAGGGCTGCAACAGTGAATTGGATGAACGAACCCGTACGCAGGTCAAAAGTTTCGCAGTATCGCTTCTGATAGAGCGTGCCCAGTGTGATACTGAGCAAACCAGCACTTGCCAGCAAGACGGGTACCAGCCCCAAGGCGGACAGGTGGATTTTGCTTGACAAGACCAGAGCCACGCCGCTGATGCCAAAGACGAGCCCTAGCCACTGCTTGCCTGTGACGCGTTCTGATACGAAGGATGCCAAAACAGCAGTCAGAATCGGCTGAAGTCCAACGATCAGGGAGGTCAGACCCGCCGGCATGCCCAGTTTTATGGCAGTCCAGACGCCACCAAGGTAGCCAAACTGAAACAATGCGCCGGCGATCCCGATATGCAACATTTGTTTAGGCGCTGGCCATTGCGGTTTGACCCACAATAATATCGGTGCCAAGCAGACCAGCACGCCAGCGAATCGGTAAAAAAGGAAGGTCATCGGCTCGCTGTATGGCATTCCATAGCGGGCAATGATGAAACCTGTGCTCCAAATCAGGACAAAAATCGGGGCAAATAACGTCGATATGCGAACCTTCATTATCGGCAGTTTAACTGTTAGATCGGACGGTTTGGTCATACGGGTTAAAATGGCCAGCTATGACTTTGAAATCTCTCATTTCATCCTGCCGTCTTGCCTCGATAGGCAAGCAGTTGGCCTTTTCTGCCCTTGGTGTGTGTGTATTTACCGCGCTTGTGCTCGCTGTTGTTCATTTTTCGGGCTACCAAATTGCCCTACAAGCACGTTCTGACATAGCTGATAATCAGATTGCGGGGGTCGATAATCCTGCTGAAGATCCTGCTGCTCGCAAGCAACTGGCTGATCTGCGCGCCAAGTTAGCTGACGTTACCCATAAATTAACGGAACTCGTTGATTTGAAAAATAAATTTGCTGAGCTAGCCACCCCAACGCCTATTAAAAAAGTGCTGGACAATCCGGAGGGCAAGGGCGGACCTTTACTTGAAATTCAGCGCCCGCTAGAGGCTGCAGAGTCGCTGCAGGACGACCTTGAACAGACTATGGATTGGTCTGTATCGGTCGAGCAGTCCATTGAGGTGGTGGAACAGCGCTGGCGTAGTCAATATGACCTGTTGCGCAGCCTACCTACAGGCGCGCCAATGCAGGGTGCGCTTGGCTTGAACAGTAACTTTGGCGATAGAGTTGATCCGATCACTGGGTCAATGTCTCGTCACGAAGGAATTGACTTTGTTGCCAAACGGGGCACGCCTATCTACGCTACAGGCAGCGGTACCGTTACGATGGCGGGCTGGGATGGTGCGTACGGCTACAGCGTGGAAATTTTGCACGCTGAAGGCTATGTCTCCAAATATGCTCACGCAAGTGCCTTGATGGTATCCATTGGGCAACCGGTCAGGCGAGGTCAGAAGATTGCTGAAGTGGGCACCACTGGTCGTGTGACCGGTGCACATCTACACTACGAAATTTTGAGGAACGGTAGGCGCCTCAACCCTATGCAGGTGATGGTCTTGCCCGGTCCCAAGTTTGCCAATGCGGGCAAATAGCCGCTTACATTTGCGGCCTGTACCTTTAGTTGATTTTTGATTCGCAGGATTTGTTTGCTGCGGCAATGATTGCGGGGTCTATGGTTTTGTCGGTACCGCGCATTGCCATGGCATCATCGTTGGTCATTTTGTCAGCAACATATGTTGCATTGCACTCACAAAACGACTTGATTGCAGCATCGCTGACAGAAGCTGGGCGCTCGGCTCGCTGCTTAGTTGTGCAGCTCGCCTCTACTTTTTCAATTAAGCGGCTTCTTACCATGCCCGTTGTTTGAGAAAAGGCGTTTGTCGAGAGAAGGGTGATTGCCAAGACTAGCAAGTTTTTTGTAAATTTCATGTCGCTGTATTTGAAACAAATTAATTGATGTTTATTGACCGACGAATCGCTTAAATGATTAAGGGCGATGCGTTTCAGATGTTAAGCTTATTCCAAATTGCACCTCAGGATCCGTCATGATCAAAATAAATACCTTGCTTGCCACTTTACTGATCGGTTTATTCGCTGGCACTGCAGATGCCCAGCAAGCGCCCAAAATGGATCTTTCTACAGAAGCGATGGTAGCTGTTTGTAAAGATACGCAAGATCCCGCCTCGCAGAACTTCTGTTTTGGTTTTGGTGAAGGTGTTTATCAGGGTTACTTAATCGGGCTGGATCCAAAGGCGCCGAAAACGATCTGTGTAGCGACCGATAGCATTACACGCGAGCAAGTACTGAAAGACTTTCTTGATTGGGTGCAAAGAAATCCTCAGTACAACAAGGATTACGCTGCCGGCACGATCATGAAGTTTCTGCCTGAACGCTTTCCTTGCAAAAACTAATTTCCGGCAAAGTAGTGTTCTGATCCTATAATCGTCCGCAAAATTCCTCTACAACTTTTGCGGACGTTAGCTAACTGATGCTACTTTGGTTTGTCATTGCTTACTGGGTTGTCTCGGTCGGGATTGGACTTGTTGCAGCTCTGGGCGTAAAAAATACCTCTGATTTTGCGGCGGCTGGACATAGTTTGCCGCTGCCCATCGTTACTGCAACCGTGTTCGCTACGTGGTTTGGCTCCGAGACAGTACTGGGTATTCCTGCCACGTTTCTGAAAGAAGGTTTGGGCGGCATCGTCGCCGATCCGTTTGGCTCATCTCTTTGTTTGATCTTGGTCGGATTGTTTTTTGCAAGGCACCTGTACAACCGAAAGATGCTCACCATTGGTGATTATTTTCGTGAGCGTTACGGTCGCACGGTTGAAGTCCTCATTACTCTTTGTATTGTTGCCTCGTATCTTGGGTGGGTTGCGGCTCAAATTAAAGCACTTGGACTCGTGTTCAATGTGGTGTCCGATGGTGTCATCTCTCAAGACGTGGGCATGCTGATCGGGGCGGCAAGCGTATTGATCTACACCTTGTTTGGCGGGATGCTGTCTGTCGCGATAACCGACTTTATCCAGATGATCATTATCGTTGTAGGCATGCTCTACATTGGGGGCGAATTTTCCCAGAGCGCCGGTGGTGTTGGCGCGGTCATCACGCATGCTGCCGAAGCAGGGAAATTTAATTTTTGGCCCAAAATGGATTGGGCTTCTGTGCTTGGCTTTATAGCGGCGCTATTCACGATGATGTTGGGCTCGATTCCTCAGCAAGACGTGTTTCAACGAATTACTTCATCGAAAAACGTGACGATTGCGGTGCAGGCTGCAGTATTGGGCGGGGTACTCTATTTTGGCTTTGCTTTTGTGCCGCTCTTTCTGGCTTATTCGGCAACGCTGATCGATCCTGACTTAGTCAATCGTTATCTTGAAACTGACTCGCAGATGATTTTGCCGCGCTTGGTATTGGAGCGTGCGCCTCTCGTTGCCCAGATTATGTTTTTTGGCGCATTGCTCTCTGCTATTAAAAGTTGCGCAAGCGCGACTTTGCTTGCTCCATCGGTGACGTTTTCTGAGAACATACTCAAAGGTTTATTTAAGAAGCTCAGCGATCGTGACTTGCTCAGAATGATGCGACTCACCGTGCTGTGTTTTACTGTTCTGGTTACTTTTTTCGCGATTAACTCTCAATTATCCATTTTTAAAATGGTGGAGAGTGCTTACAAAATAACGCTGGTTGCAGCTTTTGTTCCTCTCGCATTTGGTGTTTACTGGAAAAGGGCTAATCCGGTTGCAGGTTTATTGGCAGTCATGGGTGGGCTAATAGTCTGGATTCTTTGCGAGGTAGTGGCGCCTGATGCCATTATTCCGCCACAGTTGGCTGGATTGCTCGCGAGTCTGACGGGGATGCTGGCGGGGGGATTTATCCCCAAAGGGAAGTTGATCCCCGCGCGGTCTGTCCAATAATATTATTCAGCGTAGCCGGGCGACTCTCTATCTAGCACGCGCATCATGGCTGCAAAATACATTTCATCACGCTCGGTTTGAGAGTGACTATTGCCGGGCGCAGGGTTGTGCACCGCATTGACAACGGCATCAGATAGCAGCTCGATTTCACGACCGGTGCTCATGGCAAGCACTTGCGCGCGGCAGACGCGCTCTAGCCGATAAAGACGTTTGTATGCTTGGGCTACTGTGTCACCAACAACCAGCACGCCGTGATTTTTCATGAACAGGACTTTCTTATCGCCGATCTGTGCGGATAACCGATCACCTTCGCTCATCGTATCTGCGATGCCCGTGTAGGTGTCGTCGTAGGCGGTATTGCCGCAAAAGAACGCTGCTGTTTGACTGGCAGGCAAAATGCGGTTGTCTTTGAGCATGTTTAGCGCAACAGCCCAAGTCTGATGTGTATGCAACACCACTTTAGCGCCAGTGATGCGGTGAACTGGCGCATGGATACAAAGGGCGGAGCGTTCTATTTTGCCTTCGCCTTCAAGCACATCACCTTGTTCATTAAATATCTGTATGTCACTTGCGCGAGCTTCCGACCAGTGAAAACCAAACGGCAGAATCATGAAACGATCCGTGTAGCCGGGTACCATCATCGTGAAGTGATTATCGATACCTTCTTCCAGTTCATCTCTGACTGCTAGGCGTAGCGCAGCAGCAAGGTGTACCTTGGCTTGCCATATTGGATCTGGCTGTTCGGCAATCTTCAAGTGGCGTACTGACATATCTGGTCTCCTCAGGAATAAGTGGATATTAATTTTTTTTCGGTTCGCGTGGTACTCGAGCTAGTAAATAAAACTCCGGATTGGGCATCATGTTGGTGAAATTTGCGATACGGTTGGACATACCAAAAAATGCAGTGATGGTACCGATATCCCAAATGTCCTCATCATCAAAGCCATGCTCATGCAACTTGACGAAGTCATCGTCATTGACTTCATGCGCACGCAGGCAAACTTTCATTGCATAGTCGAGCATCGCTTTTTGACGAGGTGAAATGTCTGCTTTGAGGTAGTTCACCGCCACTTGGTCGGCGACGAGTGGTTTTTTTTCGTAAATTCGCAAGAGCGCACCATGGGCTACCACACAGTACAGGCAATTGTTGGCCGCGCTCGTTGCCGTGACGATCATTTCTCGGTCGCCTTTAGTAAGCGAGCCAGTCTCCTTTAGCATCAAGGTGTCGTGATAGGCCATGAACGCACGCCATTCTTCTGGTCGACGTGCCAGCATCAGAAACACATTTGGGATGAATCCTGATTTCTCTTGAACCTCAAGAATTCTATCTTTCAAATCTTGCGGCAGAGAGTTCAGGTCTGGAAACGCATATCTGTTTGATGTACTCATTTATAAAATCCGTTTAGCGAAGTAACAAAGGGTTTTCGGTATTACGCGCGCGTTTGTACTCGGGATCTTCAAACATAGTTGGATTGTCTAGAAACTCGTGTACCCACTCGATGGTATCCAGACCCCAAAACACATGTCCGTCTACAACGAGAGTTGGTACGCCGAACACACCCGCATCGGCGGCGGCTTGCGTCCTTTGACTCAATGCCGTCTTGATTTCATCGCTTTGTGGTTTTTCTGTGTCGATCGATAAGCCAATATTTTGACAAAAAGCAGGCCACTCGACTTCGGGATCACGCCCTGCTTTAAAAACAAAATCAAAAGCTGCCTCGATCATGGTCCAATCCGCTTGGTGTTGAAGTAGCAGCCGTTGCATGGGCGCGGAGGCAAACGGATGTTTGGGCGGGAACTGAAATGGTATCCCAAGTTTTTTTGCTCGCCAGACACAAAACTGATAGAGATGTTCGCGTTTCGGTGCTACTTCAGCGGGGCCTCGATTGTTTTGTAGACGCAGCAGTCCTGGCAGAAAAATGGGTTGCGGGATGAGATTAAGTCGAGCCTCAAGACTCGCCCGGGCTTTAAGGAAAAGGTAGGCAAATGGCGAAATGAGATCGTAGTAAAAATAGGCGTCTTTTTTCAAGGTCTTAAACTCAATGGCGATGCCCCAGCTTGCCCGTCAAATAAGCGGTCGCTTTCATCGCAGAAGGGCGGTAGAGCATGATGCAAAAAATTGCGACTGGATAGGCAACTGACCAGACTTCGATCCACTGCGCAGCCCACCCGGCGGTAAAACCAATTCTAGCCAGCGTGGTTGCCAAGGTAATGGTGAGTGACATCCATAGCCCCATGATTGCCGCAAAAATAAAGCTGGGTAAATTAAACATCTATGTTGTCTCTTCGGGCACGCCTACAGGAGTCATGCGTATCATGTGGGCACATGTGCCGGTTTAGTTGTTATTTAGGTATGAATACAACTTTAACTGACTTTCTTGATCTGTTGCGACATACCTTGTTGAAAATATTTCGTTAAAAAGTCGATTAGCACTCGAACTTTAGGTGATACGTATTTGCGTGTCGGATAGACTGCATAGATGCCTAGCTCTATTGATCGATAGTTCGGCATGAGCTCTATTAGTTGGCCATTTTTGAGCGCGTCTGCGACCAGAAAACTGGGCTGCAAAATAATGCCTTCTCCCTCTAGCGCGGCTGCCAGGCAGGTGTCGCCGTTATTGGTCCGCATGAAAGGCGTGGTTTTAACGCGCTCTTGTCCCTGCGGTCCTTCAAATACCCACTCGTCCTTAAGCGACCAGTAGGTATAGCCAATC
>Ga0164296_1006306_pt1 | contig 10086 bp, 10 predicted proteins | sample GEODES057metaG_FD_113533 | JGI IMG/M metagenome (GOLD analysis project Ga0164296, IMG submission 113533) | Dystrophic lake water microbial communities from Trout Bog Lake, Wisconsin, USA - GEODES057 metaG | ecosystem: Environmental > Aquatic > Freshwater > Lake | place: USA: Trout Bog Lake... | reverse complement strand
GTTGTAAGAGACCCACGCTAAAAATCCACTGCCAAGAATAAGTAATTTACCTGTTCTTTTGGCAAGTTCATCGTCTGCTTGTTTAACTACATTGATTCCACATGCTACTGGTTCTAAAATATATTTAGGTTGTACCTCAGGAACTACTACAAATTCTTTATCACGTACATTATAGAAGTCAGCATAAGCAGGTTCACCTCGTGTAGCAACATAGTCTCCAATAGACACATTGCTGATTTTACTACCTAATTTTGTAACTTGTCCCAATCCTTCATGCCCTTGCATATGTAATGGCAGTGGTCCAAAGTTACCTTCCATCATATCTATATCACTACGACAAACTCCAGTCATAACAGCACGTACTTCAATTTCATTATCAACAGGTTCTGGTTTATCGTATTCAACTTCTTTAAATACGCCATCACCCGTAGTTTGTAAGCATCTTACTATCATAACTTTTCTATTCTTTCGTGTATCCAAGTATCAATTTCAAATTGATCCAACCAAAATTTATAATTGTCTATATTATCAACAGCTTCTTTTATCATTGATTGATAAGCATCTTCAGGACACCATCCTAATTCAACTACTTTTTTAGAATTATCCTGCATTGTAAACAGTATAGCACTTAATTCATATTTTAAACTACGCCATTCAGCCAAACATTCCCATTTGTTTCCAAATTTAAAATTACAAAAATCATCTACATCATATGTACCATTAGGATTAATTACTCCATACTCAGTACTATCTATATCTTTTAGTTTCCAGTTTTGTTTACTAATTTTACTGGGCAAGTGTTCATCACGCCAATTGGGATTTAATGCTATATATAGACTTAATAAATGTGGCATTAGGTCTCTACTAACTCCACCAAATGCTAATTTGCGTGTAGTAAACCAACTGCCTGGACTTGGAATACAATCAAATCTGGTCCATTCAATTTTAACTGTGCTAGCTGTAGTTGCTAGTTCTTTTAAATCAGCAATATTACTACGCCACATATTATTTTTGACCATCATAAATCGTGTTTTAGGAAAAGTCTCCACTAACTTTTTCCAACTAAAACTATCAGCAACACCTGGCTTTTCAATAAACACAATTTTACTTACTGGTGCTAATTTAGATGCAATTTCAAAATGTGTAAAATTTGGAGTGCAAATATGAACAGTGTCAAACATTCGACACACTACTATGGCTGCATCTACGCTTAAAAAGTCTGCACCTTTACTAGGGTCACTATCTACAGTAACAACACCGTGTCCTAAATGATTTAATACGGTATTGTATAATTTACCAATTCCCATTCCAACAACTAGACTAGTTTTCATCCCTATACCTTATGCCATAGTCCTGACTGATTTTTTTACTGCCCCACATTGGCTCTTCAGCAAAATAAGGTAGTCGTGTACCTTGTATAATTTCATTACGTATTTCTTCTGGAGTATGCCAATCACTAAACAATACTGCCCAACGCCATTCAGTTGTTGGGTAATATGTATCCATAAAATATTTTGTATCTTTAAATGTAGTACCACTTAAAATATTGTCATCTACAAACACAATACGTTCTGGATCACTGCCGGTAATTAATTCTCCACGTTCTGCCCAATAAGCACCTAGTGGTAATTTAAGCATTTGACTAACCCACATAGCATAACTAAATCCACTACGTGCCACTGCAACGATTTCATTAGGTTTAAAATCTGCAATTTGTAAAAGCATTTCTGTGAAGTAGCTTTCGCCTTCTTCATTTGTCATTACTCTTGGTTGCTCTGGAAAATCTGTAAATTTATTCATTGATATTTCTGTTAGTTAGATCAGCGTCTGGATCTATAGCCAGTCCCTGCCATTCTTTTATCTTTATATTTTCTGTGTCTTGGTTATCTTCATTCCAACTATTGATCCAACGACTTCCTGTCCATTTGGCTTGATATGTATAACTATTTTTACCTGCGGTTTTAACCATATAGATTCCTACACGTACTGGTGTAATCTTTTTAGGAAACCAATCGGTCATTGGATATTCGATGTCATCCATGTTACAGTATTTTTCCCATTTACCAGTGTCATCTCTACTTCCTGCAATATAAAATCCAAAACTACTACTCTTACCATCTGTGCTACCACCCCAATTGTCAATTTCTTTTCCATCATAGGTAACTGCGTTAATAATAGGTTCACCATCAATTTCATCGTATCCTAACACTAGTTTGGTAATATCAAACGGAGCAGTAAGTGGTATTTCTGATTCAAAAAATGTTCCTTTTTCACTACTGTCACCTAAGAATACAACTGTGCCTGGCTCTTCTTGATCAATCCAAACTTCGTCATTACAATCAAATTCTGGCTCAGGCTCTTCTTCGTTAAATCCTGACAAACTTTCTAATTGTCGTTCGTATATAACATTACCATTTTCATCTTCAATTTGAAGGGTGCCTGCATCACGGTTGACTCCGTGTACATGTCCTAGCCCATCGCACTCGTACCAACTTCCTGGTGGAAAAGGTTGAAACTCTTCAGGTATATTGTGTTCTTCTGCATAGTCGCTGTCCCAACAGTAGTCACTTAGATCTAATCTACGATGTTTAAAATAATCATAAATCTTACGATCTATTGTGCCCATAACTTTTTCGCCACCATAGCCCCACATACTAATTTTATATGTGCGTGGAGTAAATTTTAGAATATCAATTAACTCTTGTTTTTGTTCAATTGTTGCCATTTATTCACCTAAATTGTTTGCTAAATTGCGTAACTCGTCATCGTCGGGATTTGATAAATCTATTTCATTTTGTTGTGTAACTTCAAAATCAAATAAATTAAATATCACATTCTTCGATTTGCCATCTTGGGATCTAGTTCCTTCTAAACTCTTTATGAACCCAATTCCTTCATCGATCATATCAAAAGCTTCTTGTTTAGTTTTTGTATTAAACAAGTCTTCTACGAAACGATCAAAATATAATATATTACGTGGAACCCATTCGCTGTATTCATCGCTAGTTGCTGATTTTTTACTTAATTTGTTCCAACGTCTCCAATCAATTTTATCTTTATGTCTTGCAATTTCAATGTCCATTAATTGATTAGCTGTTTGTACACTAGTAATATGACTATTAACATTATGTGCCATCATTAATGCATACCCAAAACTGTCCCAAGAAGTTTTACCTTCTTTACCAATTTTATTTTTCATTCCTGGACCATACCAACAAATATCGCCCATCGTTAACCGACTTGCGATTTCGCTTTGCCATGGGAATGGGATATCTGATTTTGACAAAGCCTTTGTATCTGGCGCTTTCTCCATAATAGTGCTCCACCGTTTTGGGGAGTGTTGTGGATTTGTGTAGACAAGTCCATGTGCTGTTGCGATGAACGGCGAGGCGCAGTCAAAAGATACGGTAAAGTTTTCATTGATATGTTTCCTTACTTGTCGTTGAATTAAAGTTAAAAAGCAAGCCCAGTCTAATTGTGCAGTTCCTAAGAAGTGCATCCAATTTTTGTTTTCTAATAACCCATCTTCTCTCAATGTTATCAAGCGTTTAAGTGTAACATCCATCATACTCATATTTGCACCACCCATAGCCCAACCTTCTGCTTCTCTGCCAGCATATGGGCCATTTGGATCACTAAACTCTTTAACACCTTGATACCATTCTTCTGCATGTTCCCAATCCCAACCTTGTAGAACATTTAAAAACTTTGTTGCTCCTAGTCTATTATCTAGAAAGTATTTGTTATTATAACATGTTTTATCCAAACAGTCTTGGAAATCTTTAAGTCCTGTTTTAGGTTGATGTACATGATCGCATGCCCATGTCGGAACGTCAAGCATCATACTCCAATCAGCAGTTGCTTCTAACCATTCTAGAATATTTTGACGTACTTTAGTACTTGCAGGGCCTTCAAAATCCATCCAATCAAATTTTAAAACACCTTTACCAATTTGGAATCCACCTGAATCGCCTAGGATTAATGTTTTACTGCGATCACGCTTTTGAATCATTGATTCCTGTGTTTGTGATTTAACAACATCTAACTGTGCATGTCCTGCTGAATACAATCCATACTTGTAAGTAAAATATCCTTCTTCTTCATTTAAAAAGTTTAGCCCTTCAATACCCCTATCAAATCCTTTAGGAATCCGTTCGTCTGGAATAAACTTTTCTAAACGTTGTTTAGCAATATATGTTTGATAAAAAGTACTAATAGCTGGCAAATAGACAGCATAGTCTTTTTGTAACGGTGTTAAATTAACTGGTGGTTTCTTCATCTTTACTCAATATGGTTATTATTTCTAATTGTTCTTTTGCTTTTAAAAGATTGTCATATGCTAGTTTAACAGCAGGGTTAGTTTTAATCAATTCTTTTATCTTCCATTCTTCAGCACGTTTTTCTTTGGCCCAATCTAGTAGGCTAATTGCTTCATGATCTAATTCCACTGTAGCATAAGGCGTTTGCAAAGCTGTCCAACCATTGCCATCCCATACTTCTATATTTTGATTAGTAGCATTAAATCGTAAGTTACCTATGCCTTGTAGCCCGGCGTAGAGGTTAATATAGTTACTGCCCGGCGATCCGCCGGTAACAGTAATATACTTACCACCCGAGTTTATGCCTTTTATCATGTTTGTGCTGGAATGATATATTTGTATTTTGCAATGCCACTATCTAATTCAATTTGTAATGCACCTTCATTACTAAAACTCATTGTAGTATTATTAGAATCTGCAATCTTCAAAATACTCAACACTGGGTTGATTGGCCATGGCCATGCTTTTGTAATACTACCTGTAATTCCTGTAGCAAATACAAATTCACCACCGTGTGTTCCCATTCCACCAAATGTGAATATTAGTTTATCACCCTCTGTTTTTGCAACACAGGTTGTATGTTCTGTGTTAGCACCTGCTTGGAAAGCAAATCTTTGAATAGCTTGTACACTTGGGTTAAGAGTTAAATTCCATTTAACACCTTTAAATGTAACTGTTTTTAATTTTTCATCAACAATGTTTTGATTCACAAACAAATAGTCATTTTTAAAATCACCATCTTTGTTTTCAAAATGTAATCCTGTTAGAATATCTACACCTTGACGTTGTGCTTTGGTTAATTCAATTTTAGCACCTTCTTGATATTCCTTACCATCAACTAAGTATGCTAATTTTTCTAACTGTGGCATACCAAATGTACCAAGTAAGTCTGGATATGGATCTGTAGTTTCTGCATAAAGCACTACTGAACGATCTTCAGCCATAGATTCAATAAGTGTTTGTTCACTGGATCCAATAACTTTGATAATATTCAAAAATCCAAGTTTGTTTGTGTGAGCCACAATATCTTTAAGTAAGTCTAACATAATATAATTCCTTTCTACTATTTTATTTAGGTTTTGACAGAATGTCAATGATTTTTTATTAGTTAAATGAGAATAAACTACCAAATGTATTTGTCTCAGTAGTACTACTCAAATCCCATTCCAATACACCAATAAGATTTTCTACCTTGTTATTGATGATAGTTGCTTCCATTTCTGCATGATCAAAAGGCAGTTCTTGGAACCATTTTGGTAAGCGAAGTTCGTCAACCGGATATGCCACTGAACTAAACCCTAATGGATTGTCTAACATTTTACAAACAATAACTTTCATACCATCAACAATTTGTTGACTGTATTTGTCACCGTTCATTCTACGCAATGTATTCCAATTAATTGCAGCTCTTACATGTCCTGGTAAATTTGCTTTACCTGCTTTACGTTCTTTTTCTTGATACTCTGCAATGTTATTGGCACGTTTAGGACTGCCCTTTTCCCATCCAGGTCGTAATTTAAATTCAGTTCTAAATTCACTAATCATATTTAGAATTTCTTTTTCTTCACTACCATTCAAAACTTTTGTAAGCATATCTTCCAAAAACTTTTGCATAAACTCTGGAGTATCTGATCTTTTTAAATCTAATCCCATAGCTTTAATTTTACCAGCTTTGCCGTCAACATCTGCACGTTTACCTTCTTTATCATAGTAAAGTACCGCATATCGTTTCTTAGTAATAAACAATCCTTTAATAGCAACAATTTCACGTCCTGCACGAATAACTTCACCACGCGGCTTTGGACAATGATGTGCATCTAACATATATTGCGGGAATGTACTATTAACTTCTGCGGCAATAGTATCATAAAGTTGTACAACTGTGTCCTTGTTCCAAGGAATTTCACCTTTGGCTATCTCAGTCTTCAAACTTGTATAAGCACTAAAGTATGCCGAATCAGTATCACCATATATAATTGCCTTACCAACGTGATCATATTCGCCTGTAATAACTTCATTAATTTTACCAGCCATATGACGAGCAATACCACGCCCAGTTAGCGTAGTACTTTGCCCAATACGTTTATCAAAGAATCTACAACCAGCATTAAGGATAGCACCATATAAACTATTTAGGTTAATCTTTTTAACCAATTGTCGTTTATCCCAGTATTCTTCTTCAATTTTATTTTCTGCTTTAATAGCTTCTTTGAGTTTGGCCTGCATCTCTTTACGTTCTTTATACCAACGTGCTAGTAATCCAGGAATAATACCTTCCTTTTCATATGTAAAGATTGTACCATTAGCACTTAACATCCATGGCTTATTACTTTCAAATATTAAGTCATAAATTTGTGCACCACTCATAACATCAGTTTCACCGTTTTCCCAATCAATAATAATATCGTTAGCACGGTCTCGTTTCATTACGAGGTCATATTCATTAGCACCAAACTTACCTTCCCATGCTTTGGCAAAACTTCCTTTGTTCTGTGCTTTCTTAACTTCAATCTCAGCATCTGTGTAATCTTGTCTTAATTGCCCAACAATAGTTTCTGGTCCCATGTTAAGTGCACGAATTACAGACGGATACAAACTGTTAATATCCATTGATCCAATATAGTCATGTAATCCTTTTTTAGGATAAGCAACATAAGCGCCAGCCGCTTGATTGCTTTCATTCTCATCATACTTTGGACGACTTGGCACTATCAGTCCTCTATGATGTGCTTCGTTTACGATAGCCTGTTCAGTAACTGCCACTGCACCCATTGCAGTTTGTAATAATACTGTATTTTCATGTGCAACTGTATTAGCAAGATCTAAAAATTTTAATTTCTTGTCTAATTTATCTAACAAAGCAGTATCTTGTCTGTTATATTCAATGAACTTTCTAAAGTCATTGTTATATAATTGATCTAATGTACCTTCATAAACAGTTTTAGTTTCACCAATTTCAAGTTCACCGATGGCATCTAGTCTATAACTGTGGCGTTCTTCATAATTGTATTTGCGATATAATTCTAAACTATCTAAATGTACCCGACCAATTAAGTCATATGTAACAGCAGTTTTACCAAACTTTTCAAACTCACGTTTTTTAGGAAGTTGATCCCACAAACAAAAACGTCTAGTATCTTCTTTGCTTAATACTTTTGTTACACGATTAACAGTATACGGAATATCAAAGCCTTCACTGTTCCAACCACTTAATACATCAGCATCTTCAATTAAGTTTAAGAATGTATCAAGCATTTCTGCTTCATTAGTGAATAAAAATGTATTGGGAAATTCTTTAACTTGCTCTGTTGCTTGCTCCATAGTTAATGTCTTTGGAGGTATAGCCAAGCAAACTAAGGTATCTAACCATTGTAGGTGAACCGCAATCGCAGTAATTGGCATAAATGCATCTTCCGGACTTGCATAGCCACGTTCTGGATCAAAGTCCACCTCAATATCAAAAAACGCTACATTTAGTTTTGGGGAATCTTTGCCTAGGTAGTTTTCTTCTAAGCATCTAAACACTGGATTAATGTCACTTTCATATAACTTGTGACTACCGTGTATTCTTTCTTCTTTTTTATGTTCTTTCCAGGTTCTACTAGTAACTTTTGCTAAGTTATCACCAAATATACTTTTATATTTGCCTTTACTGTCTGGATAATAAAATACATAACGGGCTGGATATTCTTGAAATAATCTGCCCTTTTTAGGATCTCGCTCGATGACTTTAACAACATCTTTTTCGCGATCCCACATCGCATCTACATAACTCATATTTTTCTCCTGTATGTCATTTTAGGCTGACAAATACCAACTGTGCAATTTATGGCTTGCATACCTTTCTCACTATTATTTATTCAGTATATCTAGTAAGGATGGATTATCAAGGAATACTGCTAATACACCGTGTGTTAACTTTACAACTTGTTCTTCACTAAGCTCTACTCCATATACTGTATCAACAAGATGTATCATTTCATGCCAACGAGCTATCATTTTGGTTTGAGAACTCATTGTGTTGTTGATTAATATACGCTGACGATTAAAATCTGCTTGTCCCACGTTACCATCTAAAGCTTCTGGAGGTAATTCTTCTACGGTATAATTTATACCTGATATTTTTATTGTGTCCATATCATCCTTATTAAGCCAATACTATCGATACTAACAAGCAAAATATAATTAGCGAGCATACCAAAGCTGCCACGTGTCCATGACGCCCATCCATATATCGTACAACCAGTAATCCAAATAGGATATAAAAGAAGAAGAGGAGGACTCGGTACAGTAATGGCCATCGTAAGGCTACAAATAATACTAATAGCCCAAGCAACCAACTCCAAACAGAACCGAAACGGCCATTCTTTGTAGTCTTTTTCGGCCCATTTGTAAACATCTATAAATGCGTTAGTTATTTGATTCATTAATCTTCACGACGATTAGCATGTCCGCTAATGTCAACAATAGTTTCTAAATCATCAAATTCACGGAATACTTGATCCCATTGATCTTTTTGTGCAATACGAATTGCTTTTTTAATTACGCTGGGTTTAACTTCTAATTCTTCAGCAACTGCTTTGATTGTTTCGTTCAAACCTTCTGTAAGATCTTGAATTTCCTGCATAACAGTCATACCTTCAGCTACGATCTGTTTAATTTTTGCTTGTTCTGGCGCACCAAATGCTTTACTCATAAAAAACTCCTTGTGTACTATTATAGTACTAACAAGGAGTTAATGCAAATTATATTTTACTCACAATGCCATTTGCGTAGTGATTTATTAATACGTGAGTTTGGATCATGTTTAGTTTTAGCTCCAGTACGATGTTTTTTCATACCTTTCATACGAGCACAAAAACTTTTACGTCTTTTGGATGCTTTACTACCTTTTTTGAGTTTGCTTGGTTTGGTAGTTACAGCGGTTTGTAAATGGCTTCCAGGATGACTTTTTCTATAACTAGCGACACCTTTTTTATTCAAACCACCATTTTTATTTTTACCTTTGCTGGTTTGCCAGGCTTCTGCCTCACTTAATAGTTCCTCATCGTTGACTGATTCTAAGTCTTCCCAAATTACATCGATATCCACGTTGTGTTGTTCAGCCCAATATTCAATCATGGATTCTATGATGTCAAATTGTTCTTCTAATTCTAAATCTTCCGCCACACCTTGCTCTGGCGATACATCTGCTGATGTTCCAAAGTTTACTTTTAACTTCACTTGTTTCCATAATGGATTTTTTGGATCCATTCTTTTCTGTAATAGATTTATTGCCGAGAGTCTATGTGCTCCATCATTTAACTGTCCATCTATTACAACCAATGGTGGTAAGTTGGCAACTGACTGTGGATTCTTTTGTAGGTATTGTGCGTATTCGATAACTTTTTTAGTCACACCCCAACTGTAATCTTTTGCGTCCCAATCATCAACTACATTGTTCACATACGGAATGCCTTTAACAGTAGCAAGTATTTGGTCCAATGTCATTTCTTTTGTTTGAACTTTTGCGTTTGGGTTAAATTGTTTTGCCTTACCTGATGATTCACCTGGTTGAGGGAAGCCTTCCGCCACACCTTTCTTTCTAATACTGAGTTTGTCAGCAGGATTACCTCCACCAAACATATTGGCAATTGCGTCTCGCGTTCTTTCTTGGTCTTGCCTTTTTTGTTCGCGTCTATCTGCGGTGGCTTGTTTTTTAGTGCCTTTCTTGATTGACTTCATCATAGTGTCAAACGGCTTGTCACCAGTGGACTCTGACATATTT
>Ga0164296_1006305_pt1 | contig 10086 bp, 12 predicted proteins | sample GEODES057metaG_FD_113533 | JGI IMG/M metagenome (GOLD analysis project Ga0164296, IMG submission 113533) | Dystrophic lake water microbial communities from Trout Bog Lake, Wisconsin, USA - GEODES057 metaG | ecosystem: Environmental > Aquatic > Freshwater > Lake | place: USA: Trout Bog Lake... | reverse complement strand
TCCCGCACCTGCAGCCCCTTGCCTGGGCACCACAGCGGCGTCAGGTCTGCGTGACGTCGATGTGGAGGGGAACACGAGGTGGGGACTCAGCATACGTCCTTCTGCTGCATGCACACCGCCGCCACTGCTCCCGTTCGCTGCTGCCACGCGCCGCAACAGCGCAGCAACCTCTTCGGGCAAGGCATGCAGCGCGTCTGCCGCTTCGCTAGAATTGTGCCGCCGGTGATGATGAGAGCCCGCCACAAAGCTGTCATACGATGGCAGCGATGCGTCGACAGTAGCCGCGTAGCTTTCCAGCGCAGCATGTGCAGCATCATCGGCTAGCGCGATGCTTTGCCATTGTTGCGCTAGTGCAGCGATGTCGTGTTGTCTCTGTCCCAACTCAGTCTCCAGAGCTCGTTTCAGCGCGTCAGCCTGCGTGGGTGTATACGCCACCTGCCCGTAGCCGGGCTTTGCATGCGTCTCCTCGCTGGCTTTGGCGTCAGAGTCATGCGCAACGCGGTCTTCTTCTTCCAAAGCGCTTTCCAGCCAGGCGAAAAAGACATCAGCATGCAACGCGCAAGCCGCCTGTTCATCGGCAGCAGCCAGCGCCGCGGTGGCAGCACCTTGTGCGGGTGTGAGAGCGGCACTAGGCGAACGCAGCAACTGCAGCTCGTACGGAGTCATCCCAGTTTGCTGTGCCAGTGAATATGCTTGCTTGGCAGCGCATGTGGCTAGACCAGCCAGCTGGCGAGTGACACCCCGTGTTCGGCTTTGTAGGAGCAATGCATGCTGTGCCGCCGTGCGCGTGAGCTCGGCAGGACTGGCGCACTGTTTCCGCATGTGTGTGGCTTCTGAGACGACCGCAGTCGCCGCAGAGGATGCCGCCTCCCCTTCTGCGCGTGCATCCTGAGAGCAGGCAACATCGAAGGGAAACGGAGGAACAAGCTGGTGCAGAAGAGCGCCCTGTTGGAGCGGTAAGAGTTCACTGTCGGTTCCAGTCGTGCGAGTTCAATGCAGGCAACGACACGCACCCCAGCTTGTCTGAGCCTGTACCGAAGAGCGTGCGCGACTGCGTCTGTATGTGCTAGGGCCCAAGCAAAGGCGAGCAGTAGTGGCCGGGAGCTCACAGTTGTGGCGTGGTCGGCACTGCAACCCTTGGACAGGGCGCGTGTTAGGCCGTGGGGACAGCCCCAGCAGGTGAGTGTGTGCATCACAAACACGAGAGGCCCGTTGGCGTGCGTCTCAGCGCTTTGCGGGTGGGAGTCAAGAGTAGCATCGCTGAGAGTCGCGAGACCGCACTGCGGAAAGCCGCAGAGCGCGAGCACGCACACGTCGTGGAGCGCCCTCCATAGTGCGAGTGTCACGCCTGCGCCGCCAGTGTCGAATTTAGCCTGGCGCAGCTGCTCTGGTGCTGGACAGGCGATACCGAGGTCGCCCAGCAGGCGGCATACGTAGGTGATGCTGCTCTTCGCAGACGGTGCAGGCCTGCCTGGCGCTTGCGCCATCATGAGCGCATTCTGTAGCGAGAATCGGCGGAAGAGGGCGCTCGAAATGCCCGCGACACAAAACTGCAGCGCTTTTGAAAAGCGGCTTTTCGTCCGCACAGTGCGGGACCTCATCGAGTGTCGTGTTCCTAGTCATGAGCGGCGCCGATGGGGAGAGAGTCCGCAAACGAAAGTGGGATTCTGCGCCTGTCGGGGCCTCGCAGCAGCACGGAGAAGCTGCTTCTACAGTGCCTGTCTCTGCTGTCTCTCTGCCTGTGCCTGCCACAGAGGCTGCTCTGCGTGCGCAGGCGGCAGCGGCAGCGGCAGCCATCGCTGCTCGTCTGACAGCTGCTTCGCCGCATGCAGTTGCAGAAAAACCAGTCTTAGCTTCGGCCCCGTCTGCTGACGTTGTTGTGACAGAGACGCTGGACTTGTGCTCACTGCCGGCGCAGGCGAGAGCGCGCCTGACGAAGCGTGGCACACAGGACGAGGTGGCTCGCATAACCGGCGTCGCTGTCAACACAAAGTGTGTCGTCTACGTACTTTGAGAGCAATGAAGCCTGTCACTCAAAGGGATGCGCTCACTCCTCCTCACCTGCAGGGGTCGCTTCATACCCCCCGGCACCCTTGTCCTTGCTGGGGATGTGCCGCTGCATCTAGTCATCACGCCTGGAACGAAGCTGCTGGGCGAGACGGTCGAGCGCAAGCGGCAAGCGGTCGGCCAAGCGCTGGGTCTGCTGACCGAGCTCATTGCAAATCCGAACGCGTTGAGAAATGTGTATGTGCCGCCACCTGTTGATCTCCCACCACCGCCGCCGCCGCCGCTGCCTCCTCCATCAGCAGGGCTTGTTGGAAGGGGGTCATTCTCCGCTGTGCCGCCACCGCCATCGATGCATGCCGCTGTACTTGCTGGAGCTGCAGCCCTGCCACAGCACTTTCACCCGCCGTATGTGCCTGAAGACACAGCCGATTTTCCAGCTTCTCTAGGCATACAGCAACGGCCAGCGGCTTACCATGCAGTACCGCCGTCTCTGCCACCGCCGCCGCCACCACCTCCGCCGCCACTGAGTGATGCGCCTGCAGCGCCAGAGCAGCAGCCACGAAGGCGCTTCCAAGAGAGGCCACCAGGGAGCGCGACATAGTGATGTCGATGACACGTGGATGCCACGTTCTACTCTTCGATAAGCGCGTCTCCGTCCACGACACACGCGCGTCCTGTGTTGCGTTGGGGCTGGGTTGCATAGAGCTTGAAAAGCAGCAGCCGGGGTGAATTGGGGGTGTACGCGCTTATGAGCGCTCCTGCAGGAGCTGGGGCATCGAGCAAACACCGACGAAGTGACGTCGCAGCGACGTCCGACAGCAAGTCGCCGCAGCGACGCTCCGTGCGACGACGCACGTCTAGCAGCAGCGCCGCGACAAGCGACCAGATGCAGCGCCAGGCAGAGCCGCCGCAGCCCCTCTCGGAAGGACGCATCACGCAGGGCCGCAACAATTCTGGAGGGCACGCACTCCACGCAGCTCTTGAAGAGGAGCCCCACACGCCGCCGCACTCGGGCATAGTGCCTCAGGACGTGCCGCCGTGGGCACCAAGGTTCGTTCCTCCTGCGCGTCTGCATTGAGGCGATCTTCTTCCCAGTTGACAGCCTTGTCCTGTCCACTGTTCACAGGAAAGCGCGCCCGACACACAGCGCTGTGGACCCGCCGTCACGCGCTCGCCGGCAACTGTTCAGCGAGTGAGCACAGCTGTGATGCAACGTTGTTGGACACAAGTCGAGCAACCTGCAGGCCATGCATGCGGAGCCAGCCTACGCTCGATGGGCTCCTCTCCTGCACACCGCGCAGTTGCCAAATAAGGACAACCGCCATACAAACAAACGCGCATACTTGGAATAACTAGAAGAAGCGCGCACCGTGTCGAGACGCAAGGGCAGCACTGTTGTCACATGCTAGCAGGCCTTCGTCGAAGCGATTCTCCCTCAGACGCGCGCGTGTGTGCCGCCCGTGGTCATATCGCCGCCAACATGCTGTTGCTTCGCCGCGGCGCCGGGGTTGTGACTGGGCCCGCTGCTGGCCCGCAGCTGTCCCAGCTCCTGCACCGCCGCTGGTTGAACGTGCACGAGTACCAGGGCGCTCAGCTTCTGCGTGACGCCGGCGTGCGTGTGCCACCAGGGGTGGCGTGCCACACACCAGAGGAGGTGGCAGCTGCTGCGCGCCAGCTGGGTGGCCCTGACGGCGAAGTCGTTCTCAAGTCTCAAGTCCTGGCTGGCGGACGCGGGCTGGGCACCTTCACCAACGGCTTGAAAGGTGGCGTCCACATAGTCAAGGTATGTGTTCAGTACACCAGCCGGCTGTTTCTGAACGCAAGCACCCGACGAGGCATGGGCTCTGTGGGTCGCCCTAACCAACCTCGGTGTGTACCCTCTGCCTCCCCGCTCCCAGGTTGCTGAGGCCGCAGAGCTCGCGAAGCGCATGCTTGGCGGCACGTTGGTGACCAAGCAGACGGGGCCTGGCGGGAAGCCGGTGAATACGTTGCTCGTGGCGAAGAAGATGAAGCTCGGCGCTGAGAAATACTTTGCGCTGCTCCTTGACCGCAAGTCCGCGGGGCCGGTGGCTATTGCGTGCAGCCAGGGCGGCACGAGTATTGAGGAGCTTGCGGAGGCGTACCCGGACCGCATCGTGCGCGTGCCGATCGACCCGCTGGTGGGCATGACAGATAGCCAGGCAAAGACCATCGTGGACGCGCTGCAGACGAGCGCGGACAAGGCTGACGCGGCGGCGCTCATCAAATCGCTGTACAAGCTCTTCTCCACACGGGATGTCACCCTGCTGGAGGTGAACCCGCTGGCGGAGTGCGAGGGGATGCTCATGTGCGCAGACACCAAGCTCAATTTCGACGACAATGCCGCGTTCCGACAGAAGGACGTGTTCGCGCAGCGTGACTCGTCGCAGGAGGACCCCCGCGAGGTGGCGGCTGCAAAGTACGACCTCAACTTCATTGCGCTGGATGGAAACATTGGCTGCATGGTCAACGGCGCCGGCCTGGCCATGGCGACCATGGACATCATCAAAATGGCTGGAGGCTCACCCGCAAACTTCCTGGATGTGGGCGGCAGCGCCAACGAGAGCCAGATCGAGAACGCGTTCCGCATCCTTGTGAGTGACCCCAAAGTGAAATGCGTCCTGGTCAACATCTTCGGCGGCATCATGAAGTGCGACGTCATCGCCAACGGCATCGTCGCCGCCGCGAAGAGCCTGCAGCTGAAGGTGCCGCTCGTGGTGCGGCTGGAGGGCACAAATGTGGCGGAGGGAAAGCGCATCCTGGAGACCTCTGGCATGAAGATCATTGCGGCGGAGGACTTGGACGACGCGGCACGCAAGGCTGTCGCGTCTATCCGAGGCAAATGATTCGCTGTGAGACAGAGATTTCCGGTGTCCGTGCTTGCAAATTTTGCATCGTCATGTCTGAGTCAAATATCTCCGCGCGGCGTGCCCCAGCGCAGCTGCACCTCCACCTAAATCAGGCCTCCATCATCACTTTTCCTGGGCGGCCCTGAACCACGCCGCGGCAACGCTGCGCGCAAACACAGGGGTTAGTCAACACAAGAATTGTGCACTCATGAACACCACACTCGCACCGGGCACTGCCAAGAAGCTCAACTGTGGCAAATTGGTCACCGGGTCAAAGTCTCGCCCATGGGAGTCGCGCTTCGCCTGTAGTGTCGCCTTTGCTATGGCATGTTTGCGGGCGACTCGGTCAGCAGCTTGCAGCCTAGCTCCAGCCTCTCCAGCAACGTAACGCCCTGATATTGGGTCGAAGCCCGCTTCACCAGACACATTCAGCGGCACACGCTGGGGGCTGCGCTGCCTGGCGCGCTCCTCGTCCCTCAGCCACGGTGCAGAGGAACTCGCAGGGGTGGCAACAGGCCGCAACGCATCGCGCTTCACTGCAACAGCTGCTCGCGCAGCGAACTCCTCCGCAGCAGGCTCCACAGAACGATCGAAGCGCGACACGGGGTCCACGTAGCTCGGAGCTCCAGGCTCCGCTTGCAACAAGCGCTCCGTCTCCGCCGGTTTACACTCTGCTTGCCTCACAAGCTTGGGAACCACGGGAGCTTCGATACCGACCTGTGACACCGCGCCCGCTGCTCCAGGAAGTCGCCCAGATCCAGGCTGCGGTCCTTTTCTTCTGTGATGGGGCAGCAGCGGGCTCTCACCGATGACTTTCACGAAACCAGCTGGACGATCCCCGGGGTGCATTGCGCGTGCGAGGGGACCAAAATTTTGAAGCCAGGGTGATGTCATGCACTCGGTCAATTCGTGGTCAACTTTGAAACTCCCCTCCCCAGGGGGGCCCCTCAGACGCACAGCACACCGCGCGGACGGCATGGCGCACGCACGATCACTTCCGCTGCGGATCAAGAATGGAGAGGAAGTCCCACATGCGTTCCAGCGCTTCCGGGATCTCCTCAGCCTCAGGCGCTCGCTGCCGCATCACGCGTGCGTAGGTGTCGTCGCTGATTGCGAGAGCAGCCTGAAGAGACCGCACTGCTATCATCACCTCTTCGTTGGCGGCGAATGCATCCGTCATGGCCGCAATCAGCTGCGCCACACCCGACTCGTTGACAGAGCGAGTTGCAATGCTGCCCAGTGCATGCAGCAGCAAAGTGATCAAGCCACAAGCGCCAACGCAGACGAGGCCATCTTTGGGATGCAAGCGGATGGCAGTGCTGGCCGCCTCAATGGCGCCGCCTGAGTGCGCCCGAGTCGCGTTATCGAGGCTGCCGTCGCCAGGCGCACACGCGGCGGCAAGTGCGCCAAAGACAGCGGTCTGCACCTGCGCGGATGAGCCGGAAGCGAATGCAGTGCGGCAGAGGGAGTCCACCGCGTTGGCAGCCCCTGCCCTGAGGCAACGCTCCGGACTGCCAGCCATGAGGACCGCCAGCGCTGCACAGGCCGCCTCTTGTGCTCTGGCACTCGATCTGTGCGTGTCCAGCGTCCGCACAAGCGCCTCCAAGCCACCACAACCAGCGATTTCAGCTCGCGTGTTCGGCCCTTCCTCAGCCATGGTGGCCAGCGCAAATGCGGCTGCCGCCTGCACACTCGCCGCCTTCACATGGCTATTCATCAGCTCAACGATGGCGGAAGCGGCGCCCACGCGAGAGGCTTCGCTTTGAGCAGTCAGACTGATCCCGCACATTGCCCCGATCGCTGCGGCCGCAGATTCCGCGAGCCCCGCGTGATTTGCCCCGTTCTTGCGAATAGCACCCACCACAGCCTCAAATGCGCCCGCACTCACAGAGCGCGCCTGGTTCTCCACACACCCGATGGAGAGAGCCCGCAAGGCCCCACATGCCGCTCCCTGCAGCGCAGGCGCCTGCGCATGCACCGTGATGGCACGCACTGCGGCTTCCACAGCGCCGGCGTCGCCAGCTTTCTGCGCGTTCAGGTTGTGGCCGCTGGTGAGGACCCACAAGGCTGCACATCCTGCAGCCTGCACTCCAGAATGGCTCTCGAAAGCGAACAAGGCGTCAACCACCGCGGCGACAGTGCCCGCCTCATGTGCATCCGCTTGTGCGACAGGCTGTGTGGATAAGCGCTGCAGAAGGCCACACGCTGCGGCTGCCACATTTGCGACTTGAGCGCCACTGGCCGCATGTGCAGCGGCAGAGCGCAGAAGCAGCGTGAGTGACGGCAAGATGCCCGCTGATATAGCAGTCTGCACACACGCTGCATGGCCACACAAGTGCCACAGCGCCTCACAAGCAGCCACAGTGCGGCTCGGTTCCGTCGGAGGGCCACCACCTGCAGTCCGACCGATCGTTCGGAGAAGACCCACGAGCGCCTCGATGCCGCCTGCATTTGCGAGTGCGCGCATTGCTGCTGCTGAGGCACCTACAGCTAGGACACGCAATGCCGCACATCCCTCGCGAGTGACTGCTTGATCTTGAGGCCACCACTGAAGGCAGGACACCACTGCAGCAGGCGCCCCACCTGCACATGCAGCCGCTTGGGGCGCACTCCCCGGCCGCAATGCGACGCGGAGGACTGCGAGCGCGGCAGCGCAGGCACTGGGACTGCTCCGTCCGAACGACGTGATGACCCCTACAGCTGCTGGTGCGGCTCCTGCTGCAGCGATGCGAATCGCGGCATCATCACTTGCAGCTCGTTTACTGTCCAAGTACTCCACTAGAGTCGTGCATGCGGAGCTTGCAGCTGCTGCAGTTTGCGCGCCCCGGATGGAAGCTACCAAGTCCGTTGACGGGCTCGTCGGACTCCCTGGAATGGCACTCGACTGCCGCGTGTCAAATCCACGCTGCTGCGCCCGGTCAGGCGCACTTGCTCGCGGCGCTGGTACCACCACAGGTGGTGGCGGCGCAAATTCATCTCTGACGAAAGGGTTGCTCTGCCCTCTGCCCTGCGGCATCCGGTTCACCATTGGCGCCGCCACAGGTTGCACAGATCGCGACATGCTGGTCGCCGAAGGCATCGAGTACGGCGCGTCGCGCGTGTTGCTCAGCGGCACAGCCGGGACGGGTGCCGCGTCGCCACCCTGGGAAAGTCCAGTCGATGTAATCATTTGCCCCCGACCGCGCTGAGGCGCCCGCAAGCTGGTATTCATCGACGGCGGCACTGCTGGGGTGGGCGGTGCCGGTGGCGCCGGGTACAGAGCATCGGATTGAGGCGATGTGAGCGTTCCGCCGCCCATAGGCATCTGACGTCCAGGAAGCGGCCGTGACGCTGGCTGCTGCACTGGCGGCGCTGCTGCCATGCCTGTTGTCGCCCAACTCGTGGCTCTATTCGGCGGTGGCATGACCGAAGCTGCCGCTGCAGGAGGCGCTGCCGGAATCACTTGTGGCTGCTGCCACGCCTTCTGCACTTGCGGCGGCGGCGGCGGCGCTTGCTTAGGCTGCTCGAAATCTTTGTATGATGCACTTTCTTCTTGACCCGCCTGCACGCGAGTGCTCTGAATCCGTTGCAACATGGACGCTGCTGCGGAGGACAAAGATGCGGCATCTGCACTCACAACACCCGCGGGGCTGTGGCGTTGAGAAGCAGCTGGTGATGGTTGTGCAGGTCGACCGCCAGCTGGTCCCACAACTGTGCCGAGTAACGTCTTTCCCGGGACGCTGCTGCCGCCGTCACCCTGCAGACTGGAAGCAGCCTGGAGTGGCGATGCAGGGCGGCGGTTGAGTGGAGATATAGGCCGCGGCACTTCCTTCAGCAGTGCGTCCAACGCGCTATTCTGAACGCCAAGAGAAGGTGCGCCGCCACTCCTCGGAGCTCCTTGGCTGCCTGCAATGACGCACAGTGGGTGTTGTCAGTTTGCTCCACCCTCAGATAACGCAGCACACAGTTGAAGTATGCCCACAAAGTGCGTGGAGCTTACCGTAGGAGGGTGCCGCTACGCGAGAGGCAGCCGCTGCCGGCTGTTGAGACCAACTGCTTGTCTGAGGGAGGACCTCATCGAGGCCAGCAGCGCTGGCGCCGCCACTCCCCGTGCGACTGGCCCCTGCACCTGGACTGCCCGGGTCTAGATCTAAAGGCGACGGCGCACGAGGAAAGGCAGCACGCGGCTGTGCAGCATACAGGAAGTTGGTCTCAGCCTCTTGTTCACGTCCCATGACTGCCAACACTGCGTCCAGCGCCGCTGAGGAGCCAGCCACAGGGTGAGAAGATCCAGCTGTCGCCGGTGGCGGAGGTGACGACGCCGGTGCAAAGCTTCGAGACGGAGGCCCAGGCCGTCTGCCCAGAGGAGACGGTGACCTCGCAGGCTGCACGGCGCTTGCAGGTGGCTGCAGTGGCTCACGTCGCGACGGCGGCATCCCAGACAGGTCAGGCGCACGGCGTTGCGGAACCAGCGGGACGGGGCCGGAATCGGCTGACCACGTTGAGCCTGGGACACTGCCAACCGCGCCTCCCCATCCGCTTGGAGCCTGTCTGCGAGGCTCTGCCATGCAGCAAGACGTGCTTCGCGGCGCTCTGCTCTCATGCCCCGGCGCAATTTCCGAACGGAGTTCGGTCGAAAACTGCTCACGTACCCTCATCAGCGCAACCCCCGCCCGAGCGCTGTGCCCACGTCACCGCTCATCTGCGCGACAGCAAGTTAGACGGACGCACAGCCGGTGTCTGCTTCACTTTGTCGAGGGAAAGGGAGCTCCAACTGCGGCCCGCTGTTTCTTCCTCTCCCTGGCCCGCCTTTGCGAGGCCCGCTTCTCGCACCTTGCAGCTGCAGTGCATCACAGCACACACAGTGCGTTGCGTGTGTTGCGAGCGCGAGTGCGCACTCGGGGCTGCGAGCAGCTGTGAAAAACAGACCGCCAGCTCTCTGCGGCGGCAAAACAGCAGAACCACCTTCCTGCGCTACTGACACGCACGGGTAGCGTGCGAGCCGGTGCATCTAGCTACCTGGACGAGCATGGTGACGGCTACACGGCGCGCAAGCTTGAGCGGCGAAGAGGAGGCGGTGCCTATGGAGTTCGCAGCAGGTGAGGAGGGAGCTGCTGGCCACCTGCCTGGAACTCAGGCGCCCGACGAGCGAGCTGTGAAGCGTGCTCGACCAGCTGAGCCAGGACCTGCGCCTGGGATGCGCGTGACGCGCGGCATGGGCACCAAAGGCGAC
>Ga0164296_1006304_pt1 | contig 10087 bp, 12 predicted proteins | sample GEODES057metaG_FD_113533 | JGI IMG/M metagenome (GOLD analysis project Ga0164296, IMG submission 113533) | Dystrophic lake water microbial communities from Trout Bog Lake, Wisconsin, USA - GEODES057 metaG | ecosystem: Environmental > Aquatic > Freshwater > Lake | place: USA: Trout Bog Lake... | reverse complement strand
GACTGAATCGATGATGTGGCAGCCCTGAGCGGCCTGGGCGCGCCGGCAAAAGTCGCCGTTTGTGTGGTGCGACTTTTTCCGGCCGCCTACGGCGGCAAAAGTCGGGGCGGACAGTCGCGACTAGATGGACAGGGCCTACCAACTTGGCGAGCCTGTACAGAACGCCCCTTCGCGGGCCTGATAATGGCGCTGACTGCGCGGCGACAACGACAGTTGTGACATCTGCCGCAGGTGTTCCGGGATGGAGGAAGAGGAGGTGGAGCACGATGGCATCGGCAAGCCGTGTGACTTCTGCGGCGAGCTGTGTGAGGCGAACCAGGAGTTGTGCGTCACCCCACGCGCTCGCCTTACGACGCTGCGCTGTGGCTTTGAGCGCAGAGACTGGGCTCACCTGCCTGAGTGGCAGTCTGTGCTGTGAATGAGTGACACGTGCCTCCTTCCGGACGGCTCTCTGTTGACAGGAACCTGCTGAGTTGCTCCTTCCCCTCTTGCGGCGGCTTCGGGATTTTGTACCACCAGGACTGCATCGAGCGATATTTGAAGAGCATCCGCCTGGAGCGGTGCGTCTCCCGGGCACAGCACAGCGTGTGACGCGGTGGTCCTCACTGCTGTGAGAAACCCCGCCCTTGGGGGTGTCTTACACGTGCTGCGCGCTCGCCTGGTGGTCGCAGGAACCGAAAGACGGGGTTCAACTGTCCTCGAGGGTGTGGCAAGAAGACGGCGTTCGACCAGCCGTGTCCCGGAAAAATCAGCAAGAGCCATCCCATCCACCCGTCCTCAGCGGCCACGAAGCGGAAGAAGAAGGCGGCCCCGCCGCCGCCAGTAGCCAGTCCGCCCGCGAAAGCCAAGCCGGCGGAGCCGAAGCCAGCGTCCAAGCCGGCAGACGGGACAGCGAAGACGACAGCTGACTTGGCGGCCAAGCCTGCGGCGACAGCGGCAGCGCCGGCGAGTAAGCCTCCACAAATAGCCCCACAGCCTGTGAAGCCTGCTGCAGCTGCGGCGGCTCCTGTCAAGTGCGCCACACCTTCCTGAGAACCTTCTCGTTGCGTCCTGGGTTCGCCAGAAAGAGCACTGACACGCCCCCGCCGCTCTCCCTCAGGACGTCTTCCAAAACTGCTGCTCCGGTGATGTCTCGCGAAGCACTGGCCGCAGCAGCAGCGAATGCGAGACGGGAGTTGGGTCTCATGGGTGCGTTCTGATGGGCTCTTTTCTCACCATATGAGCAGCACCCAGTCTGTTGTCACTGCTATTCTGACTCCAACATGCCCGCTCGCGCAGGCGGATCGGGGGCGACGCATCACGCGTCAAGTAATGGCGGCTCGTTCAGCAGGAGGGACTCTCAAGAGGACCTGTCCACTGGGGGTTCCCTCAACGGTGCCTCCTGGGGCAGCGCCGCTTTCCACGCTAGCAGCACCGCTGGGCCTGCAGCAGGCGCTGCAGCACCACGGGAGCCGTCCATGGGGTTGTCCATGCGCGACTTTTTCCCAACGCTGGCTCCCTCGTCCGCAGTGGCCCAACATTCCAGTGTGAGCGCCCCTGCAGACGATGCCCCGCCTGCAAGCAGCAGCGCCTGGGGCGCGCCGCGACCGAGCACGCACACACAGCCCGCTGCGCAAGCAGCTGCGATGGCGGTGGCGCCACCACAGGATGCGGAGCAAGCGAAACCAGTGACTGCAGACCTTGATGAAGACGGCATGCCGCGGATCAGCAAACGAGAGAAAAAGAGGCAAGCAGCTGCAGCTGCTGCCGCCGCCGCCGCTGCATCTGTTGTGGTTTCCTCTCGGCCCCCGCCAGTTGTGACTCCCGCTTTTGCAGCGCCTGTTCCTGTTGGTTTGTGGACGCCCGCGTCGTCAACACTGCCCTCATCTCCGTCCTCATCGCTGGACATGCGTGTGGCGGCGGTGCTGCGCGCCCGCAAGAGTGCAGGCCTGGTGCAGCAGTTGTCCTCATTAGGCTTCCCTGCGCCACTCTGCGACGCTGCCGTCCGCCGCTTCGGCGGCGACATGGACAGTGCTGCTGGGTGGCTCATGGATGGCGCGCCCGGAAGAACAGCGGCTGACACCTCTGGTGGAGCAGCAGCTTCTGCGCCACTGTCACTGGCAGAGGAGCTGGCTGCGATGGATGACATCTGCTCACTGGGTTTCGACAGGCAGCACGTGCGCCAAGCTGTCGTTGACACTGACGGCGACTTGGATGCCGCTGTGGTTGTACTGCTTGAAGCTGCGGCAGGCGGGCTTGACACCGAGCACTCGCCTGCTTCACCACTGCAGCCGACACAGCCACAGCTCTGGTCTCCTATGCCGCCAGAGCAGCCGCGTACGCCTGTGCCACCATCGGAGCCGCCTCCGCCACTGTCGGCTTTGTCTCCCAGTTTCGGAGGAAGCGGCAGTGGCTCTGGCAGTGCCTCCGGCTTGGCGGGCTTCTCCACTAGCGGCGCTGCAGGACGCACGAGTGGAGGAACAACGTCCACCTCCCTCTGGTCATCACAGACGTCGTTTGGAGACAGACCTGCAGGGGATGTTCCCTCGCTGGGGCTGGGCAGCTTCACAGGTGGCTTGTTTTCACGGCCGGCGACAAACACATCGTCCCTATTCGGCGCGCCGGTACCTTCCAAAGGCCCTGGGCTGGGACAGTCACTTGGCGGTCTCGGTGGCTTTGGGGGCCTGTGGGGGGGCAGCGGGGAGAGCTCTTCTCTGTGGTCGTCGAAGCCGGCCAATGGCACCAACGGAAGCGCATTGTGGACTTCGCCAGCACCGACGCAAGGCTTGTTCGCAAGCGCACCTAGCTCGCGGCTAGCGGGCTACGGCGTGCGCGACGGCACTGATGGAGGGCAATGAAGTCGTTCATGGTTTGATACACAACATATACCAGTCGTCCATCCCTCTCCGTCCCTGCGCGCACATGAAGAGCTTCAGCCAAGAACAACGGCGATTTCCCCGAGAGCCATGGCTCTCGCTGGCAGTCGTCAGCCGTAGTAAGTCAGCAGCGCCACTTTTGTGGCTCAGCCAATGTAGATAAGTTTGTTATTTGATGTTGACATCATACGACGGTACCCCGGGGTACCCAGGGCACGGAAGTACTGGGCAGTACCCGCGCTCCCACATCAAGATGTGCTCAGCAGATAGGTTTACGATCAATTTCCAGGATGGAATATCGAGTCTAACATGTATTGATTTTGCATATCCTTGCACAAGCCAGAGCAGAGCAGAGGCAGAGGCAGAGGCAAAAAGCAGTGGACGCACCTCGGCTGCTCAGCCTTCCATCTCATCCTCCTCTTCCCCTTCGTCCTCCTCCTCGTCCTCATCATCGTCGAATCTCGACGTGTCCACCACCAGTCGGGCGTCCAAGCGCTCCAGGGCGCGGTGCATGCGCTCCTCATCCACTGCTGCATGGGCCTCGTCCTCGTTGAAGAACATGCCTCCATCGCCGTCATCTGCGCCAGATAAAACTGCCGCGGTCAGGATATTATCCACAGGCGCGTAGTGCACAGGCCTGAGGCATTGCGCGTGCCTTCCTCCCTGCTGTCTGGGTTGAGAGCAGCCACGTCGCACATGGTGCGGAACAAGCTGTTCACTGCACAAGGGGATGGATGTGAATGCACGACGAGTGAGCACTGTGAAGGCTCTGAGACACGGCAACCAACATGCAGACAGAGTGCCGCGCGGTGGGCACGCACTCGCAGCTTCGTCTTTGGGAACGAGGCGCAACTCAGTGCAGCTGAGCAGCTCCCCGTCCTCCTCCTCCCCGTGGCCACTCTCGTCGTCGCCACCGTCGCCGTTGACACCTGGTGGGGCTGCAGGGCGCTCCACTTGCGCGAAGATGCACGGCACTGCGCCTGTGGCTGCGTCGCGGCTGATGGCGTGCATCACGATCCTCTCGAACGGCACACCGCAGCCGGGTGCGCCAGCTGGCGTGTCTGGGAACCATACCAGGCGACTGCAGGGGTGCGCGCGAGATACGCAGAGGAGCGAGTTGCCTCAGCGCCGTGAAGCAACGAGAGCAAGGGAAAGCACTCCAACAAGCTGCCGACGCACCGCGTGGTGACGTGCACCGTTCCAGGCACGCCCTGCGTGGCTGTTCCCACCAGGAAGGTGACGCCCGGCACGCTGAGAGCCACCGTCTCGTCGGCTCCCTCTAATAGCACAGGGCCGCCAGATGCAGCAGCCGTGCACACCTCAAAGCAGGTGTCTGCCATCACGTGTATTGCCTGTTCGCCGTTCACGCTACTCCAGCTGACTCACTCACTTACGTTTCACGAAGCCGCCTACACCTCGTCCACGCTGGCATGGTCTCATCATGGGGCGCGCTCTCATGGCGCGCGCGACTCGGCTGCTGACCTTGCTGCTGCTTAGCCTGCTCATGGTCACATCGGACGCCGTCCACACATCGGGCGTGGAGGACTTGCCTTCGCCACAAACAGCGCCCACTGCATGTGGGCGCTCGCTCCGAGGCTCCGTGTGCGACCCAGACCGCCTGCTGAGTCGCAGTGGAGGAGACGCGGCAGACCGCGTGTTGGTTGCCATTCGACGAGGCGCGAGACCGCGGGCGGACACGAGTAGCTCTTCGTCCTCCACAGAGCCTGTACTGCCCACGTACAAGGACGCACCTGCGTGTAGCCACTCACCTGGGAGCCACGGCTACGAGGTCGCCTTGGCCGTCGTGCGTCGCGCTGGCGGCTCCGGCTCTGCAGCTGCGCGTGCGGAGCGCCTGGCGAAGAGACTGCACGACTCCTGGGGAGTGGGCGACAAGTGCGGCAGCGGCGTCCTCGTCTTGATCGCGGTAGACGACAGACAGGTGTGCGCGTGCAAGGAGGCAGTGAGACGAAGCTCGTGTTTGTGTGGACACTTAATGACGCCTGCTTGTCCTCAGCTGTACATCTCCACAGGCGCAAGCGCCTCTCAGGCGGCGCCTGACGAGAGCCTAGACTTGGTGCTCGATCGCATGCGCCCACTGCTGCGGGCGGGAGACTTCGACGGCGCGGCGCTGGAGGCGGCGAAGGGTGTGGGCGAGGTCCTGGCAGGACGTCTATCGCACCGCCTTCCACTCGCAGTCTGGGCCGTCATCATCATCGTGTTCGTTGGATTCATCGCCTTTTCCCACTGGGCAGAGCGGCGCAAGCGTGAGCGCTTCCTGGCCGCCAAGCGACAACTGTCTGCCATTGAGCAGGCCGCTGCCGCGGCCAAGGCTGCGCGCTTCGAGGCTACGACATGCCCCATCTGCATGGAAGATTTCGCGCCAGATGAGGGCCGTGAGGAAGAGCATTCGGATGGCGCGGGTCCCTCGTCATCCATGTTGCAACCTCCACCATCACCCTCGCCTGCGGCCGGCCTCAAGAAGGAGCTCCTGCGCTGTGGACACGCCTTCTGCACGCCGTGCCTATCCCGCGCGCTGGCGGTCAAGCTTGCATGCCCCATTTGTCGGCAGCCACCAGACAGAGATGCGCCTCCATCGCCGTCGCATCCTCAAGCCCGACACAGTGTTGGCTTCGAGTCGCCTTCCCCCTCGTCATCTGCGTCATGTGCAGCCTCGCTGGATGGCGCCCGACCGGCTGGTGGCGCGGACATGCATGTGTTCATGCCCGAGCTGGTCTTTCGCCTGCGCCGAGTGCAACTCATGTTCCCCGAGTTCGTCACCCCCGGCATGGTTGACCGCTGGGCGCTGAATGCCCCCACCGGCGGGCTGGAGTTTGCCCAAGACGCTGCCTTTCTGCGCATGGACCCGGGTCGCGGAGGAGGCGGAGGCGGTGATGGGGGTGGGGGTGGAGGCGGAGGTGGATCCAGAGGTTTCGGAGGCGGAAGCTCACGCGGTGGAGGTGGCAGGGGCGGCAGTTGGTGAGCCCAGCGAACGCGGTCGTTCCGCCGGATGACGTGGAATGCATCAAGTACTTGCACTGCCCTCGCATGTGCCTTGGTGCTCCTACCATTCCATTCATGTCTGCTCTGACTTGACATGTGGGTGCAGCGAGCAGGCACACGCGATGAAGCTGCCCCGTTTGTAGCGTCTGCAGAATGAGGGCAGCACCACACGTATGGTGATTCTCAGCGCGCGGCTCTTGCAACTGCAGCTCGTACGCAGCGTCTGCGCCAGTCGCAGCTCGCTCGCTCACTTCGGCCAGACACGTCGCTTTGCGGAGCAGTCTGGTGCTCCGCCGACCGTACATCCACCTGCTGAGCCGGGCCCTGAAGACTGCTGCAATAGCGGTTGCGAGCGCTGCGTGTGGACGCAGTACCATGAGGCGGTCGCGGAGTTCACAGCCCGGAACTCTTCCGGCCCGGACACAGAGAGAAGCCGTCTGGCTGCGGAGGCTGCAGAGTGTGCGCCGTCGACGAGGCCGCTTGCATCTGACAGCCCATCTACTACGTTGTGAAATCTGAGACATGGTTGTATCTATATAGACCGAGTTGTCTAGCACACGCGCGGATCTGGGTCAGAGGTCGACAGTGGCTTGAACTGTCGGCAGACTGACGTGGAATCGCCCGATGTCATACTGCACCGCTGCACTGTCCCCCAGTTGCCTGGCAGAGACGATGTCGCACGTTAGAAGGGCTCCTCGGGGCATCGGGCACTTGAGCAGGCAGTTTTGTTCTGGGGGCGACGCACCCCTCCAATTCCGGCTGTGCCAGCGTGCGCACATCCCATCTTAGGGCAGGCTTCACACGCGGCAGCGGACTGGGCAGGCGCTGCTTGCGGCCGAGCTTGTGGAGGCCAACATCCCAGGCAGCGCACAGTCGCCACGACAGGCGGGACTTCTGGACGCGCAGGTCGTGCGTCAGCGTACCCTCCACAGCCAGCATGCCCAGCGGCAGCGCCACACTGTGCGAGTGTCGAGCAGGGGCGAGGTGTGGCAGGAGTCAGAGTCAAGACAACAGCAGCAGCACCTGGGAGCAGCCACAAGCGGGCGCGTGCCTGTGGACGCGAACCTCTCCCCGCTCCGGCGACGCAACAACTCGTCGCACAACCTGCGCGTCACGGCACAGGCGTCGCGGCGTCAGCGTGCGGGATAGAGGGAGGTGCTTGTGGCCTGAGTGGTACCCCACCACTCTGCGGCACTCACCTTCCACAGGGGCAGGTCCATACTGCCTCGCTTTGCAACGAGCTCATAGCCGGCGTGCGTCTCCATGGTCAGGCCCAGCGTCAGGAGTGGCGTGCGTTTGCGCAGCTTCAGCCGGTACTCGGGTTGCAGCTCGAAGCTGATGTAGTCGCCACCAGCCTCGTTCAACGCGTCCTCACACGTGGCGCACACCTCGCGAAGCCCGGCTAGAACGCTGGACGCCCCGCCATCAGCGCCGCGCCACGGCGAGGGATGGCCCACAGAACTGTAGTCAAGTTCGTCCTCCCAGTCATCCTCCAGATGTGACGCGGTCGCTTGGGAGCCTGGCACGCTGCGCATGGTGTACGTAGACTCAATAGGATTCGAGACAGGCGTTCAGAAAGTGACGTGTCAGCACGCTAGCGCCTCCGCAGTCCATTTGCGCGCAGCGATGGCGACGTGTGCAGCTGGGTTGCCGACATTGGGGCGCTACGTCTCACATGCTACGCGCGAGGTGAGTGCAGAGCAGCTGCGGAGGCCAGGAGCGCCGCCTGCAGCACGCTTCAGGGGTGCCTGCTTCCTCTGCAGGCGAAGCGCTCGAGGCCGCGCAGGTTGCAGACGCTGCAGCGCCTCGTCGACAGAGGTGCCGCGTGCCGAGAGTAGTGGCGCCTCGCCTGCTGCTGCTGCCGTATCCGCTGGCCTGCTCGCCTTCACAACCAAGAACCACTCCGAGGCCGTGCAGCACTTCACTACCGCCCTGGGTGCGTCACCTCGGGGGCTGCATGGACGCCCCTGCACACTGCGTCTCTCACACCGCTGCTTTCGCTGCTGCCAGGAGCGTCACCAACTGAGGACGAGGCCAGAGCTGCGCTCTACAACCGAGCCTGTGCGCTCTCCGCCCTGGCCCGCTTCGACGACGCGGCAGCAGACCTGCGCAAAGCGTGCGTATTCGCCCATGTGTGCCGCGCAGCTTGCGCTGAGGCGGACCACCGGGTTGGCTCTCTGACACCTCCCTCCTGTGCCACGTGCTTGTCTGCTGTCCAGTATCAACGAGTACCGCCTCAAATACAGCGTGGCCGCGTCAGACGCGGACCTGGCAGCACTGCGCGCGTGGGGGGGATGGCCAGAGCTGGCGCCACAGCTGACGGGCTACAGCGCCGCCTCCACAGGCACGCCAGCAGCCACGCCAGGCGCCGTGACGGCGAAACTGCGTGCAGAGGCCAAATCACCGTTCAGGCTATTGCGTCTCTTTGCATTTGGTGGTCTCTTTGGCGGTGCCGTCATTGCCTCGTTGGTCACCTTCCCCTCCCTATTGAAGGCCCTCTCATCACTGTCATCCAGCCCGGATGAAGCTGCAGATGCGCTACAGAAGAACGTCATCAATGCAGCAGTGAACATCGCCGTACTTCTTGCAGCTGGCTGGGCTGCCAGACTCGAGCTGAACGCAAAGGCCAAGGCCGAGGCTGTTGCGGAGCGTGAGGAGCAGCTGGGCCAGCTGCGGGTTGTCACATCGGGTTCTTCATCATCAGCACTTGCAGAACTGAGAGGGAGATATCGCCCCGTGCTGGTGGTGGGCAGCAAAGCCCACATGCGCGGCTGTGCGCGTGCATCTGAGCCTTACAAGCGCGAGCTGCTTTTGCGCAACGTCATTGTCTTGGCTTTGGAAGATGACCCCGCAGCAGGCGCCGCTGCAGCTGCGCCCGCACCGAGGGGCTTCGGCGCTGCGAATTCTGGTGCTGCCTCAGGCCAGAAAGGTGCTGCATCGTCCAGTGACGCATTTGGGGGCAACTCTAGCGATGCGGGCCGCTGGCGTGCGGACATCTTCGATGTGCCCATCTGGCGCAACTGGGCAAGCCAGCAGCGGGCGCAGCTGGGCCTACAGCCTGGGGAGCCGTTCTGGCTGTCTCTCGCCCTGGATGGCACCGTGCGCACCGCAGCCGCAGGCGCGCCCAACTGGTGCGTGTCACACTCATACGCGCACACCCTTGTGCGTTGGCCCGCCCCCCGTGAATGCGCGTGGCTGATCCGTAATTTGTCCCTGCTCTCGCTTTCGCCAGGGAGGAGCTGGTCGAAGCCTTCAAGCCTGTCACAGCAAACTCCAAAGCATGAATTGAAACCGGTTGAATTCTGAATGACATTCACAACACGTCTGACACAAGCACTTACAGTGCCCTCGCCAGGGCCAAGTTTCCTCCCCACAGGCTCGACTTGAAGCGGTTCTCTGACAGTTGAGCAAGTCCCCCTCGTGCACGATCATAGTTGCGGGAGCCATGTCGGCCGCACAGAGCGCGTTTTATCGTTTCATGCAGGCGCGTGCTTGCAGTGCGTGCGCTCCGTTTCGCACAACTCCCGCTCACCGCGCGCTCGCCCGCCTTGCGCAGAGGGAACCTGTGGTGATGTGGTCATGCGCCATCGGCACCGTGGGTGCGTCGCTGCCCGTGTTCCATGGCCAGCCAAGCCTCTGCATGTTCCATCACCTGACCCGCGTTGCGCTGTGTCTCTGTCCGCACGCACAGGGGCAGTCATGCCGCTAGTCATTCCGCCGCTGCGTGAGCTGTGGACGGGCACCACGCCCGTGGCCCCGCCTCCGCCAGGACAGGCACGTCTTGAGTGCGCTCCTCTCCCCCTTCTGTCTCGCAGTGTCGCCACGAGCCAGCGTCCGTTGGATTCGTGAAACCAGCTGCCCGTGGACTCATGATGGCTCTCCGCATGCTCTCTCGCCCCACAGGTTGCCAAGGCGCTCGTGAAAGGACACCACTGACACATGTTGTGGAAGGCTTGCACTGTAAGCACATACCTCGCACCGCTGATTGCAAATGGAGACAGGCAGGTATCACCGTCGAAAGAAAAGCGCTGGATCATACTATCTAAGAGCTCCCCGTGCACAATTTCTCGTCCTCCGCCGGAGCGCAAGCTTCCGCGCGCGTCTATCCCTGATTGTTAGCGTTGCTCAATCGCCCACGTGCTCTTCGGCTGTTGTCCGCGTTCCTTGTGGCGTTACTTGCGAGTGTCTCTTCGTCCTGGAACGCCGCGTCCTGCTCCGCTGGTGCAGCTGCG
>Ga0164296_1006303_pt1 | contig 10089 bp, 11 predicted proteins | sample GEODES057metaG_FD_113533 | JGI IMG/M metagenome (GOLD analysis project Ga0164296, IMG submission 113533) | Dystrophic lake water microbial communities from Trout Bog Lake, Wisconsin, USA - GEODES057 metaG | ecosystem: Environmental > Aquatic > Freshwater > Lake | place: USA: Trout Bog Lake... | reverse complement strand
GGCCTTCGCGCGATGCACCTCGGCGGCCTGCAGCAGGACCACGGTGTACGGGTCCGGCGCGGCCGGCAGATCATTGAGAATGGTCGCGACGTTTCGCTCTTTAATGGACGACTCGTACAGCAGTTCCAGGGCTCGCTCGCGGGCGAGGTGACGTTGGGCGCCGAGTTCGCTCACTAGGCGCGCGTCATGTATTCGCCGGTGCGGGTGTCGACCTTGATGACCTCGTCGGGGCCAACAAAGAGGGGAACCTGCACGACAAAACCCGTTTCCAGCGTGGCCGGCTTGCGAGCGCCCGAGACACGGTCGCCCTGAATACCGGGCTCGGTCTCGGTGATGCGCAGCTCCACCGAGGCGGGCAGCTCGACGCCAATTACTTCACCGTTGTAGGAGATAATCATGGCCTTGCCGGTTTCCTTCAAGAAATTGGCGGCGTCACCGAGGCTCTTGCTCGACACCGCGATCTGGTCGAAGGTGTCCTGGTCCATGAAGATGTAGTCGTCACCGTCACGGTAGAGGTACTGGGTGTCGCTCTTGTCGATGATGGCCTGCTCGAGGCGCTCACCGGAGTTGTAAGTGCGTTCAATGACGGCACCGGTGCGAGCGTTGCGGAGCTTGGTGCGCACGAAGGCACCACCCTTACCGGGCTTAACGTGCTGGAAGTCAATAACCGTGAAGAGGCCTTCAGCGATGTTGAGCGTGATGCCGTTCTTGATGTCGGACGTGTTGATGGAAGCCATGTGGCTTGTACCCTTTCGCGCGAGTTGCGTCGCCCATTCTACGCAGTGCGAGCTCCTCGCCGGTGCAGCCCTACCCCAACAGGTCGCAAACCGCGGTGGCGGCGAGGTCGTAACTCTGGGCCCCGAACCCGGCAATTGAGCCCGTCACCACGCCGGCCAAGGTGCTCACGTGGCGAAAGGGCTCTCGGGCGGCCGGATTAGAAAGGTGGACTTCCACCTTGGGCCCAGGGAAGATCGCCAGGGCGTCCGCGAGCGCCCACGACGAGTGCGTCAGGGCACCGGCGTTGAAAATCAAGGCCGCACTGGTGGTACGGGCCTCGTGAATCGCCTCAATCAGGGCACCTTCGTAGTTCGACTGCAGGTGTCGCAGCGTAAACCCCCGGGCCTCCACGAGGGTGCGTACTCGAGTGACGTGGTCCTCGAGGGTGGCGTGGCCATAGATTTCGGGGCTACGCGTCCCCAAGAGGTCCAAATTCGGACCCGACAGCAGCAGAATTTCACGAGACATAGAGCACTCCTTCACACGAAGCGTAGGTCGAACGAACGGCGTCGGCGGGGACGTCAGGGACGACTCGGATTCCTTCGGTTGTCGCCAGCACGAACGTCAGGTTGTGGTGCGCTTTCTTGTCGCGCGCCATGATGGCCAGCAGGTCGTCGATGCTCATTGCGTAGGGCAACGTGCCCGACAGCCCAAACGCATCCACGACCTCGTCGGTGTAGGCAACCTCTTCCTCCCCACAGAGACCCAGGGTCAGCGCCAGGCGAGCGGCGAAGCGAAGGCCGATGGCGACGGCTTCGCCGTGACGAAGGAGATCACGGTCTCGCTCGAGTGCCAGGAGTTCCACGGCGTGGCCCAGCGTGTGGCCGTAGTTGAGGAGCGCTCGACGACCCGTCGTTTCGAACTCGTCCTCCGCCACAATGGTCGCCTTGAACTGCACGGCCATCGCAACCTGTTCCTCCAGGCTGGTTAAGGCAATTGTCTCCACCGGTCGTCGATCGAGCAACCAGCACTTGGCCACCTCACCGAGTCCACCGCGGCGTTCGCGATCCGACAGGGTGACCACCGTGTCGAGGTCACAGATGACGGCCCGGGGCTGATGAAAGGCACCGACCAGGTTTTTTCCTGCGGCCAAATTGGCGCCGGTCTTGCCCCCAATGGCGGCATCGACTTGTCCCGCGATGGACGTAGCCACGTGCACCACGGCAATGCCCCGCAAGTAGACCGCCGCGGCAAAACCTGCCAAGTCGGTGGTCGCTCCCCCGCCGACGCCCACGACGAGGTCGTGACGGGAAAGGCCCAGGGTGGCCATGGACTCGCAGAGCGACGCGACGGTGGCCAGTGACTTGGCCGACTCACCCTCCGGCACCTCCAGGACGTGGGTCTCTATGCCGAGGTCGAAGTCGAACCAGGGCTGTTGCCGCAGCGACGGCGAGGTAATAATGACGGCAACCTGGGCCTTGGGCGCCACGTCAGCGATGAGCGCCCCAATAGTCGAGCGCACCCCGTAGCCCACGTGGACGTCGTAGGGGGCATCGGCGAGGGCAACGGGAATTCGCATTAGTTGGTCTCCAAGGCACGTTCGAGGTCATCACAAATGTCTTGCACGTCGCGGTCCACCGTGACGTAGCCACGGGCCGTTTCCGCGTAGAAGCGCGAGCGTTGCGCTCGAAGTCGAGCCAGCGTCTCGGCCGGGGCATCGGCGAGCAGGGGGCGGTCGCCTTCACGTACCCGTTCGAGCAGCGTTACGTCGGGCGCGTCGAGCCACAACGTAGGAGCATCGCGAAGCAACTGCCTGGCGTGGGCATTCGTCACCACACCACCACCGGTCGCGACGACGGCGTCACGGCCAAGCACTTCCTCCAGCACCTGGTATTCGCGTTCACGAAAAAGGGCCTCGCCGTCGCGGCGAAGGACGTCTTGCACTGTTTCGCCCCATCGTTCGACAAAGGCGTCGTCACAGTCGATGAACTCGACGCCCCAACGCGCAGCCAATGCTCGTCCCACCGTCGACTTTCCTACGCCTGGCAAGCCAACGAGGACGACGCGGGCCACGATCTAGGCCGGTCGGGCAGCCGACGAGGTGGAGCCGAGTGAGGCGATGTAGGTGTCGTGATTACGCACGAACTCTTCGACCGAGTCGCCACCGAACTTGCGTACCGCTTCGTTCGCTAGCACCAGGGCTAGCATTGCTTCGGTAACCACACCGAGGGCCGGCACGGCCGTCACGTCGGTGCGCTCTTTGAAGGAGACCGTCGCCTCACCCGTCGAGACGTCGACGGTCTCGAGAACCGGACGGTTCAACGTCGCGAGGGGCTTCATAGCCACCTTGGCGATGACCGGTGCACCCGACGTCATGCCACCTTCGAGACCACCGGCGTGGTCGCTTCGGCGGACGTAGCCGCCGCCCCGTGAGAAGTCACCGTCAACGGCAATGGCGTCGTGCGCCACCGAACCTCGCTGGGCCGCTTGCGCCATACCGTCACCGATCTCCACGGCCTTCACGGCTTGGATACTCATCAGCGCGCCGGCAATCAGCCCGTCGAGCTTGCGGTCCCAGTGGACGTGACTGCCGAGACCCACCGGCACGCCGTAGGCGATGACTTCGACGATGCCACCGAGTGAGTCGCCATCTTTCGCGGCGGCCTTAATTTCGGCAATCATGGCCTCAGCCGAGTTGGGGTCGAAGCAACGAACTTCCGACTCGTCCACGATGGCGAGGTCGTCGGGACCGGGGCGGGCCTCACTGGGCGTTGACGCGGCGCCAATACGCACGACGTGGGAAACAATCGAGACGCCAATTTCGGCGAGCAGGGCGCGGGCCAGAGCACCAGCCACCACGCGGGCGGCTGTCTCACGGGCGCTGGCGCGCTCGAGCACGTCGCGGGCGTCATCAAAGGCGTACTTCTGCATGCCCACGAGGTCGGCGTGACCGGGGCGAGGAGTCGTGAGTTTGTCGCTCGGCGTTCCGGGGGCCGCCGACATCTCTTGCTCCCACTTCGGCCACTCGGAGTTCAAAATCTCAATGGCAACGGGCGACCCCAAGGTGCGGCCGTGGCGAATACCACCCGTAAGTCGCAGGACGTCGCGCTCAAAGCGCATGCGTGGACCGCGACCGTACCCGAGGCGGCGGCGGGCCAACTGATCGCCAATGGCCTCTTCCGTGATGGGCAGGCCCGAAGGCAGGCCCTCGACGATGACGGTCAGGGACGGTCCGTGGCTTTCACCAGCAGTGAGGAAACGCAGCATCTTCTAATTCTAGAAGAATGCGCTAATCCTCAAGGAATTAGTGGCTGTCGGCGTAGAAGGGGTTCACGCCCGACGCGTGGTCGGTGACGTCGCGCACGTCAGTCAGCGCGGGGATCGCCCCACGCAGGGCCGTCTCAATTCCCTGCGACAGCGTCAAGCGGCTCATCGAGCAACCCTGGCAGCCACCGGACATCTTGATGTAGGCCACCTTGTTGGCGTCGTCGAGCGCGACGAGGTCGGCGCGGCCGCCGTGCGAGGCGATCGAGGGGTTCACCTGCTCGTCCAGGACCTGGATGGCGAGGCGAGCGAGTTCGCTCTCAATGCCGAGCGCCAAGATTTCGGCCGGCACGCCGGGGTTGATCTCTTCGCTGGTGGGGTGGTTGGGGTTAACCAACACCAAGCCGCCACCGCCGTCGGCCGCGAACTCGAGGCGACTGCCCTGAAGGCGACCAATGCTGGCGGCCGGGATCACCACGGTGACGTCACCGTCGGGGAAGACGGCGGCGCCTTCGGGAGCGTCGGAGACGTCGGAGAAGTAGAGGTCGTAGGCGTAGCCGGCACCCTGGGTCCCGGTTACCTCGATGTAGAGGCCGAGACCGTCGTTCGGGGTCTCCCCCGCCATGGCGTCGAGCACGACATTGCGGGCTTCGTCGGTCAGGGTCAGTACGGGCGTCGAGGAAGTCGTCATGCTTTCAGTCTAAAGGTCGGACCATTTGCCGAGACGAAGTAAATTCTCTGCGTGACGCAAACCCCGCTGAGTACCCACGAATGGCTTTCGTTTTACGACGAGGCCGCCGAGCACACCTGGATGGTGGACATTACGTTCCTGCTCAGCAACTGGAACTGCATTTTCGGCAACGGCTGTCAGGGCGTTCTCACGGGCCCGGCGCCCGAGCTCGTCCAGGGTTGCTGCAGTTACGGCGCGCACTTCACGGACGAGGAAGACCGGCAGCGCGTTGAACTAGCCGCCACTCGCCTCACCGAGGACCAGTGGCAGTTCAAGAAGAAGGGCGCCAAGGGTACGACGAAAAAGAATCGCGAGGGCGAATTGGTGACTCGCCTGGTCGACGACGCCTGCATCTTTTTGAATCGTCCCGACTTCCACCGCGGTGCTGGTTGCGCCCTCCACGTGCTCGCCCTCGACAACAACGAGAGCTTTATTCCCTTAAAGCCCGACGTCTGCTGGCAGGTCCCCCTACGCAAGGAAGAAGTCTCCCTGGCCAGTGGAGACACGATTGTGCGCATTGCCCAATGGGGTCGCAGTGACTGGGGCGCCGGCGGCGCCGAGTTTCACTGGTGGTGCACCGAGGATCAGGGCGCCTTTACCGGCAAGACCCGCGTCGTTGATTCGATGCGCGAAGAACTGACCGCGATGATGAATCCCTGGGCCTACGACCAGGTACTGAACTACTGCAACGAGCGCACCGCGCAGGCGACCGCAGTGGCCCACCCGGTGCGACGCAAGAAGTAACTATTCGGCCGCGAGCGGGTCTTCCTCGGCGAAGACAGTGCGAGGTAGCGAACCAAGAATCTCGTCGTAACGGTCTTCTTCTGCGAGACACCACTCAGCGTGCACATCCTCAGGGGCGGCACCGCACTCGACGCACGTTGTCGCGCGCGGTCCAGTTGAACGCTTCAGTTCGCGCGCTTCCACAAAACGACGGTGGCGACCCTTTTTCACGTCTACTCCTCACTGACCGCAGGCCATAACTGGCGGCGGTCGGGGCTCAGGTCTCCTGAGCCGGACACCCATTCTACCAACTCGCGGACGATTCAACACCTACCATGGAACCATGAGCGCCGCCTTTGATCCCAACGACATGATTCAACGATTCCGTGAGCGAGCCGAAGCCGTCCAGCGTCGAGGGTTGCCACCAATTGAAGGACCGGAACGCCAGCGTTTTCTCGAAGCTGCTCGCTTGGATTTCCAGGACTACGCGATGCTCGGCGACGCGGTTGCCACCCTCGAGGACGGCATTTTGCGCCTCGAGATCGACCTTCGCCCTAGGAATTAGTTCCCCGCGACGACCGCCGCTCGGGCCAGCCCTTCGGCCAACCCACCGACGCCACCTTCGAGGAAGGCGAGCGCTTTGGTGCGCTTGGCGTCATTAGCCCCAGCCCGGTAGCACTCGTTGGCTCCATCGCCGAGGGTGTTAAAAGCGCGGGCCAAGACACTGTTGAGCTGGGCGTCTGGTGAAGGCAGCGAGGCGTTAGCCGCTTCCGTTTCGACCAGTAACACGGCACAGACGGTGTGCAGTTGCGAAGCCGACTCGGAAAGTTGTCTCAGGGCCACCGCGGCGTGATGGGCGTCGCTTCGCAACTGCTGGGCGTTGTTCACCAACTGGCTCTGCGAGAGCCAGTGCTTCATCGCTTGCTGGGGTGACTGTGTACCGCAACTGCTCAAGGCGATTGCTGCGACCAGCGCCAGCAGTCCCGCCCCGAAGCGTCGCCTCACTCGGCAACCACGAGGTGCAACTCACGTCGACCACGGCGAAGCACGAGGTACTTGCCGTGGAGCGCCTTCGACAAGTCGATAACGGCGTCGGCCTCGTGACGAACGTTGTTGACGTAGACGCCACCTTGCTCCAGGAAGCGACGAGCCTCGCCCTTGGACTTCGCTAGGCCGGCGCGAACGAGAGCCTCACTGGGCTCGACACCGGCGAGGAGTTCCTCGCGCGACCACGTCGACGACGGCGCGTCGGCCATCACGGTCAAGAGCATCGCTTCGTCGAGCTCCGCAATGGATTCGGCGAAGAGGGCCTCCCCCGCTCGCTCGGCCGCCAGCGCGGCCGCTTCGCCGTGCACCAGGGAAACTACGGCGTTCGCGAGCGCTCGCTGGCCGCGTCGTTCCTGGGGTGCGGTGCGGGTGGCCTCGTCGAGGCTGAGAATCGTGTCGTGATCGAGGAAGGTAAAGAAGCGCAGCAACGTCGGCACCATCTGGTCTTCGGTGTTCAACAAGAACTGGTGCAGCGCAAAGGGCGAGGTCTGATTGGCGTCGAGCCAGACCTTTTGGTTACCACCTTCGGACTTGCCGAACTTTTGTCCGTCGGGGCGAAGCAGCAGGGGCGAGGTCAAACCGGCCGCCCCCGAGCCCGTCACCTTACGGATGAGCTCGGTACCCATCGTGATGTTGCCCCACTGGTCCGAGCCACCGAGCTGCAGCGTGCATCCGTGGTCCACGTTGAGGCGCAAGAAGTCGTAGGCCTGCAGGAGCATGTAGGAGAACTCGGTGAAGGACAGCCCCACGTCGTCACGGTCGAGGCGAGAGCGCACCGAGTCCTTGGCCACCATCTGATTCACGGTGAAGTGCTTGCCGACGTCGCGCAGGAAGTCGGTCAGTGAGATGGTCGTCAGCCAATCGGCGTTGTTGAGCAGCAGGGCTTGTGAGGCACCAGCGCTCGGCGAAAAGTCGAGAAAGCGACCGAGTTGTTCGCGAATGCCGACCAAGTTGGCCTCGAGTTCGTCGTGTGACAGCAGGTGCCGCTCCGACGACTTGAAACTCGGGTCACCGATCATGCCCGTGCCGCCACCAGCTAAGGCAATAGGACGGTTGCCGGCCATCTGGAGCCGACGGAGGTTGCACAGCTGCAGGAGCGAACCGAGGTGCAGGGAGTTCGCGGTCGGGTCAAAGCCGATGTAGGCCGTGACGCCGCCAGCACTCAAGCGGTCCAGAACGGTGTCATCCGTTGCTTGGTGGACCAACCCTCGAAATTCCCAGTCGCTGCGCAGTGTCATGACCAAAGTCTAGAAGGCGAGCCCCGAGGGCCTAGAGCCAGCTCGACGAGGACTGGGCCCAGGGCTGGGTTTTAAGCCAGAGAATCCACGAGGCCCACCAACCGGTTATCTCCGCAATCCCGATGGCAATCAACATGAGGCCACCAATAATGCCGATGACTTTGGCGTGACGCCGTAGCCAGCCCGACGCCGTCATGACCCACTCGCTGGCCAGTGCAGCCACGACAAAGGGCAGTCCCAGTCCGAGGCAGTAGACGAAGGCCAGCAGCGATCCCCGAGCGGCCGAGGCACCCGACGACGACGACGCGAGACCGAGAATGGCGCCGAGCGTGGGACCAATACAGGGCGTCCAGCCGAGGGCGAAGAGGACTCCCAGTAGTCCGGCCCCCAAGACCGTGGCTCGCGGTAGTCGGTGTGAGCGACGTTCGCGCTGAAGCCACGACGAAGGCCACCACCCGGCGAAGAAGAAACCCAATCCAATGGTGAGAAGGCCAAAGACCTCCTCCAGTCCGCGCTGGTGGACGCTAAGCAGTCGGCCTAAGGAACCGAACAGGGCACCGAAGGAAACAAAGACGAGGGCGAAGCCAATGACGAAGGCCAGTGAGCCCGCCACGGCTCGCCCACGACCGCCGCGCTGCGCGACGGCGCCAGTTGCCCCGCCCAAAAAGGCCAGGTAGCCCGGTAGCAACGGCAGCACGCACGGCGAAAGGAAAGAGACCAGCCCGGCCGCAAAAGCCAGCGGAAAGGCCGCAACTAACGAGGTGGGAAGCGTCGCTAGTGAGACAGCCACGTCGGCACCTTTTCAACGAGTTCTTGATGTAGTGTGACGTTTTCTTCCCGTGGGGGCATGGTCGCCACGATGACCGTGATCCCCGGCTGACCCAGAGCCTCGCCCACCGCCGACGACAGTTCACTCACCGTCCCCACCGTCACCCCACGATGACCGAAGGCCGTGGCAATGGTGGCGGCGTGGTGTGGTCGAGGCGTAGCGAAGAGCCACTCGAACTCCTCGCCCGCAACGGCCGTGGCTTGGGGCAGGAAGTTGAAGATGCCACCGCCAAAATTGTCGAGTACGACGATGACGGCCGTCGTGTCCGCGTCAACACCGTCGACGAGCGCCGACACATCGTGCAGGAACGTCACGTCGCCCACGAGTGCAATAGCGCGGCCACCCGTGGCGACACCCAGCGCCGTTGACAACACTCCGTCGATGCCGTTCGCCCCTCGGTTCGAGAAGGTCGGTGCCACCCGCGAGGGCGTCCACCATTCAACGTCGCGTACCGGCATGGATGATCCGATCACGAGCGATGCGCCGGTCGTGACGCTCTGTTCGACCACAATGCGAGCGGCCGCGATCTCCGTCAGGAGGCCAGCGTCGAGTTCCTGCAAGTGCTCCCCCACGGTGCGCGACGCCTGCGCCCACTGCTGGACGTACTCGCTCGAACCGCGCAAGGTAGTGGCCCTCAGGTCAGGTAGCCCCGGCAGGCGGTCGCACACGAGCCCATCGGGGTCAGCCACAAACCCGGCACCGGTGTAGGCAATAACGCGCGCCGGCCAGGAGCGAAGTCGCTGCGCGAGGACCTTAGAGGCCGGCAGGCCACCGAGTCGGATGACGACGTCGGGCGCCAACGAGGCCGCAACGGTGTCGTCGCGTAACAGCGGGTCGGCGTAGGGCAAGGTGTGAGCGACGGTCGCGTCACCAATAACGACCCAGTCGAGACTCCAGAGCTCGCGCACGACGGCCGCCGAAACGCCAGCCCCCACGACACAGAGCACCTTCTTCGTGGCGATGTCGATAGCCGAGCGCAGTGGGGGCAGGACCGGTGCGTACGTCCAGGTCTCGCCATCCTCGCGGCCCGCGGGAATCTGGTCCGGCTCAGCCAGGAGCGGTTCGATGAAGGCGAGGTTCACGTGCACCGGACCGGGGCGTCCGCCGTCGCGACCAGCGGCCGTTCGATACACCCGGCTCGCCAGAGGTCGCCACGAGGAACGCGCATCATCTCGGGCCACACCTGGTTCGAAGTAGCCCCGCACCATTGCGCCATAGAGGTGCTGCTGGTCGATGGTCTGGGCTGCTCCGACACCTCGCAACTCCGGCGGGCGATCAGCGGTGAGCAGAATGAGCGGAACACCGGCCAGGTCGGCTTCGGCGACGGCGGCGTGCAGCTCGGCGGCGGCCGTGCCACTCGTCACGAGTATCGCCACGGGGCGGCCAGTAGCGAGGGCCCGACCGAGGGCGAAGAACGCGGCCGAGCGCTCATCGATACGAACGTGGAGACGAAGGCGTTCAGACTTCGCCAGGGCCAGCGCTAATGGCGTCGACCTCGAACCCGGGCACACGACAACATCCGTCAGCCCAGCGCGGGTTAG
>Ga0164296_1006299_pt1 | contig 10093 bp, 14 predicted proteins | sample GEODES057metaG_FD_113533 | JGI IMG/M metagenome (GOLD analysis project Ga0164296, IMG submission 113533) | Dystrophic lake water microbial communities from Trout Bog Lake, Wisconsin, USA - GEODES057 metaG | ecosystem: Environmental > Aquatic > Freshwater > Lake | place: USA: Trout Bog Lake... | reverse complement strand
TGCTACCACAGGCATATATGTGTGGACTCGCGGTGAAGATTTCGTGTGGGCCGCCGAGCAGATGATCGCAGATGATGTGCGCGTGAATAATGAATTCTACGTCTGTCCAGTCTATAATTGGAATATAGCACGCGGCGATCGCATAGGTATCTATCCACCCCAGGAACATTGGCCCATAGGTACGCCAGAGGACTTGGACATCTACATAGAGGCGCACAAATGAAAGTATTTGATCCCAAGCTGTTCACAGGTGGTTGGTTCGTCGGAGACTTCCAACCCAGCATATGGAACACCAAGGATTTTGAAGTTGGTTACAAGTTCCACGCAGCCGGAGAACCATGGCCTGCTCACTACCACGAACACATGGACGAGATCACAGTGTTGGTAGATGGTGTCATGCGGATACAGGACCAGATATTGGTTGGCCCGACCATATTCCTCTTGAAGAAGGGCGAGATAGCAGATCCGGAATTCCTAGCAGATTGCCAAGTGGTGGTGATCAAGACCCCCAGCGTGCCTGGCGACAAGATAGAGGTGAAGAAAGAATCATGAGCATAGACATAGTCAGAGACGAGAAAGAACTGGGCACGTATTTCTACGTTACCTATGAAGTTGAGAGCACTGTCAGCGTTTATGATGCTGGCTGGAACATAGCAGTGGGACAGAGCATAGGCAATCCCACCAAGCGTTCAGTCTGGGAAACCGACGAGATGATCGAAGCCTACTGTGCCAAGATCATACGCAACAAGGACTTTGAAAAGAAGAAAGGCCTAGTTACCATAGGCTATCCCAGCGCCAACATAGACTGGGATCAGGACGGCATTGCTCACTTGCTGTGCATCATACAGGGCGGTCAGGTAGACATCGACAGCATCAAGAAGTGCAGGGTTGTTGATCTCGAGATACATCCGCAAACCATTGACACACACTTCCGCAAGCCCAAGTATGGCATCACTGGCATGCGCGAATACACAGGCAACTTTGGCAAGCCGTTCTTTGGCGGCATCGTCAAGCCCAAGACTGGCATCACGCCACAGATACTGTTGGAGATGACCAAACAGCTGGTTGAAGGCGGCGTCAATTTCATCAAGGAAGACGAGATCCTCAGCAATCCTGCTGTGTGTCGTCTTGAAGATCGCGTTGAACTGATCAGCAACTACATCACTGGTAAGAACGTGGTCTACTGCTTCTGCATCAACAGCGATCCTGCTCACATCGAGAATCGCGCAAGGTTCGTCAGCCAGAACGGTGGCAATGGTGTGCACATCAACGTGTGGAGCGGACTAGGCAGCTATCGCACCATACGCAATTTAGATCTGCCGCTGTTCATACACTATCAGAAGAGTGGTGACAAGGTCATAACGGGCAAGCGCAATCCCTTTGGCATTGAATGGACGGTGCTGTGCCAGCTGGCAGCCATGAGTGGTGTTGATACCATACACGCAGGCATGTGGGGCGGATACCTCAGCGATCCTGAGGACGAGATCACTGCCTACATGAAGACGCTGCATGATGGCAACGTGGTACCCGCTCTCAGCTGTGGCATGACTGCTGAGCTTATCCCACCAATCGTGGAGAAGTTTGGTGTAGATTGGATGGCCAACGTTGGCGGCGCCATTCACGGACATCCAGATGGCACGCTGGCAGGCACGCAGAAGATACGCCGCGCCATAGATAACTTAAAGGTGTGACATGAAGTTCATAGCACACCGAGGGTTGACGGATGGTCCGGATGAGAAGATGCAGAACGATCCTCATCAGATCATCAAGGCGCTGGATCATGGATTTGAAGCTGAGATAGATCTCTGGCATGTGGACGGCAAGTGGGTTCTCGGCCACGACGGTCCAGAACACGAGATAGAGTTTGACTTCCTGAAACAGAGCAAGCTTTGGATACACTGCAAGAATCTGGATGCTCTGTTCAAGCTGCGCGGCCACGGTGCTCGGTTCAACTTCTTCTGGCATGAGAGCGATCTAGTCACGCTGACCAGCCACAACATAATCTGGACATACTTTGGCAAACCCGAGACCGTGAGTCCAATGAGCGTGTGCGTGATGCCAGAAGCTACCTATGCCTGGGACGACATCAAGGAGATGGTACGCAGCTGGCAATGGTACGGCATCTGCAGTGATCACGTGAATACGCTGAGAGCATGCCAAAGCTAGCACTCTGCTTCGCGGGATTACCACGCATCACAGACGTGAGCACTGCCAGCTGGCGCCGCCTCATTGACCAACATGAAACAGACGTGTTCGTTCACGCATGGTCTGATCAAGAGGAGCTTGCTCGGAATTGGATCAGCAGTGCTTATGCTCCCACTGAGATGATCATAGAAAGGCAGCGACAGTTTGATACCAGCATGTACACTTCGCGCATCTGGGCTTACCGCAGCGAGCCTCGCAATGTTCTCAGCATGTGGTACAGCATAGCACAAAGCATACAGCTAGCTGATAGATACGCATGGAAACATCGCAAAACCTATGATTATGTTGCTCGCGCAAGATTTGACTGGCACTGTGACCAGTTTGTGCTGGAACCATTTGATGGGTTGACCGTGCCAGATGATCCTGGCTTGAGAGGTCATAATTTCCAGCATCGCGGCACATGGCATGTGGCCCACAATGATCAGTTTGGTTATGGCAGCATGCACGTGATGCGCGATTATGCTGAGACCTTTTCGCGAATACCTTGGTTGTATTCAGCGGACGGTGTAGACTTCTGCAGCGAATTATTCCTAACAACAAATATGATGACCAAGCGAATTCCGGTTAAATTACAGAAGGGCATGCGTTACCGCATGGTGAGGGACTGAGATGCTTGAAATAGCTAAATATTGTGCCGATCGCGATGCTGCAAACATCCATCGGCTCTATGGCTATTATGGAGCACACAGCATGTCTACTTATAAGAGATATCCGAGCGGATATTACGTCTACGCTTACCTGCGGCAATCAGATAACACACCTTATTATATCGGAAAAGGTAAGCATGGTAGAGCTTGGCAAAAACATAAAAATATTACAGTGCCAGCCAATCTTGTCTTGATTGTTATACTTGAATCTAATCTCACTGAGATAGGCGCTTTCGCATTAGAAAGACGCATGATTCGCTGGTATGGTCGTAAGGACACAGATACTGGCATATTGATTAATCTTACCGATGGCGGCGAAGGAATGGCTGGCCGCAAACAAACTGCAGAATCAAATGCCAAGCGAAGTGCCACACAAAAAGGTCGACCTAGACCGCCCGAAGTTGGTATCAAAATTGGTTTAGCACATCTTGGCAGGCCAAGTCCGCATAAAGGTAAGAAACGCGGACCGTCGCCTTTACGAGGCAGAAAAAGACCGCCCGAATTTGGCCAACATATTAGTACGATTCAACTTGGTCGCAAACGTCCGCCTGAGGTTGGTGAAAATATACGCAAAGCTAAAGCACTGGCAAAACTTCAACGAAGTGAAAAGGATTTATGATGAAAATTGGTGTCTATACGGTGGCATTAAACGAGATCAAACACTGCGAACGCTGGGCCAACAGCGTAGCTGACGCAGATTATCGCGTGGTGCTGGACACTGGTAGCACTGACGGTACCGTGGAGAAGCTCAGAGAGCTGGGTGTGACAGTGTTTGAGCAGCGATTCGATCCCTGGCGCTTTGACCATGCTCGCAATGCCGCACTAGCCTGCTTGCCAGACGACACTGACATCTGCATCAGCCAAGACATGGACGAGTTCCTAGCTGACGGTTGGCGAGCCAAGATGGAAGCAGCTTGGCGCCCCGGCGAGACCACGCGCCTTGCTTATACATATGTGTTTGATTATCGTCCGGGCGGTGCCAATGAAGGCTATCGCATGGACAAGATACATGCTAGGATGGGCTACCAATGGCGGCGTCCGGTGCACGAGACAGTTTTCAGCACGCTGGGCTATGAGAACATAGCCGAAGATCTCAGCATAGTGCTTAACCAGATACAGGATCGCAGCAAGGGTACCCGCAGCAACTATCTGCCATTGATGGCCATGGCCACTGCTGAAGATCCCATGGACAGCCAACTTAGCTTCTGGTATGGTCGTGAACTGATGTATGCCGGACAACATGCAGAAGCAGTGGTTGAACTCACTAGGTATCTGGATCTGGAAACCAGCAGATGGCCCATTGAACGATCCGAAGCCATGCTCTACATCAGCAGGATGAGTGACAGCCGCAAGCTAGAATATCTGCAGCGTGCGCTGATCTGTAGTCCAGAGAGGCGCCAGGTCTGGTTGGAGCTAGCACGTTATTATTACAACAATCAAGATTGGCATGGCCTGCTGTGGGCAGCAGGATCTGGCATGGACAAGAGCAGGCGAGACTACAGCTATCTAGACAACGCAGATGCTTGGGGTAACCAGCTGCTGGACTTTGGTAGCATAGCTGCTGGCAATCTAGGATGGTACAGCAAGGCAGCACTTTGGTGCCAGCAGGCTCTGGACCAAAATCCCAATGATGATAGGTTAAAAAGCAATCTGCAGTGGATGCAGGACAAGATGAAGGAACAGGCGTGATGCGCATAGCTATATACGGACCAACCAAGAACCAAGTGCATCATGTGCAGGCATGGTACGACAGCTGCAAGGATGCTGATGCGATCTGCATCGCTGACACGGGCAGCACGGATGGCACCAAAGAAAAGATGCTGGAACTGGGCGTACAGGTTACTGATGTGCGCATCATACCTTGGCGATTCGACGATGCGTTCAACACTGCCATGTACCTAGTACCAGCTGATATAGACGTGTGCATAAGGCTTGACACTGACGAGAGACTAACTCCGGGTTGGCGCGACAAGCTGGAAGCAGCATGGAAGCCTGAGACCACCAGGCTGCGCTATCCTTACATCTGGAACTGGAATCCAGATGGCTCGCCTGGTCGCAAGTGGTATGGTGATCGCATACACAAGCGTGCTGGTTATCGCTGGATGGGTGCCACTCACGAAGGGCTGATCAGCCGCTTGCCTGAGATACACACCTTCACTGACGATTTCGAGATACATCACTTCCCTGATCCCAAGAGCAAGAGCGGTGATCTCAGCTTGCTAGAAGAAAGCGTGAGAGAATGGCCGCATGACGCACGCATCAAGGCCTATCTAGGCCGAGAATATGCCTACCAAAAGATCTGGGACAAGTGCGCAGCTACCTACAAGGAATTCCTTGGCATGAGCTACGACACCGTTGAACGCTGCCAAGCACTGACCACGCTGGCACAAGCTGAACCTGAGAACAAGGTGTTCTGGCTCAAGCAGGCAGCCTATGAAGTACCAACGCATCGCGAACCATTAGTAGCATTAGCACAGCATTACTATGAAGCAGCAGATTGGAAGAACTGCTATGACTACGCCAAGAAGACGCTGACCATAACCAAGCATCCCATGGATTATACCTGCACGCCAGAGGCATGGGGTTGGCAACCGCATGATCTACTAAGCATAGCTGCTTGGAACCTCAAGCTGTATGAGGAATCTCTGGAGCATGCCAAGCTGGCCTTAGACAAGCTGCCCGGCGATGTTAGATTGACCAGCAACCTCAAATTGATACAAGATTTCATTGATAAGAATCTTGGTAAGAAGTAATCACTAAATATCACCATGAGGCTGATTGATCTAGAAAACTGCGGACCTATACGGCTGGCTGAAGATACTTCGAGCTTTGCGTTCGTGTCAGAGGCGGGTGGTGCAGGCCGCGTGGTCAAGGGTGTCAACACCACGCCAGACGTTGGTGTGAATGAGATACCAAAGCAGGCCAAGAAGTTCAAGATCAAAGTAAATCGAGATGGCTATCCGCCAGTTGCTCGCACCGACGGCAAGATCCCTAAGCTCTAGTCAAGGCAAGAGGTGGGACCAGCCCACCTCTGTTTTCTCGATATCAGATGCGGCTACGACGGCTAGCAGCTTTGGCATCTTCCTCGGTATCTTCAACCGCAATAGGAACCCAGCGCTGCGGGATCGGTAACCCACTCTTGCGATAGTAGTCTAAGTCAGCTTCGGGATCATCAACCTGTGTCCAGACCACCCACTTCTTGTCTGCTGCACGTTGCTTGATATCGTGTTTCTTTTCCATTTCTGGTTTCTCTTAATGCTATTATAGGGTTACCGGAACAGCCCGGCTCTGCAGTTTAGCAGCAACTGGCGCAGCTGCCAAATTTATTGTGATTTACTCTAAACGCCCTTGTATTCTAGCACAAGGATTAACATTGTCAACCAAGCTAAATATCTTGTCGGTCACGATGTTGACGCATCCACCGACTCTAACAGTTTATGAGGAACTATCAGCAATGCGTATTTACAGACTTTACGTGAAGACCCACAAAACTACTGGGCTGAAATATCTTGGTCAAACAACTAAAAAAGATCCATATTCATATCCTGGTTCTGGAAAATTATGGAAAAGACATCTCAAAAAACATGGATATGACTATGATACCGAAATCCTTCATGAATGTAAAACTAAGCAAGAATTAGAAGAAAAAGGTTTGTACTATAGCGATCTTTGTAATGTTGTAGCAAGCAAAGAGTGGGCTAATCTAAAACCAGAAACAGGAGATGGTGGTGACATGTCTATGTGCGAGGCATATATTACAGGCATGTCTAACAGAGATATTAGCGGAGCCAAAAATCCTAGATACAATGTTCCTGTCACCGAAGAGACACGTATAAAGATGAGTAATGCAAAAAAAGGTAAAATGCCGGCAAATTTAGATGCATTTACTAAATCGGCAAAAGACCATGTTTGGTATTACAACCCACTTACAGGTGAACAACGATTGATTAAAAAAGACACAATAATACCCGATGGATTTACAAAAGGAAATATCAAAACGTTAATTGACAATACTGTCAACCCGCGTAAACCTACTCCTGTTCATTGCGTTGAACTCGATATGGATTTTCCCACTCTTAAAAGTGCTGCTCAGTTTGTGAATCTAAAATGTACCAGGGACATTGTTGATTCTATTATAGGACGTAACCAACGAAAAACTGCCGCAGGCTATCATTGGCAGTTTTTGCTTAAGGATTGATCAGCTCTTCCAGAACTCTTCCACAGGGAACACAATCCAAATCGGATCCTCAGCCTTGTTGATCTCCATAGCAGCATAATCTACTTTGGTTTCGCTAGCGAGGTTGTTTACCAACACGGCAAAACGAACGTTGTTGTGCCACACATGGTCCCAATTTGGATTATCAGGTAAGCAAGTGCTGCGCCAATCTTGCTTGATCCATTCCAGTGTGGCGCCCGTATCGTTGATGTCGTCAACAATTAGAATCTTTTTAGGCGGATTGCCTTCTGTGGGGAATTTCTCATCATAACCAAAAGCATCCTCGGCCATCCACCAGTTGCTTTCATTCTCGCTGCCATCGTCGCGTAAACTGACCTTAAGCGTGTGACAAGGCACATTAAACCAATGACTTAGCAGCACTGCCGGCAGCAGCCCGCCCCGCGTTAGTCCAACTACATAATCTGGCCGCCAACCATCTGTCGTGATCTGCTGAGCTATTGATAATACTTGTGAATTTACATCTGCGTAGCTGAGATAACGCTTGTTGATCATTGGCATGTGTCCTCGTTATCATGCCAGTATAGCAGATTTAGCTTATGCGTCAACCGCTAATATGAGATGATGATCGCCGTCGCTGATGGTAACGTGATCATCTGCGCAATCTACCCAGTATGCGGTGCCCAGCATCTTCTGGAGTGCTATGCTTTCACGCAGCACCGGGCTACCTATGTTCAGCCCAAACACTGGCATCTTGGCATGATCGCCTTGCTTGTAGCCAGTTATCTTATATACTCGCTGCCGACCTGCGTCAGTGATTCGCAACCATTCGCCGCGCACTTCCACGTTTTCTACCAAGCTGTTAGCAAAAAACGATCCTATGCTTTCTGCTGTGGCAGCAGGTTCTGCGACCGTTGCGGGTTCTCCCTCTGTTCTAGCTGCTGGTTCGCTAACCGTAGCCTGCGGTTCGGCTTTTTCCTTGCCGGGTTCGTCCTTGACTTCGACCTTGTCTTGGTCAAGATTAACATGCTTGCGAATGTTATCTTCGGTTAGATCAAATAGCTTGTCTTCTGGCACACCATAGGGATGGAACTGCCACTTCTTGGTATTGGTTAGATTGCTGACCTGTTCGCACATCTGGACTATGCGAGTTGGTAATTCCTCGTTGCGAGTCATCTCTACGAACACTAGATAATAACCATCATCAGTTGGCGCAGGGCTGACTTCTGTGTCCAGAGGACGTATGCTGCTCTTTTCTACGAATATGCTGAGGTCCACAGCTGGATCTTGATCTATCACGTAGAAACCGACCACGACAACACGGCGATCGTCAATCTTGCTCTCGAACTCGTCAATGCTGATCATTGGCACCACGAGATGCTCTAGTGCATGGCGGGTGAGACCTTCGCGTAATTTGCTCATTGCTGTTTCACTGCCTTCTCGGCGTCAATGCCCTCGGCTTCAGCATCGTCAACGGTATCAACATCAACTTCTTCTTCGTATTGATCCATGACTTCCTTGTCTAGATTGCGCACAAACTTGCGTGGTATCAGCATGTCGATCAACCAGATCTTGACCTTCTTCATCTTTGGTTTCTTGGTGCCTGGTTGATAGTCGCTCTCGCTCTTTACCTTGATCGGAACTTCTTCCTCAGCAAGCTTGTAATTTATTTTAGTACCATGCTGCAGTAGACGCAAACCGCCTTCGGGATCTGGCATCTTCTTGTAGGGATACTTGAGAGTGATCTTGATCCAATATGGCTTGGTAAATGGCCCTGCGACCACTTCACCTTGGATCCAGTTCTTGTAAACATAGAGATTGTTGCTGTCGAGATAGTTCTCGATGTCTACTAGGATGTCAGTTAGGTCCTCACTGTCTGTGATCCTATTGACTGCGTCCTGTGCTGATTTGTTATCGTGTTGATGCGGCATGGAAATATTTATCCATGCCGCAGCACTAGTCTCTTATTCTTCGCCGTACATGCGCAATATGTCTGTGATCACGGGATGGCGCTCCACGCTATCCCTGTCAAAGTGGCAGACTGCTATGCTGGGAGTGCCATCGAAGCGCGCGACAAAGTCAGTGAGACCATTGTCCTTGCCCCTATCACTTTGGCGTACGTCGCCGGTTATGATCATCTTGGTGCCCTCGCCTATGCGAGTGAGAGCGCTCAGCATGCTGTTACGTGTGGTGTTCTGTGCTTCGTCCAGTATCACTATGGCGTTCTTGAAGGTTCGTCCACGCAGATAGGCCACCGGCACCAGTTCGATGATGCCTTCCTCTATCATGTGGGCGATCTCTTTCATGCCAAAGTGCTCTTCGAACACGTCTAGCACAGGTTTGGTCCACGGTGCCATCTTTTTCAGTATGTCACCCGGCAAGAATCCTATGTCCTTGTCATCTACAGCGATGTTTGGCCTTGTTATCACCACCTTGCTAACTGCTTTAGACTGCAGTTGCTGTATGGCATACAGGGTGGCCAAGTAGGTTTTACCTGATCCTGCATAACCAAGCGCAAATACCATGTCGATGTCTGGGTTTTCCAGTGCTTCTATGTAAGCTTCCTGGGCTAGGTTCTTGGGCAGCAATCTTATGCGTTGCCGCTGTTGGGGACTTCGATGGAATTGATCTATCCTTACCACGTTTCCATGCTGTGTTTCTGTGTGCTTGTAGAAGTTATTCTCATTGTTCGCTCGATACGCAGAGCGACGCGCACGTTTAGCCAAATGGTCCTCCCTGATGTTTGACCGTTAATATTTATGGTATACCTGCTAGATGACGTTACTGCGACACCCAGGTTGCTATCCGCTAAATACACGCAGATTTCGGATGATCAGCACCCATGGCCATAGACCCTAACACCATCAATGCGCAATTTCCCATAGCTAATCAGGACAATGATAGCCAGGGCTTCAGGGACAATTTCGCTGCCATCCAGCAGAACTTCATCGCTGCAAATGTGGCCATCAGTGGGCTACAAGCTAGCACGATAGGTATCACAGGTCCAGTTTACACGCCTCTGCCGGGCAATCTGGCCACAGGCAGTGTTACACTAGTAACCCAGTTC
>Ga0164296_1006297_pt1 | contig 10098 bp, 15 predicted proteins | sample GEODES057metaG_FD_113533 | JGI IMG/M metagenome (GOLD analysis project Ga0164296, IMG submission 113533) | Dystrophic lake water microbial communities from Trout Bog Lake, Wisconsin, USA - GEODES057 metaG | ecosystem: Environmental > Aquatic > Freshwater > Lake | place: USA: Trout Bog Lake... | reverse complement strand
TGTCGGGGAGTATTCAAAGTTTATGCCAGAACAAGGCGGGATTACATTTGATGAGGAGTTTTGATCAAGCCAGGTGTCACTGCGTGACTGGTTATATGTACCCCATCTTCAGGTTTGGCCGGACAGGGGTTGGTCCCATGTCTGGACCGGAGGACACCTCGAGACCATCCCCGGACATCTCCATCATCTTGTCAATCTGGTTTGAGGATGCCTGGCTTGTTGGCACAAAGTGAGACCATCCATAGGGGGAAACACGTTTCATCAGATATCCAACAGTAATTACAAAAAGAATTCCGTGAACCAGAAGACCAAGGAACTTGGCCTGACCTTCTGGGCTCGCGACCCACCCACCCAGTATTCCGCGCACAGACTTGAATGTCACTGGTGCGGCAAATGCAATAAACATAACAAGGGGGATGAGGTACTGTGAGTGAGTCATTTACTATTTACAAATAAAATTTACTTAGCAGCGGGGGTGGTTGTGGTTGTGGTTGGCTGGGTCCCAACGGACAGGGTCTGACCGAAAGCACTCACGGTGAAACCGGACTTTCTTGGCATCAGCAGGGTCAGCAGGAATCCGGCGAGCAGAATGAAAACGATGGCGTGCAGGAACAGACCGCCAATCTTGGGGAGTCCGTCCGAAGATGCAACCCACGAGCCAAGCATACCGCTGGTTGCCTTGTAGGTTGCTGGGTGTCCGACAGCGACATAGGTCAGAATAGTGACCAAGAGAGCAGCAGACATTTTAATATATATTTATATTTTTTTCAATTCCTCAAGTGCACATCATGTTTGTGCATCCGTACATGCAGTCGCTATCCTGGGTGCACTTGTCCCCGTGCTGGCCCTTTCCGGTGAATCCAGATTTCTTTCCGTAGACCATCTTCCACGCAATGTGGGAAAGGATCACAAAGACGAGGGCATGCAGCAAAACACCTTGCTGGGTGGGGAGACCGGCGGGGGAGGCAACCCAATCTCCCAGAATTCCGCGGACCATCTTGAAAGTCTCGGGATTAGCAACAAGGAAAAACACGGTGAAAGGAACAATCTTCTTCTGCCACATCATTTATAATTTACAAAGAAAATTTATATTCCCACATAGACTTTGCCTGCGAGTCTCAAAACACCTTGGTACTTGTTAATCTCTTTTAGTGCTTTTGCCGTCTTTACAAACTTCTTTATTTCCGGTGAAAATTTTGCTAAAAATTTAAGTATGGGAAGAGCCCCTGCTCCTGGAATGGAAGCCGAGGCCATTGTAAATATAGTACTAATTGTATATCCCCATAGTGCACTCACCAGATAGTCTTTAAAAAGTTGTTTTTTATTTGTTTGCTGCCATGAAGTGTATAAGCGGTTAAATAGCTCAGAGCCTATGAGTTTTGAAACATCTCGTTTGTCCCTGTCTGACATTCCTGAGCCATCGGGTGTTATGGTTACATTTGTTCCGTTAATTAATTTTATAGAATCCTGAACTCTCTTTGGGAAGAATTGAAGCATACCCTTGACAACCTCTGGTGTCCATTTATGATTTTCATTCATAAATGCATGGACTAATATTCCTCTTTTGTATTGGTTGTTTGCAGTTTCATTTCCAAATAATTTATTAAATAAATTGAGGTTGTCGAGCATGTAATTAATAATAGTTTCGATTCTTGTGACCGGGGCTATCGGTAATGGTTTTGAATTTGCGACTATATTTAATCGTGTGTTTCCTAGAAGATTTGTCGTAGCTTGGGCGGGATAGAGCATTCCATTCGCTGCTTTGATATATGTTGTGTTATTGTAAAGATAAACCTGTCCATTGCGGGTCACTGGTCGAGTCTGGTTTGCACCAAACTGAACTTGGTGTAAAAGACCATCTGCAAATTTCCTCATGTATAAATTTTGGATTTGGTTTGTATATTTTTGTGCTACTTGATTGATTGTTGTTGTAGGGGTTGTCCCATGACCCAAGTATTGTGAACCTATAAGGAGTGCAAGGAGCCCTGTCGCTTTGAGAGGCCGTCCTGGTTTCGGTGCCAAGTTCGGACGTGGACTAGGACCTACCGTTTTGGCCCTCCAAATCCAAGGAACCTACCCAAACCACGCCTTGTTGCTGGAGGTGGTGGGACCGCTGCTGCGGCGGCAGCATTTGCGTTAAATTTTGCCACTGCTTCCCAGAATCCCCTGCGGTTAGCAGCATTAGGTTCAGTATTATTTGCAGAATTGATAGCTCTTGTGATACCATCCTTGTTGGTAAACATATAGTTCTTTCCTCTGTTATTAGCTAACATGCTTCTGTACATTCTCGCTCTCTCGGTGTTGTTTCCCATACCTTTTACTCCATTCGATGTATACCACGCTTTAAATGCGGCCATTGCAGTCGCCTTGTTTCTCGTCATGGCAGGGAATCTTGTATTTTTAAGAGCTTTATATTTGGCACCATTTGCATTATTGGAAATTTTAGCAGCCTTATACAAGGCATTCAGTGCTGCATTATTTGCAGCAGTCTTGACATTTTCTCTATTTGCCCAAACCTCAAAAGGAACAAAGTTTAAAGGTGACCCAGGTGGACCTGCAGGGGGAGCAGGAGGAGGCCCAGCAGCACCAATGGGTGTCACAATACCTCCATATTTATTAATATAGACATTGATTCTATTCATGAGTAATTTTGATGCGTTGGTCTTGGCCGCATTTGCTTTGGTTTTCTGATTTTGTGCAGCAGCATTTGTTGGGTTAACTGCTAGTTTTGCATTTGCGTTTTTAATACTTCTGTAGGCGTTTGCATAGGCTTTTGCCTGGGCTACAATTCCGTCATATTCCATTTTATTTCTCCTAAAGAAAGCGGCCATCCTTGAAGTAGGTGGAGAAAAAAGTACTGGCTTAGAGACCAAGACGCCTGAGTAGGTAGAGTAGGCGCGATGAGTCTCCGTATGATTACTGACTTGAAGGTTTCCGATATCGTGTCTTCTGGTGTGACTGCGAACAAGTATGGTGGCAAGGCGATTTACCTGAATGGTCCTGGGCGCAGTCGTCTTATGTTTCAGCTGCCGGCCCTGAAGGCTATTGTAGGTCTGAAGGAGAGCGAGCTTGCCCCCGGCACTTGGAACATGCCCCTGAGTCTGGACAACGAGGCTGTTCTGAAGGTTTTCCAGGACCTCGAGAACTTTACGATTGACACTATTGTGGCCAACTCGGTTGAGCTGACGGGCAAGAAGCTGACTCGCGAGCTTATTGTGAACGGCGAGTCCTGGAAGCCCTTCATCAAGGCTTCGAAGAAGGAGGGATACGCACCCATTCTGCGTATGACCCCGCAGGTTGACAAGGCGACCAAGAAGTTTCTGACCGAGGCTTACAACGCAAACCGTGAGGCGGTTCCTCTGGAGAGCCTCGACAAGGGCCAGCGTGTCAGCTGCATCATCGAGCTGACCCAGATCTGGAAGTCAACCATGGGTTACGGCCTGTCTATGCGTCTGCACCAAGTGATGTTTTCCCCAAACACAAAGCTGGCCCCATGTGCTTTCCTGCCTTCGAGCGAGCCTGCGCCTATGGAGGAGGATGCCGCCGAGGAGGAGGAGGAGGAGGTTGAGTACGAGGACTCGGACTAGAGGACTTGAAAAAATATGTGTCATAAGAGTATGGACTGGATCAACCAGGGGAAGTTTGACCTTCGAAAGACATATGTATATAGAAAACGAAACAATGGTTCGAGAGAAATGATAAATATCCCCAAGAGTGTAAATACAAAGACTGCTGCAAAGAAATGGCTCAAGTCTCACTACAAGTCTCCCAAAAAGCGCGTCCCGATATACACAAAAACCGCAGTCAATCTCCGGGGCGCCATGAAAACCCCAAACAAAGGCTCCACCCCCAACAGCATTAAATTTAATTGTAAAATAGGAAATCACTTGTTTCACCGGGTTGCTATTGACGGTTCCGTGGGTTTCCGTCGGCTCAACACGAAAAATACTTTGAATCTGGTACCTCTCCGGAAGACGGTGATTCGCAAGGGTCTCGTCAGGCTCGATGCTGGAAAGCAAGGTGTTGTATTCTTGGCATCTGTTCGACGGACCGTTCCCCAGGGGTCCGAGTTTGTCATCAAGGTGTGCCCGACCGACAAGGCTGTCCCCAAGATGAATCAAATTTCAAGAGTAGAATACAATGTCCAAAAGGCTCTGTACAAGGTTGTCCCTCAGAATATACCCAGACCCATAGCACCCCTGGTCGAATGTACAGATTTCCTGAGTCCAAGCAATTTACGGAGTAAATCAGCCGTCATCGACGAGGAGAAGAATTATTCCAAGCAGACACTCATGTTTTCAGAGTACATTTCATATGGACCTTTGTACGAGTACCTCACAAAACTTGTCAATTCAAAAAGAAAATTGGTGAATGATCAACTTTTGAAAACAGTTATATTCCAGGTCTTGACAATTATCAAGAAAATACGAAAGGTTTATCCCGGGTTTCGACACAATGATTTGCATCTGGATAATGTGCTGGTCAAGCCTGGTCGTCCATATCCTGTGATGGTCATGAATGACTTTGGATTTTCAATTCTAAATCAAAAATCGAGAAACCCCCTTGTGTTTGGGAAGAACTTTATGAATAACTGGGGGATAGGTCCGGCAACTGGTCCAGAGTATGATGTGCACATGTTTCTGAATGCACTCAGAAAGTGGTGCGAGAATTACAAGAGCAAAACCCCCGACAGACTCCGGGTGACACTTTTGTTTTTAAATAATAAAATTCCGCGTGGGTATCGTGAGGATTTTGACAGGTTCACAACACATGGTCGACTCAAATATCTGAAGAAATTTCCAGGCCTTCCCAGTCTTGATCGTATTTTACAATCAAAATACTTTGTGACAAACAGGCGACTGACTCCCACGGCAACACCTTCAAGGAATCTAAAGCTAAGTCTCAACACAAAAGCCTTTAGCAATTTGAATTTGAAATACAATAATGGGGGACAGGTCCGAAGGAACACTCCCGCCCCAGTCGTGAGAAAGACACCTGGAATCAATTTAACAGGCTTGAAAAAAACCCGAACATAAAGTAAATGAAGTTGTCCCGGACTCGTGACTTGTTATTTTTGTTTATATTTTCAATCTTTGTTATGTGGTGTATGAATAAGGGTGTCTCAGGGTATCTTCAGACTCCGGTCGACAAGGGTACAGTGACTGTATATGGGTCAAAGACGTGCCCATGGTGTGTCAAGCAAGAGTCTTACCTGAAATACCAAGGAATTCCTTACATGTTTGTGGACTGCAAGGAGAATCAGTGCCCTGATTTCGTGGATGGATTCCCAACTTTGGTTGTAAATGGACAGGTCATGTCAGGGTACACTGAGATTGGACCCGGACTCACCAAGCCCGCCGAGTTCTAAATTTGTAATAAAATTAGGCCATCCAAGAGTCATGACGTGATGAAAGTGGTTGTCCATGTTTTTTGATCTATAATTTCTAACACCTGTGCTGTCACAATAGATTCCATATACGGTGGATCCTTTGAGATGTCTCCACTTGTGTTCTATTGGGTCCTCTGGCACTATTTTGTTTGTAATTTCAGAATAGAATTGCTCATATGACCAAAATTCATAGTACAAAAGTGTCTGGGTGTTTATAAAGTATTTGAATATTTCCTGTCCATATGGACGTGGTGAAAAGTCTTTCCATTCCGAACTTAATTTTCGTGGTGGAAAGCCTAGGGCTCTTCGAGTGTCAATATTTGCATATTTTGCAACTACAGACATGACTCTCTCCATAATTTTAATTTGAAATCTTAATTATCCTTAATTTGCGCATTTACAGTCTGAACATGGCGATACCGAGGGCGAGCAGGAAAGTCTCGGACAGTGTGTCGACTGGTTTCAGAATATCAATCTTCTTGACGAGGACTGTGTTCCACAGGAAACGCATCACAAAGGTGAGCAGCACGACATATATGAAAAATATGATGAGGTTGTAGATGAGCTCCTGGCGGTTGCGAGAGTACAGAATCTTTTCCATTTATAGTAGTTAACGATTTTTATTATTTCCAGTCTCGGCAACCCCGTTGTGGACGGCCCATGCTGAGCAAAACTTTGTGTAGTGGAATCCTGGGGTGTAATTCAGGTTAGCCTTTCTAGGGTCTATAATTGTTTTTCCTGAAGCGTCAATCATAAGAGGCCCCCCTGCCCACCCTTGTTTATGCGCAAACAGATTGACTGGAAATTCGATGATCCTCCCGGGTCTCAGATTGACCTTGTTTCTAACATTTGTATTGATTCTGTCGAGGACGTGGAGTTCCCCTGGTTCGTTTGAAATTTTCCCGTCGTTTCGTGAGATTGGTGGTGTTGACATGCGTGCTGCTCTGAGCACAGTTCCTGGATGGACGTGGAAAAAGTTTGCGATACCTTGCACGGTATCTCCCGGGCGTGTTTTATATCTGACTCTTCCCACCTGTTTTAGAAAGTGAAAGTCCCCTGTCATGTCACCGAAATCGTTTTGGGGCGCGACAAAGCACATCACCTTGTAGTACCCCTCGGGACATCTTGCCCCCGGCCCTATGAGTTTGGCCGCACCCTTTGGATTGTCACTCAGGATTCTTTGTGTGATTCCCCTGCATGTGGTGAAGTTCAGTCCATTTGAGCCCACCCCGGACCTGTTTCCCGGAACACTCTTCCGTGTCCTCTTGTTTGAAAAGCTCCCGAATGCATAATCGTAGCAGTTGTCGTGAACTTGCCCGGAAGACCCCCAAGGTTCCCAGCTAAATTTGGGTTCAGACCCAGACAGAGGAAGTCTGCGAATTGCCGTCCTTTTATTTGGGGTGGGCTTTTTCTTGGGCGCCACCTTTGGGGGCATTCTAATATAATACTAGAAATTATCCGGGGGTTGAGGGAGTCCGAGTTGTTGCAGTATAAATTGAATATTCTCTTCGGCATCGATATCAAAGTGGATATCTGTGTAGAGACCCTGTAGCATATGTCTCAGATCAAAGCCAAATCCTGCGACGATAGGGTTAATGTTTGAAGTTACAAATTCAGTTGAGAAAGTGTTTGACTCCTGGACCCTTTCGATGATGAGCCTGCATCTATATTTTGGGAGGTCGAAGGGTGTTCTGCACATTGGGCAGGTTGGGTCCCCGGGGGCACACGTTCGCTTCCACCTGTCGAGGCACTTTGTGTGAAACTCGTGGTTACAGGTGAGTGTCCGTGTGGCTCTATTGTTGAGTGCCGAGAAACAGACAGAACACTGTGGGCCATCGTGAACCCAGCAGTGCTCCTGGCTTTCAAACACGAGGTGTTTGCATTTGCCCCCGGATAAAGTTGTCGCCCCGCATGCGTGTTTTTGGCTCATACTATATAGCCTATATTAACAATTTATCTCTGTCGACGCAGGGCGGCGTTTTCCGCCTCGAGCGACCGGATAGCATCTCGGTACTTGAGTCTCATATTCTCTTCGATACTCTTTCTGAAAATTATGAGTGGGTCGTCATCTTGTTCCATCCGACAGTTGGGACACTCGATAGACTCCTCGTACCACTTGATTATACATTTAAAATGGAAATAGTGTTTACACTTGAGTCTCTTGTCTGATCTCTTCGTCTCTTCAAGACACACAGCACATATGTTGGCAATGTGAGCGGGGCACTTTCCGTCTTGAACTGCTGTCCTCTTGCACTTCTTTCCGGAAAGAGTCAGTCCGGTACAATGATTCATCCTCTACTAGATATTTATAAATTTCTTCATGAATTTCTTCTGCAGACCTGTTTGCGTTGATGACCAGAACCTTACACGGAATCTTTAGGATGAGCTCCTTGTACTTGGCGTCTAGTTTGTAGAGGTAATCGAGGGTTACCCCGCTGTCCCCATCTTGTGTTCGATTTTGAATGTGTTTGTAGGCGAGCTCTGGGTCCTTGTTCAAATAGATGAAGAGCGTTGGCTTCCATGCAAATTTGTTCCAGAAATATTCATAGATTTCATCCTCTTTTTTGGAGACTGTCCCCTGTTCGAGGAGCACCTCCCAAAACACATATTTCGAGCTGTAGAGTGACCTTTCGTAAATGACACGTGGGGATGCTGGTGGTTTTTGGGTTTTGAGGAGAACCATGTGGAAGAAAAAAGCCCATCTGGAAGGATCTTGATAAAACTCTTCCAGGGGCCAATCATCAAGTGGCTCTCGTCGAACACGAAAACCTTTCTTTTCAAGGAGGTCGAGCTGGGTCGTCTTGCCAGCCCCTATGTTCCCGTCTATAACAATCATACTAATAAGGTGATGTATATCTTTAACCTTGTTTCTCCGCCAGTGGCGAGCCCAACTTCATCCCGCATGACCCACGGCACGCTGCATTGGGCAGGGGCAAATAAATAGCATCCGGGCCCTTCTCCTGGAGATACATCCGGTACTTGTTGTTGTCGTAGATGCCAAATCCAGACTGATTCTTTAAGTAGTCGAACATAATTCTGTTCGAGTCGACTTCGGTGATGCACCGACCGTCTGCCATTCCAATTCTCTGAGACATTTATATTACATAGGAAATTTATTTTAGACCCAATCATCAAACTTGATGCCCATAAAAGTGTCGAACGACTCCCTCTTGTCTGTCTTTTGGACCATCTCTTGGTCTGTGATGTACTTGTTTATGATGTCGTAGGCGGCTACAATTTCTTTGAGCGTTCTGGCCCCAGTGACAATCACCTTTCCTGTGCTGAAAATGCTGCATGTGACTTTCTTCATATCCTTTCCCGGCTGAAACTTGATTTTTACGGCGCTGTACTTTTCTGGGTCGAACGTCACGAAAAAGTTGCTGTTTGTGCTAAACTTGCGAATAATCTTGACCAGGTGCACGGATGAGTTGAGTGAAAAGTTGGTGTTGATCATCTGCACGGTGGGCGGTGCCAGTGTGGGTTTCGATTCTAAATTGAAAACGACCCGGATGACCTCGGCAAGCATTGCGATGACTCGGTGACAGTCCATCAGGTTGGAACACCCCGCAGCCTGCACACTCCCGTTTGGGAAAATCTTTACACTCTTGTTCGAGTACTTGTCCCGGTAGCTGACAGTCACCTGGTTATAGAAGCTCGTCTCACTCATCGACCATTCAAATCCAGAAAAATTGGTTCCCTCGTGTCGAATGAGGACCTTTCCAATTTTTCTGAAGTTTTCCTTGAACTTTTGCGTGTCAAACACAAAATCCAGAATTTTAGATGTGATTGTAATTGTTGTGATTCGGATCCATGACGGATCCCCATTATTCTTCAGAATGTCCGACCGGATGCGCTTGAGTTCTCTGATGTAGTTGAGTGTGTCCTCCATCACTTCTTTGCTGCTCTCTTAATCTTAGGCGTGGTCTTCCTAGCCTTGGCGACAGTGGCTCTCTTTTTAGGAGGCTGGGGTTTTGGTTTTTTCTGGACAAATTTGGTGAAATCATTCACAATGACTTTCTTTGGTGTTCTCGCCTTGTCGTAAATTCCAAGTGTCGACTTGCCCGCTATTTCGATGAGTTTCGCCTTTGAGACTTGTTTGAGCGCATTCTTGAGTACCTTTGTTCTAATTGGTGAGACTGGTGTCTTCATCTTTGCTTTAACCGGAGTTTTTCTTTTCCTTGCCGGTGTTTTCTTGACTTTACGCGCTGAAACTATTTTCTTGTTAATTTTGACTGCAGCTTCCGCCTTGTTTGGTCCTCCAAAGAGGTTGACTGCTGCCGCCGCCTTTTTCGAGATGAGATGGAGTCTGAGTGCCTCGTTTTTGGGCACTTGTCTCAACACATCTGCAGCTTGTCTCACTTTGGAAACTCCTCCGGCTGCTTTGAGGATTCTATTCACAGCCGCCAGGTCCCCTGCTCTATTCATTACATTCTGTTCTGTCGGTGTTAGGTTTCTTATAATTCTGTTTTCGCTCCGGGCACTGACTCCAAACAGTTTTGTCGGTTGTTGTGGAACAGGTGCCGCCTCTGGTCCTGTCGGCATGGCCAGTTTTTTGAGTGCATTGTACTCGGCTTGGGCATAAGATTGTGGCTCATATGGAGGAGCCGCCGCCCCACCGGCTCTCCGCTCTCCTTCACCTCCTCGGCCCTGTTCCCTCTCACGCTCCCGCTCCATAAGCATCTTCAGTAAATTATTTCTATTCACCTTGT
>Ga0164296_1006296_pt1 | contig 10098 bp, 17 predicted proteins | sample GEODES057metaG_FD_113533 | JGI IMG/M metagenome (GOLD analysis project Ga0164296, IMG submission 113533) | Dystrophic lake water microbial communities from Trout Bog Lake, Wisconsin, USA - GEODES057 metaG | ecosystem: Environmental > Aquatic > Freshwater > Lake | place: USA: Trout Bog Lake... | reverse complement strand
TCACTCCCAGCAGTATATACAGAGTTATTGATCCGAATTTTGGAATTCAAAGTAATTTAACCATGTTAGTGTACGCTGGAATTCAAACAACTGATGCGGCTGCATATGTTGGAGCTATTGGACTAGGTGTCAAGCGTAAACGATTTAAATTTAATGGTGTAAAAACTGCCAGTGCTATAGATCCTACAACAGGAAATACGGTATATGAAGTAGTATATGTTCAAATGTCAGATCCGTTAGAGAATGGTAGTAAACATTTACCGTTATCATTTAAAACAAATAGTAGTGCACCGGAAACAATAACTGTAGATGTCAGTAATAGTATTTGGTCAACAACGTTATCTGATTTAACTGCGCCGGGATCTGCTGTTCGTCCAGAATACAATATCACAACAGATAGTACAGGTTACGAAGCTAGTAATCCAAAAACTGATACATATTACCCTAACAGTATTACCAATTGGCAAGAACGCTTAGGTAACGTTGGATTGAGTGAGCGCAATTACTTACCGCTTTGGATGCGCAGTATCCCGACTGGTTCAAAAGCAGAATTAGGATATGTTCTATGTGTTCCTCTTTGTTTTTGTAAGCCAGGAACATCAGCAACAATAGCATTAAACATTAAACACAGTGGTTTTAACTTTAATTCCATAGATTATACCGTAGACAGATTCACAATCTCAGCTGTCACGGGTTATACAAGCGATAAATACCTTGTATTTAGAAATGATAGGATAACTGTATGACAAGCGCAATAACACCAGGAACAATAGTAACTAATTACCCAATCGCCGGGCAAGATAATGATAGCCAAGGATTCCGCAATAATTTTGCTGCAATCGCTGGAAATTTTGCCACCGCTGCAACTGAAATTACAGAACTTCAAACTGTAGCAATTGTTTCAGCTGATTTAGCTACTCAAACAACTCCGGTTGTAAATAATCTACAGGGCAGTACCCTTAGTAACGGAATTTATTCGCAATTCGACGGTGTATTCTTTAATGGCAGTACTATTTCGTCAATATCGACTGCAACTCCTGTAAGTCATACAAATGGTCCTATTCAACAATTTACAATCGGTGTTAACAATGTTGTACTAAATTTAGGTTATAACGGTACTACATCAACATGGCCTGCAGCAGGAAGATACAGTGTAATGCGTCTCATGTTAGTAAACGGTGATACATCTACTGTAAAAACAGTAACATTATCTATTCCAGGCGGTGGCACAGCCAAAACTGCAACTGGTTGGACTGGTGGTACAGGTCCTGTTACACTAACAGTTCCAACTAGTCAAAAATATGAAGTTATTGAATTTTGGACAGTAGACGGCGGTTCAAATGTATTCATTAAAAGTGTAGGTGAGTTTTAATGCACCCACTCGCTGGCGATTTTTCAGGAATGAAAGATTCTGAACTTGAAAGTAAAATTAGTGATCTAACTAACAAATACTTTATGACTGCCAATACTGGTGTTAAAGCCCAAATAGCTACCCTACTTGATTCATATAAAGAAGAATTGAGTAAACGTCAAAAAGCAGCTTGGGAAAAAATGATGGCTAACCGAGATAAATCTCTTGACAAACTAGTCAAGGTCAGTTAAAATATAGGCTATGCGCCTAGATAAATTTGGTAATCCTATATTCAATTCTCTTGATATATTCAAAGTCCTGTATCAGGGCAAGTTAACTAATTTGAAAGAAATCACAGTAGACTATAGTGAGGACATTCAACAGTTAGAAAAAACTGCTGAATTCACTTTTCAAAGATTTAACGAACAATTAAATCAAATCAGTATCGAAGACTTTGATAGTGCATTACAAAGTGATTGGTTCATGCCTGATGAATATAAAGAATTTAATATTAGGGATTATTGTTTAGAGCGTTGCAGTTCAAAAGAACAAATAGATCGAGTAAATGCAGAAATGTCAGCCTATGAAGAACGAGGAATGATTCCCTTACTACAATGGACTAAACATTTTGTAGATACATGTCTAGAAAACAATATAGTTTGGGGTGTAGGACGAGGCAGTTCAGTAGCTAGCTTTGTGTTATATTTACTAGGAGTACATCAAATTGACTCAATTAAATATAATTTAGACTGGCAGGAATTCCTGAGATAAGTACTAATATAATCCAAGGAGATTAAAATGGTAATGAAACAAATTTATAAAACTGCTCGCGGTCGTGAAATTGATATGATTAAATTAGTCAAACAAAACGAAATGGCCGTTGCAGTTGGTAATGCAAACGTAAATGCACGTGGGGACAAATTAGGCCCAGGTGGGCAAATTATCAAACGTCGTGAAGAAATTGTATCAGAGGCTGCAGGCACTATTCCTGCACCAGCTGTTGCACCGACACCAGTAGTTGCTGCTAAACCTACTCCTGCACCAGTAGTAGAACCTATAACTCCTGCTCCAACTCCGGCTGCTCCTGTAGTTGCCAAGAAAGACGTGCAAAATATGGATCCGTTAGGTGAAGAATGATAATCAAAGGCAAAATTAAACCAATTCGAGATAATGTTATCATTACAGACATGGAGTTTGGCGAAAGAAAAACTACAAGCGGATTAGTGTTATTAAGTGATGACGGTAAATCTGAGGGTGTAAGACATCGTTGGGGTAAAGTTTGGGCTGTCGGTGATCAACAGAAGGATGTTAAAGTTGGACAATGGATCTTATTAGAACATGGTCGATGGTCGCGCGGTTTCACTCTTGAACAAGAAGACGGTAGTGAACTTGTTATTCGACGTGCTGACACCAAAGCTATTCTAATGGTCAGCGACGAAAAACCTGATGAGAAGCTATTAAATACACAGGGATCACATTCGAAAGTAACACATGCTGAATTTGATCCAGCATCTTTTGCTCGTCCAAGTTTCGAGCAATAATCTACTTAATTGAGCAACAGGACCCTTGACAGGTCCTGTTCTCGCCTGTATAATAAGGAAAAGGAGAATCTTATGAGTACTCATGAAGAAGCTGTACAAGATATTAAAAAAACAAAAAGCGTATTGGAAGCTGCAACTAGCGGTAGCTCAATCAAAAAGAAACTGTTAACACATACTAGTGTTAGTATTGTTAAAAGTGTAGTCCGTATTGTTGCTGGCTTGGCACTTGCAGGTGGTGGCTGGTTAGAAATGAACCCATACCTTCAAGCAGCAGGATGGGGACTAGTAGTTGCAGAACTATTAGGAATTGCTGAGGAATTAGTATGAAAGAACTTTGGGTAGAAAAGTATCGCCCAGATACCTTAGACGGCTATGTGTTTAAGGATGAACATCAAAAATCACAGATTGAAGCATGGATCAAAGAAGGGTCGATTCCGCACTTATTGTTTAGTGGTAATGCCGGTGTAGGCAAAACTACCCTTGCGAAAATCTTAATCAATAAATTAGGTGTCCAAGATAGCGACGTGCTTTATGCTAACGGATCAAAAGAAGGTCGTAAGATTGAATGGGTAGACAAGCTAATCATGTTTTGTCAAACTATGCCTTTTGGTGATTTTAAAGTTGTTCTAATCGACGAGGCTGATTACTTAAACTTACATTCAGTACAGCCCGCACTGCGTAACTTAATGGAAGAATATACTCACAGTGTTCGATTTATCTTAACCTGTAACTATCCTAACAAGATCATTCCAGCACTGCATAGTCGTTGTCAGCGTTTACACATTGAAAAGACCGATATAACCGAGTTTACAGCTCGTGCGGCCAATATCCTACTACAGGAAAATATCCAATTCGATTTAGATACCTTAGATAGCTATGTCAAAGGAACCTATCCAGATTTACGTAAATGTATCAACAACTTGCAAATGAACAGTATCGATGGATCATTGCACAATCCAGAAGCAGACGATTCTAGTGCAGATTATCGTGTAGAGATGGTGGACTTGTTTAAGAAGGGCAAGATTACAGAAGCACGTAAGCTAGTATGTAGCCAAGCACTTCCAGAAGAAATGGATGATATCTATCGTTGGTTATACGACAATGTTGCAATATTCGGTGATGAGCCTGCACAAGACAAAGCAATTCTTATTATCAAAGCAGGACTCGTTGATCATGCCCTAGTTAGTGATCCAGAAATTAATCTAGCAAGTACATTAATCAGATTAAGTCATATATGAAATCTAAACTAGCAAAAGCCTACATGAAAACTGCAGAAATATTTGCAGAACTTAGTCATGCTAGGAGATTGCATGTTGGTGCTATTGTAGTCAAAGATGATAGAATCATTTCTATCGGCTACAATGGTATGCCGGCAGGTTGGGATAATAATTGCGAGTATGAAATTGAAGCAGAAGTAGGTGATGATATTGAAGTTGTTTTAAAAACTAAACCGGAGGTGTTACATGCCGAAACTAATGCAATTGCAAAACTGGCCAGGTCTGCTGAGTCAGGTCTTGATAGTGACCTATTTGTTACTCACGCTCCTTGTCTGGATTGCGCCAAAATTATATATCAGTCAGGGATTCGACGAGTATATTATGGTAATAATTATCGCGATAATAGTGGATTGGATTTTCTACAGAAATCCGGAATAACTGTTACACAAATAGAAAAAGGACCCTGAGGCCCTTTTTCATGACTATCTAAAGTATTGCTACTTTATTCTCCATAAACCGCAAGCACCTCCTTCACGGCATTATGGCGTTCGATGTCTTTGGTGTCGAATTGAACAATATCAATATGGCTCAATCCAGAACGACCGGCTAATAGGTTGCAGAAATCAATCAGACCGTTATCGCTCAATCGGTCTGCTTGTGCTAAATCTCCTGTCACTACCATCTTAGACCCTTCTCCTAAACGGGTCAGTAGCATTTTCATTTGATTTACTGTGGTATTTTGGCATTCGTCTGCGACGATGTATGCGTTCTTAAATGTGCGTCCACGCATATACGCAAGTGGGCTTATTTCAATAACACCTTCCTCTAGCATCTTGGCTATGTCTTTTTGTTGATAATACTCTCCGAACACGTCAAAAATAGGTCTAGTCCACGGTGCCATTTTTTCGTTTAATGTACCTGGCAAGAATCCTAAATCTTCGTCTACAGAGACGGCGGGTCTTGTCACAACGATTTTGTCAACTTTGCCTTCCTGGAACATCTTGATACCATGCTGTACTGCTAGCATAGTTTTACCTGTACCTGCAGGGCCGATAGCAAAAACAATACTAGTGCTGTCGTCTTGTAGTTTACGGATGTATGTTTCTTGATTAGCATTACGTGCATGAAGACTCACACGCTGCTTCTTCGCGGGAAGATATGGTTGAAAATCAATTATGTTAACTTCTGATGTAAAGCGTTTTTTCACTCTTTTACTCATCTAAGTTGCTCCTACTCTTATGAAAAAGTAAGACTTGTAGTGACCGCCTCGATTACTACAGAGGTCCTACAATAGTACTTATATCCTGTACAAAATAATAAAGTTATCAGTTATCGTTTAAAACCAGCTAAATAAACTATAGAGGAATCGACATGCACCACGATATTTTAGACGTTATTAAGAACATACAAAATCTATATGAAAACAATTCTAGCCTTGCTGTATTAAAGGATTTTGAACGTGTTTTAGAGGAAATGGATGTGTATGTCTACGAAAACTGGATAGACGGCGAACTTGCGTATGGACCTCGAGTAGATCGTCATTGGATTACTGCAGGATTTATGTGGGATCATGATAAGATGCCTAATCCTATAGCAGGTAAACGTCTAACAGATTTAGGATGCAAAGTGACTTATCAACAAAGTCATTTACTAGAGCCTCGCAAAATTAAAACAGAAAACGATCTACGTCCGGGCACAAAGAAAGGCAAGTTAGATCGTAAACCTATATGGATCGTAGAAGTACAGATGCCAAAGAAAGTAGCATTTGACATTTACAAAGGCTATATGGATAAATTGAAAAATGACGAAACTGGTGCTGTGTTAACAGATGGTTCTGCTCCAGTATCTGCAATACCTGCAATGCCAGTAGCACCGACAGGATTGCCACCAATGGGAGGTGCAGCAGCACCGGCAAGTGGGACAGGAGCACCAACAGGCGCACCCGGAGCAACACCCGGAGCCCCAGTATGAACCTAAATGAAAATCTACGTGCTGGCGATTTAAGAAACCTAGTTAAAAAAGTTTTTGAAATTGATAGTTTCAAAAGTAAGATCGGTAACGACGAAGATATTGTTACACTAAGTTTTACTGTTGATCAAGATGAGCCGGCTAAAGATCTAGAAAATTTTATCGAAATGGGTTATAATTTTGTCCTAGACGCAGACGTAACTCCTGGTGAATTAGACGATGGAAAATATCGTGTATATGTTGAATTAGAGCGCACACGTCATTCGGCAGAACAGATTTTTGAAATTATTGAAGGCATCAAAAAAATAACTGGATTAGAAGACATGCGTTTCCGTTATTTTAAGAGTTTTAAGAGTGAACTAGCTACATTAGAAAATTTACAAGCAACTGTTCCAGAAAATAAAGCAGCCTATACTGCTGCTACAGAAGAACGTCGTTTAAATAATTTCAGTGAATTCTTTTCACATAGTTATGCAGACAGTATAAATGTTTTAGAGGAAAGTATTACTTTCCAAAGAACTTACAGTGGTCCAGTATCATTTGAGATAATTACAAGTGGTCCAAGAGACCAAGTATACGATGCGGTTAAGGGTCCGATCGTGCTAGAGAGCAAGGATATGGCAGAGGTCATGTTCTTAACTAAAGTTATTGGCAATTACAATATCAACAAAATTGCTGATACTTTCATATTTGAAAACAACGGCTGGGCCGTTGCGTTAGCGAGGAAATAATGGCAACTCCATTTACATTTGATTTTACACAAGATAAGTGTACAGCAATACTACAGAATAATCCATATTCAGAGCACTGGTATGAAGCACTGTGCAAGATTCTTCCGGACTATGATATTAGTACTCCGGAACGTGTTGCATGTTTCCTAGGACAAACTATGGTAGAAAGTGCTGGATACGAAGCACTGGTAGAAAACTTAAACTATCGTCCAGAAACATTATGCAAAATTTGGCCTAGCCATTTTCAAAACATGGATATTGCTAACCAGTACGCACACCATCCAGAACAAATTGCCAACAGAGCCTATGCCGGACGTATGGGCAATGGTCCGGAAGAGTCAGGTGATGGTTGGAAATATTGCGGACGTGGCCTAATCCAGATCACTGGTAAAGATAATTATAGCCGTTTTGCTCAAAGTATTGATACTCCAGTCGAAGAAGTTCCGGAATATCTTGGAACATTTGAGGGTGCTGTTCAATCAGCATGTTGGTTCTGGGAAAACAATAATCTCAATCAATACGCAGACCAAGGCGATGTGCTTGCTATTACTAAACACGTTAATGGTGGTACATTGGGGTTAGAAGAACGGCAACAACATACACATAACGCATTGCAAATCCTACAAAGCTAATTATGTGGTTTTTATCATTTATCCCTGATAGTCTATTACATCTAGCAATATTAGCTATGATGTTTGGCGGTGCTGGATTATACGGTGCTAGTTATCTTGTTGGATTCTTTCCGCCTGCTATACCTTATAGGGAGCCGGCTCGAGTCATCGGAACATTGCTAGCAATTGCAGGAGTATATTGTTTTGGTGGATATGGTGTTGAAATGTCGTGGCGCAAACAAGCAGATGAACAACAAGCTAAGATTGCTATCAGTGAACAACAAAGCAAAGATGCTAACAAACAGTTAGCGGACGCAGTTAAAGCCAAGAATGATGCTATCAAAGCAGCGGCACAGATATCACAACAAAATATTAAACGTGATGCTGCTAAAATAGATGCTACATGTAAAGTAGATCCTGTAGCAATTTATGATTTAAATTCTGCTGCTAAAAATGTTAAGGTGACTAAATGAAACGTTTATTAATCATATTAACTGTAATGTTATTAGCCGGGTGCAACGATGTGCCAGTAGCTCAAAATTTTCCGGAGGTGCCAGCAGATTTACTAGTTGCATGTCCTGATTTAAAATTAGTCGACCCTAATACTACTAAGTTAAGCGAAGTTGTTGGGGTAGTTGCTGACAATTACAGTGAATATCAAGAATGTCGTCTTAAAGTAGACTCATGGATTGATTGGTACAAAACTCAACAGAAAATATTTGACAGCGTTAAATGAAATTAAGAGAGCTACTGAGCGAGCTAGACTTTCCTAGTATTGGGCAGGCAATTGACAATTTTAAGTTCTTTGCTAATCCAAAACAGCCGGCTAGTGGGCAGGCCGGCATTCCGGCACCAGTATCTAAACCTGCTAATCCAACCCCGGTGGCTAAGCCGGCTGCACCTGCAGAACCTGCTCCATTTGATCCAGCTACAAGCAAAAATATATTAATCAATGTGGCAAAAAAGATGGGTATAGTAGCAGTAAACGATCTAGCGCAACTATTAGGCAATGTGCAAATTGAAACAGGCAATTGGGTAGCAGCCACAGAGAATTTTATGTATACTGATCCAGATCGTATTCATAGAGTATTCACTACCAACTTTCCAACTGTGCAATCTGCGGTTCCATATGTTGGTAATCAAGTTGCCCTAGCAAATAAAGCATATGCTGGCAAGAATGGCAATGGGGACGAAGCAAGTGGAGATGGATGGCGCTATCGAGGACGTGGATTTTTACACATTACTGGTAAAGCTAACTATGCTAAGGTAGGCGCCGGAGTCCATCCTGAAAATCCTAATATCTATGTTACCAATCCAGAATTATTATCTAGTAATCCAGTAGAATCAGCTAAAGCTAGTGTGTGGTACTTTACCCACGTAGTAGGTAAGGGTAAATCAGCAAAACAAGTAGCACAAGCAGTAACCGGTAATACAGTTATGAAACAAAAAGAGCGAGGTCAAGCTGCAGATGCAGTTAGACAACAGCTGGTAAAGACTCCTCCAAAGAAAGGACGTAAACCAGCATAAATAGTAGTACATATTTGACAGGAGCGAAAAATGTCACATGAAAAGAGCGGATGGATGCAAACACTATGGCGTCCAATGATGGGATGGATGTACATGTTAATATGTCTACTAGACATGGCAGTATTTCCAGTATTATGGGCCTTATGGCAAGGCATCAATCATGCACCAATTACACAATGGAACCCACTAACCTTACAAGGTGCTGGCTTATTCCACATCGCCATGGGTGCTGTGTTAGGTATTAGTGCATTTGGTCGTACACAAGAAAAACTAGCAGGAACTGCGGCTAATCCAACTGCTACAAGCCAAACAATAACAAATAATACTAATATGTCAGGTGTACCAGCCGGTATGCAAGGCGGAATGAACTCCGGAATGGGTGGCGGTTTTGGTGGTGCAAGTTCTGGAGGATTCGGAGGAAGTCCAGGCGGCTTCGGTGGGGCAAGCTCAGGTGGATTTAGTGGGCAATCATCAGGTGGTGGATTCGGATCTACCACTCCGGCGTTCGGTGGCGCACCGTTAGGTGGTAATACTATGAGTACAGCACCAGCATTTGGATCAACACCTCCAGCAACCGGAGGGTTTGGATCGGGTTTTAATAGCGGGTCAGGAGCGACACCCGCATCAACACCGGTAGCAGTAAATGCTAGTGGTAAGAAAGTCATTCCAACATTTGATCAACCGGCACTATAAGGAGTGTAATATGAAAAAGTTTTTAATCGCATTAAACATTGTAATTTGGAGTATTGTTTGTTTTGAAGTAGCACACGCAGAGCCAGCTAAGAAACCAGTAGCTAAAACTGCTCCTGCTAAAAAAGAAGTTAAACATCATGCAAAATTTGATGGAACATCAATGGCAGATACTAAGCCAGATACTGTAGCACCAAAAAAGAAAAAGTAATTCAAAAACTTGACAGGCTCCACATAGTATAGTATAATTACTATATTATTTGGAGCTTTTCTACGACTATGACTGATTATTATCAAACCTTGGGTGTTAGCGAAACAGCTAGCCCAGATGAAATTAAAAAAGCCTACAGAAAATTGGCTAATCAGCATCATCCCGACAAGGGAGGCGATCAAGCCCGATTTAAAGATATTTCTGTAGCATACGATAACCTAAGCGATCCACAAAAGAAAGCCGAGTACGAT
>Ga0164296_1006295_pt1 | contig 10099 bp, 19 predicted proteins | sample GEODES057metaG_FD_113533 | JGI IMG/M metagenome (GOLD analysis project Ga0164296, IMG submission 113533) | Dystrophic lake water microbial communities from Trout Bog Lake, Wisconsin, USA - GEODES057 metaG | ecosystem: Environmental > Aquatic > Freshwater > Lake | place: USA: Trout Bog Lake... | reverse complement strand
TATATATAACTGGCTTCAGCGTCGCACTTACAAGTGGAATCAGTCACAAGAATTATTACCATGCGTTGACCTACCGAAGTTTAAGCAAGAGTGGCATGAACATGAAACTGCGTTCCACGTCCTCGTGGATACGTTTAAGAACCAGTATGACTCTATCGTATCGGATATGGCATTCAAACAAGGTGATATGTTTAACAGAAATGACTATCCACCCAAAGAACAGATTACATCAAAGTTTAGTCTTAACTTGTATGTGAGCGAAGTGCCTGTTAATGACTTTAGATGCAATATTGCTCAGGATATCGCAGATGATCTTTTTAGTTCATTGTCCAAGCAAACCAAGTCGATTATAGAGAACATAGCAAGCGAACAAGTCGAAAGGCTAATAGATGTAATGCAGAGTATCTCTCATTGTTGTGGTGTGGACGACATTGGTTTAGACAAGACAGGTCAGATGAAAACTAAGCGTCGCAAGATATATGACACAACGATACAGAAAGCATTGGAGATGTGTGAGAGTTTTAAGGGATTCAATCTCAAGCATGATAGCGAGCTAGAACTGGCACGTGCATCGCTAGAAAAAGTTTTACATGGTGTTACGGCAGAAGATATCCGAGACAGTGACGCAGTGCGTTCCAATGTCAAAGAGGGGATTGATGGCATCTTGTCGAAGTTTGGTGCATTTAATTGTATGTAGTAATGTAGTTTTTTAATTTAATTTTATATAAGGAGAAGTAAATGAGTAAATTATCTTTCAATCAAACAGTAACTATCAAAGAATTACGCACAACCATTCCGTTGATTGGTGCGCAACAGGAAAAAGACCAATACATCACACCAATCATAGTGAGTGAACCTGGTGTAGGTAAGACCTCGCTATTAAAAATGATTGAACAAGATCTTGGAGATGCTTACCAATATATCTACGTAGACTGTCCTGTAAAAGATATGTCAGACATAGGTATGTCTATACCGAATCACCAAACAAGAACCCTTGAGTATTATGTTTCTAGTCTATTCTGTTTAGATGACCCAAGACCTAAAGTTGTTTGCCTCGACGAGTTCATGAAGTCACCGAAGTTATTGCAAGTTATCTTTACTAGGCTGATGTTAGAGCGAATGGTAGGTGACGTTCCACTACCACGTGGATCGATAGTTTTCGGCACAAGTAACAATGCGTCGGATGGTGTCGGTGACTCAATGCTCGCACACGCTGGCAATCGTGTATGTATTATGGAGATGGCTAAGCCTGACGTTAATACTTGGCTTCAATGGGCGTCAGAGAATAATATCTCTCGTGTTGTTCGTGCTTTCGTTGCCTTGTTCCCAAGAGTTCTCGCATCATATAGAGATGGCAACCAAGATGATAACCCATACATCTTCAACCCTAGAAAGACTGCTCTTTCATTCTGTTCGCCTCGTTCCTTAGCGAAGTGCGACGTGATTGTGAAGAATAGAGATATCTTAGGTGAGAATGCAACGATGGTCGCCCTCGCAGGCACTATCGGACAGTCGGCTTCTGCTGATATGTCAGCGTTCTTATCGTTAGAGAAAACCTTAGTAGATGTAAAAGATATTCTCAAAGCACCAGAGTCAGTTCGTATACCTGACGAGATATCTGCACAGTTGATGATAATGTTTCAAGCAGTAGATGTATTAGAAACACAAGACGAGTTGACTAAGTTTATGTCATTCGTTAATAAGATTCCTAGTTCAGAAGTTCAAGCAGTATTCTTTACTATGATGATGCGTAATGCAAAGGCAATTAAGTTGGCTCGTAACAATGCACAGATTGCAGAGTGGGCAAAAAATAATCATGAATTGTTCTGAGGTGGTATACTACCCATTCAATCTAGAGAAAGGAATGATATGAGTAAAAAATATAATCAAGGAGTAGCTGATGCCAATAGACGAAGGACTAAGCATGGTCATGCGACAAGAGATAAAGGAACGACAAAGATGTATGCAAGATGGATAAGTATTAAGGGTCGGTGCTTAAACCCTAATGCTCAAAATTATCATAGGTATGGTGGTAGAGGAGTAACTATATGCCAAGAATGGGTTGATAGTTTTGAATCTTTTTATAGAGATGTTGGTGACCCACCTAGTGATAAACATTCATTAGATAGGATTGATAACAATAAAGGCTATGAACCAAGTAATGTTAGATGGGCTACAAAGAGAGAACAGTCAAACAATACTATATCTAATATATGGATAGAGCATGATGGTAAACACATGACATGGTCACAATGGGCAGAATATTTAAAAGTGCCTTATGACTTGATTATGTCAAGAAAACGGAGGGGAGAAACTATCGAACAGATACTTCAACCTAGAAAAAATAAAGTCAGAAGTGACAGTGGTATTAAACGAAAGGAGAAGTAAATGATCACGATAACACCAAGCGAATTTATTTTAATGGTATGGGGGATAGTTATGACTATCTTATGGCAAAGAGCCTTATACAAGTCAGAGGAGTTCAAACAGTTTACAGTTCGCAAGTTGCAAGAGATTGTGAAAGGTGAAGCGAAGATTGTAGACAATGGCGAATCAATCCAAATAGTTAGGATAAAGGACTAATCATGGAAATGAAAAACAAACAGGAAACAAGACTAAAGAAAGCACATATCGCTTTGATGAAACACCCTGAGACTGCGTTGTATTCAGGTGTGATGCTCATGGGTAAGAGTGAGGTAGTGGACAGAGCATTTACTGCATACACAGATGGTGTGAACAAGAGATATTCTAAGCCATTCGTTGAGACAATACTTATCGAAGCGAAGTTGCGTGGCTTAGTCTTGCATGAGAATCTTCACGTTGCATTGAAACAGATTCCAAGAGGTAAGGATATGTTCAAGGAAGATAGCAAGATAGCGAACATGGCAGCCGACTTTGTGGTTAACGACATAATAAAGAATATTACAGGAAAGGTAGCGAATGGTCACGAGCCTATCGTAGAGTTACCTGATGGTGCGTTGTATGACTCATTCTTTCATAATTGGTCGATGCGTGAAGTCTATAACCACATACGCAAAGAGAATCCTCAGCGACAGAAACCTAGTGATGGCTCAGGAGATGAGCCTACCAATACCAAAGGCGATGGAGATGAAGATAGTAGTTCACGTGGTAGTGGAACGATATATGCGAATGGTAAGCCTTATGACGTGGGACAGGAGTTCGATGAACATGACTGGGAATCATACGTCGAAGGACTCAGCGATGAGGAACGCAAGGAGTTGGGAGATAAGATTGATAGAGCCTTGCGTGAGGGTGGTATGCTCGCAGGTCGTATGGGTGGCAAGATGCCTAGACAGATTACTGACTTACTCGAGCCGAAAGTAGATTGGCGAGAAGCCTTGCGTGAGTTTGTGTCTTCCACGATGAAGGGGAACGATGAGTTCACATGGCGCAAGATGAATAAGCGTCAGTTGGCTAATGATATTTATTTACCAAGCATGGAGAACGAGACGATCGGTGAAGTGGTAATCGCCATTGATACCTCAGGTTCAATCGGAGAGAAAGAGTTAACTGAGTTTGCAACAGAACTGGCATCAATCGTCGATCTTGTGTCGCCTGAAGCAGTTAGAGTTATATGGTGGGATTACGATGTTCATGGCGAGCAATACTTCAAGCCTGAACATTACAGAGATATTGCATCATTACTAAAACCCTTAGGTGGTGGTGGCACTAGAGTAAGTTGTGTGAATCATTACATCAATGAGAAGAAGATTAACGCAGAGTGTGTCATCGTGTTTACCGATGGTTATGTAGAAAGTGACATCGAGTGGACAATCGCTTCCCCTACCCTGTGGATGATAACTGAGAACAAAGACCTCGATGTTCCAACAGGTAAGAAAGTCTTAGTTAACAATGATTGAAGTATTCGCCAATTACGTAAGAGCAAACGCTCGAGTTAATTATGTTAATGGAGAGATAGCGTATTCACGTGATTGGCAAACCCAATTTATAAGGATATATATGCCTGATAAAAAAGAAAAATGGTATAGCACCAATGCAAATGACCCTAGATTTTCGCACGACATAGCAGAGTTGTTGATACAAACGCATGGGGACATGGCACACATCTATGCGTTGGAAAGAGTAGTTAGTGAGAGTAGTAGTAAGGAAGAAGTAAAACTATGGAAAGCAGTATTAACTTTATTAGACAAGGAGAAGTGAAATGGATAGCGTATTAAACTGGAGTAGACTTACAGACATAACTAAAACTGTGAAACCGTTTCGTGGAACAACTAATAGGTTTCCTATCGGTAATAGATCTAATAATACAAAGTGTTTTTATGTAGAAGAGTTAGATGGCGAGACTGTATACCGAGCGACCTACGGCTATAAATATAATGAAATATATCATACCAAAGAAGAATGGGAGAAAGACCCAAATAGAATCTCTTGTAGAGATTGGGAACAAGACGAGAGCAAGAAGTATGTTACTTATACTACTATACCTAGAGAGTTAGGCATCGTGCGTTCTGACAATACGTTTCAGTTCACTGCCGACTACTACGGACAAGGCGATAATACTATGCTTTCTCATTGGGGGACAGGTTGGTTCTTTAGTAGTTCACGTCATGGTGGAATGGTATATCAGAATTCATACAGAGGTGACGGTATCTTTCATCCAATATTCAAAGGTATGCGACTTCACTTGGATACTATGATGCCTCATGAATCTTCTAACTATCAGGTATTGGGTAGACGTGTATCACGTATTGATGCTAAGAAGTTTTTATCTAGATACGAAACATTCTACAAAGTAAATGAGGTCATGTTTAAGGCGATTGATTGGAAGATAATGATGGATACGGTAGTTGATGTAGTAAATTCATTAGTAGAGAAAGATGAGTTGCAAAACTATTACCTTAGCAATACATCAGTCGAGAATATGATAACGTGGGCAGATAATAACATTGACGTAGCACCACTTGACTCAGCCTTAGCATTCGCAGTTGGGCATGACATAGGTAATATGTATCGACGAATGAGAGCGCACGCTATTGACCCAAACAGTAATCAATTCCGTTGGATGGATACAGACCCAATGAATCTATATGGGAATCTCAAGCGTAAGTTGAATCATGAACTATACAAGCGTCACAATGAGGTAATGAAAGACGTTACGTTCCCGATGGGCAAACCATATCCAGCAAGTAACTGGGGGATACGAGTCATGGTTGATGGTAAAGAAGTAAAACAATATTAAGGAGAATTATTATGGATATAACAACTGTAGATATGCCTTATAAAGAATACATTGTCTCAGACCATGTAGACGCTACTATGAAAGCATTTAACCACACTGCTCGACGTGTTAGGTATGAGTTTCCTAATGGGTGGGGGGCTAGTGTTGTCATGGGAGATTTGTTTTATTCTAATAATGACTCAGGTTTATACGAAGCGTGTCCTACAAAGAATGATCAGTTGTGCTATGGCGCAATAGACCTTAACAACGATGATGTGTATGGGTATCTCAATGATGAAGAATTATATATTTTATTAACGAAAATTTTAGCGAAGGAGAAGTGAAATGAAATACGCAATAGAAGGATTTACAAAGCAATCAACAATAGACTATATCGAGAGTTCACCAGTAAAGAAACTCGTATATGAACTGAATTACAAGTATGGCTTAAAAGCATTGACTGTAATAACAATAGATACACGAACCGATAAACGTAACGAGGTTGTGTTAACCGATCCTATGGGTGGGTTTGCCGTAGGCAGAGTATGGACAACAGTAGATGATAAAGATATCGTGTATCACTATCGTTCGCCTTACGCTTCAAAAGATAGAGGTAGGACTAATGAGGATAGAGAAACTTATTATGGTAAGAAATTATCATCCTTGATGAGTGTGCTAAAAACTAATGAAGTCATACCTACTAAAGATAGTTCACAACTATTAATTATTCATAATCGTATCTTTACCAATGCTAATTATTCTTTACAAGAAGTGCATGGTAGACACAGGAAAGACATAGAGTTAAATGTAGATGAACAACATTCTTTATTGAGATACGCACTAGGTGAAACTACTAATCTATTCGATGAAAATAAATGTAAAAAAATACTTGACAAATATAATACACTAGATAAAATAAAACAAGAATCAGACGAAGACATAGATAGGTTCTTCAACAAGGGTTTCTATGCGATTGGTGTAGATATGTTTAATCATTTAATAGTGGGGAAAGTTGTGAAAAATAAATCTAGTTACGAAATAGTAGAATCATTCGAAAGGGTGATGGACTTCAGTAAGCATGAACATCTACAAGCAATCATGACCATGCAAAAAGTTTATCATGAGCAACAAGGTAAATATACTAAGTTCTACGGAAATTACATTCCACTATACAGTGGATACCTAAAAGACCTAGACATCATACAGTTGAATAATCGTGAGCCACACATTCATGACTTAGCTTGGACTCTTATCCCATGCACAGCACTTTCCGTATGAAGATAGAAATGCTTAGCCCAATAGCACATCAATATACACATGGGCTATATCGTGTGCCGTTATATAAAGACGGAAGCCACTACACATTATTTGTAGCCGATGGATATAGGAGAGACTTTGATGAGAACACTTTACCTGATGAGATCAAAACTAAGATAGCCATGATACTTGCGAGAGATAAACAAATCGCACACGACCATGAGTTAACACATTTAGGATTGATGGCATCTGTAAAAGACGATGCGTTAATAGACGTGGGGTGGCAAAGGAGTGAGAGTTGGTTCATCATTGTATTACCCCTAGCATCGTTAATGAAACTAAGAGGAGAAACTAATGGCAGTGCCGTTGGGTAGACAAGTCTTGGTTAGTGTAGATGAGTTAATGACAGGTAATTATTGGAGAGATAGGAAAGGAGACATATATAGAATATCCGATATGACTGACAATCACTTAACTGCAACCATACACTTAATAGAAAGTAGAAAATCAAATTTAGGTAATGTAGATGATTTGATAGATACAATACATTTCAACATGAATCTTGAGTTTCTTAAGCGAGGACTACACGACCCTAAAACAGTTGAAGAAAGGTTCGAGCAGACTGAAGTGAAAGACCAAAACGAAGTGCAAAGAATAGTAATACAAATGAGATCGAGGAGAAGATAATGGCGCAAACACCCGAAGCAAAAGTTAAAAAGAAAGTAAAAGATTATCTTACCGCTAGAGGTATTTATTTTACTATGCCGTTCACTGCTGGTTTTGGGGCGAACGGAGTGCCTGACATACTTGTGTGTTATCAAGGAAAGTTTATAGCGATAGAGTGCAAGGCTAATGGTAACAAGCCAACAGCATTACAAGGAGAACACATGAAAAGAATTCAACGTGGGGGTGGAACGGCAGTTGTCGTTGATGAAAGGAATGTCGACACAATGCTAGAGGGATTATTTGATGATACAGATGATGGGAGATGCTAGATAACTGGCTTCAATATGACCGACCAAGATAAAGAATATTTAAGAGATTTGTTTGCGTGCTTCGCCATGAATGCGATAGTAAGTCGAGGTATAAGAGAAGAGATAGTAGATAGTGTTGCAGAAAACTCTTATATGATGGCAGACGCTATGATGGAAGCCCGCAACAAAAAAGAACCCAAGATGGGGATAACCGCAGTAAACCAACCTAAGAGGAGAAGTAGAAATGAAAGTAAGTAAAACCCAAGCAGTAAAAAACTTGATGGACAAAGAACCTAGTATGACTGCACCTGAGATAGCCAAGAAGTTAGGCATTAAGATTGGTTATGTCTACACGATTATGTCTAAGTTAAGAAAATCACAAACGAAAGAAATAAAAAGTGTAGACGCAGTAGAACCAGTAAATATCGAACAGGTAAAAGATTTTGTATATAGCATTTCACTAGGACGTGGAACAGTAGATAACGTCAATCATCCACCTCACTACAAGACAGGTGGTATCGAGACAATCGACTTCATTGAAGCGAAGCAGTTGAACTATCATCTAGGTAACGTCGTTAAATATATTACTAGAGCAGACCACAAGGGTAACAAGTTAGAAGACTTGATGAAAGCCCAATGGTATTTGAGTCGTGCGATAGAGAACGAGGAGAAGTAATATGAAAAAGATTATCGCATTAATGATAGCAAGCGGAGTTTTAACGGCTTGTCATGTTGAGCCAACACCTGAGTCTTCAACAAAAATCGAGCGTCGTAAACAAGAAGAATTAAGCCTACAAGCAGTGCAACAAGTAGGTATGCCTGCGATTGTGAACTTTGCTGAGAAACGCATGATGAAAGATATTCTTGAGATACGAGATCAAGATGTCGCTACGACTACCTACATTGTTGGTATGAATGGAGAACTTCATAAATTATGCAACTCAGTAGGATATGGCTTACCTTACGCTACTCAATACACAAACCCACAACGTATAAGTGGGGGTATGGAAACACCAAGCACAGGGAATGTCACTATACCACAAGCAGACCCTAATGGATTATATTCTCCAGCGAGTGCAGACGGTACATGGGTTCAATGCGTAGACCCTAAGAGTGGCAAAGCAAGAGTTGTTTATATCGAGCCACGCATCATTGTTTCACCAATTCCATTAGGAGGTTAATATGAAAGAGTTTTTTATAGGACTAATTACAATCATTGTCTCTTTAATTTTATTACTTGCAATTGGTGCAGGATTAAATCTATTTAATCTAGAAAGTTATAACTACTTTGCACCGAAGTATCGAGCAGTAGAAAACAAAGTATTTAAAGAGAGCGAGCAATATAACGATGGAATGATTCGTGATTTAGAAAACTTACAGATGGAGTATGTCAATGCGGATGCAGAACACAAGCAAGCGTTGAGGGCTATTATCTTGCATCGTTTTAGCGTATATGACGAGAATCGTTTGCCATCTAATTTACGTAGTTTTTATTTGCAGTTAAAGCGTAATTAATTTTTTGGGGGGTAAGGTTCACGCCTTGCTCCCCTTTTTTGTAACTATACACCACGTTATTTAAGGATTTTAAAATGACCCCCAAAGAATTATCAGACTTAGCACACAACACATTTAATAAGCCCGACACACCTAGAATTGATCTGCCACTTTACGATGGTAGTTCACGCAATATAGTGATTGCTACTATTTGTTTTACTTTAAATAATAAAGGCGACTGGAACGCCTGTGTAGATGATTTTTTTATGGAAGATATTGTTATGTATTATGCAAAGAAAAAAGGAGAAGTAAATGAGTGAAGAAAAACAAATTGATATTAGCAACGGAGTGAACATCGTGTTGGCAAGAATGGACACGCATCCTGAGGAGTTTTGGGGCGAGTGCGATAAGTGGCGCTTCATCTATAAAGAATATTTTAGAGATGCCATGACAGAAGTGCAGAAGGGACAGATCTTCGAGAAAATCAAACAGATTCGTATGGAAGAATTTAACCACATGGTATTTGCTACGCTAACTCAAGAGGAAGAAAAGGAAGAGGACGAGGACGGTTGGGAGCGATGCGCAGATCGCAGTAATTAGAAATATGAAAGGCGAGAAATGAGTAAAGCAAAAGACCGTTTCCCAAATTACGAATCAATATGTCTTCAGTGTGGTGCAACAATCTACAAACCATATCGTGAACTAACAGATGCGGAAATATGGGAAGTTATATCGCATTTTTCTTTTAAAGATTTATCAGCAGACTTAATTAAATTTGCAAGAGCAATACAGAAAGCGAGTGAGAAATGACTAAAGAACAAATACATAACATTTATTTACATATGACAGGTAAAGCAGAAGGTTTACTTGAAGCAGGTGCGGAAGCAGATTTTCCTATTATGTTTGTTGAAGCAATTATGGAATATAACAAACCTCGTGAACTAAGCGATGAGGAAATAGATAATATTTTTGGAATATCTGCATTAAACACAACAGTAACTTTAACAACAGAACAATGTTATTGGATTGTTGATTCAATATTAAAGAAAGTGAGGGGGCAATGAATAAATTTGTGGATATTACTAAAGCTAAAAGATGGCTAATTAATGGTACTGAATACGGATCATTTGAAAGTGCGAAAGACTATAAAGAAACAATGGTTTTGGATGAAGAT
>Ga0164296_1006293_pt1 | contig 10100 bp, 10 predicted proteins | sample GEODES057metaG_FD_113533 | JGI IMG/M metagenome (GOLD analysis project Ga0164296, IMG submission 113533) | Dystrophic lake water microbial communities from Trout Bog Lake, Wisconsin, USA - GEODES057 metaG | ecosystem: Environmental > Aquatic > Freshwater > Lake | place: USA: Trout Bog Lake... | reverse complement strand
GCGGAGCCCGGGGCGTGGCTCGTGCGTAGTCGCCACACGCCACAGCAGAGGAGCACTGTGCGACACAACAGTGTAGCTGTTGTGGGCAGCATGAGATGTGCAACACGGGCAGGCAGGCAACTGCAGAGGCTGCAGCATAGGAAGAAGGTTATGATGCACAGGACGCAGATAAAGGCGCGAAGCAGTGGCAGGAACGTGAGCCAGATGAGCAGCAGCTGCAGCCTTTGCTGCCAGTGCGGGAACATCGCCATGGGGCCGTATGAGTCGATTCTTGCATATGCCGCATAGCGCGCGTCGAGAGCGCTGGTATCCATGGTCCCGTGTCTGGGCGAGTTGTGTGTCACATTCTCTGCACAAAAGGTGTGTCGCCGGAGAGTCCAAAAAGTCTCATTTAGTGCCTTGTCTGAACACCCTTGGCGCAAGCTCTGACAGCCACGCTGCGTCGATGGCGGTGATGTCCCGCATGTAGAGGCGGCTCGTTCGTACCAGCTCCGTGAAGACGACGCACTTGTGCTTCTTCGAGAGCCCCCCACCACCTTTGCTCATCTGCGCCGGCGACAACACGCTACTCGGATGGATGCCCACCTGCTGCCCACCAATCAAGGTGCGGTAGCTCCCATCAGGCTGCAACGCGGCTGTCTGCAGGAAGAAACCTGCAGCGAGTGCGCGGCGCATCCCAATTGTCGGGTCCTCGCCGCCACCGCCGCCAGAACGGACGGCTGCAGCAGCAACTGCTGCTGGTGGTGTAGGTAGCACACGCCGGAGCTGGTCTGCAACGTCAGCTGCGCGTGCTAGAGCTCGCTGGTTCATGAAATGGTCTCTGCACCAGGATGGCCGCTGGGATTTGGGTGTGGCGGTGTAGCCATCGAACACGCGACGCAGCGCCTCGTGGTCACCCTCAACGGACATAAACTGCGAGCGTGCAGCTGCGGCATCGCGCTCCTTGTCCTTTGGCGGCGGGAAGAAATGGACTGAATCGGTGGAGAGCATGGCCAGCACTCCCACGATCGCCTCCTTGCACTCAGCGCCCGTTTCTGCAGCAGCAAGCAGCGCTGCCCCGGCTTGGGGCTCTAATGGCAGCTGCGCGAGCTGCCGACCACGCGGTGTCAGCTTGCCGGTGTCATCCAAGGCACCGAGAGCATAGAGGAGCTCCAGACTGCGCAGCAGAGCCGCCCGTGGTGGCGGATCCAACAGCGGGAAACTGAGCACATCTGCCACGCCAAGCGCTTTGAGTTGCAACACAACACCTCCGAGATTAGCGCGCTGCATCTCAGGCACTGTTGCGGCACTCATGCCCAGGAACGCGTCCTCTGTGTACAGCCGGTAACACACACCCGGCGCCTCACGCCCGGCGCGACCAGTGCGCTGTCGTGCAGAAGCGGCGCTGATAGGCGTCACTGCGAGGGTGTCCACCCCCGTGCGTGCGTTGAAGCTTCGCTGCTTTGCCAGTCCTGTGTCAATCACATAGCGCACGCCGGGCAGCGTGACACTCGTCTCCGCAATATTCGTCGCAAGGATGACTTTGCGTGCTCCAGGCGGCTGCGCTGGCGCGAACGCCTCCATCTGTTGCTCAGCAGGAAGCGATGCGTACAGAGGTGCAACAACCAGCGGGATGGGCGACTTGTCATTCCTCGCCGATGCCGCTCGGTCACGTAGCAGTCTTGCCATGGCGTCGATTTCGTCCTGGCCGGTCAAGAAAACGAGGATGTCGCCAGGCTGCTCCTCTGCATGGATCTGCATCACCGTCACTAGCGCCCCATCCAAGTAATCCTCTTCAGGCTGGGGCGTGTACATGATGCGCACAGGGAACTGGCGGCCTTGCACGTACACCGCGCGACACCCGGAGAAGAAGGCGCAGAAGGCGTCTGCATCGAGAGTTGCTGAAGTCACAATCAATCGAAGCGGCGGCGGCGGGTTCCCACCTGGCGGTGCAGCTCCAGCGGGCGTGCATGGCCTTTGACTCAGCACACGGCGCAGTAAGCCGAGCAGGACGTCAGTGTGAATGGTCCGCTCGTGTGCTTCGTCGATGACAACCACGGAATAGCTGCATGAAAACACACATGAAGTGAGAGATGATTGCAGCACACGCATACATATGTGTGAGCATGCATTGCTGTGCACGCACCGTGTCAACAGCGGGTCAAGCAGCGCCTCACGGAGCAACATGCCATCTGTGAGGAACTTGATGCGTGTGCCAGGGCTGGTCACATCCTCAAAGCGGATGCTGTACCCAACACCGTCGCCCTTGAATTCGCACGACACACAGGGCGTTATCGCAAAGCTGTCGGGACACGCAGCAGCACACACATAGACACACACACCAGCTGTGTTCCAGACTCTTCCGCGACTCGGCGAGCTAAGCTGACTGCCGCGACACGGCGCGGCTGAGTGACTGCCACTGCAGTGCTTCCAGAGAGCAGGTCGCCGGAGAGTAAGAACTGCGGCAGCTGCGTGGACTTGCCACTGCCAGTTTCACCCACAAGGACCAGCACTTGGTTCGCGCGCACTTCCGCCAGCAGTGCGTCACGACACGACCAAATAGGCAACTGCTTCCGCTCACGCAGCAGAGCCTGGCGTCTCGCCTGCGTGACGTCCCGAAGGTCAGGACAGTTGACGTTGTTGTTTAGCAGGCAGCTGGCAGAGACGCGCACCTCGAGTGCGCTGCCATCGAGTTGCGGTTCGGAGCCACGGCTACGTTTGTGCTGCGTCAGCATGCTCAGCGCCTAGATGCCGCGTGCGCAAGACTCTCCTGTGTAATTGCTGTGAGCGCTGCCTGCTTCGTCGTGCGTATGTACACCCCTGCGTCGGACGGCTTTATGTATACAGCCGCGCCTTGTCTGAGGCTGTTGAGCTCAGCAGCTGCAACGCGCAGAGTCGCTTCGGATATCTGCTGCTCTTGCATGGAGACTCCGAGGGGACTCAAGAGTGAGAAGTGCGCTGGTCTCTGTGTTATTTCGTCGCGTGCGCTGCAGCACATCACCGTTGTGGCAGAGAACGCCAGAGGACGCGCACATCTCCCCCTCTAGGCCTCCACCTCGTCGTCCGCCCCCGCTGTGTGCCTGCGCTGAGCGCAACATACGCCACCAGCGCTGCTCCTGCGGCTGCTGCAGCTGCTACATATAGCGTAGACGATGCGCTGCCGGGGCTCCACTTGGGGAACGGCAAAGAGGACGCTCCACGTCCATTCGGCCCGGCAGCCTCACTGCTGCCCCCACCACGGACTGGCGTCCGCATCGGCGTCACTGCTGGTGTCAAACTACTCGTCGGATGTAGAAGCACATCACCACTGACACTGACTGCGTCATCGGCCACCTCTGTCTCGGCTGCTGACATCGCATCGTCTGCACCGTGGTGCCCACCACCGTGTTGGACGCTGCCGAATCCAGTGCGTGGCGTGCCATTATCACCAACCACGCTCCTGGGCGCCGCCGTCACGTCAGGCGTGACAGGTGCGGCGAGTGAACCAGCAGCAGCTGACAATGGAGGTTGACTCCAGCCACTGCGGGGCGTTGTTACAGGTCCAGACGGCGGTGCGGAGGCTGCGTTGAACTGCGCCGCCCGCTGGCGTGTAGCGTCTCTAGGCAGCTGCACGTCGTTGACTGGGAACGGCGGCAAGCGCAGACCCAGTGCCTTGGCTCGGATGGAGACCGCATACAGCGTGACGCATACCGCTCGTGCGCTCTGCGCTGCGGCCCCCACGTTGAGCACGTCAGACGTAGTACACAGCTCTGCGCTTCGCAACCCGAGGCTCCTGCAGTTCGTAATCAGTTGTGTCGCGTTCTCCTGTGCCGCTGCCTTCTGCCTTGCGGCGCCTCGCGGCGAGTCGCCCAAGCCCAATTCGTCCTCGCTGACGACGACAGGAGTGACTTGGCTGGTGCCGACTCGAGACGCTGCCACCAGAGAGCCTGTCACCCGGGCCAGGAGTGCGCCGTTCGAAACCAGCCGCTCGAATGGAACGTCGTCCGGCAACGGGCTGGCCACCAGACAGCTGAGCCACTGTCGCGCGTTGTGCTGCAGCGCTTCCAAAGACAGGCGGCGGAAGGACTCAGTTGCCTCTTCAGCTCGGCTCTTGCTGCTGTCCCCTGACTGCACGGCGCTCATGTCTGCACCGTTGCTGAGCGCAGAAGACTGCTGAAGCGGTGAGCGTGCAGCGCCACGCCAACTCATCACTAGGCTCACAAGGGGCGCAGATTTGTGTGTACAAAAGGGCAACTTTCGCCCTCCGACGCGGCGCTGAACATCACACACATGTACCGTTGCATGCTTCTTGTATTCAAGGTACAGGGCCATCCTTGTCTCTGTCTCTCTCCCTCTTATCTCCACTCCCAGCCCCGGACATGAGCCTACCAGATAAGTTGGTCAATGCGATGCCCACTGAACCTGCAGCGCGTGTGGCTGCGCCGGCTGGCTGCCGTGTGGAGGCCCCACCCACACCGCTCACGATGGGAATAGCCTGCATCTCTTTTCGCAAGCAGAGCCACTCGCCCAGGACAGCCATGATGATGAGCCCCACCAAGTTGACTGCCCACCACTCGAAACTGCGCGGCCAGCCTGGAGTGCGACAGCAAATAACGGCTCGTCAATCAAACGGTGGTATGCCTCTAGAGGTGCGGTGTGCTGAAGTCCAATCATGCATGCCCTCACCTCTGTAGCCCCAGCAAAAGAGGAGATGTATGAAATACAGCGTCACCGTGAAGTCCAAACACTTCTTGGCGCGCTCAACGACGACGGACAAGTACCCAGCCCTGCGGCGGGGTGCCACTCAGACTAAGCGTCCAACACACTGCATGCGCCGGAGACAGCGCCAAGCGTACCCTATGACGGCGTTCGCCAAATGCGCGGTTATGACCATCCTGCTCGCAAGCACAGCCCCGCGAGAAAGCAGTGAGAATCGACAGCACCAGGTGGTCGGTCTCCCCAGTCGCGCGCGCACCAGCCCATAAAGGAGTGCCCAGTGATGGCCGAGTAGTCAAAGAAGTAAAACAACGACAACCTGGGCGACGCCGAGCCTTGGGGCGAGCAGAGCAACAGGCAGGCGTCATCCAAGTGAAGCGGTCGTAGCCCCCCGCAAGGTGTCGGTGAAGTCAGTACTTGTGGCACGCACCCAGCGTGAGGAGCAACAGAAAGCCGAGGCTTATGTAGAAGAGACTCTGTATGGCCACAATCTGCAAGCAGTGCCCACTGTGAGCTCGAGGCTCGCTTGTAACTCGCAGCGACCAGGCGCACCTGGGCGATAATGAGGGCGGGGTCCCAAACAGCTGTGCCGTAAAACATGGCGGAACGCAGCAGCAGCGCAACTTGCCGCACGCGCGCGTGCAGCGCCACACTGAAGACTGATCAGCTCAACGCCACAACACGCGGCCTGTGTGCTCACCGCTCCAAGGAAGGCACACGCATGAGTGGGCGCAGTGATTGCACCCAATACCGGGGTGCGGAATTCACAAGACACGGACGGGGCGAGGGATGACTATGGCTTCTTCGTCTGCGACGTGTTGCAACACTTACGCAATTGCGCTTGATTCTAAGGCGTAGGCTCGCGGCTCAGGCTTCGTTTCCGTGTCTGCAGCGATTCGCGCCGAGATGGCCGCATGATAGGGCTGCCATCAGCCCCGATGCCGCGCATGCGATGCCCGACGTTACTCTTGACAGGAACTTGCTTTGCAGGAGCTGCTGGTTTCGACACCACCACCGGATGATGCAGTCTGCATACGGCCCGGTTCGGACATGCTGCACCCGCAGGGCATGTGAGTGCATGTCTCAATGTGCAGCTGGCGCCGCGGGCGCAGTAGCCTTGAGCAAAGGCGGTACACACAGCAGCGTCTGGACTCACGTTCACGTGCAGGTACGGACATGCCGCCGACGTACATCGACCCTCCAGGAAGAATGTGCACACCGGCATTCGCGCTGGATGCACGTGGTGCTGCAATGGGCAGTCTTCACCGCGCACACAGGTGCCACTGAGCCAGTGCACGCAGATGGCGACCGTGTCCGGGTCGTGCCTCAGCGGACACTGCCCCACCGGCTTCGGACATCTACCCGTGCGGCAGAATGCCAAGCACAGCGGTTTCAGACGCAGTGGTGGCGGAACTGCTTTGCTCGAAGCACCCACCCTTCCCTTCGGACCTTTCAGCCTCGCTTTTTTGCGACCACCACTCTGCGCATCGCCTCGCCGCACAGCAGACATCCGCTTGCGTTTGCCGAGCAACATAACCGGCGCAAGTGGCTGAGATGCAGTGGCCTCTGCTGCTGCCGCCCTCTCTGCGCGCTTCACCGCAGCGACAGCAGCAGCGCGAAGCTTGGGCTGTGTGGGTGCCACCCAAGTCAAGTTGGCGCCACCTCGACCTCCACGCACGCCGGTGCGTGTCAGCTGCTGGCCGTGACGACCAGTTTTACGGTACAGTACCTCGCAGTTCTGCTGCCCAACGAGACGACGGACAACGAGTTTACCCCGCGTCGGCGGCTTGTGTCCATTGCGTGCGCTCATGCGGCCGCGCTGAATTGCGGGCACTGCTGTTAACCGTGGGGAAGTGCGTTGTCGTAGAGCACTCGGGTGAGCTGCGCCTACGCCTGCTGCTGTGTGCTTCGTTGCTGTCACAGCTGGTGCGGCTCGCTGCACAGGCGGTGCTGCAAGTGCAGGCACTGGCTGACTAGTTGTCCGTGTCCAGCTTTTCGACTGCCGTGCTGCAACGAGAGCGCCAGACGCAGGAATGTCCACGCGGCGTCTCTTCGCTGCTGGCGCAGTTATGCTCGCTCCGCCAACCGCGAGAGGCAGCTGAGACTGCTGTTTGCTTGGACTGGGGCGCACCCAGGTGTGAGATGCCGCCCTGCCGACACCGCGCGTTACACCGTGCACGCCCCTGCGACTCGGATGCATCACGACTGCATGGTCGTCGCCTTCGCGTGCATCTCAGAGGATCTCTGAGTGCAAATCGCTGGTGACGGGGCAGCTTTTTGCGCCTCCGCGCACTCTCTTAGCGCTTGCTACTGCTTGGGGCTGCACCTTGGCTACGCGGGGTCGCTCTCGCTTCTGACACTCCCGCTCATGAGAACACCGGTCGTGGAACCTGGTCTTGGCGGGAGCCTTACGCAAGGGACAGTCGCGCGCCACACCGGGAAACGACACACCTTCGCAGCGCAGTCACACAGCGCCTTGCCGCAGAGAAACGCTGCGAGCCCCGGGAGCCGTCTCGGCTGGGGACTCGCTCGCGGAAGAGTGAAAGTGCTCAACACGTCGCTCAACACCCACGTCGTGGCCGCGGCGCATGGGGCCGAAGTCACCGCGTCAGCACCTCCGTCTCCGGTGCGTGAGTCATTTTCGCGTGCGTGCGTCTGGTTCCAGACCTGTGCCCGGGCCGTGGCACCGCCTCCTCCGCCCTTGAAAGTCCAACTTACACGTGTGTGGTCCGCTGCCCACTTTATCCTTCTCGCGGACGCGTGGACGCCCAGGTCCCTTGGTGGGTCGCACTGCCGCACGTCGCCAACGTTGTCACTGTCTCAACAGCAGACGAGCTCCTCGTGCTGCTCCGCAAGGTCCGTTCCTTTGATTGGATAGTCCGAGAGCGGTGTGGGGAACTCTGTTCACCGTCTGAAGCCCACCGGCTGCGGTTTGACCAGGCAAGCACCATGTCCAAGCTGGTGGCTGTGGAGTACCTCGCGGCGCACTGCCACAGCTGCAGGAGCCTCGCGCCGAAACTCTGTAAGCTTGCGCAGGAGGAGTTCCAAAACGTGCTTTTCGTCAAGGTCGTCGTCCAGGCGGACAGCGACGGTGGCGTGTCTGCGCAGCAGCAGGCCATCGCGCAGCTGTTGGGCGTGGACCGCTTCCCGTTCTTTCAGCTGTTCAAGGGAAGTGCAGGGAAAGTCGCGGAGTTCACAGCAAACCTGTCCGCTGATAGCCTGGATAGATTAAGATGGGCGCTGAGATACTACAGCACGCCATGCACAACACTCGTTGATCCCTCGCTGCAAAAAGGGCCCGCCTCTGTGCTCGTCGCACCCGGATGGCCAGTGCCGCCAAATGACGCATGAAGCATGAGGCATCTCCACAGTGCGCGGCCGGCTGCAACAGAGCGCCGGCGCGCTGACAGACATTTCTACATTGCATGTGCCCAGAATTAATTTTTTGTGTGAATTGTCTCTCAGATGTGCACGTGTCCACTGACCCACCTGAACACCGTCTCCCAGAGGTACAGATCGCTCGCAAGCATTGCACTCAAGCCTGCCAGTGCCGCAGCTTGCGTCTTGGTCAGCTCCGGCTTCTGTGCAGAGAGGCTAGAAGGCAGCGGGACCCGCCACGCGGAGAGCCACTGCTGATCTGCACGACGCATGCCCATAGCTTGCAGACGTGTCTCCAAATCAGGGCAGTGCGCAGCCCCGTAAAAAATAGCCACGGACCGCGCTCCGGACGCCAAAGCATCCTCCACCGCCTCGATGGCTGCTGCGTTTCTATCGCCCAGGATGACGCTGTCTTGCGCATCTGGGGCGGCGAGGCCACTGTTGTCTGCATCCACCATAGCTCGCGCAAGGAGCAGCTTCAACCCGGAGGCAATGTCCAGGTTGAGCAGCGCCTGAATCACGGGCGACCGGCTCAGCGGCTGCTCCTCTGACGCAGACACTGCACCGTGAAGCACGAGATGCGCCACAAGCGGGATGGGCAGGAGAGACTGGATCACGCGCAGCCGCTGTCTCCGTGTTGCGTTCGCATCGTCGCTGCCGCCCCACATTTTCCGCACGCTCGCTGTCCACAGGCGGATGCCTAGCGTCCACAGCGATTCGCCCCGCTGCTTCTGGAGCTGCTGAAAACGCTCCAGGTCAAGGTCCGCGTGGTGCCAATTTTGTGGGCTGTAGTCCATCACTTCCAATTGGAATGAGAGGTGTAATAACGCAGCAGTCCACCGTTGGATGGCACCCACGACGCCTTTTGACGACCGTCGGGGCCCGCTGGGCGGTCGCCACCGCTGTCCACGAGGCGTTTTGCTCTTGTCGGCCACCATCTCGTACAGCACGCGGTCGTATGAGCCCAGCAACTGCTGCAAGCGCAAGTAGTAATCCCCGTCGGCAACGTGCACAGCCGCCACAACATCCACACGCGTCGGGCGAGTGTCCCACGCTCTCCAGGAGGGCGCTGGTGCAAGGAGAGACACAATACCCGTCTCCAGCACGCACTCGGTCGCGGAAGTGGACGTCAAGCGTGTGTAGTCCGATAGCCGGCTGTGTAAGCAGACACCGGACGGGTGTGTGCGTGTGAGTGGGTGTTTGCCCAAACCAAACAAGCACTGCCCAAGATAGGGTGGCACCATACTACGAGCAAGGGGACGTGCCTCGGGCTTCTTCCCAGTGTCTCTGCTTCTACGGTGGCGACTGCTGCGTGTGCGCACTGACGAGTGCAGCGACGGAGTCGTCCGGGCCTAGTGCTGCTGCGGGTGATATTTCTATGTGGGGTGCCACAGCGCGAGAGGCCAGCCTCTGCGCCGCCCATGGTGAGAAGCGACGGCTGCAACGCGCAAGGAGCGACGGCTGCAACGCGCCTCTGCGACGCGGCGCGACACAGTGCTTTCGTCAGCAGCTGCACTGTGGGACCGGCCCCGCCGCAGAGCCCGTGGAGTGACACGCGCATCCATGGATTACTTCACAGAGGATGACTTTCCGTGGGAGCAGGTTGAGCTCCCCGGAGACGCCCCAGCCCCAGCACGGGGCAACCCAACGCCGCCGCCGCCTTGGGGCCCTCAGGACGAGCCCGTCGTGCGCATCGGCGACAGCACGTACGTGGGGCATGGCGAGTACATGGACAAGAAAGTGGTCAAGTTGCGCCAGCAGTGCGTCACACGACTCGTAGAACTGGGGTGCGTCCACACCTCCTTGCAGTCTCTGTCTGTCTCTTTCAGCGCGGACAGAGCCCTGCTGTCACTGTCTCGAACTCACGCTGTCTGCGTTGCATCCCGACAACACGCAGGGGTCTCCTCAGTCGCTGCCTTGAGGGCGTCTGCGTCTTGTGCAACGGCATCACTGCCGGCCACAGCGACCTCACCGACCTCGTGCTGCGACACGGGGGCTCGGTAGAGCAGTACCCAACTGAGTTTGTGACGCACGTGATTGCAGAGAAG
>Ga0164296_1006292_pt1 | contig 10100 bp, 7 predicted proteins | sample GEODES057metaG_FD_113533 | JGI IMG/M metagenome (GOLD analysis project Ga0164296, IMG submission 113533) | Dystrophic lake water microbial communities from Trout Bog Lake, Wisconsin, USA - GEODES057 metaG | ecosystem: Environmental > Aquatic > Freshwater > Lake | place: USA: Trout Bog Lake... | reverse complement strand
GGGACATCTCCTCGGCGGTCACGCCGGCGACGTACTCGAGAGTGAGCTTGTGCACCGCGTGGTAGTAGCCGGAGAGCAGTTCGGCGGATCCGCGAACCTTCGCGACCTGGTCGGGACCGTGGCCATAGCCGGTATCGTCGCGCGGCAGGTCCAGGCCGAAACGGTCCACCCATCCGTCGCGCGTCCACACCTGCTCGACGCCGGCCACCTGCGCCACCTGAAGGTCCTGCACCCGCGCGCTGTGCCAGAGCAACCACGCGATGCTGTTGCTGTGCGGTGTCGGGCGGTAGCCCGACACCTCGTTGGTCAACCCGACGGTGATGTCGTCGACATGCTCGATCAACCGGGTGAACGCATCCCGGAGCAGCTCCCGGACGGCGTCATCGGTGCTGGGCATGCCGCAGACATTACGGGAGCGACGACACTGGCACGAGGCAGCCGCGGGGTCGTAGATTGGTGAGATGAACTTCGACCTCATCATCCGCAACGGCACCATCGTCGACGGGCTGGGAGGGGAGGCCTACGTCGGTGACGTCGCCGTGCAAGACGGCGTCATCGCGGCCGTCGGGTCGGTGAACGGTGCGGGCGCCACACAGGAGATCGACGCCAGCGGACTACTGGTCACCCCAGGCTTCGTCGACCTCCACACCCACTACGACGGTCAGTCCATCTGGTCGGAGCGCATGACGCCCTCGTCGGCGAACGGCGTCACCACCGTGGTGATGGGCAACTGCGGGGTCGGCTTCGCGCCGTGCCGCCAGGAGGACCACGACGTGCTCGTCGACGTGATGGCCGGGGTCGAGGACATTCCGGGTGTGGTGATGACCGACGGGCTGCCCTGGACCTGGGAGACCTTCCCTGAATACCTCGACGCCGTGGAGTCGCGACAGCGGGACATCGACGTCGCGGCCTACCTGCCGCACTCCCCGCTGCGGGTCTATGTGATGGGCCAGCGCGGTGCGGACCGCGAACCGGCCACCGCCGACGACCTGGCCCGGATGCGGGCGCTGGCCGCCGAGGCGATCGAGGCGGGCGCGCTGGGCTTCGCGTCGTCGCGGTTCTCGATCCACAAGACTGAAAGCGGCTCTCCCATACCGAGCTACGACGCCGCCCGCGAGGAGATCGAGGAAATAGCCAAGGGTGTGGCGGAGGGCGGCGGCGGCTTGCTGCAATTCGTACCCGACCTCCCGGCCGGCGGCTACCAGCCCGTGCTGCAGACGGTGTTCGACGTCGCCGAGGATGTGGGCCTGCCGGTCACCTTCACGTTGATCGTCGCCAACTCCGGCGATCCGTCCTGGCAGGACGCCATCACCATGGTCGAGAAGGCCAACAAGAACGCTGGCGATGTGCGCTTCACGGCGCAGTTGCTGCCGCGTCCGATCGGTCTGATCATCGGGCTGGAACTCTCCGCCAACCCGTTCGTGCTGTACCCGAGCTACCGCGAGATCGCGCACCTACCGCTGGCCGAGCGGGTCGCCGAGATGCGCAAGCCCGAGGTCCGCGCCCGGATCCTGGCCGACAAACCCGGTCACGGGCACCCCCTGCTCTACGTGGCCCAGGCCTGGGATTGGATCTTCCCGCTGGGCGACGAACCCGACTACGAGCCGGACCCGTCGACGTCCATTGCGGCCCGGGCGCGCGCCCGCGGGGTGACCCCGATGGAAGAGGCCTACGATCGGCTGCTCGACGACGAGGGTCGCGCCATGTTGCTGGTCGCCACCAGCAACCTGCCGAACAACACGCTAGACACCGTCGGCGAACTGCTACACCGCGACGACGTGGTGCTCGGCCTCGGCGACGGCGGCGCGCACTACGGCATGATCTGCGACGCCGGCTATACGACCTATTTCCTGGCGCACTGGGCCCGCGACCGCACATCCGGGCGGTTCACAGTGCCTGAGGCGGTCCGGGAGCTGACCTCCGTGCCGGCCCGCATCGCGGGACTGGGCGACCGCGGCCGGATCGCCGTAGGCTACAAGGCGGACCTGAACGTCATCGATCACGGCGCTCTGCGGGTGCACAAACCGGTGATCCGGGCCGACCTGCCGGCTGGCGGGCGCCGCCTGGACCAGACCGCCGATGGATACGTCGCAACCATTGTTTCCGGCGAAATAATCGCCCACAACGGGGTTCCGACGGCGGCCCGACCTGGGAAATTGGTCCGCGGGCGCAAATCCGGTCCCCTACCTGTGCGATAACGCCACGAAGGGGGGCCCTTCCCGGTTAAGTTGGGTCAGTGACGAGCCCGCATTTCGCGTGGTTGCCGCCAGAAATCAACTCGGCGCTCATCCACGCCGGTCCTGGTGCTGCGCCACTGCTTGCTGCGGCAGAGGCGTGGGACGGCCTGGCCGAGAACCTGGCGTCGTCGGCATCGTCGTTCTTCTCAGTGACCTCGGACCTCCTGAACGGCTCCTGGCAGGGCGCGTCAGCGACGGCGATGATGTCGGTCGCCTCGCAATACGTCAGCTGGCTCGGCGCGGCCGCGGCGCAGGCCGAAGCCGCATCCGCGCAGGCGTCGGCCATCGCGACCGCGTTCGAGTCGGCGCTCGCGGCCACAGTGCAGCCCGCAGTGGTCGGCGCCAACCGCGCATTCGTCCGGGTGCTGGCGTCCACCAACTGGTTCGGAATGAACACTCCGGCCATCATGGACACCGAGTCCGCCTACGAGCAGATGTGGGCCGCCGACGTCGGCGCCATGTTCGGGTATCACGCCGACGCGTCGACCGCCCTCGCGCAACTCCCGCCGTGGCAGCAGGTCATGCAGCAACTCGGCCTGCCGTTCAGCGCCGCCGGCGGCGCACACGCCGCCCCCCCTGCCACGTCGGGGACCGCGACCGCCACCGCGGGAACCGCGCCCGCCACCGCGGGAACCGCCTCCGGCACCGCGGGAACCGCCTCCGGCAGCTCCAACGCGGCCAACGCCGGAAGCCAGAGCGCCAGTTCTGGGAGTTCCACGAGCGCGAGCGGCGGCTGGGGCGGCGCCGGCAACCTGTTCGGTCTTGGCGGACTCAACTCCGGCACCGGCAACATCGGCTTGTTCAACTCCGGCAACAACAACATCGGCTTTTTCAACTCCGGCAACAACAACATCGGGATCGGCAATACGGGCAACCTCAACACCGGCCTCGCGAACACCGGAACGGCCAATGTCGGCCTTTTCGGCGGCACCGGTGTCTTCCAGTCGAACGGCGCGACGGTCGGTGCCGGTGCCGACCCGTTGGGCTCCGGCCACTACCTCACGGGCGGCCTGAGCGCGGCCGGCCTCGGCACGGGCCTGCTGAACACGGCCGCCGCCTCGACCGGAGGCATATTCCCGAGTGTCGCCAGCGCCGCCGTGTTCAATCCGCTCCCGGCCGGTGCCGCAGCCTTCTCGGCCCCGACCGACCTCGGCTCCATCCAGGCGAGCGTGGCCAGCCCGGCCGGCGGCCCCACCCCGATCCCCCCGGCGCTGCGGACCACCACGGCCGCTCCCGCTGCGTTCATGGCCGCGCCCGCCAGCGGCTCCGCGGCCGGCGGCCCCGCGGTCGTGGGCGGCGACGCCGGCGCGCGGACGCCGATCCCCGCCCGCGGACAGGCCATCCCCGAGACGGGCTTCTTCAAGGACCAGCGCACCGCCGCCGAGTCCGGCCCGGTCGCCGGGGAGCCGGAGTCAGCGAACTGAGCAAGCGTCGCTGGTCCCCAGCGACGAAAAGCCCGGCCTGCATGTCGCAGGCCGGGCTTTTCTTCGTACTCGAGTTCTCCCGGACTTAGAAGTCCATGCCGCCCATTCCGCCGGTCGGGTCGCCCGCAGGAGCGGTCGCCTTCTCCGGCTTGTCGGCCACGACGGCCTCGGTCGTGAGGAACAGCGCCGCGATGGACGCCGCGTTCTGCAGCGCCGAGCGGGTGACCTTGACCGGGTCGGCGACGCCGGCCTTGAGCAGGTCCTCGTACACACCGGTGGCGGCGTTCAGGCCGGTACCGGCAGGCGAATTGCGGACCTTCTCAGCGACCACTCCGGGCTCGAGCCCGCAGTTGAAGGCGATCTGCTTCAGCGGAGCCTCCAGAGCCACCCGGACGATGTTGACGCCGGTCGCCTCGTCTCCGTCGAGCTTCAGGTCGTCCAACGACGGAGCCGCGTGCAGCAGGGCCACGCCGCCACCGGCGACGATCCCCTCCTCAACGGCGGCCTTGGCGTTGCGAACCGCGTCCTCGATCCGGTGCTTGCGCTCCTTGAGCTCCACCTCGGTAGCGGCACCGGCTTTGATCACCGCAACGCCGCCCGCAAGCTTGGCCAGCCGCTCCTGCAGCTTCTCGCGGTCGTAGTCGGAGTCGCTGTTCTCGATCTCGGAGCGGATCTGCGCCACCCGTCCGGCGATGGCGTCGGTGTCACCGGCGCCCTCGACGATGGTGGTCTCGTCCTTGGTGACGACGACCTTGCGGGCCTTGCCGAGCAGGCTGACGTCGGCGTTCTCCAGCGAGAGGCCGACCTCTTCGCTGATGACCTGGCCGCCGGTGAGGATCGCCATATCCTGCAGCATCGCCTTGCGGCGGTCACCGAAGCCGGGCGCCTTGACGGCGACCGACTTGAAGGTGCCGCGGATCTTGTTGACGACCAGGGTGGACAGCGCCTCGCCCTCGACGTCCTCGGCGATGATCAGCAGAGGCTTGCCGGCCTGGATGACCTTCTCCAGCAGGGGCAGCAGGTCCTTCACAGTGGACACCTTGGTGCTGACCAGCAGGATGTACGGGTCCTCGAGGACCGCCTCCTGGCGCTCGGCGTCGGTGACGAAGTAACCCGAGATGTAGCCCTTGTCGAACCGCATGCCCTCGGTGAGCTCGAGCTGCAGGCCGAAGGTGTTGGACTCCTCGACAGTGATGACGCCCTCGTTGCCGACCTTGTCCATCGCCTCAGCGATCAGGTCGCCGATCGTCTGGTCGCCCGCGGAGATCGCCGCGGTCGCCGCGATCTGCTCCTTGGTCTCGACCTCCTTGGCCTGCTTGAGCAGGGTCTCGGTGACCTTCTCGACGGCCTTCTCGATGCCGCGCTTCAGGCTCAGCGGGTTGGCGCCGGCCGCGACGTTGCGCAGGCCTTCCTTGACCAGGGCCTGGGCCAGCACCGTGGCCGTCGTCGTGCCGTCACCGGCGACGTCGTCGGTCTTCTTGGCGACTTCCTTGACCAGCTCGGCACCGATCTTCTCGTACGGGTCCTCCAGCTCGATCTCCTTGGCGATGGACACGCCATCGTTGGTGATCGTGGGGGCACCCCACTTCTTCTCCAGGACGACGTTGCGGCCCTTCGGGCCCAACGTCACCTTGACCGCGTCGGCGAGGGCGTTGAGCCCGCGCTCAAGGCCGCGACGGGCCTCTTCGTCGTACGCAATTATTTTGGACATTGCGAAGTGATTCCTCCGGATCAGGGATGAACTGTGCCGGCCGGGTGCAGTGCCCGCGACGGACGACCAGAGTTGGCCTCACCGTCCCGACCTAGCACTCGCCAGTCGCGAGTGCCAACCTCATTCTTAGCACTCGACCCTGCCGAGTGCAAGAGGTGCAGGTTACGTAGGGTCGGGACACCCACCTCTCAGGAGCATCCCATGGCACGGTCGAACTGGACCGCCGCCGACATCCCCGACCAGACCGGTCGCGTCGCGTTCGCCGAACTCGGCGTCCGGATGGTGCTGGCGGTCCGCCATGTCGACAAGGGAAACGGGTCCATGGGCGCGGTGTCTAGTTTCTCGACCTGAGACCTCGGCAATCTGCAGCGCCTGTTCCATCCGCGGACTTTCTGGTGGGACTACGTGCTGCCGCCCCCTACTCAACCCTTGGATACTTTCTGGTCACCCAACAAGAAATCCTTCAATAGAGAATTGAGACCGTGAGCACCCACGAATCGCTACTAGATACCTTTCCGGGACGATTGTTCATCAAACATCTGGCATCCGTTCAACACCTCGGCAGCGAGTCGCCCACCGCGTTTGTTGGCGCCATGCCGCCTGAAGATCTAATCCGAGCCGCAACGTCCTCGGTCCGCCGTTATCTCTACTCAGAAGATTGCCTCGAGGTAGCACATTTCGATGTGAACAAACCAGAGCTTCGCGAGTTCAACGCTGCGGGGCTTATGGCCCTGTCGAGGCTATCTACATTTGACTCGCCGCAGATCCATCAAGGACAGGTTAAGAAGATATCCGCACCAAATGTTCGCAATCGGAATCCCCTAAGTGCGTTGCCGGACGGCGCATTCTGGACGTCTACTCCACTCAACCATGACGAAGATTCATGGACTATGAGCGGTGAGAACCTGACCCGCGACAGTCCGCGATGGGAGGTAAATTTCGACGTGGCACTTGTTCGCGTCGCGCGGATAGATTCGGCTCGCGATTGGGTCGACTTGATCGAATCGAACACAGTCATAGCGGGCAGTTGTAAATACCCGGACTGGCCGAAGATCGCATTGTCCCGGGATGCGGTGCACTTGTCGCCCGCGGGATTGCTTCTGGCGCATCCCGCGATATCGACGACCCCATTCATCTCAACCGACGGGTCAGGTTACGAGCACAGTCAAGCGGGACGCTATGCGAGCGTCTCGACATGGTCCGCCGTCTCCACCGCCTGGCTGCACGAACCGCCAAACGTACAGTTCAGACAGCACCGGGGGACACGTGAAACGACGTCTCAGACCTCAGCACACCGGCAGTCCGGGAACCGATGATGGACGTTTCCACGTCAGCAGGTGATCGGTAGGGTCGGGCTTAAGCTTCCAATAGCTCCGAATGGCGGGAAAGCTCCAACGGGAAAGACAACCACGGCATCGGCAGCGGTATAGTACGTGCCCGGGACACAAGGCCCTGCTGCGTTGCCTGCAACAGTATAGGAACCCACAGCGGGCAAACCCGTTCCTATGGGCACGTCGGGAAAAGGTGAATTTTTCTTCCAGAGGGTTATCACCATCGTAATAGAAAAGACACCAGGTGTGCAGGTGGTAGTCGCCGTGGAATTTATAGTCAAAGGAAAATGACCCGAGCTGTGCGGATTATCTGCCTGTATCTGACAGTTGAAAGCCACCGCGGCAGCCGACGAGCCGACAGTAGGCGGGCCACTTTGGCCCGTCGCGGGATTGGGAGGTGCGGGAGGCTCATCTGCCGCTGCCGTCCCAGTCACACATAAAAGCCCGACCACCAACGCACAAACTAGAGTTAATTTGACTGAGGGCGAAATGCGCATAACAGCACTCCTGCTCAAGTTCGCGAACGTGTTCAGGCTAACCCACCGACGGCGCCGACGGGGGCACCACGCGGGTGGGTAAATTGTGGCAATGATCGTAGCCCGCACACAGACCAGCGCATGGACCGCCGCCGACATCCCCGACCAGATCGGGCGCGTCGCCGTCATCACCGGGGCCAACACAGGCCTCGGCTTCGAGACGGCCGCGGCGCTCGCCGGCCACGGCGCCCACGTGGTGCTCGCGGTCCGCAATCCCGGCAAGGGCGCCGACGCCGCCGCACGGATCACGGCCCGGCACCCCGGCGCCACGGTCGCGGTGCGCGAGCTCGACCTGACCTCGCTGGCGTCCATCCGCTCCGCGGCCGAGCGGCTGCGCTCCGAGCACGACCGCATCGACCTGCTCATCAACAACGCCGGGGTGATGTTCACGCCGAAGGCGGTCACCGAGGACGGGTTCGAGCTGCAGTTCGGCACCAACCACCTCGGCCACTTCGCTCTCACCGGGCTGCTGCTGGACCGGTTGCTGGCGGTCCCCGGATCACGGGTCGTGACGGTCAGCAGCATGGGCCACCGCGCCGGGACCATCGACTTCGACAATCTGCAGTGGCAGCGCGGATACAGCCGTGCCCGGGCCTACGGACGCTCGAAGCTCGCCAACCTGCTGTTCACCTACGAGTTGCAGCGACGCCTGGCGGGCACCCCCACCATCGCAACCGCCGCGCATCCCGGGGCGTCGAGCACCGAGTTGTCGCGCAACACCCCGGCGTGGATGCGGCTCGTCACCGGCCCGTTCGAGCTGACCTCCCAGGACGCCGCGATGGGCGCGCTGCCGACGCTGCGCGCCGCCACCGACCCCGGCGTGCGGGGCGGGGAGTACGTCGGCCCCGGGGGCTTCGCCGAACTGCGGGGCTACCCCAAGGTCGTCACGTCCAACGCGCGGTCGCACGACGCGGCGGTTCAGCGCCGGCTCTGGGCGGTCTCCGAGGAACTCACCGGCGTGGTCTACGCCGTCGTCGGGCCGAAGCAGTAGTCGCCCTCGATCAGCGTGCGGGTGCGTTCGAAGAACGTCCGCCCGCTGTAGGGCAACTGGGTGACGACCTTGCCGCTGGGATGCCGGAAGTAGTTGGTGCACGCCAGCCACACCTTGCCCTCCATGGCGGCCTGGATCTCGTCGTTGTAACGCCGCTGAGCCTCGACGGTCACCTCCACTGTGCGTGCACCTCGGCCGTCCATTATGTCGAGGATGTGGCGGACGAAGCTTGTCTGCGCCTCGTGGATGTACAGGATCGAGTTGACCCCGTTCGTATTCGGGCCGTACAGCGTGAAGAGATTCGGGTATCCGGCGACAAGCGTTCCGAGGTAGGCCTCGGCGCCGGTGCTCCAGTCGGCGCGCAGGTGACGGCCGCCGGCTCCGTAGACGTCGATGCTCGCAAGGTAGTCGGCGGCGGTGAACCCGGTGCCGTAGATGACGGTGTCGACGCGGTGCTCGACGCCGTCGACGGTGCGCACGCCGTGTTCGGTCAGCTCGGCGATGGGGGTCGTTTCCAGGGTGACGTTGGGCAGGGCGAACGTGGGGTACCAGTCGCGCGACATCAGGGGCCGCTTGCAGCCGGCGGGGTAGTCCGGCGTCAGCTTCGCGCGCAGCACGGGGTCGGACACCTTGCGCTCCAGGTAACTGCGCGCGAGCTCGGTCGCCTCGCGGGTCTGGGCGGCGTCGACGTCGAAGCTGGACGCCTCGTAGGCCTCGAAGATCTCGTCGCGCAACGCCGCCGCGGCGGCGGGGTCGCGTTCGAACACGTCCTGCTGCGCTGGCGTGAACGGGACATCGAACCGCGGCGCGATCCAGATCGGGGTCCGCTGGAACACCGTCAGATGCGCGGTTTCCGGCGCGATTGCGGGCACGTATTGCACGGCGCTGGCGCCGGTGCCGATGGCCGCGACCCGCTCGCCCGCGGTCGATCTGCTGTGATCCCAACGCGCCGAATGGAACTGGCGACCACCGAACCGCGACGCCCCCGGAATGTCGGGGATGTGGGGCACGTCGAGCATGCCGACCGCGCTGACGACGACGTCGAACTCGTGACGAGCACCGTCCTCGCCCTCGAGCGTCCAGCGCCGCCGCGCGTCCGACCATCGGGCCGAGGTGATCGCGGTCCGGGGCCGCAGGTGCTCGCCCAGCCCGTGATCGGCCGCGACCTTCTCCAGGTAGGCCAGGATTTCGGGCTGGTTCGCGTAGGTCTTGCTCCACCGAGGGTTGGGCGCGAAGGAATACGAGTACATGTGCGACGGGACGTCGCACGCCGCACCCGGAAAGGTGTTGTGCCGCCACGTCCCACCGAATCCGTCGGCGCGGTCGAAGATGTCGAAGTCGTATCCGCCGTCGGCCAGCTGGATTCCCATCGCGATGCCGCCGGCGCCCGCGCCGATGATCCCGACGGTCGGCTTCAGCCCCATTGGGCGAAATAGGGTCGCTCGGGCCGGCTTTTCTCCACCAGGATGAACACCACGCCCCATGGGTCGACGAACCACGTCGTGCGGACTCGCGCGACGTCCGCGATCCCGCTGACCAGGAATCGCACCCCTTTGCTCTCGAGGTGCGCCCGGGTGGCGTCGAGATCCTCACAGATGAGTCCGACATGAGACAGCCCGTGGTCGGTCAGAGCCGCCGCGGCCCGCTGATCACCACCGTCGACGCCGAGATACTCGATCACCTCGAGCACCCCGTCGCCGTCGTCGGCGAACCCGACGATGGCCGCCTTCATGGCGGGATCCGACACCAGTTCGCCCATGTCGTCGCGAATGGCGTCACCGCTCATGACATACGGCGGCGAGAGTACGCGCATGCCCAGGACGTCCCGGTAGAAGGCCACCGCGGCCTCGCAATCGGGAACACACACTCC
>Ga0164296_1006291_pt1 | contig 10100 bp, 9 predicted proteins | sample GEODES057metaG_FD_113533 | JGI IMG/M metagenome (GOLD analysis project Ga0164296, IMG submission 113533) | Dystrophic lake water microbial communities from Trout Bog Lake, Wisconsin, USA - GEODES057 metaG | ecosystem: Environmental > Aquatic > Freshwater > Lake | place: USA: Trout Bog Lake... | reverse complement strand
CTGCAAGAAAATGCACACTGGTTCAGCACAGGCACAGACCCAATTCGTTAAGGAAAACTCATGGCAACAGTAGCAGGCATCAAGATCAAAACCAAAGCACCACGTCAAACACGAGTTGCTTTCGCAGATGAAAAGTACACAGGTTCAGAACCTGAGTGGACTGCTGACGCAGCCGAGTGGGACAATGAGCGATTTGACAACAAGTTGCGGAAGAGTTTCTACTACTACAATTATTACTACAGTCAAAAAGACTGCAAGAAGTATGTGGTTGAGTGGTTGCAAAAGAACAGCAAACTCAGCATCGAGGAAGTCAAAGCGTTTAATCGTGCTGGCGATCGCTTGCTACCTATGACAGTGTGCAGCCTTATCATGGCACACCGTGCCGGCATGCCTTTCCGTGGACGCCATATTGAGTTCATTGTTGACAGTGTCATGGAAGTAGTGGCCAAGGCCGAACCCGAGCCTGTTGCAGAGATTGCAACAGCAGAACAGGTAGCCTACCGTCCCACTATTCAAGATCGACTAGCAGAACGCACAAGCGAGATCATTGGTGAGCTGGAAGGTATCTTTGACGATGTTGCTACAGGCGTCAAGAACCCAACCAAACTGTATGACTATCTTGTTGCCAACAACGTGGTACAAAGCCAGTTAGGAAAATACGAGGATGTTTACAAAACACGTAAAGCTGAACTTGAGCTTGCAGTATCCAAAAAGGATGAACAAGTTCGAGAGGGCTATAGCCATCTTAAGGCAGCTGACTTCAAGCGTATTATCGCTTGGATCGACGATCTCCTTGCGGCCGTTGAACAGTATCGCGGCGTTAAGAAGGCGACAAAGAAGGCAAGAGTTAAGAAGGCTCCGAGCAAAGAAAAATTGGTTGCTCGGCTCAAGTATGCAAAAGATAATGCTGCACTCAAGATTGTTTCTATCAATCCTGCGAACATTATTGGGGCCGGTGAACTCTGGGTCTATAACACTAAATCCCGCAAGTTGGGGCGATATGTGGCAGCAGCCTACAAGCAGCTTTCAATTAAAGGTACCAGCATTGAAGGGTTTGATACAGATAAAAGCGTATGCAAAACTCTTCGCAAGCCTGAAGAAAAGCTGAAAGAGTTTGCTAAGGCAGGTAAGATCCAACTACGCAAGTTCTTAGATGACATCAAGGCAACTGAGACCAAAATGAACGGGCGTATCAACACAGACATTGTGTTACTTAAAGTGGCCTAAACTCTAAATCCTGTTATAAATAGCAATATAACAGGATTTTTCCATGGCTGAATATAGCGACCCAAATGCATCAACTACCCCACAGATAGACGGTAACCTAACAGTCTTTGGTAGTGTCAAGACTGCAACACTTTACAATCCCAATACAGGAACAGGTGCTGGATCAATCCAATTTGATCCCAGCACACTTCCTACTAGTGACCAAAAACGTGCCGAGATCACAGACTACATACGTATGCGCTTGGGCGACGGCATTGTGGATGTTGAGCTAGAGCAACAGCACTATGAAATGGCCATCAACCAGGCCTTGATCAAGTATCGTCAACGTGCAGCCAACAGCGTAGAAGAAAGCTACTGCTTCTTGGATCTATTGCCTGAAACACAGGAATACATACTGCCTAAAGAGATTATGAACGTTAGAGCTGCCTTTAGACGTGGTATTGGCTCGGTTACAGGCACTACAGCAAGTCAATTTGAACCTTTTGCGTCAGGATATTTAAACACCTACATGCTGACAGCAGGACGTGTTGGTGGGCTAACAAACTATGAATTGTTTGTTGACTATCAGAAACTCAGCATGAAAATGTTTGGCGGCTTTTTGAACTACACCTTTAACCCTACAACCAAAAAGTTGACCATTGTGCGTAAGATGCCTTATGGCTACGGTGGATCCACTGGCTATGACAACGGACAAAATCCATACGAATCGGTACTGTTATGGATTGATAACATCAAACCTGACAGCATGATTTTGAGTGATACCTACAGTTTCCCTTGGATACAGGAGTATGCTTATGCTTTTAGCAAACGCCTATTGGGACAAGCCTATAGCAAGTTTGCTCAAATTGCTGGACCACAAGGCGGCACAAGTCTAAACGGCGCTGCTATGATCTCAGAAGCCAATGAAGAAATGACACGTTTAGAGTATGAGATTGTGAACTACGTTGACAACGGTAGACCTCTAACTTGGGTAACCGGTTGAGTTGACAACTGTAACGCAACTATAATAAAATGCTCTGTAATAGGAGCATTTTTTATGATCATAGGCATTTGCGGATTTATTGGTGCAGGCAAGGATACAGCAGCAGACTATTTGGTTAACTTTCACGAGTATCGCAGAGAAAGTTTTGCTGGTACACTCAAAGATGCGGTAGCAGCAGTATTTGGTTGGGATAGAACCATGCTAGAAGGGCGCACTAAACAAGCACGTGAATGGCGTGAGCAGTTGGATCTGTGGTGGAGTGAACGCTTAAACATGCTCGAACTTACCCCACGTTGGGTGCTACAGAACTGGGGTACAGAAGTTATTCGTAATGGATTCCACGACGACATGTGGATTGCCAGCTTAGAAAATAAACTACGCAAAGCGCAGGACAATGTTGTGATCAGTGATTGCAGATTCCCTAACGAGATTGCAGCTATCCGAGCACAGGGCGGCAAGATCATTTGGGTACAGCGTGGCGAGACTCCGCAATGGTACGAGGTGGCAGCAAAAGCCAATGCTGGCGACAACGAAGCACAAGCCTGGCTAAAAGCACAGGGTATTCATGCTAGCGAGTACAGCTGGGCCGGCACAGAATTTGACGCTGTAGTTGACAACAACGGTACTATTGACAGTTTATATGAACAGCTTAAAAATCTGGCACAAGAGGACTTGCTCGCCAGGGTAGACGTAAACGAGAAACCTCTTGAACACAGTTTAGACACACAGTCTTGAGATTAAAGTGGTTGTTGTTCTTTAGGTTACCGTCAAGATAATACACTGCCGATTGTTCCACTGGGAACTTAAACTTGAAGCCGCATTTTTCACATTGCGGCTTTTTCTTATAGCCCGCTTTGGCCCAGGCGGGCACTTCCTTATGCTTCTTACCTGCACGGCTGCAAATATCACACACCGATCTATAGTGTGTGACATCTTCACGAACATAGTTAACTGCAACCGGTCTTTGGTTGCAGGCAGGGCATATCTTTCTTTCCATACTGTATTTAGTGGTGCCGATCTGAGTTAACCTTTGCAAAGGGCAGCGTAGACACCCAAAAACTACACTTATTAATAAATATTCATAATAGCAAAAGGAAGTTTACTATGGCATTAGTATCACCAGGTTTAAGTATTACAGTAACTGATGAAAGTCAATACATCAGCAACGCAGTTGGAACAGTTCCACTTGTATTACTGGCAACCGCACAAGACAAAACAATCAACGGTGCAGCAGCAACCGGAACAAGCAAAGCCAACGCAGGTGCGTTGCAAGTATTTGGTAGCCAACGTGAGTTGAGCACAGCAATGGGTTATCCAGTGTTCCAACAAAGTTCAGCTGGCACACCATTACACGGTGACGAACGTAACGAATATGGTCTAATGGCAGCTTACAGCGCTTTGGGTCTAGGTAACCAATTGTATGCAGTTCGTGCAGACATTGACCTAAATGAGTTGGCACCAACTAGCGTCCGCCCAACAGCAGCAGTTCCAGATGGTACTTATTGGTTTGACACAACAGACACAACATGGGGCATTTACCAATGGAGTAAAGATACACAGAGCTTTACAATACAAACTCCTACAGTTATTACTGATTCTACTCTAGTAACAAGTGCAAATGCACAAGGTACATTGACTGGTGGTTCAGGACAAGTTTATACTCCCCTGTCTAGTGTTGGTTCAATTGGTAGTTACGCTGTAGTTACAACTGACGGTAACAATCGTACATTCTACAAAGCAGGTGACTATATTGGTACACTAGACCCTGGTTATGTTAACGGAACAACAGGTCTACGCAACAAGTGGGTATTAGTTGGCACTCCTGGTTGGACAGCCAGCCACCCAACAGTCACAGGCAATACCAGCACATTGTCATTGACTATCAACAGCACATACTACATGGAAGTTAACGGCCTAGTAGTCCAAGTGCCAATTGGTAGCACCTATACAATGAGCAACGTTGCAACTGCCATTAACGGCACCGCAGGTTTAGGCCCAACTAACGGTGTTTGGGCAGACGTTTTAAATGGCGGACTGGCACTTTATAGTACCGGTTCTACTGTTACTGTTTCTCCAGCACCTGGTGCCGGTAACGCTGCTCTAGTTAGCGCAGTCGGTATTACTGCAAACGTGGCCTACAATCCACCACAATTCCAGATATACAACCAATCAACTAATCCAGCTGGCTACGGTAGCTTCACTAACGTACCTTATTGGACTTCTAACGATTCAGTTGTAGCTCCAAATGGTAGCGTTTGGTTAAAACAAGGTGCAACTGGCGCAGGTACAAATTTTGTAATTAAACAGTATAATGCTACAACTGGACTATGGAATACGCAAGCAGTTAGTTCTTATCCAACAACATCGGCAGCACTAGCAGCTCTTGACCCAACTGGCGGCGGTATTAACATCCCAGCCGGAACACTATTTGCACGTCAAGATCCTAACTCAGGTAGCGGTGCCGGAGTATTAGGCTATGCAGGCTACAGATTCCGTGTTAGAACAGTAACAGGTGCAGTAAGCGCAACTGGAGCAAACCCTATCACTAGTACCAATAACTTTGGAACTGGTCAAGCATTCACATTGAAAGTAACAGCACCTGGATCAGCATTGTATACCAGCTATACTGCTACTATTGGTAATGCTTTTGGCGGAACATACGGCAATGCACAAGACTTTGTTGCAGCAGTACAGAGCTTGAATATTCCTTATGTAACAGCACAAGTTAACACCAACAACACTATCACATTAACTCACACAGCCGGCGGTGAAATCCAAATTACTTATAACACTGGTACTAACCCAGCTGTTATAGCAGGTTTTGCAGCAAGTGGCGGAGCAGGTCTAGTTTCTAATGTTGTTTCAACTGGTTCTGGAACTGGACAAGTTGTAGCAATCACTGGTTTTGTTAACTTGACTTATACATACAGCAATACTCAACCAGTTGCAGATCCTGTAGATGGTACACTATGGTACTATAGCGATCCTACACAGGTTGATATCATGATCAACAACGGTCAAAGCTGGGTTGGCTATCAAACTGGCTTAACTGATGCTCGTGGTTATAATCTATCGTATGGTACATTGGATCCAACAGGTGTTATTGTTGCGGCAGCAGCACCAACTACACAAACTGACAACAGTGTATTGAACAAAGGTGACTTGTGGTTAAACACAAGTGACTTGGAACACTATCCAGCTCTAAGCCGTTGGAACGGTAGCACATGGGTAGCCATTGACAACACTGACCAAGTAAGCACAAACGGTATCTTGTTTGCAGATGCACGTTGGGATATCACTGGTACTAACGATGCAGCAAGCGGCACAGAAATCTCTCCAATTACTATGGCACAAAGCAGCTATCTAGATTTAGATGCTCCTAACGCACAGTTGTACCCACGTGGTATGTTGTTGTTCAACACACGTCGCAGTGGTTACAATGTTAAGAAGTTTGTTACTAACTACTTCAACACCATGGTTGACAATGTGTCAGTTTATGCAACACTAGCAGCAACATTGGGTAGCAGCAATATTACTAAAGGTACAAAAGTTACTACCAATGGCACAGCAATTTATGTAGCACTACAAACTTTTGCAGCCAATACAAGCAGCTCTGCTCCAGCAGTTGACGGCAATGGCAATCCAACAACCAACAGCTATTGGGCTCCATTGCAAACTAGTACTTGGGTTACAGCAAGCGGTCTTAAAGACGATGGTAGTCCATACGCCGGTCACTATGCACAACGTCGAATTATTGTAGCAGCAATGAAGGCAGCACTAGATGCCAACACCGAGATCCGTGAAGAACAATTCAAGTTCAGCTTGATCTGTGCTCCTGGATACCCAGAGTTGATTCCAGATATGGTAAGCCTAAACAATGATCGCGTTAATACAGCATTTGTTATTGGTGACACACCAATGAGCTTGAGCACTAATGCAGTAGATATTACCAATTGGAGCAATGATACAAACGGTGATGGTCTTGCAACAGCAGATCCTTACTTGGCTGTATACTACCCAGCTGGTTTGAGTAGAGACTTGAGCGGAAATGAAATTATGGTTCCAGCAAGTCACATGGCTCTACGCACATACTTGTATAATGACAACGTAAGTTATCCATGGTTTGCTCCAGCAGGTACACGTCGTGGTCTAGTAAGCAACGCAACTGATATTGGTTACGTTAACTACGCTACAGGTGAGTTTGTACGTACAGGTGTTAACCAAGCACTACGTGATACACTGTACCAACAAAAAATTAACCCAATTACAATTATTCCAGGAATTGGACTAGTTGTATGGGGTCAGAAAACACGCGATCCAAATACAGAAAGTTTGAATCGTGTCAACGTTGCACGTTTGGTTAACTACATCCGTACTATTTTTGCTAGTTCTGGTAACGCATTCTTGTTTGAACCTAACGACAAGATCACACGTGACCAGTTTGCAGCAGTATTGAATCGTGCGCTAAACGACTTGGTAGCAAAACGTGGTATTTACGACTACTTGGTAGTTTGCGATACTACAAACAACACACCAGATCGTATTGCAAACAATCAATTGTATGCAGACGTTGCTATCGAACCTACTAGAGATGTTGAATTTATCTACATTCCAATTCGTTTGTTCAACCCTGGCGATATCGCCAAATTGGGCGGCAACTAATTTAGGTAAATAAACATAACAGGAGAATTATAATATGGCAGTAGCATCCCTAACAAACTTTACAGTACCCTTAGCAGGTGGCTCTTCAGCAACCAGCCAAGGGCTGTTGATGCCAAAACTAAAGTATCGCTTTCGTCTAAATTTCATCAACTTTGGTGTAAGCCAAGGTCAAACAGTTGAATTGACTAAACAAGTTGCAGACACAAAACGCCCAAGCGTTAAGTTTGACCCAATCATGGTTGACATCTACAACAGTAAAGTTTACTTCCAAGGTAAACCAACTTGGGATGAAGTCACTGTTAACTTGCGTGATGATGCAACTGGTGCAGTTAGCAAATTGGTTGGCGAACAACTACAGAAACAATTTGACTTCCAAGAACAAGCAAGTGCAGCAAGCGGTATTGACTATAAGTTCCAACTACAAATGGATATCTTAGATGGCGGTAACGGTGCAGTAACTCCAAACGTACTTGAATCTTGGGCATTGTATGGTTGTTTCCTAACTAGTGTTGACTACGGTGAAATGAACTATAACAGCAACGATCCAATGATGATTATGTTGAGTATTCGCTACGATAACGCAGAACAACTACCAGCTGGTGGCCAAACTGCTGGCGTTGGCTTTGGTGCAACAGTTGGTCAAAATCTTGGCGCAACTATTACTGGTTAATCTCAGTAAACACAAAAAGACCCGCTTCGGCGGGTTTTTTATTGGCTAAATACAGTATGAGCGTAATTAATGACATCCTACACGGTATTAGTACTGGACCCAGTGTTCGGGACTTCCAACATGCTAACAAGATTTTTGTCAGTAACGCATTTGAACTTAGCCCTAAGTATGCGTTCCTGTTCCACGTGGCATTTGATGTAAACAGTACGCTAAGTCGTTTACCTAATCTTGAAAAAATACAGTTAGGGCTAATGGTTAAAAGTGTACAACTGCCTAAATTCACAGTTGAAAATAAAGTACACAATGCCTATAATCGTGTCAACATTGTACAAAATAAGATAAAATACGATCCTGTACAGATTACATTTCACGACGACAGCGCAGATGTGGTGCGTGATTTTTGGTACGACTACATGAGTCACTACTATAGAGATAGCGACTACAGTCCTACTCTATATACTCAGCCAACAAAATACAATCTGCAACAAACTGAACATTGGGGATACCAACCTGCCAAGTACGGCAGTAATGGAACTGTTGAGCGTATCCTCAACAGCATTAAAATTTATAGCCTACATCAAAAACGTTTTACAGAGTATGTATTAGTCAACCCAACTATTACTAGCTTTGGTCACGGACAACATCAACAAGGGCAAAACGAATTCCTTGAGAACACAATGACAGTGTCTTTTGAAACAGTATTGTATAATTACGGTACAGTAAAAATTGGTGCTGAACCTGATGGGTTTGCTACACTAAATTACGATAAAACTCCAAGCCCATTAACCCCAGCAGGCGGCGGCACAAGCAGCCTACTAGGCCCGGGTGGCCTACTAGATGCAGCAACTGGTATAGGACAAAGCCTTGCTCCAAATGCTGATGGTAACATAAATCCATTAGGAGCTCTACAGGCTGGACTAACTGGACTTCGCTCGTTTAATAAACTCAAGGGTCAAAACTTGTTGGGACTTGCTGGTGCAGAACTCAAGACTATCGGTCAAAGTATTCTCAGTGGGGACACAAATACACTGAATAGACTAGCATTGCCAAAAGCAGGACCAAGCAATGGTACTAACAGCGTAATACAATCGGCAGAATAACATGGCAACACAGTTTAATGTAATCTATACCAACAACGGGCCTAGAACTCCCAATAGCACTGGATTTACATCCAGCCAAACTGTAGCCGGAATTGATAATCTTCAATTTTATTTACAAAAGGTTCAGCCAGCGCCAGTGGCCCCGCTGTCAACTAACCCTTATGCAGCAGCAGTAATACAAAGCAATGGCGAAAACATTGGTAACGCACGCCTGGCCAGCAACCCGCTACCACCAGGAAGAACAAAATGAGTAACGCAAATAATTTAACAGCGGTCAATTTAAGTACTAACAAATCTACTTCGGCTACACAGTACTTCAATAATTATTTTGTAACGCCTACAACAGTATCAAGCAATCAAGATGCTGCGGTAACTGCCTACTTTGAACAAGTTACTGGCGGAAACAAACAGAGCGCAGCAGTATTGGCCAGTACTGTAATTTATACAGCACTAGCACAAGGACTAGATCCTATAAGCATACTGCAACAGTTTCAAGCACTCAAGCCTGGAGAACTAAACTTGTATCTGGCTATGTTCTTGAACTTGAACCGCATAGGCACAAGCCTGGTAGGTGTCAACAATAATCCTGTGCAAAACAAATATATCTCTCGCGCCATTCTAGCATAATGAGTAAGTACGCCAACGGTTTTTATCAGCTTGTAAACCCTGAAAAATACGTGGGTAAAGGTACACCGCACTATAGAAGCAGTTGGGAACATGTCACCATGCGTATGCTGGACACCAATCCCAGTATTGTGAAGTGGGCCAGCGAATCAATACACATCAACTATCGTAATCCCTTTACAAATAAAAACACAATCTATGTGCCTGACTTTTTTGTGTTGTATGTAGACGCCAAAAATCAACAACATGCTGAGATGTGGGAAATCAAACCGTCGAAAGAATCAACACTGGAAGCCGCTGGCAACAGCAAACGTGCTCAGGCAGCAGCTATATTGAACCAATGTAAATGGCAAGCAGCCAGTGCATACTGCAAAGCCAACGGACTTTACTTCCGTATCATTACAGAAAAAGATTTGTTTCACGGTGCTAAATAAAGATCTAGCTAACTCTGTTTTTGAAATAATGAAAACTGAATCGAGTATAAACGCTATAGCCAAGATGTTAACAGTTGATTGGAAAACAGTAAAAAATATAATAGATCGCCAAGAGGGATTTAACAAACGGTTTGGATTACCGAAATAAATACGGTATGACCAATAAACTAGCTCAACTATTAAACTTACCGCCCATCCCAGACGACACAAGTGCTGAAGAAGCAAAACAGTTTGTAGAAAATCATCAAGATATAATAACAGAGGTAGACAGTGCCATTACCAAAATTGACGCTGCCTTGCCTCTTGTACGAGACCTAGAAGCAGGTGATGCCGAACTGGATGAACTGGCACAGTTGGCCAAAGAAAAAGCCGAAGACCTAATGGATCTTGGACTCAACATT
>Ga0164296_1006289_pt1 | contig 10101 bp, 7 predicted proteins | sample GEODES057metaG_FD_113533 | JGI IMG/M metagenome (GOLD analysis project Ga0164296, IMG submission 113533) | Dystrophic lake water microbial communities from Trout Bog Lake, Wisconsin, USA - GEODES057 metaG | ecosystem: Environmental > Aquatic > Freshwater > Lake | place: USA: Trout Bog Lake... | reverse complement strand
TGCAGAACTCGCCCTCTGGCAGACCGAAATATTTGCCCCAATTCGCGGGGTCGTACTGGCGCGCGACTGCCACGATGCCTGCGCCCTGGCCGCAGATACCCAATTTGGGATCGGCGTCTCAATCTTTGGGGGGAGCGCAGAGGACCATGAGCTGATGTGTCGCAGCGTACGTAGCGCCCGTGTGCTCATCAACGAGAGCCCGCTCTATCAAGACCCACATATGGTGGTCGGGGGGATTCGTAATTCAGGGTATGGCGGTGCACGACCCAAGCTTGAACAGCTGGTCTATGCACGACGAATCCATACGCGCTGATCTAGGCGGTGGAATCGCCAGGGTGATCGAGGTCGTCGTCATCGAACTCCTCGAGGTCAACCTCTTCGATGGCCTCGACACTGCGAATGCGCCACGCAGGCAGATAGCCCGAGACCAGCTGGATCTCTTGTTGGGCCAATCGACGCGCGCCTGAGGCATTTGCTGCCCAGAGCTCCAGCTCATGCACATCAAGGCGCTCGAAGTGATCGTCGAATGATTTCCAGCTGGCAAAGGTCACCCGGTAGCGCTTGGTGCCCGGTGCGCGGGGGGTGAGTGGGCGAAGGAGCCCAAGTGACCACATCGACCCATCACCATTGCGCCGGGTGCGTTCACGTCGCTCGGTGAGGGCTTCCTCTGCCTGTCGGCGCGCCTGATCGAGATCGGGCGCTTTGAGAAGCACCCGACCCGCGATCCGTGCCCGCGATGATCCGCGGGCACGACGTAGGAAGGTGACCTCCCATGATGCAGGGGTCGTCGTCATCGCTGACGGTTCAACGAACGTACGCACCACAGAGAGGATCGCGACATGACATAAAAACTAGGACTTGGTGATGGTGATGCGCTGCACGGTTTGGTCGGCAACCGGCTTGTCGCCGCGACTTGTCGGTGTGGCTTCAATGGCGTCGACAACATCCATGCCAGAGATCACTGCACCGAATCCGGTGTGTGCCCCATCAAGGTGTGGTGTTGCCGATGCGGTCACAATGAAAAATTGGCTTCCATTGGTGTTTGGGCCGGCATTTGCCATTGCCAACACGCCACGTACCAGCTTGCGCTCATTGAATTCGTCGGCAAAGTCATAGCCGGGGGTTCCGCGGCCGTCGCCCCGTGGGCATCCTCCCTGAATCATGAACCGCGGGATCACACGGTGGAAGATCGTTCCGTCGTAGAAGCCGCTCTCGGCCAAGCCAACGAAGTTTCCGACGGTTTGCGGGGAAAGATCTGCCCACAACTCAATTTCGATGACACCAGCCTCGGTTTCAATCGCAGCAACATACTTTGCAGTTGGGTCTGCGGGGGGCGGCAAACTTGGCACGAAGGGCTCCAATGGAATCGACGACACAACAACGCTTTCGGACAGATTAGTACTCCAGCGCGATTCCTGTGTGATGAGCCGCGCATTGTGCGGATTCTGCGTGAGAGAGAGCTCGCGTAGTGTGCGTGGGTTTAGGCGTTGCGGGTGCGAAATGCGTGGCTGAGCCGCTCGGAAAGCGCGAGGACGGCAAGATGGGTATTCGCCGACGGAATCCGCGGAATGATCGAGGCGTCAAAACAGGAGACCCCCTCGATCCCGAAGACCGATCCTGTGCCATCGACGACTGCGGTGGGGTCATTTGGGCGCCCCATGCGCAGCGTGCCCACTGGGTGGTGGAAGGTCTCGACGGTACGAAGGGCGTGGTCGCGGTCATCCTGGTTTGGCCACGAACGCACCACATCGCGAAATGGGGCAATTCGGCTGAGCTCCATCAGCGCTGCGCCACCCACAATCGAGAGCTCTCGGTCGCCATCATCCTCAAGCCAGCCCATGGAAAGCACCGGCTGGAGCCGCGGATCACGTCCTTGCAGACGCACGGTGCCGGTGCGGCCCCGTGCATCGGCCACCTGAAGATTGATGTCGGCAAATTTGTGTCCGGCGGTGTCTTGGCCGACATATGGCATCACCTGGAAGAGGCGCTCCTGGCCTGCGACCTCGGCATAGGCGGTGAGGAGTACCTGAATCCACGGGTGCGGCCATGAGGGAATGGGGGTATCGATCCAAAAACGATAGGAAATCTTTGGATGATCCTGCATGCCATTGCCGAGGCCGGGCGATTCGTGGATAACCGGAATCTCAAAGGGATCGAGCGCCTCTCGGGGACCGACCCCGGAGCGCAGAAAGAGCGCAGGGCTCGCATAGGTCCCCAGACACACGATCACATGATCTGCCTCGATGACACGCTCGATCCCGTCGGCATCAATGATCTCGACACCAACTGCGGTGGTACCCGAAAAACGGATGCGATCACAGATCACCCCCGAGACCAGCGACAAATTCGTCCGTGACAGCGCAGGATCCAGATAGTGATCTGCCGGGGTCTGGCGCACACCATCGACCATGTTGAATGGTGTCGGGCCAACCCCCACCGCCCCCGGGGCATTGTGGTCATCGATCCATGGGTGGCCTGCCGATAGCGCCGCTTCGGCGAAATACTCAAAGATCGGGTACCAGTTCGCACGTGCATGGCGGTTAATCGAGATCGGGCCGTGGTTTCCATGCCCGGGAGATGTTCCAAACTGATGATCGTGCTCAATTGCCTGAAACCAGGGCAGCATCGATTCCCAGTTGTAGCCGTCGACAAATGATTCCCACTCGTCGTAGTGCTCAGGGAGCCCACGCAGGGCAATCGCGCCATTGGTGACCGAGGAGCCCCCGACCACCTTTCCACGTGGCACATGCACCAACCGTGGCGATGCGCCGGCTTGCGCGAAGTACTCCCAATCGTGGGTTTCACGAATGACGCGATAGGCATGACTCAGCGAATCGGGCCAATTGCCCGGTGTGTAGTGCGGCCCCGCCTCAAGCAGCACCACTTCATTCGTGGGGTCCTCAGAGAGCCGCGCTGCAGTGACGCACCCGGCAGTTCCCGCTCCGCAGATCACGATACGCATCAGACCCCCCTTCGCAGGCACATGCCAAAACTATCCGGCAGCCAGACGTCCACCGTCGACCACCAAGACGTGCCCAGTAATAAAGCTCGCGGCATCGGTGAGCAAAAACACGATCGGCTCTGCGGCCTCTGGACAGTCGCCCACTCGGCCAAGTGGCGATTTAGCGACCAGCTTCTCGGCAAGTGCTGGGTTTGCCGACAGGAGCCCATCGACCATTTCGCTCCGAATCGTGCCTGGGGCGACGGAATTCACCAGAACCCCATGTGGACCAAGTTCGACCGCCATCGTGCGGGTCATCGCATCGATCGCCGCTTTGCTGGCGTTATAGGGGCCAATATTGGGCAGTCCGGTCAATCCGGCAATCGATCCCAAATTGACGATGCGTCCTCCGCCGTTGTCGCGCATCACGCGTCCTGCGGCACGGGCGAAGACCGCTGCCCCGAGAAGATTTACCCGAAGAACGTCATCCCACTCATGCAATGGGGTGTCAACGACCTGATGGTAAAAGGGGCTGATTCCTGCGTTATTGACGAGGCCCCACAGGGGTGTGCCGATCTCTTCGGCGGCATCAAGGGCACGCTCGGCGGTTTCGGTGTCGGCAACGTCGCCATCGATGATGGCAACCGATGTGGCCAGCTCGCTCGCGACCGCTTCGAGGTCATCCTTTGCGCGTGCCACCAGCACGAGATTTGCCCCTTGGCGAGCCGCGACACGGGCAACAGATGCGCCAATGCCCCGCGACGCCCCAGTGACAATGATCGTGCGATTGTCGAGACGGTACGGATTCTGTTCCATACCCTTAAGTCTAACGCCCGCGGCGCGGTACACTTACCCGCAATCAGTACCGCCACTTTTCCGAGCGGATCCTTAGCCCAGGGGGGGCAGCACACGATGGCTCTGAGTTACGCATTCACGGAGGAACAAGAAGACCTCCGACAGATGGTGCGCGAATTTGCGACCGCGGAGATTCTTCCACTCGTCGAAGAAGCCGAACGGCACGAGAAGTTCCCCGTTGAAGTGATCCCAAAGTTGGGAGAACTCGGACTCTTGGGAATCGTGTTCCCAGAGGAATACGGTGGCATTGGCGCCGACAAGATCATGGAGTGCATCTTCGTTGAGGAGATGGCAAAGGTCTCGGCGGGAATCACCGCCTCGGTGAACGCACACGCCGACCTTGCGGCATTTCCGATTTACAAGTTTGGTACCGAGGAGCAGCGCACCCGCTATCTCCCCGACGCCATTGCTGGTGAAACCATTGGGGCATACGCCATCACCGAACCGAACACCGGTTCCGATGCTGCCGGGCTTGCGACCCACGCCGTTAAGAAGGGCGACTCCTACGTCATCAACGGCCGCAAGAACTTCATCACCAATGGAACCGTCTGCGACTTTTGTCTTGTCGCGGCCTACACCGACAAGAGCAAGCGCGGCGAGGGCATCAGCGTCTTCATCGTGGACCGCAACACTCCGGGTTTTGAGGTCACACGCAAGCTCGAGAAGATGGGCCACCGTTCATCTGACACCGCTGAGTTGCTCTTTGAGGACTGCGTTGTGCCGGAAGAGGCACTTCTGGGCGGCAAGGAAGGTGCATTTGGCGCATTGATGGAAGCGCTGATCACCGGTCGCGTGTCGCACGGCGTGAAGTCTGCGGCGATTGCAGAGGCCGCCTTTGAGGCCGCACTCCAGTACGCAACCGAGCGCGAGGCCTTCGGACGTTCACTTTCCAAGTTCCAGGCGATTCGTTTCAAGCTCGCCACGATGGCAACGCAGATCGAGGCAGCGAAGTCACTGGCCTACAAGGCAGCCTGGCTGTACGCCAATGGCAAGCCCTGTGTCAAGGAGGCCTCAATGGCCAAGTACTTCTCCGCCGAGGTCGCCGATTTCGTCACTCGTGAAGCAGTCCAGATCCACGGCGGTTACGGATATGTCATCGAGTACCCAGTCGAGCGGTACTACCGTGATGCGAAGCTCGCATCGATCACGGAAGGCACCAGCGAGATCCAGCAGATGATCATCAGCAAGGAACTCGGATTGTAAATCGCTCCGCCCCCTTGGCGCTGGTCACTTCCACCAGCGCCAAGAGGCATGTTCGACGCCGCATAGCCGGAACATGGATCGCGACGTTTGAAACATTAGGGAGGCGTATCGCCCAGTCGCCTCGGTGATTCAGCATCAGCTCGGCATCTCCAAGGACGAAACAAAAAGTGCCCTTCGGCGGCCCGAGAAATATCACTGCCAGCCGCTCCCTGCCTTATTTACCGAACGTATAGGTCGGGTGATCCCGCAGGCATGCATTCACGACATGCTCCGCATCGAGAACCGGAACCTCATTTTGGAAAATCTCGAGGAAGCGCTCATAGTTGGCACGCGCTTGGTCACGGTTCAACGTATTCGGTGCGGACTCAGCCCGAGGGCCTTCGGCGCCGTGCATACCTGAGTAGCCACCGAGGAAATGCGGCTCGCTGTGCTCGACGGCCCAACCGTAATAGCGGTTGTCGGTCTCATCGGCTGCGGCAATACTGCTGAGTGTTCCACCACCAAGATGGATGACGTAATTTTCGTCCGCGTAAGGAAATGAGCTGATAACCCGCCCTTTCCGATCGGCATACTTCTCCATTGGTTCCGCTGGAGAACCGTGATCGTAAAACGGGGGAATCGGGTTTTTCCAAATTCGCCCAGCATCGAAAAATAGCGTCGACGGATGGACGAGATATGGATTGTGTCGAAGTTTGATGACCGGTGTTTGGAGCTGCCCGATGATGTCTGATCCGGATTCGCGTATGAACGCGATCGAATCATCAATGATGTCGTCTCGAAGTAGGATGACATCTGAATCGAGAATCAGGACATAGTCAATCGAATGGTTCGGATCGTGCGCGTCGTAGGTGCGTGCGAGCCATGAAACGCCCTGATTGAGGCCTTTCCCATGGTATTGCTGTTCTTGGTTCTTGATGAGGTGAATCAAATTCGCGTTGTGGAGTGCTTCCAAGATGTGGATTGAACCATCTGTTGAAGCGTTGTCAACGACAACTATCTGAGCCACTTTCGGACTATGCACGATGCGGTGTAGTGAGAAGATCAGCTGCGAAATAAGGTTCGCGGTGTTGTAATTCGCGACGACGACCCCGACTCGAGGCAGTTCACGAGAGTGGGCATCGAACGCGTTGGTCGGCCAAGGCGTACGGGCGAATTTCCTTCGAGCCCAGGGCGCCCTCCAGTAGTTGTCGAAGGGCGCATAAATGGGCCAAATAACACGCTTCGCGGTGCGGATTGCTTTTGCTGCGGTCGTGTCGATGCTCATTCGCCTGCTATCGCGTCAGGGTGTGTACCTCATCGGTGCTGCGGCCGAGCGAAACACGGATCATTCTGTTGGAAAAATCCGACGAGCCCGTGAAAGTGAATCAGCCACCTACAGATTTGAGGATCTCGATCAAGTTCGCCATTCCCTCGAAGATTCCTCGGGCAGAGGCAGTTCCCCAAATCGATAGGATAACTACCCGCGCGCATATCGATTTTCCGGTGCGCGCCCGAGATTTCGCGAATGAGCCTTGGCCGCGCACGTTGGTTCCCGCTCTTCTATGAGGCAGGTCACCCCAGATTTCGGGGCACCCCAGGGTGTTGGCGAATACGCCTCCGGTCCGGTGTTCCGTGATCGGCCAGGTGGTGTCACTCCCAACATCAGAATCTGGCCGGTCACCAACGACTTGCGCAACGGTGGGGAATGCTTAGAGATGACGAAGTAGACTCTGTTTTGAGGAGGCGAGCCACGACACCACCGGAGACTCATCCGAATGAAGCGAGACGCTCGTTGACGCTGCGAAGCTGGTTGCGACTACTTGCAATCGGCGTGCTTGCGTTCATTGCACTCGGCTCATGGGCAATCAGTTCGCCGGTCGGCTCGGCCCCCGATGAGGGTTTCCACCTTTCATCGATCTACTGCGCGGCAACAGCGCAGGCTTCGCTTTGCCCAAAGGCGGTGGGGGCGAACAGCTATTTGCTTCCAAGCGATATCGCCGATGCGGGATCTTGCTTCATATTCGAACCGAGCAAACCTGCAGCCTGCGTACGCACTAAATGGACAACACTGAAGGTTCGCCAAACGGCTGCGTCCGTGAACAAGTTATCGACGTATCCTGGCGGTTTTTATTGGGTCATGGGCGCGTTCGCGACAACAAACATCGCAGGCACTGTCTATGGAATCCGTGCCATTGATGTACTCCTCTGTGTCGTTGTGGCGATTGCGGTACTCGCGATTGCCCCTCCGAATCTGCGACAAGCGGGTGGGATTGGGTTCCTGCTGGCCGGTGGACCTTTGGGATGGTTCTTAGTTGCCTCGGTGAATCCCAGCTCGTGGGCGTTCGTATCGGTGGGGTTCTACTGGATTGCCCTCTTGACGTATGTGGCTGCTAAATCGAATGTGGTGAAATACGCGGCTCTCGGATTGGCTCTTGCATTGGCAGTCATTGGATCGATTGCGCGGAGCGATGTGGGCGGATATATCGTAATTGCGAATCTCGCGGTCGCCGCCGTGGTCCTTTTGGACCGGCGAAACTCATCAAGAAAACGCGGCTTTATCGCGGTTCTTGTCCTTACCAGTGCGATCGGACTCGTTACTGTCCTGACTACGTCAGAGACAACGGGCTTTGCGAATGCCAAAGGAGTCCAGCACATCGGCCATGGGATCGGGGCTTGGGTCTTTAATGCAATGTATATCCCTCAAATAACTTTTGGAGCTATTGGATATTCGCCACTTGGATGGCTCGACACGAATTTGCCGTTCATCGTTCCCCTCAGTGCAACGATTGCTATCGCAGTCCTCGTCGCTCATGCACTTCGTAGGTGTCCTCGAAACATCCTCATGACGTGGATCTGTCTCGTCGTAGTGGCGACAGCGATACCAATGATCATGCTGTTCCGAAGCGATGCCGGTGCAAATACCTTTTTTGTGCAGCCGCGCTACATGCTGCCATTGCTTCCAATGCTCATCGGTCTTCCATTCATCCGTCGTGATGCATTCTGCGTGACGAGATTTGCCGCACCCTACCGTTGGCTGTTCGGAGCAGCGGTCTCGTTGGTGTTTTCTGTCTCCCTCTTTTGGAATACCCAACGATACGTTCACGGTATCGACGACACAGCTCCGAACCTGAATCTTTCAACGGGTGCCCGGTGGTGGTCGAATGGGCTCCTTTCGCCAACTTGGAACTGGGTGATTGGGTCAGGTGCGTTTGTTGCCGTCGTGTTCCTGTCTATTTCGCTCCTGATGCCCCCCGGTCAATCAACCGCCGTCCAAGTGCCTGCCCTTGAAGAATCATGACCAACTGAGAGGCAGCGCAGTCAGAGAAATGGCCGATATCAATTCGAGCCAGCAGTCGAATTACGTATGGGGACCGGAGTCACCTCATCGTCCGAGTTGGAAGAGAAGGTGATCAGCCCGTGAACACCATTGACATTACGCAGGGCATGTCTCCATTTGCCCTATGCGAAATCGACGCGATTCCGTGATCATGGGCGCCAATAAAATGCGACGGGATATTGACGCATGAAGACTCCAGCCGCTGATGAAGAAGAACCGAAGGGGTTGCCAATCGGACCTCGTCCGAAGCGTGACCTCTTTGCGCCGTTGACCAATCAAGGGGTCGTGCACAAAACTCTCCGCGGGGGGATTTACTCGCTTGGAAGTCAGGCAGTAAATTTTTGTATCGGGATTCTTACCATCGCGATTCTCGCACGCTTTTTATCGCCCAGTGATTACGGAATCTTTGCAATTCTGTTTATCTTCATAAGCTTCTTTTCAGTATTCCTCAACTTTGGACTCGTGGAGTCGGTACTTCAAAGCAAGATAATCACTCGTGGTGATTCCAGCAGTTTGTTTTGGTTGAACGTTGTCTTTGGTACTGCGATGTCTGCTCTGTGCGTCGCGATCGCACCGATCGTCGGTTGGTTTTTTAGCGATTCGAGGCTGATACCCGCCCTCAGCATCATCGGGCTGTACTTTGTCATCGGTTCATTCGGTACGCAGCACCGTGCACTCCTGCAGCGATCAATGGATTATGCCGCGACCGCACGCTGCGACATTGCAGGGCAACTGTTAGGGCTTCCGGTTGGCGTTGTGCTTGCGATCAACGGTGCCGGATATTGGTCGCTTATTGCACTTCAGTTGTCATCGGCGTTTGTCATGACTGCTGGACTTATAGTGACGACACGATGGATTCCGGGTCGCCCTGCAATTAATCAACGAGTGCGGTCTCTTGTCGGAATCGGGGCGAATGTCACCGGATTTCAGGTTTTGAACTTTTTTGGCGCCAATACGGACAATATTCTCGTTGGTCGTTTCGTCGGAGTGTTTCAGCTTGGATTGTATTCGAGGGCGTACAACCTGCTCATCGTGCCCGTCCTGCAACTTATAACCCCTCTCACGAACGTCATGGTCGGGGCACTGACACGCATTGGCGCCGAGAACGATGCCGAATTCGGCGCCGCATTTCGTTCGATCGCTTCAAAGCTAAACATCGTCGTTATCCCGTTAACCGTTTTCTTCATGATCAACGCCCATCAGATTATTCGGATCGTTTTAGGTCCGCGCTGGGATCAAGCCGCAAACATCTATTTTGTTCTTGGGTTTGGGGGTCTTGCAGAACCGATTATTGTCATGGTGGGGTGGCTACTTATTGCCGAGAGCCGGAGCCGCGATTACCTTTACATTGGAGCACTCCGAGTGCCTGCAATGCTCGCAGGGTTCGCCGTGGGAGTGCAGTTCGGAACCATAGGAGTAGCCGCCGCCTATTCAATCGTGACGTGCGTGGCGCTATTGCCGATTCTTTGGTTTGCCGGTCGCACCGGACCTGTGTCGGCAAGGGTACTTCTCGGTACATGTCGACATGGGATACTCCTCGCTCTAGTTACCGCAGCGTCTGCGGGAACTGCTCTCTTTTTGATGGGTCCGGTTGGCGTTCTGATTGAATTTGTCGTTTCGTTTTTGGCGAGTGTCTGCGCGAACAGCCTCTGTTTCATATTCATCCCGTCTGTACGACGTGAAGTAACCGAGATCCGAGCTGCTTTCCGGGACCACTTTCGTCAGCGGCAACCTTCATTGCATCTGACCCACTAGGGCCCGTCCCGAGATGTAAATCACCACCTCT
>Ga0164296_1006283_pt1 | contig 10109 bp, 9 predicted proteins | sample GEODES057metaG_FD_113533 | JGI IMG/M metagenome (GOLD analysis project Ga0164296, IMG submission 113533) | Dystrophic lake water microbial communities from Trout Bog Lake, Wisconsin, USA - GEODES057 metaG | ecosystem: Environmental > Aquatic > Freshwater > Lake | place: USA: Trout Bog Lake... | reverse complement strand
GGCGATCGCCCATCGCCATCTCGAGCGTCCACTGCAGCGCCCCACTGCATCAGCAACTCAGCCATAGCCACACAACCGGCAGAGGCAGCAACGTGTAGGAGCGTGCGCCCTGCCCTTGAAGATACAACCATCCCTGCTGACCCGTCTGGACTTATATCTGGACCTCGTGCGGTCGGACTCTGAGCCTCCTCCTCGACGCCGTTTGCCAATGGCGTGTACACAGCGGATGCGGAGGCGCCAGCAAGCAGCGCCGCCAGCGCTGCTGACACATCACCCGCCGCCACGGCAGCAGACAGGTGGTTCTGCGACTGGGCTCTCAGCTGCGGGCGCAGCCATGTGTGTGCGCAATACTTTGCTTTTGCGAAGGAGTGCACCGCATCATGAGGCGACTCCGGTCCAGGTTTGGCCATGCGTGCGCCAGGCTGTGCCTCGAGCACCGCATTGACAGCGGCATTGCCGCCGGCAGCGAAGCAGGCGAGCATGCTTGGATCCCAGGCGCGCACGTCCAGTGTCAGCGACCTCACCTTGCTGACATGCACCCCCAGCGAGCGGTGCACGCCGCTGCAGCGCAAGCATAGTAAGATGGTCAGGTTGAGAGAGCCCCACTCCGGCCATTCGGCGCCGCAATCGCAACACGCATCGTTGCCTGGCACAGCGTACAGCTCCTCCAGCAGCGCACTAGCGTTGAGGTTGCCCGAATGGCTGCGTGCATGGTGTGACGAGTTGGGTGGTGCCGGTGAGAGCGAGCGTGGCAGGGTGTCTGCGCCTCCTGGGCTGTGCGCAGACAGGGCATCCGCGATGGCGTTTGTGATGGCCTCCATCCACTGCTTCTGTTCGCCCGCGTTCTCGGCCTGCAGCGTCAACGTGCGCTGGGGACTCACCACCCTGAAGCAGAAGCGATGCGTGTGCAGGGGCGCCTCTGCATTGGCCTTCACTGCGCTCGTTAACAGCGACAAAGTCACAGGCGCGCCACCGGATGTGCCGCCTGTAGGCACAGCTGCACCGGCGTGGGCACCGGCGATTGCTTGTGCGCCAGGTCCCAAGGCTTTGAGCCTGTCGATGACGCCTTTGGAGGCTTGCGCATCTCTGAAATAGTGCAATTCGCCCGACGCAGTGACAACAAAATAGCGGCGCTTCCAGTCGCCGTACAAGCTGCTGCTCAGCTTCAGGAGGTAACCTTGCTTGAGCACATCCGCATGCTGCGACAACACCCGCTGGGACAGGGGCCCTGACGAAGAGGCTGGGGTGGGCTCATCTGCTGTGGCGGACGACTCGCCTTCATCCCCGGACAGCGCGCCTTGACCTGCTGACGGGGTGCGCCGATGCCTTGGCCCTCCAGCGGGCCTGCTCGGGCTGGGCACATGCGCCGCACTGGCTGACCGCTCGGCATGCAGCGCAGTCAGCAGAGCACTTGTCCGTGCATCCATCGGCGCGCAGAATTCCGCGCCGGCGACGAAAAAGCGGCTGTGGGCTGAGACCATTTTACAGGCGGCCTCGGAAGGAACGCACCGTCGGGCGGTGAATGCGGACTGCAGAGCGGCAGCCAGAGCGGACTGGCTGCTGTCGAAGTCGCGCTTTTTCTGCGCCAGCTCCTCCTCCGCTGCAGCTAATGTGGCAGGACGCGCATCGGAGGAAACACGCAAGCAGTGGCTCCGAGCGGCGTCATACAAGGCAAGGCGCCGGTCATATGCTCTCTTAAGCGCCCTCAACTCCTCGAGCGGCGCGTCCAGCGACAGCGCCTGTACGAAGCCGGAGTCGAGGTCGTCTCGAAGTGCGTCCACGCCACCAGCGCAGCGGCGCAGGGTATCGGTCAAGAGGCCCAGAGCACCGGAATGGCCAGTCTGGGGGCAGTCTAACTCAGTGAACAGCAGTTGGGATCCTCCTGCGCAGTGCACGCACCGTGTCACCCTCCTGACCGCCGAAGGCAGCCAGCGAGGCAGCGAACGACCGCTGTGCTTCGCTTGTTGCAAGAAGCACATCGCGATATTTCACAGCAGCCAAGCGCAACCGAGCGGCGCGGTCACGCAGCTCGATGGCCTTCTCCACGTGTTGCGCCAGCTGCGGGCGCCAGTCGCAGGGAGTGAGTGCGGGGCCTCCGTGAAAGACTGGAACATGTCAGATCACAATGGAGATGCACAGTCCACACCTCCTGCCGCAGGAACGGGCTGTCGTCGAGAGTCTCGAACAGGTGCTGCGCCATGACGGCTGCCAGATGAAAGCTAGCATTTTATGAGCCTCGACGCGTGTGCCTCCATAGTCTATGGGCCTGTCGCCTGGGACCCTTTTGCTATGTGGGAGAGACAGGTAAGCACACTCATGCGTGTGGATTATTGCAGCTGTCACATGAGGCCCACTTCCCCGCTGAAGACAGCCACTGCTGGCCCTGTCATGATGACGCGGTTGTCACTCTCCCTGCAAGGGATGTGGAGTTGGCAGGGACGAACGGGGAACAGGAATGTAAGTGCGGGCGTGAATGGCCATGCAGCATCACTGCTCGAGGAATGGCCACAGGTCACAGAAGGGAACGCACCGCCAGTGGATGTCGAGGGGGCCGCCAGGCAGGTCCACCACACAATGCCTGTCTGCCAGGCCTTCCAACACGGCAGCGACGACGAGGGCGCACGCGCCGGTGCCGCACGCGAGCGTGGGCCCCGCGCCGCGCTCCCAGACGCGCATGCGTAGCCGGCTGCGGTTGATGACAGTCACAAACTCTGTGTTTGTGCGCTTCGGGAACGCCGGGTGGTGCTCAAACGAGGGCCCCAGAGCAGTCAATGGCAGCGTGTCCAAATCGATGGGTGAACCGTCGGGCATGGCGAAAATCACGCTGTGTGGGTTGCCCATACTCACAGCCGTTGTGTGCCAAGTCGCATCGCCCACACGCAGAGGCGCGCGCACCGCCGCTCCGCTGGCATGATTCGGCGTCAACGTGCACGGCACGCGCGCGGCTTCCAAGATGGGCGTCCCCATGTCTACACTCACTTGACCGTCGGCCAGGATTTCCGGCACGATAACACCAGCGCCGGTGTCGATGCGGTACGTGCGCTCCCCCGCCCCGTCCAGCGCCGCAACGAAGCGGGCCAGGCAGCGAATGCCGTTGCCGCACATCTCGGGCTCGGAGCCGTCGTTGTTGAAGATGCGCATCGTGTAGTCACTGCCCCCACCCCTGCTGGGCAGCGCAAAAATGACGCCGTCGCCGCCGATGCCGAAGTTTCTGTCGCAGATCTTGACCGCCTAGTCACCGCAGGGCCGCACCACGGCGTGAGACGCGGACACAGCAGCAGTCGAAAGGAGTGCCCACAGACACACACCTGCTCTGGAGTCATGCACGGCTCCTTCGAGTCGCGGTTGTCCACCAGGATGAAGTCGTTCCCAAGACCCTGGTCATACGCAAGCGCAGGCACACGTGTAGCGCGTCGCGTCAGCGTGTGGTGCACCACATAGCAAAAACACACAGCTTGGCACGCAACAGGGGGCGCGTGCTCCAACCGCTAGTGCCACTCTCGGCGCACCTGGTACTTCACGAACTTGACGGCAGCTCTAGACGGTGCGCTTGTCGCCATAGCTCGCGTCACAGAGCGAACAGCACTGCTTCGACGCTGTGCTTGAGCTGCGCAGCCGCGCTGCGGTGACGTAATGTGACGCATCGCCGCCGCCTGATAGCTTGCGGCCGATGCACGCGGTCTGCGAAGGCAGCCACCTGGGTACGTGGCACAATTTTTGTGTCCCCAAAGCAAAATTGGTGATGCTCTTCGTGTGCGCCCCTTCCGCAAGTCAAATGCTTCCATCGAAGTATGCACATGGAGAGCTTGCGTCACTGTCTCACAAGAAACGCTCCCGCACCGCGGATGACGGCGACGATCGCTTGGGAATCCAGTCCAAGAGTTCCAGGGACTGTGGACGAAGCCTGGGCACGCGCTTGTATGTCGGCAACCTGCATTACTGCCTGAAAGAAGAGGATGTGCGCCAGGCATTCCTGCCATTCGGCAGCATCGCAGTAGAGATGCCGGTGGACGAAGGCGTGCAGCACCACAAAGGCTTCGCTTTTGTTGCATTCGAATCACAGGCTGCCAGAGACCTAGCGCTGCAAGCCATGAACGGCGTCTTGCTGTGCGGCAGACGCATCAAGGCGAGCGTGCCTGCATCTCTTGGCCCGGTGTCAGGTCAGGCACCTCCGCCACCAGTGACCAAAGCAAGCAGCGTTGCCAAGGCAGCCGCAGCCGCCGCAGCCGCAGTCGCTTCCGCTGGGGCAGGCCTGTTCGCATCGGAGCTCAGTACGCCGGCGATGTCTTCGCGCACGAGTGATGACAACCATCTACTGCCTGCAACGCCTGTGGCATCGCGCGTCATCGCGCTGTACAATCTACTCCCAGCGCGGCAGCCGCCCGATGACAGCTTGGTCGACGACATTCGCGAAGAATGCAGTCGCTACGGGCTCGTTTCCAGCGTTCGGATGGCATTCGAGGAGGCGCATGCTGTGGCCTTCGTCCGCTTCGAAACAGCATCTGCTGCTGCATCAGCTGCGAAGGCGCTCAGCGGCCGCTTCTTTGACGGGCGCCGCGTGACTGCCCGCCTGTGCAGCGAGGAGAAGGGGGAGGAAGAGAGCTGAGCTGAGCTGAGCAGCGGCCACGCTGTCAATCTTCTGCAGGTGGCCCTCCGCCAGACGGAGCGGCCAAATGGCGCAAGAGACATACACGGGCACGGTGTCCTGGTTCAGCGTCACCAAGGGCTATGGTGTGTGCTTGCAGGTGGTCGCTCTGCAGAACAGGGGTGCCGCCCTCACTGTATCTTCGTCGTCCACCCGCCAGGCTGCGCGTCACTGACACTCACGCGGCGCTGGGTCAGGTTTCATCGCCCGTGAGGGCGGAGACGACGTGTTCGTGCACCAGGTGCGCACTGCGGCAACCTCTCCCCCAGGGACTTCCCGTCTGACGAGTGCTCCCGGCCTGCCGGCGCAGAGCGACCTGCACGCGGACGGCTTCAGGAGTCTGCGAGAAGGCGAGGTCGTGGAGTTCAAGATGGGCGTCACGGAAGCCGGTGCGGGGGCTGCGTGCGGTGGGAGTCTGGCCGCCAGAGAGAGCTGGGCCCCTCACATGCGAGCCTGCTCGTGCACGCTGCGCACGCACTGTCGCCGCCCGCACTCCTGCTGCGTCGCCTCGCATGTCAGGCCCCAGCACGCACCGTTCTCACGCAACACCGGGTGCAGGTCGACCAAAAGCTGTGTCTGTGACCGGGCCCGGAGGCGTGGCTGTCAAGGTGTGTCCCTCCCTTGTCGCCACAGACGCGCCGCTGCGGCCCAGCGCCGAGTGCAGCCTGCGCAGCCTGCTTCTGGGTCCTCGCACGCGCGGTCGCGCTGCGACCGCTGCAGAGTTGTTCTGCTCCCTTTCGAGCCTTCCCTCCCACGTGAGAGCCCCCAAAGAGCTTACTCAGCAAAGATATGGTGCCACCTTTTGCGCGGCGCCTGACCCGCTCTCCTCCCAAAACACGCGCTCGCAGGGTGTGCCCAAGCGGAGCAGCGGAAGAGGAGACGGCGGACGCGGCGGGCGTGGGGAAGGAGGGCGGGGAGAGGCTGGTGCCGGCCGTTCTACCGGGCAAGCACCACGCACACGGGGACCTCGCCCACCGCGGGTGCGTGCCCGCATCACGTGGCACACGCGTCATGGCCGCTCCGCAACAGCGATGTGGCCCGCATCGCCGGGGCACCAGGCGCCGGTCCGGGGCTCGCAGATAGAGCGCAGCAGTGCCCACCTGATGGCCTCCCTGCCGCGTCGTCCCGCGCGCTTTTCAAAGTGCTGCACCGCTTTCAGGGCAAGCATTGAATGCCGCCTCGAATATCTCCGTGTCGCAGGAGGAGCCCGCCGGCGAGCCGTCGGGGTTGCAAGTTGTTGTGTTGAATCTGCCGTGGACGGCAACCACGGAGGCCCTGCAGGTGAGTGATGCCAGTCTTTGCTCGCAGGCACAGCATGTATCTACAGCTCTACTGTCCGTGGCACGCCGCCGCTGACGGAGATTACTGTTGTGCACAGGCTTTCATGGCTGCTGCGGGCACGATTGAGCACGCTGAAGTTGCTGCTGACGCCAGCGGGCGTCGCCGGGGATATGGAGTTGTTAAGTTCGCGAGCAAGGAGGACGCGCAGAAGGCCATGGAGCTGTTGAACGGCCATGACTTCGAAGGTCGACCGGTTTCCATCAAGTTGGATCGCTATGGATGAGCAAGCTGTACCCACCCCGGCGACGAACGAGTGCGCAGTCAGGCGACTGCCAGCGCGCTCTTGAGCAAGTGGCGACGACAGAGCAAGACCACCTGAACAAGACAGAAAGCACGCGCAAGTGAGCGTAGACCACACAGCCAGACGGGCCCCGGACAGCGACAGACGGGCCCGCTGCTTGCTGTGTGAAATCCCACAAGACGGCACAAGGCGAGCAAGAGCAATGGCGGCGATGCCCTTTCTACACGGACGATGATCTTCACATCCAGCCCAAGGCAAGGTGGAGCCTCCGCTGACCATTCACTGGACAGCGGCGCCACTTCAAGCTGATGTGCGGGCGCGGTGTGCCTCACGGCGCACCACGCCCTTCAGACTGAGACGGGAGACGAGCGAGGCGCCGCTGATCCCGATCGATGTCAGCCATACAGAGGCATTCTTTTCCACACTCGCCAAGTCCATTCAGTCCACGCACCCACCTCGTATACGCTTATCCCGTGAGCCCCGCCAGGAAGTGAGCCACGAGCCGCCGCGACAGAGAAGGCGTTGCGCACCACAAGTCTCCGTTCATGGACGCTGTCCTACGCGCCGTGCAGGACGCTGCGTCGCCGGCTGAGCGACTGCACGCAGCGGGAGAGTGGAAGGTGCGCGCACCCGGTGCTTGCTTTCCCCGCGTGCTTGGCCGCGTTCCCAGCCTGTTGTCGCCTTCTCTCCCGCCGCTTTTGGTGCCTGTCATCCGTCCAGAGGCTCACCCGCTCTGTGCAGGCTGCCTCTCCGGGCGTCGCCTTGACACAAGAGCAGGCTTCCTCGGCGTGTGCCGCGGCGGAGGTGCTGTTGCACGACAGGAGCAGTGCAGAGGTCAGTTGAAGCGCCGCTCCCCTTGTTTCTTCACGCGAGCTGCTTGGACGGACCCCGCCCTCTGTGTTCCAGGCTGACGCGTTGCGACGCAGGTGCTCGACGCGTGCGTGGCTGCCCTGCACGCGCACGTGGCTGCAGGCCCGCCTCGGTGCTGGACAGCGTGTGCGCCGACACTCCTGCCACCTCTGCTGGAGGCACTGGGCGACGCCACAGCGACCACTCGCGAAGCGGTCAGACACCTGCTGCTGCTGCTTGTCACCACGCAGGCGCGTGTGAGGACTGAGGTTTTGAACACGGTTGGGCGGACTGCCCATTTGCACTGCTTAGCAACAACTGTGCAGCGACGCCGTGCGCGTATCAGCACGCCGCTGACTCGGGCGCCACACAGGTGGTGTCTCCCGCTGTCCTCTTTGATGCGCTGTCGCCGAGCTGGACGCACAGAAATAGCCGTGTACGAGAGGAGGTGCGAGGACCTGCCTGGCTGTCTGGGCTCTTTCTCCTTTTGTCTGACACCTTGCATGTATGCCTTGCATTCTACAGATATGTCGCCTCTCTGGCGCGTTGCTCACCAGCGGCATAGCGGATGCCTCATGGGCGGACGCCCAGCTGGTGGCCCCGCTGTGCAAACTACTTGATGATACCGCGACGCAAGTGCGCGACGCAGCCATCGGCGCACTGCGCATCTGCGCCAGGGTGCTTGGCCCCGATTGCGTGCGCGCTGGTCTGGAGCGGTCGCGGGCGAGGCAGAGCGCGGTGCGGGAGGTCCTTGGCAGTCCAGTGCACCATGGCAATGCCGAGCTCCCCGCCGTGGCACATGACTTGCCGCTGCTTGCTCCGCGCCCGCACTCGGCACCAACGCCTTCTGCAGCTGCACCTGTTGCCCCGCGGCGCAGCGGCGTGGTGAGCAAGCCAACTGCTGCGGTTGGCGGCACAACTCGCACCGCCCCGCGCGCCACTGACGCTGACGCGCAAGCAAAGGACGTGGCGCGCCCTCTTGCGGCAGTGCTCGGCGAAGATGGTATCATGCGCGCCACGCCGCCAGCTGGCGGGCACCTAAGCTCTGAACGCGAGCTGCTGGCCGCATGCGATGCCATCGCGTTGAAAATGGGACCGACGCAGGAGTGGGATGTCCGCATGGCCGCCATGGCTTCACTGGAGGGCCTCCTCGCCAGCGGCGCTGCGGCTCCGCCTCTGGAGGCTGCCTTCCACAGCGCCCTGGGCGGCCGCCTTCGCGACTGCCTGATCGTGCAGCTTGCAGACCGGCGCAGTAGCGTCGTGAAGCAGGCATGCCACTGCCTGACTGCGCTCGCAGCAGCTATGGGTGATAGCTTCGAGGCGCATGCGGATGCGCTCTTCCCTGCGCTGTGTGGCTGCGTGATCATTAGCATCAAGGTCATGTCCGATGCTGCAGCCGCCTGCGGAAGCTCGATCCTGAGGTGCGTCAGAAGCCCGAGACTAGGGATGCGTGTGGCAGACGCAGCGCGCAGCGATCGCAATGCCAAAATGAGAGCCGTTGCGTGTGGGTGGTGCGCCCAGCTCATCAATACGTGGCCGGACAGCGCGCTGGACAGATGCGCGCTTGCGCTGGAGGAAGCCATGCGCAGTGGCGTCGTGGATGCGGACCCCGACGCGAGAGCCGCGTCAAAGCAGGCTGCTGCATGCTACGCGCGCAGATCACCAGACTGCTTCGCAAGAATGTGCGCCGCTGCATCCCTTGCGGCAGCCAAGCGCCTGCGCGCCGCAGCAGACGGGACCGATGACTCACAGAGCGGTCCGCCATTGGCTGCTGAGCCGAGACAACGACGCGCGAGTGCAACTGCTGTCATTGCCGCAGCCCGGTCCGCAGGCCGCACTGCTGGCGCTCTGTCCAACCCGGTTGTGGTCGCTGCGCCGCCACTCCGGTCGGCAGGCTATACTGGCCGCCTGGGCGCGGGAAGCGCTGCGCGTGCGACGGTGAGTGACATCGGAGCGTATGCACTGCCTGGCGACTCCTCTGTGCCGCTGCTCAGCGCGGCGCCCGGCAGCGCCCTGCGTCGCGCACAAACAAGCACGCCTGCACGGCTGAGCGCGGCACTGCAGGGTGATGGTGGCCGGCGCTCGAGCACCTCTCCATCGACGACTTCGGGCACACCCATTGCTCGCGCGGTGACTCTACCCGCAGCGTCTCCCACTGCTTCCACCAGCTGGCTCAACGCCACAACCGCGTCGCCGAGCATCGCCTTCTCATCGCCGCATGGCCTGGGAAGCGTCTCCGCCTGCTGTGCTGCCCTCCGCCGCGCTCAGCTGGGCGGTGCAAATGGGTTCAACGCGCGCGTGGAAGCGCTGGAGCGACTCGAGCAGCTACTCGCCGCTGGCGGACCTAATGCAGCAGCGGAGGCGGAGCAGAGCGATGAGCGGCTGTGCACGCTGTTGGCTGATGCCTGCGAGGACTCCAACCCCCGCATCAGCCTTGCTTCTATGCGAGCCTGCGCGCAACTCGCGAGCTGCGCGCCCCGTGCGTGTGTCGCTCACCTTGAGCGCTTGCTTCCCGGCCTATTCACCCGTCTGGTGGACACCAAGGACACGCTCCGCCTGGCCGCCTCTGACGCACTCGCTGCACTGGGCGATGCTGCCCCTCCTGAGGCACTGCTACCACCGCTGCTGCGCGCGCTGGAAGCAGCGCGCACGCCAAGGGCGCGCACCGGCGTGCTTGAATTCGCGCTGCATGCGCTGCTTGGCGGCGCCAGTGGTGCTCCGCCTGCGGGCCAGCCCGGTCGATGGCGCGCTACGATCGCCGGCATGGATGAGGACGACGGTGATGGTGGTGACGGGCAGCTTCCAGATGATGGTTCAGCTGCGCAGCAGGGGCACGGTGTAGGGGCATCGGACAGGCTGCCATCGCAGCTGCAGCAGCTCCAAGTCGCAGGAGGTGGCGGGCACGGCCCTTCTGGATTGGTACAGCTACCCCCCGGCAGCGGGCCTGCGCTGCGATCCTGGTGCGCCAAGCTCGCACCGTTGATTGGCGAGAAGCACCTCGGCCTGCGCCACGCAGCGGTGGCGAACCTGGTG
>Ga0164296_1006281_pt1 | contig 10109 bp, 6 predicted proteins | sample GEODES057metaG_FD_113533 | JGI IMG/M metagenome (GOLD analysis project Ga0164296, IMG submission 113533) | Dystrophic lake water microbial communities from Trout Bog Lake, Wisconsin, USA - GEODES057 metaG | ecosystem: Environmental > Aquatic > Freshwater > Lake | place: USA: Trout Bog Lake... | reverse complement strand
TGCGGACGATGTCGTCGTCGTAGAAACCGATCCCGTTCACGCCGGAAAGGTTGTCGCCGAGCATGATCAGGGCGTCGACATAGGTGCGCGCGATGGCCGCATCGCCGTCGACGCCGTGCCACGTGCCGATCTCGCCGTAGTCGACGTCGCAGTCGTCGGTGAACACCGTGCGGAACAGCGGCCAGTCGCGACGGTCGATACCCGTGGCGTACCGGACCAGGAGATCCGAAATCGCCTGCCGATCATCGGCTTCGGTCATCGGAGGTCTCCAGTCGGGTGGGGCGGAGCCGGTCGGCCCGAAGGGCTGAGCTTACCGGCCCGGGTCCCCTTGCGTGACTCACCGTCCACACGGCCATATCGGGATCCATAAGATCGACATCATGCGCAACCATCGCGGCGCCAACCGTTGGGAGTTGGTCACCTGCGGGTTGCGCGGACATGTGACCTACGCACCCGACGAGGTCGCGCTCGCCGACCGGCTGCGGGCCGGCACCGCGCTCGGCGACGTCTGGCGCTGCCTGCGCTGCGGGGAGTTCACCCTGGGCCCGCCGTCGGGGAGCGGTCCCGCCGGGGACGCCCCGCTGGTCGCACGTGGCAAGGCCTTGCGGCAGGCCGTCATCATCCGTGCCCTCGCGGTGGAGCGGCTGTTCCGGGCGCTGGTTATCGGTCTGGCGGCGTATGCGGTGTGGACGTTCCAGGGGGTGCGGGGTTCGATCCAGGCCACCCTCGACCGGGACCTTCCGCTGTTGCGCGCCAGCGGATTCCAGGTCGACCAGCTGACCGCGGTCCAGGAGCTGGAGAAGGCGCTGGCGGCCAAGCCCTCGACGCTCACTCTGCTCACCCTGGCCCTGGTCGCGTACGCGGGGGTGGAAATACTGGAAGGGGTGGGGCTGTGGCTGCAGAAACGGTGGGGCGAGTACTTCGCCGTGGTAGCCACCTCCGTATTCCTGCCCCTGGAGATTCACGACTTGGCCAAGGGCATCACGATGACCCGGGGGGTGACCTTCGCCGTGAACGTGGCGGCCGTGCTCTATCTGCTCTACTCGAAACGGCTTTTCGGTCTGCGGGGCGGGCGTCAGGCCTACGACGAGGAGCGGCGGGGTGAGCAGTTGCTCGACGTCGAGCGGGCCGCCGCCGTCTCATGAGCACCTACGCGGTCACGGGGTCGGCGTCGGGGATGGGCCGCGAGACCGCCCGGCGGCTGCGGGGCGAGGGACACACCGTGATCGGTGTCGATCTCAAGGAGGCCGACGTGGTCGCCGATCTGTCGGCAGCCGAGGGGCGTCGCCGTGCGGCCGCGCGCGTGCTGGAGGTCTCGGGTGGCAAGCTCGACGGTGCCGTGTTGGCGGCCGGACTGGGGCCGACCCGGGGCCGCGACCGCCCACACATGATCGCCCAGGTCAACTATTTCGGGGTCGTCGACCTGCTCGTGGCCTGGCGACCGGCGCTGGCCGCGGCGGGGGCAGCCAAGGTCGTCGTCGTCGCCAGCAACTCCGCGACCACCGTGCCCGCCGTGCCCCGCAGGACTGTCGCAGCGCTACTGGCGCACGACGCGGCGAGGGCGGTGCGTTCGGTTCGCCTGCTCGGACCCGGTGCCCCGACCATGATGTACGCCGCGTCGAAGATCGCGGTCAGCCGCTGGGTGCGGCGCCACGCGGTGCTGCCGGAATGGGCGGGGGCGGGGGTGCGGCTGAACGCGATCGCCCCCGGCGCCATCATGACCCCGCTGTTGCAGCAGCAGTTGTCGGATCCCCGGCAGGCCAAGGCGGTCCGGTCGTTCCCGGTTCCCATCGGGGGGTTCGGCGACTCGTCGCAGCTCGCTGCGTGGATGTGTTTCATGCTGTCGGACGCTGCGGACTTCCTCTGCGGCAGCGTCGTGTTCGTTGACGGCGGCAGCGACGCCTACTTCCGGTCCGACGATTGGCCGAGGGCCGTGCCGGCACGACACCTGGTGGGTTACCTGCGACGGTTCCGGCGCGGAGTGTGAACGCAGGACTTTCAGTGGGAAGTCCTTTCAGTGGGAAGTCAGGGTGGAGTCCAGCGGCGTGTCGTCGCCAAGGATTCACACTCGACGGGTGATGGGCGTCAAGCCCTACCCTTTGGTGCCGCGCACCCACTGAATCGCGCCGAGGCTCTTGACCCGCACGCTCGCAAACCATGACAACGAGTCGGCCGCCGGGGCGCAGTACCCGCGGAGCAGATCCCAGTGGAGCAGTTCGCGTCCCACCTGCCCGCGGGTCCATTTCGGGAGGGGATGACCCGGATGATGGCTCACTACGACCGGCACGGCCTGCCCGGCGGCGACGACTTGGTGCTTCGCGAGCCGCGATCGCTGCGGGGTCTTTTCGAGGAGCTGGCGTTGCGCTGAACGCCGCGTGCACGTCGGTGAAACGGCCTGTGAATTAACGCGATAGCTGGGGCGACGCGCGACGCCGGCGACCCTCGATGTTTGGCGCGCCCGCCCGGGATGCGACAGGATCGTCGCGTGGCGCACGTTGATTTCTCGCTGCTCGAGGTACCGAGGTCGGTGCCGATCGACGACGCCGACGCCTACCTGCGCGCAGCGATCGCCTGGCACTTCGGGCAGGACACCGGTTCCGCCTTCTGGCTGCGGACCGCGCAGACCCTGGACTTTGATCCGCTCACCGCCGTCACCACGTTCAACGACCTGCGGCTGTTCCCCAACCTCCTCAGTGAACTGCGCAACGCGCCGGTGGAGGATCTGATCCCCCGCGGCTACGGGTCCGTGCCGCCAGTGCCGCGGATCTTCGAATCCGGTGGCACCACGGGTGCGCCCAAACGCACGGTGCAGATGCCGGACTGGTGCGCGCAGGTCGTCGACTGGCAGGCCGAGGACTTCGCCAGGGGTGGCTTCGTGCCCGGCCGTGGTTTCCTGTGCCTGATGCCGAGCGGCCCACACGGCGTCGGCTACTTCTCCCGGCTGGTCGCCGATCGACTGCGCGCGGTCTTTCACGCGATCGACATCGACCCGCGCTGGGTGAAGAAGGTGGCCGCCCGCAACACTTCCCAAGCGGCCGTCGAGGTGGCGGCCTACGTCGACCACGTCGTCGAGCAGGCCCTGTTCATCCTGCAGACCCAGTCGATCGCCAACATGCACGCCACCCCGCCGCTGCTTGAGGCGATGGCGCGGCGCGGCGAGCTCGTCGACCTGATCAACGAGAAGATCCGCTACCTACTGCTCAGCGGCGCCCACGTGGACGCCGACACACTCGACGTGCTGCGCGACGTCTTCCCGGCGACGACGATCACCATGGCCTTCGGCAGCACCATGGTGTTGTCCCAGGCGGTAACTCGCATGGGCGAGGACGGCGAGTTCGTGTTCGACCCGCGCATTCCCTATGTGGTGTTCCGGGTCGTCGATCCCGAGACCGGCGAGCGGGTTCCCTACGGCCAGCGGGGCCAGGTGGTGATGAACCACGTCAGCAGGGGGATGTTCATCCCGAACAACCTGGAGCGCGACATGGCGATCAGGATGCCCGGCCCGGCAGGCGAACTCAGCGACTCCGTCAGCGCCGTCGGACCGGTGGACATCTTCGAGGGCGAGGCCGTGATCGAGGGCGTGTACTAGGCGTGCTAATCGTGGACGCGCTCGGCGCGACCGGTGAGTACCGGACCCGCCGACGGGAAGTCATCCAGACCACGTCCGGTGCCACAGTCGCAGAGCTGAGTCTGGTTCCACCGCTCTACATTTCGCGCACCATTGACGCGCAACGAAAACTAGCCCCGCTCCCGGCCGCGCAGCGCGAAGCCGCGTTGTCGGACGCGGCCGGCATCTTCACCGACGGAGTCATCGCAGGCCTCGACTTCGAGTCCTATGTCGCGCTCGCCAGCCGGATCTCGGGTCTGCCGATTGCGGTGACCCGGGCCGGCGCGCGCGGGGTGGCCGACGCGGTAGGGCACTCCTTCGACGTGGCGTTCGCGGCCCGGCCGGTGAGCGCTGTGCTCGACCGGCGCCAGCAGCCGGCCCGCGGCGGTGGCCCGGTGTGGGTGCGGCGAGGGGAGGTGTTCGCGGTGCATGCGGCGGGAAACGGCCCCGGCCCGCACGGGCTGTGGCCGGAGGCGTTGGCACTCGGATACCGGGTGGTCGTGCGTCCGTCGCGGCGCGAACCGCTGACCGCGCACCGGCTGGTGCATGCCCTGCGCGAGGCGGGTTTTCGCGCGGAGGACGCCGTCTATCTGCCCACCGATCACGCCGGCGCCGACGAGATCATCCGCGCGAGCGACTTCGCGATGGTCTACGGCGGTCAGGACGTCGTCGACAAGTACGCCGGCGACCCTACGGTGACGGTGAACGGGCCGGGGCGCGCCAAGATCGTGATCACCGGCGACCGGGACTGGCGCGACCACGTCGACGTGATCGTCGACTCGGTCGCGGGTCTCGGCGGCACGGCGTGCGTCAACGCCACGGCCGTGCTCTGTGAGGGGGATCCCCTCCCGCTGGCCCGGGCTCTCGCCGACCGATTGGCGACGATCACTCCGCTGCCCGCCGACGACGAGCGCGCGATCCTGCCCACCCAACCCCTCGACAACGCGCGGGCTCTGGCGGGCTATCTGGCGGCCAGGGCCGCGGGCACGACCGCGCTGTTGGGTGCCGACCAGGTGGTGGCCGACCTTGGCGACGGATGCGCCGCGCTACGCCCAGCCGTGCACGTCATGACCGCTCCCGATTGCGATAAACTCAACGCGGAGTTGCCCTTTCCGTGCGTGTGGGTATCGGGATGGTCGCGCGATGCCGGGGTCGCGCCGCTGCGGCATTCGCTGGTCGTCACCGCGATCACCGGCGATGAGGACCTCGTCGATGCCCTGCTGGCCGATCCGACTGTGGCCAACGTCTACCGCGGCGATCACGCCACCTGGTATACCGCGCCCGGCATGCCGCACGACGGTTTCCTCGCCGAAATCTTGATGCGCACCAAGGCGTTTGCAGGGTCGGGGCTTGCAGGGGCCTGACGCCGGGACTACGGCACGTACTGGTCGGCAGGCTCGTCCTGCTCGGCCAACTCGTCGCCGGGCTCCAGCGCGGCAACCCGCTTGGCAAGCCAGTTGGGTGCCAGCACCGAAATGGCGGTGGCGCCCGCGGTGGCGCTCAGGACGCCACCCCAGGCGACGGGCCCCAGCGGGGTGCAGCCGAAGAACTGACTGACCACGGGGGTCTGGACAATAGCGACCAGGACGCCCGCGCTGCCCAGCGCCGTCCCCAGCACCAGCGGGCTGTGCTGCCGCGTCAGCAGCGTCTGGGCCAGCTGGGTCGTCACCAGCGCCGTCAATCCCATGGTGGACGTGCGGCGCTCGGTCCCCGGCGTCCACCGTCCGATGGCCCACGCCGCGGTCGCCCCCGCGGCGGTGACAGCGCCGCGGGTGACGATCTGGCGCATGAGCGGCGCATCGAGCGAGGGCGCCGGACCGGACAGGGCCGCCAGTTGGAAGGCGCGGTGCAGCTCCTCGGCGTCGAGGCCGGACTGCTCGGCGATCTCCTCCGGCGGCGGGAACTGCGGCGTGACGGCGACCGCGAGCGCGGGAAACATGTCGGTGAGCAGGTTGACCAGTAGCAGTTGGCGGGTGCCCACCGGGGCGCGGCCGCTGCCCAGCGCTGTCCCGATGATGGTGAAGATGACCTCGCCGACGTTGCCGCCGACCAGGATGCTCACGGCGTCCCGCACGCCGCCCCACATGCCGCGGCCCTCCACCAGCGCGTCGAGCAGCACGCCGAGGTCGTCTTCGGTCAAGACGATGTCGGCGGCTCCGCGGGCGGCCGACGACCCCCGGCCGCTGACCCCGATGCCCACGTCGGCCATCCGGATGGCGGCGGCGTCGTTGGCGCCGTCGCCAACCATCGCGGTCACCTGCCCACACGCTTGCAGCGCCGCGACGATCTGGACCTTCTGCTCGGGGCTGACGCGAGCGAACACCTGGACGTCGGCGGCCACCTTGGCGCGGGCCTCCTCGTCGAGGGCCGCCAGTTCCGCGCCGCTGATCTCCCGCGCGTCCTCCGGCAGGCCGAGTTGGCGCGCGATCGCCCGCGCGGTCACCGGGTGGTCGCCGGTGATCAGCACCACCCTGCGGCCGGCCTCGACAAGAGCTTCGATCAGCGGCCGCGCCGACGCGCGCGCGGTGTCCGCCAGCCCGACGAAGCCGAGGAGCTCCAGGTCGTTGGCGGCGGCGTCGACGGTGTCGGCGTCGGTGTCGTCGTCGCCGGTGGGGAGTTCCCAGCGGCGCCGCGCCACCGCCAGCACCCGCAGGCCCTGCTCGGCGAGACGCACAACGTGCGCCTCCGCGCGGCGCACGGGCGCCCCGTTCCTGCCGGTGAACCGGCACCGCGGCAGGATCACCTCGGGCGCGCCTTTGATCATCAGCATCGGTTCGGGCTCGGCGTCGCTCACCCCGACCGTGGCGGAGTAGCCGCGACTGGATTCGAAGGGGACCTCGGCGAGCACCGTCCACGCGCCGTCGCCGCCAAGGTTTTTCGCGGCCAGCAGGATCGCCTCGTCGGTGGCGTGCGCGTGTCCCTGTCCGTCCTGGGGGCGGGTGCTGCTGAGGGCGGCGGCTCGCAGCACGTCGGCGGCCATCGGGTCGCTCAGCTTCGGCAGCGGACCCCGCGGGCTGCTCGATTCCGGCACGCCGCACACGACGCGCAGCCGGTTCTCGGTCAGCGTGCCGGTCTTGTCGAAGCACACGGTCTGGACGCGGCCCAGGGCCTCGACCGCGCGCGGCGTGCGGACGAGCGCGCCGCGCCGCGAGAGCCGTTGCGCCGCGGTCAACTGGGCCAGGGTGGCGACCAGCGGCAGCCCCTCGGGCACGGCGGCCACCGCGATCGCGACCCCGTCGGCGACAGCCTGGCGCAGCGGGGCCCGGTGCGCTAACGCGAGGCCGGTGACCGTCGCGCCGCCCGCCAGAGTCAGCGGCAGCACCTTGCTGGTGAGTTCCCGCAGCCTCGCCTGCACGCCGGCGGCCAGGTCGACGTCGGCCACCGCGGACATCGCCCGCCGCGCCGCCGTCCCGGCGCCAGTGGCCACGACGATCGCCCGGGCGCGCCCGGCGACGATGGTGCTGCCCTCGAACAGCATGCTGGCCCGGTCGGCGTCGGCGACGGCGACGGGGTCGACCTGCTTGTCCACCGGCAACGACTCGCCGGTGAGCAGGGATTCGTCGACCTCGAGGTCCTCGGCGACCAGGAGGCGGGCATCCGCCGGTACCACCTCCGGGGCGGCCAGGTCGATGATGTCGCCCGGCCGGAGCGTCTTCGCGCTCACCGTGACCGTGCGGTCGGTGGTGCGGGCGGCCTCGAGCCGCCGGTGTGCCGTGGCGACCGCCGGAAGGACGACCCGGCGTGCGTTCTGGTCCTGGTCGGCGAACAACTCGGCGATCGCCGCCTCGGCCCGTAACCGTTGCGCCCCGCCCACCAGCGCGTTGGCAGCCATGACGCCCGCGACCAGCAGCGCGTCGACGTTGCTGCCGACGATCGCCGACGCCGCCGCGCCCACTGCCAGGATGGGGGTCAGCGGATCGGACAGCTCTGCGCGCGTCGCGGAGAGCAGCCGCAGCACCCGGACCGCCGGGTCCCGCAGCGGGGCGATGAGCGGCTTGTAGGACAGGTCGTCGAGCAGTTGGCGCCACGGGGGGTCTCCGGGCTCGACCGCCAGGGGGCGGGTGCGCCCGGCCAGGCGGGAATACACGATCTCGACATCCAGGGCGTGCCAGGCGGTCAGCGGCTGCGGAGTGGGATCCGGCCGCCGCAGCACCCTGTTGGCCGCGAAGCTGCCCTGCATCAGAGCGGCCGCGGCGGCCGCGTTGACCGGGTTGAGCCAGCGCTGCACGGTGAGCGGGTTCACGGTGCGTGGGTCGCCGGTGACGAGCAGCAGCCCGGCCAGCGTGCTGCCGCCCTTGGCCAGCCGCACCGACGATTCCGTCGCCTCGCGGGCGACCGGGAGTGCCGACAGGATCCGCACCGCCGAGGCCAGGTCGGTGCCGGTGATGATGTCGGCGGTCCACGCCGTCGCGGCCTGGGGGTCGTCCAGCGCGACGGCGACGTCGGCGACGGCCAGCGCGGCCAGCGTGTCCGTCGATGCGAGGTCCTTGTGCAGCGCGGTGATCAGCAGCACCGGTCCCCGGTCGGTCCGCAAGTTGCGCACCAACGTCAGCAGCGGCGTGCCCGGGGGGTGGCTCACGGCCACGCTGGCCGTGAGGTCCTCGGTGCCGGCCACGTGGCGCAACACCACCCGGGCCCCGGTGCGGTGCGCGATCTGCAGCAGCGGGATCGCGAACGGGTCGACCTCCCAGCCCACGTCGACGCTCCCGACGCGCTCGCCGTCGACCACCAGGTCGGCGTGTTCGAGGCCCTGGACGGGCGTCGCCGACGGCTTCACCGCGCGAATCCACCGCAGGTGCGCCCCGGTGGCCGGCAGTTCGTCGGGATCCGGGTCGGGCGCCTCCTCGCCGTGCAGCAGCGCGTCGGCCACCTCGTAGACCCGGTCCTCGTCCCAGCCCGGCACCTCGCCGCGGGCCTCCAGGACGGCGCGGTGGTCGCCGCGCAGCGCCGCCCCGTCGATGACGATCACCTGCACCCGGTCGAGGCGGCGCAGGGCGCCGGGGTCGAGGATCAGTTCCCCGGCGTTGGCCAGGCCGCGGCCCAGGACGGCGGCGAATGTCTGACGACCCACGTACGCCGCCCGCGGTACGCCGGCCAACAACGCGCCGGCGGCTTCCTCGGTTCCGCCGCCCGCCAGCAGCGCACCCGCCGCGGCGACCAGTGACGCGGTCGCGGACTGGTCGGAGTACTCCTCCACCGGCCCGGCCATCGATCCCTTCGCGCTGTCGATCGCGGCGTCGACGGTGCCGCCGACCACCACGTGCGAGGCCTCCCCGGCGGCCGCCGCAGCCCAGTTGTGCCGCGGCTCGTGCGCCCTGGCGCCGGCCGACGAGATGACGGGGACGACCGGGGCCTGCGGCCGCGTCGGGGAGGCCAGGTCGGGCTCGCGCTCCCGCCACCGCTGGCGGTGGGCGGCCGCCTCGGTGGCCTGCAGGCTGCGTTGCGCCAGATCCAGCATCGGTGTGCCGACCGCCTGGGAGAGCCCGTTGGCCAGCGCGGTGGACGCGCTGAGCAGGAGATCGGTGCCGACCCGGCCCAGCCGCGACTCGAGCGCGCCGACGATCCGGGGCTGGTGGTTCACCAGCGCGGCCGCGGCTTTGGCGCTTTGCGGCGCGGCCGGGAAGCGGCCCAGCCAGCCGGTCACCGCGACGCCGATCGCCGCGACGTCCATGGCCGCCGCGGACAACGGCACCAGAACCGCCAGTGGGTTGCCCGGGTCCGCGAACGGAGCGGTCCGGGGCGCCAGCCTGGGCGCCACCAGGGTCAGGTCGGCCGCAACCTCACAGACGGTTCGTTTGACCTCATCCAGAACGACGTCAGCGTCGGCGTCGGCGTCGAATTCGACGACGATGCGCCCGAGAGACCCCTCGACGTGGGCGGAGGCGACGCCGGGGATTCTGCGCACCGGCTCCTCCACGGCTGCCGCATGGTCGTACCAGTCGGGAAACGGCCGCAGGGGGTCGAGGTCGAGGTGGACCCGCCGCCCGCTCTGCCAGCGGACCGGTGGGGAGACGCCACCCGGTGCGCCGTCGGCGAGACCAGCCACTCCCATCGCCCGTCCGGTTGTGTCGGCCATCGACTGCACCACCGGACCGACCAACTCGGTGACCGGGCTGGTCAGCCCTTGAACGGCGCCAGCCACGCCAGCGACGACGCTGGCCAAGCCCGGAATCCTCACTCCGTCACGCTCGCAACCCTTCGATCACGCCTGCCACGGCTCATGGTCCCGGCGTGTCGGGGACCTGTCCGCCCGGTGGCCCGGGCAACGGTCGCACCCCGTGGTATCGGGTGCCGTGGGTCGAGTCTACAAAACAGGGCCGACCATAATCAGTCCCGCGCAGGTAACAGGTCCCACGCAGGTAACAATGGTGCGGTGAGTCACGAGAGCGCGCCGCAATCGCCGGCCGTGGGTCCGAGTTGTTATCGGCACCGGGGCCAGCCGTCGCTCGTCCGCTGTAACCGATGCGAGCAACCCATCTGCACCGACTGCATGCGCGAGGCC
>Ga0164296_1006280_pt1 | contig 10110 bp, 10 predicted proteins | sample GEODES057metaG_FD_113533 | JGI IMG/M metagenome (GOLD analysis project Ga0164296, IMG submission 113533) | Dystrophic lake water microbial communities from Trout Bog Lake, Wisconsin, USA - GEODES057 metaG | ecosystem: Environmental > Aquatic > Freshwater > Lake | place: USA: Trout Bog Lake... | reverse complement strand
CTCCCGCAAGGCATCCCGAGCCGCCTGTCGCACCGCAAGGCGGTTGTCACGCAGCGCGGTCCACACGCTGTCCACAAACGCAGTGACGTGCACGTTGAACACAGTGGGCGCAGCTTCAGCGAGTTGGCGAAGAAGCACCACTGCCGTGTAGCGCCGCGACTCGAACTTGGGGTCAGGACGGAGCCAGCTGAGGGCACGGACGACCTGGTGCGCGTTGTCGAGGTGCATATAGTTAAAGGGGGAGCACAAGGGAGTGAGGGCTGTGTCATACACGCGAGCGTGTCCCCAGCACGCACCTCACGCTCTGCCACATCCGCTGTGAGTGCCCCGCCTGCGCGCACAAGAGTGCCAAGACACTGCGCAGCTGCGTCTGCGAGGCGCAGCTCCGTAGGCGACGAGAGCACAGCGTGCAGGAAGCCCGCGAAACGTTGCAGCCGGCTTACCGTTTCGCCAAGCTGATAGAGATGGATACGTAGGCGGCACTTGAGTACAGGCCACTGTGCGTGCCAGGGAACATGAGAAAAGGTGAGAAGCGCACCGGAACGTCGATGAGTTGCTGTACAGCGTATACCGCGCCCACGCGGTCGTGCACATCGTTACTGGGATGCCACGGGTCAGACGCGTGCATGGGAGTGAGTTGCGTGTGTTGGGCTTCCGGGACAGAAAGCAAGGTTGCCTGCACCTGTTCACAAGTCTAGCAAGACGCCGCAGCAAGTCTTGTGCGAAGCGCGTCTGCCCATCAGGTAGGGCTAGCTCGACCAGCGCATGCTCAGCCAAGCTCTGGTCGGGCGCCAACCCCGCGCGAGCCTTGGCCACTACGTCAGTGAGGATGCGCGCTGTCTTCGTTGTCGCGTCCATGAGCAGCCCGGCTGGTCCGCTCACTTTAAGCGTGCGTGCTTAGCGCCTCATGGAGGGCGTGCAGCATTGGGCACACGCGCGTGATTCTGCGGGGGAGAGCTCTCCCGGAGTGGATCCACGTCACGGGTTGCAATCAATCGCGAATCCCCGCGCAGGCGCTTGGACAGGTGCAAGACCGCGTGCGGTCGCAGAGCATGGCATTCGGGTGTTGAACTTCAATCACTGAGTATACAGCCTTGCAATGGTCCGTCCTTCTGCGCCTCCTCTCTGACCTTCTTGTCGCTCACTTTCTCTGACACGAGCATTCATCAATGTCGCCCTGGCGTCGCGCAGTTGGAAAGCTTCTCCGTCTTCACAAAAGGCGGCTTCGTCCTGTTCTCGCACCAGAATGCAACTCTGAGCGGCGACCCCGTGGGCGCACTCATCACCACCTGCCTGCTGGAAGAGCGTGCTGGCGATGACGCGTTCAGCTACATAGCACCTGACGGCGTCGCGTATGCACTGAAGTGGACCTTCCACAACGAGGCTGGTCTTGTCTTCGTCGCCGTCTACCAGCGCGCCCTGGCGCTCAGCTATGTTGACAACTTGCTGGCAAACGTCAAGAAAGTGTTCACGGAGCGATATTACCAGCCACAGGCGCGTGGGGCGCGCTCACTTACGTGCATTCTGCGATCTCGTTGCTCACACCGCCCGGTCCTGTTGGCGCAGCGTCGCGACTACGCTAGTTTCACAGACAACTTCTGCTCACTTGTTGCAGCTGCCGAGAGCAAAGCAGCTGAAGAGAAGCGTCAGCGTAGTGCACAGGGCGGCAGCAGTGCACGTGCTAAGAGTGTTGCTGCTGCTCAGGTAGAGTTCGCTACGCCGCAGGTGACGGCCGCTCCTCCGCCGCCACTGGGTATTGATCAGAGTGCAGACGGCGCGACGCCAGCGGATGCAGCGTTTGATTTGTCGCGCCTGTCCATCAGCCGGAAACCTGGGGCATCACCTGCGTTGCCGTCAGGCACTGCATCCGGCGCTAAACAGCAGCAAAAGGCGACGCCAAAGAGTGGTGCTGCGTCAGGCAGCAAGAAGAGTGGCGGTAAGGCGCTTCGCACATGGGATGGTAATGGCGGTGCTGGTTCAGTAGAAGCGGGGCAGCAACTTGACTTCTCCGATGCGAGCGGCATACAATCTACGCCACAACAGGGCGGTCCACCAGCCGTGACGCCGATGGGTCGCAGTGCCATGGACATGGATGACGAATCAGACGATGAGTTGGGTGTCGACGGCCTCGATGACGATGATGGCCTGGAAGATGCCGGTGGAGATATCGCGCCCGGGGCGAAATCTACGACTGCAGCTGGCGGCACCAAGCGCGCTGGCTGGTTCTCCGCGGTGTTGAAATCGTCAGCAGTGACGAGCGTGTTGGGCAAGTCTGCGTTGTCGAGGGAGGATGTGGCCCCTATTCTGGAGCAGCTCAAGTTGAACTTGCTCAAAAAGAACGTCGCGTCCGACATTGCAGATAAGCTGTGCGACAGCGTCGCGCGCACGCTGGAGGGCCGTCGCCTGGCGTCATTCACAAGCCTCGCGAGTACAGTGAAGACTGCCATGGAGGAGGCGCTGACTCGCATCTTGACACCACAGCGCGGCACTGACATCCTGCGTGATATTGGTGTCGCAGTGGAGGCGGGGCGTGCGCCGTACGTGATTGTCTTCGTGGGCGTCAACGGCGTGGGCAAGAGCACCAACCTGGCCAAAGTCGCATATTGGCTCACCTCCAACGGCAAGCGCGTCATGATTGCAGCCTGCGACACCTTCCGCAGTGGCGCTGTGGAGCAGTTGAGGACGCACTGCACGCGTCTGGGGGTACCTCTCTTCGAGAAAGGCTACGCGAAGGACCCCGCTGGCGTGGCCGGTGAGGCTATCAAAGCCGCTTCCAAGGCGGCCTGTGACGTTCTTCTGGTGGACACCGCTGGTCGCATGCAGGACAACGAGCCGCTCATGCGTGCGCTGAGCAAGCTGATTAACCAGAACAGGCCCGACCTGGTGCTCTTTGTCGGAGAAGCTCTGGTGGGCAACGATGCGGTGGACCAGCTATCTAAATTCAACGCCCGCCTGGCGGACCTGTCATCTCAGGCGGGGCAGACGCGCGTCATCGACGGCATCGTGCTTACCAAGTTCGACACCATCGACGACAAGGTTGGCGCGGCGCTGAGCATGGTGTACACCAGTGGGGCCCCCATCATGTTCGTGGGCACCGGCCAGACATACACAGACCTGAAGCGCTTCAACGCAAAGACAGTTGTGAAGAGCCTCCTGCGGTGAGGCACAGTATATAAGAGTACAACGCGTCTGCAAACGCGCAAAGACGCCTGGTCATTCATCACACGTCTTCCGTGGGTGCCGCCACATTGTGGGTCGTCCCTGCTTGGTGGTTGGACACCGGCAATTGCTCGAAAGGCTGCTCGTGTTGCTGCTCAGAAGGCGTGAACGTGCCGTCCGGTGGCCGCAACGTTGTCGACCGGGCGGCTGCCTGCGTCGCTGGCACGGCAAACGCATCTGGCGCGGGCAGCGGCGCTCCGTTTGCGTAGTGGTTGTAGTACGCCAGAGTTGTCGGCACAACCACGTGGCGAGTGTAGGCGGCTGTGCTCGCTGCGGCGGGCGCAACAACGTCGTTGGCTACGTACAACATGGTCGGCACTGCCCGTTCCCTCCAGAAGGTGTCCGCTGCCGGGAGCAGCACGTCTCTGAAGTAGGCCCATCCTCGCTGCAGTGCAGGCACCGCCGTCGTCTCCACGTACTCTCGCCCGGTTTTAGCTCCCTCAACCACAGCAGGCACAACCTTCTCTTGCACGTAGGTATACGCGACAGTGGTCGCCACGTCCGCCTGCTCCAGGGCGGAGCGCACGGTGGGCGACGTGACGGAGGCTGATAGGCCGGAGAAGCAGCCCACCTGGCGTTCGGCGCCCTGTTTTACAGTCAGCGGAGTGGCCAGTTTGAAAAAGCGGTGGACGCACCGGCATGCTTGGAGGCGCGCCGCCCCACTCGGAGTCACCCATCTTATGCAAGGTGCGTGCTGAGACTGGAGAGTGAGGGGGGAAGAGGATGGGCTTGACGAGGGTCCAAGCTTCTGGGATTTGCGCATGACGTCAGCGGTTGTGATAGAGACAAGATCAATTGCACCTATCGTCGTCCGGGGATGTGCTATTCGTGTCTCTAAGCTGGCGCTGCGCCTTCCTCGCCTGTGCCGTACAAGTGAACCAGCGAGTCCTCCAGCGTGGTGCTCGTCCGCGGTGCTGGCCGCTCCGCCCGGGTGGCATCACCGCCTCCGCCGCGACTATGCGTCAGCAGTCGCAGACGGCCCTCTTTGGTGCCGTACACGATGCCGCCACCCGGGTGGGGGTGGAAGCAGGCCACATTGACCTCGTCAACCGCACTCGGCAAGCTGCGCACGAGCGCCATGTCGGCGACGCGGTACACGTCAATGACGGTGTACACTGGCAAGATGGCATCACCCTGGGCAACGAAGCTGCGCAGCAAATCCATGTGACGGCGACCATAGGCAACCAGCACGTGCTCGCCTGTCGGACTCCATTGCACGCTTGTCAGGCACTGCGCAGCCCGCAGCGCTCGGGCAGCGACCACCTGGCCGAACGTGTCGGCCATGAGAGAATACACGCGCAGCTCGTGCATGAGAGGTGGAGGTGGGGTCGCTGACGCCGATGCCGCAGACGACTCACCGTCAGCCGCGAAACTGGTGGATGCACCACCATCCGGCGACGTCTGCTCTGCTGCCTCCCTCGGGCGGCATTCGACGCAGGCGGCCAGGTAGCGGCCGCAGGGCGAGAAGTGCGTCCCCATCTCGGAGCATAGCACAACATGGTCGATGGTCAGCCTCGCCCGCGTCAGCGCTGCGTGGCTCACATCCGAGTGGAAGTCCCACACGCGCAAGCGCACGGTGCACGTGTTGGCGCCGCTCTTTCCGGCAGCAGCATTGGCAGCTAAAGCGTGGCTTGCAGCAGCGGCAGCAAGCGTGGCTATAGGCGCGCCAATCACGGGGCTAGCCTCCGCAAAAGTGACCGGCACTACAGCTGGTTGTCCACCAGGGCCGACGAAGTCTTCATCCATGGGCACGGCCGCCACACTAAGGTCCTCCTCATGTCCCAAGAAACTACCTCCCCCAGTCGTCAACAAAGGCGCCCCTTCTGGCGCCCAGGCAGCTGCAGCCGCGGCGGCTGCTGCAGCTGCCGCAACTGCAGCGGTGTCTCCACCCACGGCTGCTGCAGCAGCGCCGGCCATCATGCCAATGACAGATGCCAGGTCACGCACATCCCGGCCAAGCTGCCCAATACTATGCACTGCTTGCTGCTGCGCCACACCCGGCATCGTGTCTACAGCGGACGCGCCGGAGGCTACGAAAGTGGCAGCCTCTAGCTCAGCCGGTAGAGGGACGGTGCTTGTGGCTGCCCTGAGTGCAGCGAAAGCAGCTCTCCACTCCGTGCTGGGCTGCACAGCAGGCGGCCGCGTGATGGCGACGCTACGCGGCCGCGTCTCTTCAGAGGCGAGGTCATTCACCTCAGCAGTGAGGAGGAAGCGGCCTTGTGGCGGATGGAAGTGGGCCGCTCGTAACGACCTCTGCGTGCGCAGAGCAAGCACCGCGCCGCTGGACGCCGCCTCGGTGGGCACGCCTTGCTGCGTGAAATCCCACAGGTACAACTGCACAGGCGAACGGTGTCAGCGGCGTTGAGGGACGGTGTGAGTGGCTGAGGTTGCAAAGTGCACACGTGCCTTGTGCCCCGACGCCACGGCGAGGAGGTCTTTGTCCGCAGGAAACCAGGCGAGGCTAGCAATCGGGCGACCTGGCGAGTGTGCCCCGCCGTTGTTAGAACACGTCCGAAGCACAGCGTGCCGTTGCTTTCCGTGTCTGCCGCACCAAAGTTGAACGTCACCAAGCACGCGCCGGTGCCTGCGTCCCAGACGCGAACTTCGAAGTCCAACGAGCCGCTGGCCAGGAGGTGCGGCTTACTAGGGTGAAAGGACACCTTAGGGGCGCGCAGACGCGTCACGGATAGCGTCGTCAGTTTTCGGCGCCAAGGACAGACAAGGAAGAAGGGGTGGAAGCGCACCACCCACGGCGTGCGCCGGTGCCCTGTCAGCGTCTGCACGCAAAGGCCGGTGCGGCAGCAACACAGCTTGACGGTGTGGTCGCCACTGTCAGCGGGGCGGACGAGGCGGGCGACCAAAACGTCAAAGCCTAGGGCGCAACGACGGCAAAAAGGCACAAGGGAGCGACAGCTGCAGGGCACGCACTGTGTGGACGCCACAAGCGCGCCGTCAGGGCTGAATGCAGTTGCAATGGTGCTGCGCGGCGACGCTCGGAAGACGCAGTATCTGGCAGACCAGTGTTTGAGGCTATCCGCTTCTGCCCACGACGCGAGGCTCCGCGCCACCTGCACGTCGCCGCTGCACGGCTGCGGATCAGCGCGCACGCAGAGAGTAGGCCCACCTGACTCGCGCAGCAGCAACGCCCCGAGCAGGCCTGACGGCGGCAGCATTGAGCACTCCAACTAAAGTGCAACAAACAGCCGCCTCGCTGGGAAGTGCGCGCGCAACACGCGCGCGGGTGCAGCGATGACACAGGCTTGGCGAAACAACCACGCAATAACTGGGTTTGGTGAAAATTGTTGTCACACGTGTGTTGTCACACAACTTTAGCTTCGTCAGGAGCCAACTTTGCCGGAGTTCGCGCAGCGCAAGGTCGATGGCATCGAAGCGGCGATTCACTGATTCCAGGTACTGTGTGAAGGCCCAGCCAACGAAAGCGAGGAATGCAGTTGCGAACACGTCAGAGAACTTGATTGCGGATACGAGGCCATCGGCTAAGCTGGACTTGACAAAGAAGAAGCCGAAAACGGCGAACGACAGCGGAAGTAGCAGGCGGGCGACTGACTCCACCAGAGGCGCCCAAATGCTGATGCCTGCTTCCTTCTCGGAGACGCTGCCCTTCTTCTCTCCGCTGAACGCCGCAGCGACGGTTCCTACAGCCACAAGCGCGACTTTGTGCGTGCTGACACGGTTGCTTTCATCGCCCTCACCACTGTCGCCGCCGCCGCCGCCGCCACTGGAGCCACCTGCACCGCCGCCGCCGCCGATGCCAGCGCTAGCACCCCGCACGTATCGTGTCTGACGCGGCAGCGCCGCGAGGCTCCGGCCCGCAGCGGCACGGGTTGCTGGTACTGCAGTTGTTTCATCCCGTTGGCAGCGCCCAGACGGAACGACGTAGACATAACGTCTGTGTAGAGTGTGCAAAACTGATGTCTACATGCATGGACGGGCTCTGAGAGAGCGTTCTCAAATTGATGACGGCGGATTGGAGTCTTGACGATCTATCCATCCTCCGACAAGGGGGACGCACGCTGGGAGCGCGTGGGCCACCGCAAAGCCACCGTGTTAGCCGTGGCGGGAGACTGCTGGGCCGATGATACTCACACGTCGCTCCAAGCTGCGCCCGTCCGGTTCACCCGCACTGGAGGCCCCTGGGCTTTACCTAGCGCTAGACACGGCATACGCATGCACAATGAGAGCGCGCGGGCACGTCCTCGTTCCGCGGCGAATCAATCGCGGCGATTCGAAACTTTCAAGTTGAAGTCAGACCCGCAGGAGGCGGGGTCGAGCGGTGGCGATGAGGTAGTAGTTGCCTCCCCCGCCGGTGTGGAACTGCAACGGGATAAGCCGCATGTAGGTGTCCGACCGCCGGGTGAAGTTGAACAGGAAGTATGGAGAGTTGTGGTAGTCAAACACCCGTGCCTGGAAAATGATCAGGAAGTCTGCACCGGCAAAGTGCCGCAGAATCTGGTCCCGGTAGTCAAATGGCACCTCGCTCAGGCTCCACGTGGCGATGAGCAGCGTGCGCCTTGAGGTGGGAATGGACGAGAAGTGGGTCGCAAGCGTCACGTTGTGGCCACTCCCGCGCAAATAGAAGCTCGAAATCTCGGCCACCTGCGGCAGGTCATAGATCACGTAGTGCCCCTCAAATCCCAGGTCGTGAACCAAGCGCGCCATCTCCCCAATCCCGGCGCCAAAGTCCACAATCTGCTCATAGTCCTCCAAGCGCAAGCCAGTGGCCACCTCATACGTAAGCGCGTGGTGCGCCGTCTTCAGCGACCAGGCGGTGCAGCCGTCCACTTGGCCGTCGAAACAAGGCACCACCTGTGCCGACTGGTACGAGGCCTCGCTGTGGCCGAGCCGCGGCTCCGGCAGTGCACGCAGATAGGCTTGTCTTCTGCGCGGGCTCAGCTGCGACGCCAGCAACTGCACCTCGGCCAGGTACTCGCGCCGGTACTCCGTCGGGCTGTAGAGCGGCACGCTGAGCACCGTGTCCCACGTCTTGAACTCGGCCAGGTTGGCGCCTGGTGGACGCATGGAGCGCCCAGTCGTCTCCCAAAAAGTATGCAACGACAAGCCACTGGCTTCCTCCACGCCTAGTAACGCGTCCGGTGCGGGAACACACTGCTCGGCCGCCCGGCTGCTTGCGAGTGCAGCGCTCAGCAGGACAAGCCAAACGAATAACAACGTCGACATTCACTAATTGCAACGAACAGCCGCCCGCTGCGCGCTGGAAGTGCGCGCGCAACAAGCGCGCGCGTGCAGCGACGACACGGGCTTGGCGAAACAATTCATTATCGTTCGTCATGCTGTCGTCACGCCGGCGCAGTCACGAGCACCAGAACAGGGGCTTCATCATCGATGACTTGCTGCCCCATCCGCGCCTTGGCCTCAGCGGCGGATATAAAGCGCATGCTTCGCGCGTTCATGCAGCCTCCCAGCAGAGTTCCCTAATGCAGGAGTCAATGGAGCACCAAGGATGGATCCACAATTGCCAGGGGGAGTTGACGCACCAAGAGCAAGCCAACACTGAACACGAATGCCGCATTGAGGATCTCAATGACTTGCGCGGAGACATCCCACGTCGGCGAAAGGGTGCGCTCCAGGTCGAGGTACCATTCGTCTCCGCCGCGTGTGTCCCAGTTGGATACATACAACTCCCCGCCCCGGTTGTGGCGTATGTCCTGGCTTGCCATGCTGGTTGTCTGCAGTTCAGACGCGGTCCACAGAGCCTTGTCATCTGTCTCAAAGACAATCGAATCAGAGTTGTCAGAGTACATGTCATCCGCGCTGACGTCAGTGTCGCCCCAGCACGGGCCGTTCCAGCAGGGATCATCTGCAGGAGAGCCAAGGACTTGAGCCACAGCGCCGTCTTCTGTCTGAACGTTCATATCTACCACACTGTGTGGCATGCGGAATGCCTTCGCCTCATTCGTGGCCACATCGCCTACAATCTCGTCATTGGAGGTGTCGATGAAGAAGACGCCTGCAATCAGTCGCAGAAAGAAGAGTGAGCGCACCGTGATAGGGCGCCGACGATTCTCCATCACCGTTCCCAAGGCAAAGTTGTCAAGGTCACATCGTCCATCACACACCGTGTTGCGAGCTCAGCGACTCACTCATGGTGTTGGACTGTGTGCTATCGATGCCGGTGTGTTCATTCCACCAATTCGTTAACGGTGCAGCGCCTTGAAGCCCGGGCACGAGATTGGTGTAGTCACCCCTCCCTCCCTCTGCGGCTGTAAGGCTACCACATGCCGCGCACAGCAAGATGGACAGCAAACATGGGGAAACAGACAAGGACCGCATCTGGCTGTTGCGAGCACTTAGACACTTAGGTCTACAAAGGACTCGCGGAGACGTGCCTCTATGCGGAGAGACGTCACACCGTCACAGTTTGTAGATCTCCCCGTACTTCCGCTTCAGGAACGCCAGGAACACTTCTGGGCGCAGAGGCTCTCCAGTCGCAGAGATGAGAAGCTCGTCCAGGGTGGGATGCAGACTGCCCTTGCTGTGGATAGCAACACGCAGCCACTCGCGCAGTGGAGCGAATCTGCCCGCTGCGATGTCGTCCTCCAGGTTTGGCATGGCCTTCTTCGCCGCATCGAAGAGCTGGACAGCCATCATTGCGCCGAGTGAGTAGGTGGGGAAGTACCCAATGGCGCCTGCCGACCAGTGGACGTCCTGCAGCACTCCCTGCGCGTCATTGTCGGGGGTCACGCCAAGGTACTCCTGCATCCGCGCATTCCACAGGCGGGGCAAATCCTCCACTGAAATGTCACTACGCAGCAGGCTGGACTCGAGCTCGTAGCGCAGAATGATGTGCAGCGGGTAATTCAGCTCGTCAGCCTCCACGCGGATCAGGCTACGCAGGCTGACGGCGTTCAT
>Ga0164296_1006278_pt1 | contig 10113 bp, 9 predicted proteins | sample GEODES057metaG_FD_113533 | JGI IMG/M metagenome (GOLD analysis project Ga0164296, IMG submission 113533) | Dystrophic lake water microbial communities from Trout Bog Lake, Wisconsin, USA - GEODES057 metaG | ecosystem: Environmental > Aquatic > Freshwater > Lake | place: USA: Trout Bog Lake... | reverse complement strand
TGCATTCGCTTCTCTGGCAGATCGAACGACAGTCGCTTCCGGGTCATTCCACAAATAAAAGCGCGGATAGATCGGAATGCAGTGACCGCCAACAGCAATACCAGGTTGGTGGATATGGCTATAAGGCTGGGAGTTAGATGCGGCGATTACCTTTGCGATGTCGATGTTTGCGCTCTCAGCAAAGATTGCGAATTGGTTGGCAAGTGCAATATTTACATCACGATAGGTTGTTTCAGCGAGCTTAGCCATCTCACTCGCCTCAGATGTACCTAAATTCCAGACGCCATTGGGTGTGGTGAGGTCAGCTCTATCATCGAAATCCAGAACAGCCTCGTAAAACTTAATTCCAGCTTCAGTGCTCGCATCATTGATACCGCCAACTAGCTTGGGGTATTTGCGAAGGTCGGCAAATACGCGACCAGTAAGGACGCGCTCTGGAGAAAATACCAAATGAAAATCGACGCCAGCCTTAAGGTCAGAGCCACGCTCAAGCATCGGGGCGAAACGATTGCGTGTTGTTCCTACGGGCAATGTGGTCTCATATGAAACCAACGTTCCTGGCTTTAGGCCCGCTGCAATTTTTTCGGTCGCCGCATCCATCCAGCCAAAGTCTGGAATTCCGTCTTCGTCAACAAAGAGCGGAACAACGATGACAACGGCATCGCTTTCGGCGACCGCAGCCGTAGTATCTGTAGTAGCGGTCAAGTGACCGGATTTCACTACGTTTGAGAGATATTCAGCGAGGAAATTTTCACCGGGAAATGGTTCAGTTCCTGAATTCACTAAATCAACGGTCTTTTGATTAACGTCGCAACCAATAACGTGGTGTCCCTTCATGGCGAACTGCACCGCCAGTGGTAACCCAATCTTGCCTAATGCGACAACTGCAATCTTCATCTAATTAGCGACCCTTCGAAATTGAAACTACTGTTTTATTCTGCGCACTTTCAATCATTGCACTAGCGACCTTAACAGTGGCGAGGCCTTGCTCCATCGTCACGATTCGCTCCGTAGCACCCGGAACTCCTAGGACTGCATCGCGGAACGCTTCGTGTTCTGTGCGTAGTGGCTCTGGCTTAGCAAATGCATAACGAATGACATCTCCCTCACTCACACCTCTAAAAGATGCAACAGCATCCCACTCAGTATTCACGGATGCATTTGCATAGAAGGTGAGGTCTGCGGTCAAGGTATCTGCAACGAATGAACCGCGTTCTCCTGTCACGACAGTGAGGCGCTCTTTAAATGGTGTTAGCCAGTTAACGAGATGGTTAGTGATAATTCCATTTTCCAATTCACCAACGGCGGCGACCATGTCTTCGTGTGGGCGACCGGATTTCAAAGCCGTCTTTGCGCAAACGTTAACGAAGGCGGATCGTGCAACCCATGCTGTGAGGTCAATGTCGTGGGTTGCCAAATCTTTGATGACTCCAACGTCGGCAATTCGCGCAGGGAATGGACCTTGGCGGCGCGTTGCAATCTGATAAACGCTACCAAGTTCTCCGGCATCCAGCTTTGCGCGAAGTTGTTGGAGAGCTGGGTTGTAACGCTCGATGTGTCCAACTGCGCCGACCAAATTCTTTACAGCAAATGCATCGGTGATGCGCTGTGCTGATTCATTATCAACGGCGAGAGGCTTTTCGATGAGGGCATGAACGCCTGCTTCCGCCAAAGCGAGCGCGAGGTCTTCGTGGAATGCGGTAGGCGCTGCGACCATTGCATAATCAATTCCGAGCGCAATCAAATCCTTGACTTGGGATACGAGTGGACGTGAACCGGCAACGCCATGCGGGTCACCCATAGGATCACAGACTCCAACGAGTTCAACGCCTTCGAGTGAACCAAGCACTCTGGCATGGTGGCGACCCATCATGCCAAGGCCGACAAGACCAGCCCGAAGTTTCTTGGATGATTCGGCAGAAGTGGAATCTGAAGATGTCATGGTGCCCCTAGGTATCCCTTAATAGTCCGAATTAAATCTTGGTAACAGCGTCATTGACGACGCTAACGATTTGTTCGAGTTCAGTTTGTGTGAGTGATGGATGAACCGGAATTGAGATAACTTCCTTGACTACCTTTTCAGTCACTAGCAGATCTAAATGCGAGTTGGCAGCAGCGAAAGATGGAAGGCGATGGATAGGGGTCGGATAGTAAACATCGCAACCAACACCCCCAGCTTTGATCAGTTCAATCGCGCGATCGCGCGCTTCGCTCGTGGCTCCATCAATTCGGATCGTGTATTGGTGGTACGAGTGCATTGATCCTGGGCGAACATAAGGCGTGATTACGCCCTTGAGGTTGGCATCCAAGTATGCGGCGTTGGCGCGGCGTTGGTCCGTCCAACCCTGGACCTTAGTAACTTGTACGCGGCCGATTGCGGCGTGAATATCGGTCATGCGGTTGTTAAATCCAACGATTTCATTTTGGTAGCGGATGATTCCACCTTGGTTTCGGAGCATTCTGCATTGGTGCTCGATCTCTGCGCTATCAGTGACGATCATTCCGCCTTCACCTGATGTCATGTTCTTTGTTGGATAGAAAGAGAACGAGGCGACGGCGCCCCATTCACCGGCCATCCGACCATTGAGAGAGGCGAGATGGGCCTGTGCTGAATCTTCGATGATTGCAATTCCATGCTTTTCACCGATCTCTGCGAAGCGATCCATATCGGCGATGTGACCATAGAGGTGAACCGGCATGATTGCTTTGGTGCGTGGCGTAATCAATGACTCTACGTGTTCAGGGTCCAAGTTGTAATTCTGTACATTGATATCGCCGAATACTGGAACGGCGCCGGCGAGGGCAACGGAGTTTGCAGTAGCTGCGAAAGAGAAAGATGGAACGATGACCTCATCGCCGGCTTTGATACCTGCTGCGATGAAACCGAGGTGGAGAGCTGAAGTTCCAGAGTTAACGGCGATGCACTTTCGGCCGCCTACGAATTGCGCGAACTCTTCCTCAAACGCCTTGACCTCAGGACCTTGGGCCATCATGCCACTCTGCAAAACGCGATCTACCGCCGCACGCTCTTCATCACCAATTATTGGACGGGCTGCTGGAATCAATTGACTCTCTTCTCCACTAGTTATGTCTGCTGGCTGTGCTGATTACTTATTCTGATACGAGTTGATCTGATGAAACTTCCTTGAAATATACGCCTTCAACTGGGCAGCGATAGCGACCAGCCCCGAGATCCTCCAGTGGAAGGCCTGCAGGGCCAACCCAGCGGATGCGCTTGGCTGGAACTCCAGCCACAAGTGCATAGTCTGGAACATCTTTGGTGACCACAGCTCCTGCGGCAACAAGTGCCCATTTGCCAATGGTGACCGGCGCGATGCAGACCGCGCGAGCTCCAATACTGGCACCATCATGAATAGTCACACCAACAGCATCCCAGTCGCTCGCGCTTTTGAGGCTGAGGTCGGTATTCACTGCGCGCGGAAATTGATCGTTTGTGAGAACAGCGGCCGGTCCAATGAATACGCCTTTTCCGAGCTTTGCTGGCTCATAGACGAGCGCATAATTTTGAACCTTGCAGTTATCGCCAAGGGTGACCCCACTGCCGATGTATGCGCCACGCCCGATAATGCAGTTGGCACCCAAGGTGACTCCATCGCGGATTTGGGCTAAATGCCAGATTGAACTTCCATCGCCCAAGGTTGCCGAGTCATCGACATCAGCGCTTGGAAGTATCTTGACTGCCATGTTGGCAAGTCTAGCGGGTCAGATTCGCCATCCAGTCGGCGAAAGTGGCGTATTCCGAGTCACTATCGAGGTTGATGGTCGCCCACTCCAACCCGCTTCGCCTCATGGCCGAAATTTCTGCCGGGTTCTTTGCCCAATGATTCAGGGTATTGGCAGCTATTTCGGGTGATGTGACGACCAGGCCGCCACCGCTCTTTTCTACAAGTTCAATACACCTTGGCAATGGCGTGGTGAGGGTCGCGAGACCAACCGCCAGGTATTCGTAGATCTTTGAAGGTACTGCATCGATAAATGCCGGGGTGCTCTCCAGAAGTGAGAGGCCAACCCAGGCGCCTGCAGCAAATTTCCAAGACTCAGCCGGTGCGAGCTTTCCATGGAATCGAACCCGAGGATACTGTGACTTTACGTTCGTTCCATCGACGAGCAATGGCTGCCCATGTGCCTTTAACCAATTTTGAACGAAAGCTACGTCGGCCTCGGCAACCCCTCCAATGAAATCGAACTCCCATTGGGATGCAGATGCCGCGATCTCTAACATGGCATGAAGGCCACGGCTCTTGCGAATATCTCCGATGTAAATAGCGCGCGGAGTTTTATCCATCTCACCGCTTGGCGTAAGCAGTGATCTGTCGGGCAAATTTCGGACGACTAATCTTTTCTTTGCATCGAAAGGTGGAACTTGTACATCTGCAACTGTGAGCAAATCCGCGCGTGCTGCGAACCAGAGCGCAGATTTGGTATCACTGATTGCGATAAATCCAGGTATGCCAAATAATTTTTTGGTCCACGCACGGTCTTTAAGCAATGATAAGTAATCCTCAAAGAGATCAACTGCAAATTTCTTTCGGAAAAGTTTTGACCAGCCATATGTGGGCGCGAATGCTTCGGGAGAGATTGCGTAAATAACTTTTCCGCGCGAGCGCAACACAAAGAAACGAGAGCGAAAGTATCGTGCAATGAGGTGTGTTGGAGCCCAATGAGAGGAGAGCAATGGCTTTCGAATAACGAGTTTGCTCGCCCCATTAATAATCTTTGGAGCATCTCGGTGTAGACCAGGAGCAAAGATTTCTACTGAGAGTCCTTCTCGCAAGAGCGCGCGAGTGAGCCTATGGAGTCTGGCGTCAGCTAAGTTAGCACCCGATGAGACGATTGAAATATCGATCGTGTCAGACACCAGATCGACTCCTTACATATCTTCGAAGCTTGAAGGCAGCGAACCAACGTTGAGGAATTTCAGATAATCATCAACGATCTGTTCAGGCTTGCCCTGGGCCAACAAATTCCCTTTATGCATCCATATTGCGGTGTCACAAAGGTCGGTGACGGTTGCAAGCGCGTGTGAGACGATCAAAATAGTTCGAGCTTCAGCACAGAGTTGGCGCATTCTCTCGAAGGATTTCTCTTTAAATGCCGCGTCTCCCGCAGAGAGCGCCTCGTCCAGTAGCAAGATGTCTGGGGTCATGCTGACTGCTACCGCAAAAGATAACCGGCCATACATACCGCTTGAATATGTACGCACGGGAAGGTCGATAAAACCATCGGGAAGCGCTGCAAATTCAGCAATTTCATCGGTCTTGCTTTCGATCTCTTCGCGAGTGAGGCCCGATGCTAATCCGCCAAGGATGATGTTGTCGCGGCCGGAAAGAGCTGGATTAAATCCAACACCAAGAGCCAGGAGGGTAGAAATTTTTCCGTTAACGATAACGCGACCCTCGGTAGGGGAGAGGATGCCTGCGATGCAACGCATGAGTGTTGATTTACCGGCGCCATTTGATCCAACGATTCCGAGTACAGATCCGTGTGGAACATCGAGGGTGAAATTTTTAAGTGCTTCGATGGTTCGGGTGCGCTCTTTCTGCTTCAAGCTTGCGCGCATAACCGCGTTTTTTAAAGTGCGCTTTGCTTCCAAACTCACTTTATAACTAATAGAAAGATCTTCGATTCGAATTGCCAATTCTTCTGGCATTTCGAACGTGCTGTTGTTGCCCAATGACTTAGATACGGATGGCAAAATCGCGCTCCCTTGAGATAAAGAAATATCCACCGATCAAGATGGAGGCAAAGGCCCAGAAAATACAGAAGAAAATTGTGAGTTTATTTAGTGATTGACCATTTACCCATACGCGCGCGGTGGCATTGAGAACTGGTCCTAGCGGATTTATGTAGAGCAACAATTTCATATGTCCCTTGAGGCTATTTGGTAGCCAAAGAACAGGGGAGAGGTACATCCAAATTCTGGTGATGTAGGTCAGCAATTTATTTGTATCTCGGAAATACACGTTGAGAGTCGCAAAGACGAGAGCTAAGCCAAAACCCGTGAGCCCCGTGCATATCAGAATGAACGGAATCCATAAGAAGTGCCATGTCCACCCCGGAACCTGAGTTTGGGGGTAGGCCCACTTTCCGGCTATCAGAATGAAAATATAAACGGGAATTGTTGGAAGAAATTGTCTGAAAGCTTGAAGCGCACAAGAGAAAGGCAAGAGCGCCCGAGGGAAAGCTTGATTCAGAATTAACCGACCACCGGCGGTAATTGAGAGAGCTCCCGCGGTGACGCAATTTTGGGCAAAGTAGAAGGTAAAGAGGCCGATGAGCAGGTGATCAAGGCGAGTTAGCCCTTGGTTTCCGCCTGGCCGAATAATCGTGACAACGAGGTAATAGACGAAGCCAAGGAGCAAGGGGTTGAGGACGAGCCAAATCTTTCCGAGCCGGGAATCGAGGTATTCCGCCTTATCGGTAAAATTCGCGAGTTCGGTCGCAAATGCACGGCGCCGCCAAAATTCCTTGAGGTAGGGAATAAGGGGAGGCAGAGAGGCACGGTGCGGTTCGAAAACCTGAATCTTGGGTTGGAAACCTTCACTTACGGGCATAGGGGTAAGTGTGCCATCCCAAGCCGGGAACTATGCACAGGTCCGAGTGTGAGCCGCAGCGCGCCCCGATTGCTCCGGTCAGACTCCGTCCATTCCGGCAGTCAAATACTGCCGATAACTTAGAAAGGTATCTACCTAGATGGACGTTTCACATCGAAACTCAAACCCGAGTCACTCGGCCTCGAACCACTCGGCCAGGAGTCACTCGGCCAGAAAGCAATCGGCTCGGAAATTACGAATTGCGGTTTTAGGTGCCATTTTGGCTCCAGTCATTGCAATAGCAGGTACGGCAAGCAGTGCCAATGCGGTGAGTGCAAGGCCCGCATCGGCAAAGGCACCAGTGGCCAAGCGTGCAGTAGCAAAGAGTGCAGTGGCCAAGCGAGTACCAGCTAAGCGTGCGGTGGCTAAGCGAGTACCAGCTAAGCGTGCGGTGGCTAAGCGAACCCTCGGAGCGAAGAAAATAGCAGTGCGCTCTGCGGCGGCGAAAACTGTTGCTAAGCGTGTACCGGCAAAGCGCGTACCGGCAAGGCGTGTACCGGCAAAGCGTGTACCGGCAAAGCGTGCGGTTGCAAAGAAGGCAACTGTCAAGAAATCTGCCGTCAAAGCAACAAAATCTGTCAAGGCAAAAAAGTCTGCCAGCAAGCCAGCCAAGAAATCCGCCACGTCCGCTAAGAAATCGGCGAAACCAGCTAAAAAAGCAACAACGAGCAAAGTTAAGAAGGCGACAACGAGCAAAGCGAAGTCAGTAAAGCTCGATGCTCCTACAGCGGCAGTTGCAGCAGGTACGGCAGCTGGCGTAGCAGTCTCACATGCGCTCGCAGATCAGAAGAGCGCAGCAAGTTCAACGAATTCAAACAAGAACACGGACAACTCGGCGAACGCGAATTCAGTCTCAACTACGAAGTTGTCAGGTAGTGGGGATGCGAAATCTGAAGTTTCAGGAACCACTCCGACGGTTCAGAGTGAGAGTACTAATTCCGATAAGACCAAGGTTGAGGCCCCTGCAGTAGATGCAGCAAAGGTTGCGCCTAAAGCTCACGCAATGAAACGCCCACTCAAGAAGATGCGTGTTCGTCGCATGCACGTTGAGCCATAAAGAAAATCATCAAGAAAATGATCAGGAATATCTAAATATATAAGGCAAGGAAATCGAAAAGAGCGACACCACTTTTTTACAAGGCAGTGGTGTCGCTTTCCCGCTTTATTCTCAGCAAAATTCAAGGCATTTCCTTCCATTCCCCTTGTGGGCAACCAGGAGGAGGAGTAACTTCTTTACATGGAGATCATCTTTCATACACGCAATGCAGTACTCGCAGAAGATTTTCGCTCCATCGCTTCCGATAAGCTTCACACGCTGCAACGTTTTGGTATTCCAATTGACGCTATCAAAGTTGAGATAATTCACGAACCGAACCCTAGATTTGGCAAGCGTTCGCACTCCGTGACTCTCTCATCTCAAGGTAGTGGCCCTTTTTTCAGATCGGCCGGTCAAGCATTTAATGACCTGGCCGCATTTGATAAGGCGGTAAAGAATGTGGAACTTCAACTACGAAAGAACCACGAACGCCGCAAAGATTATGGTCACGAATCGGTGAAAGAAGCTTAATTTTTCATCCACATTCCTGCGATACTTCGGTCATGGGTTACCTAATATCCAGATTGAAGGCGCTACGTCGGCGATACTTGAAAAAGCGCGCCGAGTTTGATGCTTGGAAAATTAAGTATTCCCGTGAATCGAAGTTACGGCGCCGTTCCATGCTCCGAAAGTTGCAACGTGTTGCAAAGTCGCCAATCAAGCGAAGGCCCGCGATTTTCATCGGACCAACCAATTCGGCGAACCAAGGGACGCTATGGAGTCGGGCGCTTCGTAAAGAAGGGATCGATGCCGAATCTCTTAGGATTTCTGAAGATGTTGCCAACGAATGGTTCACCTCCGATTTCGCCCTTACGCGAACAGCATGGCTTGAATTTTCTGAGCGACAAAAATTGGCTGATCACGTGGCGAGCACCAAAGACATTGTTTTAATTGAATCACTTCGTCCGATGTTTAGGCTTGCAAATGATCGGGATGGTCGTAACCAAGTCATTGAAGATTTCGAGATGCTGCGGATGATGAAAAAGAAGATTGGTGTCGTATTTCATGGCAGCGATATTCGGGATACCAAAGCGCACGCAGCGCGTAACCCTTTTTCGCCTTTTCACAAAGAAAATCAGGAGCTTGAGCGGCTCCAAGCACGCACCGAAGATAATCGAAAACTTTTGCCGATGCTTCGCGAGTGGAATATTCCATTATTTGTTACGACAAAGGATCTGCTTATAGACCTTCCAGATGCGCACTGGCTGCCAGTGACCATTGATTTTGATGCGTTTCATCGAGTCGCTCTATCGAGTCCGATTTTCCCAGACCCATCTCATAGGTTGCGAGTCATGTACCTGCCGAGTCGTTCGTGGTTGAAATCAGCAGATATCATCGAGCCGATCTTGATTAAGTTACGTGATGAAGGAGTTATTGAGTACGACAGCTATTTGAGTTCAGGTACCTCACTCAAGCACTCAGAAATTCCAGATGCCATGTCTCGCGTTGATTTGGTCATCGATCAGTTCCTCGGTGTCGTAGGAGTATTTCCACTTGAAGCGTTGGCTGCTGGCAGACTGGTGATGAGTTACATACCTCCTGAAGTTGGGGAGGTGCCGATTATTAACATCACTCCCGATACGTTGGAAAGTGAGATCAGGCGCGTAGCGGCAGAACGCCCGATTCCACATATGGGTGTTGAATACGCCAAACAGTGTCACGATGGGCAGGAAAGCATTTTGGCTTTAGCAGAAGTCTTTGGATTTAAACTCTAACTTCCAAGTTTCACGTCCCGGCATTATTAAGGCAATTTTCCAATATATTTTTGGTAGCCATCTTCCCAATTTGTGAGAAATATTGCCTGTCCGGCCTTGAGGGTGAGCTGGCGGTGGCAGACCAACAAGTGAATTTCATTTTCCAACTGATCTTTAACGTACGAGCTAAGGCGAATGTTGTGAGGTTCTGGGAAGAGATTGAGGGGACTTGTGGGATTTCCACCGACCTCAAGCGGCACTATGTGATCCTCTTCGTAGTCGCGCATATCGATATCGCCGTTGAGGTTGTATCCCTCGTGTAGTTGCTTGTACTTCAGTGCGTTCGTGTACGCGACTGGTGGTCTCACCGTTTTGGTCCAGCCCACAACACAGATTGTTTGATCAATATTGTTCTGGTTGACCGCGAGGTTGACTGCGCCCGGCGTGAGCGCTTTGTTGGGTAAACCAGAAGATTCTGAATATGTGACGGCACCGCACGCAGCTAAGCCCACGGTTGCAGCTATGACGACGCCTGCGGTGAGGAGTCCAGAAAGTTTGGAGAGTTTGCGCGACAGGTGCCTTTCCCAAATGCTGCCTCTACCTACTTTTGGCCTACCTACTTTTGGCCTACCTACTTTTGGCCTACCTACTTTTGGCCTACCTACTTTTGGCCTACCTACTTTTGGCCTACCTACTTTTGGCCTACCTA
>Ga0164296_1006275_pt1 | contig 10117 bp, 8 predicted proteins | sample GEODES057metaG_FD_113533 | JGI IMG/M metagenome (GOLD analysis project Ga0164296, IMG submission 113533) | Dystrophic lake water microbial communities from Trout Bog Lake, Wisconsin, USA - GEODES057 metaG | ecosystem: Environmental > Aquatic > Freshwater > Lake | place: USA: Trout Bog Lake... | reverse complement strand
GAGCAGAGCAGAGGGAACATGCGGCGAGAGCGGGTGAGGGTGAGGCCCCTCCACGCACGGCACGGGTGAGGCACGCACCTCCTCCTGCTCCCACGGTCGCTCCACGCTCATACCCCGGCGGTGCGCCTCTGCCACGAGGTGCCCATACTGCCGCTCTCGCTCCGCCATAGCCTTGGTCCGAGCCTCCTGCGCAGCTATGTCATCCAGAAGACGGTGCGCCACCTCCTCTGTCTGCTCCCAGCCTTGCACGCTGCCCTTGCGCGCAGGCGCGGGCACTACAGGGGGCCTGCAAGTGCGTGCGCGTCGGGTTCAGCAGGAGCAGAAAACAGGCGGACCCTCAGCCAAGGTCCAGTTACGCACCTTCCCGCCTGGCTCATGGCCGACCACTAGCTGCAATCGGCCAGATGTAGGTCAGCCAATGCTTCCCTCGAGGCGGGGATAGCGTGATGACGCGGCACTTGAGTTTACCTGTCCATGCGGGAGGCTCCAGGCACTATGAGGTGAGCTATGCCTGCGCTTGCAGCTGCCAGGGCGTGCATGTCGTCAACGCATCACACGCCGCGGCATGTGAGGCGTGTGCTATGCCTCCATGGCATGGGCACGACTAGCGCCATCCTGAAAAGACAGCTACAGCCGCTGCTGACGACCTGCGTGTCCTCGGGTGACCCCGTCGAGTTCGTGTACCTGGAGGGCCAGCACTCGTGTCCCCCAGTGCGTCACATACGCAAAGCTCTCTTGCCCAAAGCTGTGACCGTCCCCTCTGCTTGCAGGCGGACGCGATGGTGGCCAAGGTGTTCCCTGACGAACAGTACAAGCGATACATGGAGCGCGTGCGGGTGTCTGATGACCACGAGTATGCTGGCATCGACGAAGCCATTGACCATGTCATGCGCGAGGTGGCTGCCCGCGGGCCGTTCGACTGCATGCTGGGCTTCAGTCAAGGAGCCAACTTGGTGACGATGGTTGTGGCGCAACTGGTACACACCAAACAATCTGCCTTGCTGCCACGATGCTGCATCGTGATGTGCGGAACCCAGTTTGGCTGGGCGCAGCGACAGCTTGGCCATTTGTTCACGGAGAAGCTGCACATTCCCAGCCTCCATGTCATTGGGGACGAGGATCCTTTCAGAACAACGACAGAGGCGTTGGCGGACCTGTTTGAGCAGCCGCGGCTGATAACACACGCCAGCGGGCATCGCCCGATGCCCCCGGGGCGTGACGCAGAGCCCCTGGCGCAGACTCTGCTGTCATTTATGCTGATGCACCTGGACGAGGCGCAACCACATGCACCGTGATGACTGCTGCATCGTATTGCCACCTCATCTTGCGCCTGCAATGGCCAGTCCCTCTGCAAAGCAGCATGTCGTCCGCGCATAGTGTCCCGCGTGTCGGCTTCGCGTGCTGTCGCTTGTGTCGAGGCAGGCGCTGGAGAGGCACTCACATTGCATCCATGAGGTCTGCAGCCACGCGCGTCGCAGGGGAGGCGCTGTTAGGCAGCTCTGCTGACGTCTGTGATAGCACCGTGCTCATCAGCGGCGGCGGATTCGCCGGCGTTGGCGCGGCGATGGCGCTGGTCCAGGCAGGCGTTGACACACTGCTCTGCGAGCAGGGCCGCGGCCTCGGTGGAAGAGTCGCCACGCGCCGCGTGCGTGACAGTGACTTGCAGTTTGACCACGGCTGCCAGTACTTCGCGCCAAAGCCCGGCACCGCGTTCGAGACTCTGGCTCTCGACCTGGAAGCTGCTGGCGTGCTTGCGCGTTGGGCTGCTGGCCGTATCGGCACGGTCTCCTGCGCCGCTGATGGACGCTTCGACACGGCCACCTTCGTGCCGAACGAGGCAGGCAAGACCACGTTCGTGGGCGTGCCGTCAATGTCTGCTGTCGGCAAACACCTGCTCACCACGGCTGCCCGCCAGCCGGGTGCTGGTGCGTTGACAGTGGCACTGGGCACTCGTGTTGCTCCCGGATCGCTACGCCGCGACGGCGAATTATGGACCGCAGAGACACACGCCAAGAATAAGCCTGACGATCGCGTAAGGACAAGGCATCGCTATGTGCTTGCACTCGGCAGCGCAAGCAGCACCTTCAATGTCGTGTCACCTGTGGCGGATGCCTTAGCGGCGCCTGCGGGAAGGGTGCAAGCCAATGCGTGCTGGGCGCTGATGGTTGCCCTTGCGTCGCCATTGACTGGCAAGACACGGCCACCGTTTGATGGCGCGATGGTGACAAACAGCCAGTCGCTGGCTTGGGTGGCGCTCGACTCGTCCAAACCCGGGCGATCATCGCGCGCTGCGGCCGAGTGCTGGGTTGTGCATGCGGGTCCCGAGTGGAGCAATGCGCGACGTGATGTCGACGCAGACGCCGTGGCAAGTGAGTTGCTTGAGGCGTTTGTGCATGCCTTTGGTGCCAGCTCGCCCGAAGTCCTTTACAAGGAGGCGTTCAAGTGGAACGCTGCATTCCCGCTGTCTGTGGCGGATTCAGCAGGAGCGGGTTGCTTCGTGGACACACAAGCGGCAGTTGGGCTCGCTGGCGATTGGTGCATCGGCCCGCGTGCAGGCGACGCATGGCAAAGCGGACAGATGGCTTCGCGGGCGCTACTTGACAGCACGCGGCAGTGATAGGCTTATGTGTGATAGTGGATGGTATTGACACGCATGGCCTTTTGTGCATTCACAAGCCACCAACCAGTGTGTAGATGAGAATGCAGACGCCCAGGGCGGTGATGAGAGCCGCCCACGCGCGCTCCAGCACGCTGCGCTGCAGCAGCTGCTGCTGCGTGCTTGAGGACGGATCCTTGGCCAAGAGGAGCAACAGCGGCGGGAAGACGAGGCTGATGAGGGACAAGCTGACGCCGCCCACCAGGTTGAGCAGCGCGCCAAACGATGGCACGCTGGTGGCCACCGTGCTGGCCAGGATGACAAAGGAGGCGCGCAGCGTGCGCGTGTGGACAGTGCCCAGCAAGAGGCCCGCGCGCTCGCAGAGCGACTCGAGAATGAGGAAGGCGCTGCGGCAGACGATGGGGAAGGTGAACAGCAGGTTGACGCAGAGCAGCAGCTTCACCGCCGTGGCCAGCTTGGTGGCGCCCAGCTGCGTGATGACGACGCTGGAGACGCCGGGGCCGAAGGCGGCTGCGCCGAGGGCGCCGAAGGCGCAGCCCACAGTGGCACAGATGCCGAACCCGCGGGTGGCGGCAGCCATGAAGCGGCTTGGCTGCGCCATGGACGCCTCGATGGCGGGCATGGTGAAGTGGATGAAGAAGAGGAAGGCGACGGAGCCGAAGTAGCTGCCGAAGGTGTGCGCCGCCACCATAGGCAGGGCCGCCACTTGCCAGGGGCTCTGCGTGCTGAACCACGCCACGAAGGCCATGCCGAGCAGCACGCTTGCGTTCCCGAACATGGCCATGATGGAGACGCCCGCCATGGAGCGCAGCCATGCGAGGCCCACCATGGCTGGCGTGATGGCCCACACCAAGGTGTTCTGGCCACCCACACTCGGCAGCACCGTCGCCAGCGTGGACGCCACGAAGACGAGGTACGCGCTGCAGATGCCGAAGCAGCAGGCGAGATTCATGACCTCTGCGGCGCGGCCCCAGACGGGACCCAGGGCCGCCTCGATGATGCCCGTGTACGAAGATAGCTGCGCATCCCGGCCAGGCTGCAGTGCCGCCAGGCGGCGCTTGGCATCCACCAGGATGCTGAGCGTGTACAGTGCCAGCAGAGCAGCGGCGAGGATGAAGAGCGGCACGAAGAGGAGGCCTCCCTGTGCCACTGCCCAAGGAAGGCTGAACACGCCCGCGCCCATGACAGCCTTCACTACATTCGCCACAGCCTCGGACTCGGTCAGTCCGTCAGCTGGCCCCTGTGCACAGGCGCATACGAGTCAGAGTGTCGCAGTCAAGGCGGACGCAGGGTCGGATAGACGCTTCTGACAGCCCCGCACCTGGTCCGGCGACGCGGCCACGGAGGCGGAAGAACAGACGACAGGCACGCAGCGCCTAGAAGTTGCGCTCAAAGCAGTGCGGCGCGCGAGGGGCACGCAGTTGCGTGGGACAGCAACAAGTGCCGACTGAGGCGGCTGCCGTGTGCTGTGACCCGCAGCTCGGCGGCGATTCAGCCCGACAGCAGGGTTGCACCGCAGCAACGGCGCCACCTGTGCGACAGCAGAGGTCGCCATGGTAGAGCAGACCTGAGGCGTGCGGCAGTGAAGTGAAGTAAGCATGCCCGTGATCTGGCAAGGAACCACAGCCTGACCGAGCGAGTGACCGTAGCACGCACCTAAGACGAACTCGTCTTGTGTAGCCCCACGACTAGCGCTAGCGTCTCCAGCGTACAGTGCCACCGTGGCCGCGCACAGCGAGTCCCTTCCCCCAAACAGTCCAAGGAATGGCGCATCGCCTCCTTCGCGACCCGGAAGCTGATGGTTGGGAGCGCAGCGACTTCCCCATCGTGTGTGAGGACTGCCTCGGCCCGAACCCGTACGTGCGGATGCAGAAGGTGTGTTGCAGTGCTCTGCGCCAGGCTTGCCCTCAAGCACGCGCGTATGCGCTACTCCACACGCACGTGGCGCGCGTCCACACCCTCGGTACAGGCCTTCTTGCGTGCGCTCGCCCGCAGTGCCTCCCCTCCGCACCGCACTCGAGGCAGCAGGCGGCTGACCACACCCTCCCTCCCCTTCTGCAGGAGGAGTATGGCGGCGAGTGCGCCATCAGCGGGCGCCCGTACACCGTGTTCCGGTGGAAACCAGGACAGGACGCGCGGTGCGTGCCTCACCACTGCCCTCCCGCGCGCCCCGTCCCTGTGGCTTTGCAGAGCAGAGGCCTCACGCCCACTCCTGTGCTCGCCTCCTGCGCGCAGCTTCAAGAAGACCGTCATCTGCCGCGAAGTTGCGCTGGCCAAGAACGTGTGCCAGTGCTGCATCCTGGACCTCGAGACGGGCCTCCCCGTGCAAGTGCGCGACGCTGCGCTGGGCAAAGGCGGCAACGCGGCACTGCCCGAGAGCGACGTCGGCAAGGAGTACGCGCTGCAGCAGATGACACAAGCCATGGCCGACGGCACATATAAGCCAGACGCGGAGTACGGGCAGGCGTCGAACAATGCGCTTCTGCGTCGTCTGCAGCGCACTGCGCCGTATTATAAGCGCAACCGGGCCAAGATCTGCACCTTCTGGCTCCGCAACGCCTGCACCCGCGCAGACTGCCCCTTCCGACCGTGCAACGGCGACACAGACATGCCAGAGCTGAATGCGGATGCGAGCTTGAGGACACAGAACATGAAGGACCGGTACAATGGCGTCAACGATCCAGTGGCTGAGAAGATGATGCGCCGCGCAGCTGGTGGTGAGGACGGCGGCGCAGGCAGGCCAGACCCGCTGCTGACATTCCCGGAGGACAGCACTGTGACGACACTGTACGTGGGAGGTCTGGACGAGCGAGTTGAAGAGGGCGACCTGCGCATGGGGCTCTCCACCTTCGGAGATCTCGCCAGTGTGCGTGTCATCCGGGACCGCCACTGCGCGTTCGTGACATTCGCGCAGCGCAGTGGCGCCGAGGATGCTGCTCGTGCATTGGCCTCTGGCCCTGGGCTGGTGATTCACGGCCTCCGCCTTAAAGTCATGTGGGGTAAGCCGAAGCAGACAGCAGGAGGCGCGGCGCAGCAGCAGCAGCAGCAGCAGCAGCAGCAGCAGGGCGCACCGCCGATGGTGGGCATGGTGCCGCCTCACATGATGGGAATGCCACCAGGCTGGGCACCAGGTGGCATGCCGCCCATGCCCGGAGCTCATGCGCTGTACCCGTCCATGGATCCTAGCGCAATGGGGACGCGCATGCCGACAGTACCGGCTCCTCAAGGAGCTCCACCAGCAGCCGGATAGACTCACACGCCCTTGGAACTGAGACACATCGACTGACTCAGCGAGCTCCTACGTCCGTGTGTGCTTTGTCTTTGCGTTACAGCTACAACTCGAGGCAACTACAGCCAACTTGAACAGTGCGCCTGAACCCACGGCACGGCGCCCAACTCGTACACGCGCGCTGAGGGTGTGCGCGTCTCAACTCATGCCACCGCTTGTAATACGCAGCCGTGACTCAACCGTCTGCGGTCGCGAGCCTGTGTGGGGCAGAGGTGCAAAGCAAGGAAAGGTGCGGTGCGTCACACACGAACGCGCTGAAAGCGCGCCAGGCTTTGTTTCGCACAGTTGTGCGACTCACCGGCATGGTCGCCAGTGACCAGAGTGCTGACGTGCTGACCCGTCAGCGCGGTGTACACGAACCCAGTGGCCAGCGAAGTCGTGAACACAGCACTCGCCAGCACGCTATGTTTACGCAGCAGGAGGTCAGCAAAGCCCATGTCTGCTGTGTTGCGTGTGCGAGCAAGGCCCCGGTGTCGCGAGGGTCGCGCCCCGTAAACACAGCGGCCTGGGAAGGAGGAAGTCGGGGATAGTTTGCTGACGAGGACTGGACGAAAAGTGATCACACCACTTTTGGCGCCGCCGCAGGGTCTTTGAGCCGCAGCCACCCGCACTGCAGCCATGCTTCGCAACGCTGCTCTGCGCCAGTTGCGTCGCGTGTCTTCAGACGCCGTGTGCCAGGTGCGAGAGACTGAACGTTGGTGACTCAGAAAATGAAGAGCTGCCGGGCGACCGCGCGCACCGTGCTTCTGACGTATCCTCACCAACGCGCGTGCACACGCAGACCGTTGCCGACAGTGGCAGCTGTGTCGTGTCGCGTCGCCTCACCAGCGCCGCCTTGAACGTGCGTTCCCTCGGGTGCCTTGTCAGCAGCTTTTCTTTCCGTCTGCTCTCTGCGCCCCGCTGGGGCTCAGCGCCTGCTAGCTACGCGCCCCACGCACTCGCCTGACTCGCAGACACTCACTGACTCGTCCCTGCTGTCCCGCGCACGCAGCAAAAGATGGAGTTGGAGTTGCCGTTTGCTGCCGCTATGGAGCGTGCTGCGGAGCCCTTCGCGGCCGCCATTGCGGAGGCTGCGCGCCAGAAACGCAAGCAGGTGAGTGCAAGTTGCCAATTGCGCTGCGTGTGTGTCGAAAGCAACGCTGAGGGGGGGAGGAGCTCCTGCAAGCACCGTCCTCGGTGACTCCCTCTTTTGCTGACTGACGCGCTCGTGCACGCCGCAGTCCACCGCCCCAGAGGAGCGGCCGTTGTTCGTGCCCGAGTTGCCGCGCGTGTTGCTCGTCTCCAGACTGTGCGTTCCCTGCCAGCCAGTCGCAGAACACGGTCTGCTCTAGAGCTCGGAGCTGACTGCTTTCCACATGTGCACGCACAGGGCGTCGCAGAGTGACCTCCTGCGCTCCGTGCTGGTCGTAGACACCAACAAGCCAGCCGTGAAGCCGCGTCTCTCGTGGTGCGTCGCGCACATGGCGTGAATGGCTGCAGGTTGTTGAAGTACCTCACATGCACTTCCACCCCTCCAGGTACAATCCGTATGACACCACGTGGATCCCTTCTGGCTGGTTCGCAGACGGTCTCAAGGCTGATGTTGACTACTACTTCGGCGGTGCGATGATGCGCACAACTTTGTGCATCATCGTGTGTGTCAATCCCTTTCTCACAACAACTCTCTCCTTGTGTTCCGCAGACGTGCTCTACGCGAAGCAGCAGCAGCAGATGGCTTCCGGCACGGAAGCCGGTGCGCAGCCGAACGGCGCATGAGTTGCTGTACCTCCCCGAGTTGGCGCCAAGGGCGCAGGGCGGCGCCTCCTTGCGGGGCACCCCTACTGTACTACCAGAAGTTGCTGAGACGACAGACACGCAAGACGATGGACCACTGTCCCGTCGCATGCATGCGTGTAACACGCTAACGCTGTAAGCACTGCGCACTGTCCTCCGGAATTCACCACAGTTCATCCTCTGGCTCTTCTTTGCCGATCCCGCGTAGCGGATGCGCAGTCAGCACAGGCCGGCTATGCTGCGGCACTGCGGCTGCAGCAGCATCGGGTGACGGCTCCGCGCGAGATGTCGCTGCAGCAGCGCCCACTTCCCCCACAGGTGCTGCTTTCAGCTGTCGTGCTTCACCGCCCCGTTGCGTCACTTCACTTCTGCGCCGGCCGGCCTGTTGGTGGTGAAGCGCCACTGCTGCGCCAGTTGCCTGCAGGTTTAGGCGGCCAGCGTGAGTTAGAACACGGCTCAAGGCGTGTGCCTGGCAATGCTGCTGGCACGTACCACTGCTGCCACGCCCACCGGAGACTTCAACACGCTGCCCACCACCGTGCTCACAAGCCTCGCTGCCCAGCCCACAGGTCGCAGAACGACAGGCAAACGCCGGGGATTCCGAGGCGACAGAGAACTCTTCGCTGGCCTTCTTCTGTTCCTCGCAAGCTGGTCTCGTGGCGGCAGTGTAGGGCCGCCAACAATGCGTGTGTCAGCAGCAGCAACGTCTTCCAGGGCAGCAGGCGCAGCAGGCACAGCCGTCGTGAGAGGCACGACTCTGCGAGCGCCACTCGCTGATTGGAGCCTCGTTTGGAGTGCGCTTGCGAGCGACAGGAGCAGCAGCAACAACAACACGGTGGGTTTGGAGGCCGGGTCGGCCAACAGGGCGGCGTCCATGGAGAGAAGATGAAAAGACCTGGCGAAGCAACCGAGTGCACTTATGCCATGTGGCGGGGCGATGTCATATTCCTCACACACTGCGCGCGAGGGCGTCAAGGCGCTCATATTGGCTGAACAGCTCCTCCTGCTGAGCTGTCAGCGCTTCGCGCTTCGCAACTAGGGCTGCCAGTGCGCCCGCGTCGGAGGCGACGGCCACCATCTGCTCTTCCAGCCCCGCAACCTGCACATCCAGCGCAGCCAGATCCGCTTCGATCTTGGGCAGCTTCTTGGATGCGTTACTTGCGGCACGGCGCGCATCTTGCGAGACGAGAGGAGCAGCTGCAGGTTGGGGACTCGAAGGTGCGGGTGCGGCCACCTTCTTCACGTCAGTCTGCGCTTGCCGCAGCTGGGAGTAAGAGCCTGTGAAGTCCCGTATGACGCCGCTGCCCTCGAACACGAAGATGTGCTGCACCAAAGCGTCCAAGAAGGCGCGGTCATGTCCAGCGATGAGAATGACGCCGCTGAAGTCAGCCAGCATCATCTCGATGGCTTCAATGGTGTCCAGATCCAAGTCGTTACTGATCTCGTCAAGGAGCAGGAAATTGGGAAGTGTGCTGAGCACCGTCAACAGCTGCAGACGGCGCCGTTCGCCGCCACTCAATTTGCCGATGGGCACTGCCTGCCGCCCTCGCATGAACTGGAACTTGTCAAGTAGATCGTCGGTAGACCAGCCCTCGAGGGTGGCGCCCGATGCGGTGGCCTGCAGTCGCTTCACCAGCTCGCGAGCATCTGCGCCCAGCTGAGCGACGTAGTCCGCGACGCGCATCCCCGGATCTTTGAATTCGAAGTGCTGCGTGTAGTGCCCGAAGCGCACTGTCTCGCCCACCACCACGCGGCCGCTGTCAACAGGCTGCGCGCCTGTGCACACAGACAGCAACGTGGACTTGCCCTGGCCATTCGCGCCGACTAGGCCCACCCGCTCGCCACGGGCGAATGTGTGGCTGAAACGCCGCAGCACTTGAGTCGTGCCCAGACTGAGACTCACGTCATGCAGCTCGAGGATAACATCGCCCAATCGAGGCGCTGCTACGGTAGTGGCATCTACCTGGATTGTGCCCATGCGATCGGGCAACGCAGACGCCTGCTCCTGCAGCACGTAGAACGCGTCCTGTCTCGCCTGAGACTTCTTCAGCCGGGCTTTCGGCTGGCGAGCCATCCAGGCGGACTCTGTGCGTAGCAGCGTCGTGGCATCGGCGGCAGCTGCTGCCATAGCGTAGTAGCGCTCTTCCCGGCCTTGAAGGAAGCGGGAGTAGCCGCCACTGTGTCTGAATGCGCCGCCGTCGCCATCCAGCTCCAGGATGTCTGTGCACACAGCGTCCAGAAATGCGCGATCGTGGGTGACCAGCACGACTGTCGTTGCCGTGTCCCGCAGACGCTGCTCAAGCCACTCCACGCCCTCAAGCGATAAGTGATTTGTTGGCTCGTCCAGGACAAGCACATCCGGAGACGACAGCAGCGCTGTTGCCAGGGCCACTCGCTTGCGCTGGCCGCCTGAGAGAGCCCCGACGTTGCGATCCAGG
>Ga0164296_1006274_pt1 | contig 10118 bp, 7 predicted proteins | sample GEODES057metaG_FD_113533 | JGI IMG/M metagenome (GOLD analysis project Ga0164296, IMG submission 113533) | Dystrophic lake water microbial communities from Trout Bog Lake, Wisconsin, USA - GEODES057 metaG | ecosystem: Environmental > Aquatic > Freshwater > Lake | place: USA: Trout Bog Lake... | reverse complement strand
ATTTGTTAACAGTGTTCGCACCAATCTTGGCATCTATCAAACCAAAACAACTCCACTGTTAAGTTTAGCACCACATGATTTTACAATTGTGGAATATCTCTTAGGTGATTTGCATATTCGTAACGCACAAGGATTCAAATATAGTCCGCATAGTCCATATCCTGATCGTATATTAGTTAATGGAGTAAACTGGCATATCGATGTTAGCTGGCTTCATCCAGAACGCAAGCGTGAAGTTACTGTTATCGGTGACAAGGCACAAGCTATTTGGAATGATGATGCAAAAACGCTGCGTGTATATGAAAACAATATTGTAGGTGCCAAGCTTCACTTAAATGATCCAGATGAATGTTGGGATTATAGTGATCTTATAGACCCATTGGAAAATGAATTGCTGCACTTTATCAACTGCGTTGAAACTCGCACAACACCAGATAGCGATCTAGCATATGCTAGAAAGATTGCAGACTATATTGATATTGCCCACTTCTTATTGGACATCACCATATAATTCAATAAAGTGATTGCGCAGCCATTCCCAACGGAATGTATTGCGGCGAAGTTCAGGCGTATCTATATTATCTTCATAATATTTTACGCCATCATTTGCGCCCTTTAATGCCCATTCAGCATAGTTGCCATTAGCTACCGTGCGCCAGATATGCAGTCGGTATTGGGTTTCAACATTTGGCATTGTATCGGTAAACTCTCGCAGCTTATGTGCCTCACGAAATGCGGTGCGCCAAGTATGATATGGTGAAGCATCAAATGATCCATAGCAAGATACAATCGGCACAACTTCATGAGCAAAGCTTAGCGTATAATCTGTTCCAAACTCACCAAAGGGCGGAGCATTAATAACCATATCACGATTATACAACACAATTCCCATATGTCCATAACGCAAACCATTGACCGTGTTTTCGCTATAAAAAATATAATGCTTTGGCTTCTGCCAATAATCAGAACCGATATCAAAATTAAATGTAGGATGAATTATGGTTTTGGCAAACACTGCATAAAAGTATGGTGTTTCAGATGCAGTAGCCGCTGCTTTAAGAGCGTTCTCCATACCACTTACGCCATGCACTCGCTTAGCATGAGGAAACTTGTTTACTAGTTTATTCCAGTTTGCATCTGCTTCTGGCTCATCATATGATATAAAGATAATATCATTTAGTGCATCAAATCCATAATCTGGATAGCGCAACAAATGAGGATATTCATATAATTCATCCTTTACAATGCAATCACGAGGAACAAGCGTGGTGCTATTATTCTTATTAATGCTTACTGCTGGTCGTTTATCCCATAAACAAACATCTGGATAATCTGCAAATCCTGTATGCGAATACACTGTATAGATTGAACTTAATCTAGGCGTAGCATTAAGTTCTTGTGCCAAACTATCATGCGTTATCTTTTGTGATGGCCATAGTTTTCTCTTTACAGGTTCGTGATTAAAGTTATAGGATGGATTCCAATCACCAAGATAACTTGGAACATGAATTAAAAATGTATCGCCTTTTTCACAAGTGCCACTTGGCCAGCAATGTATCTGGCGTTCTTCGCCTTCTTCTGGCAACCAATCAAAATCAAATTCATCATAGTTACATGTATCACTAACTATCCATAACCATGGTTTGGTTGCTCGTTTAATAGCAGACTTTACCGCTTCTTCCATTGTCGTAACCAATCGAACTTTATAATCATGTTTAGGCAATGTATGCGTGTTAGTGTCAATGCAGCAAATATCATAATAAGTGCCGTTATAAGTTAAATTAGCTGCATGATATTTTATGTTATTGCTGCCTCTGTCCAATGTGGTATAGCTTAGTCGTTCTTTGCCAAGCATTGTAAATTCATGATTAAGTTGCCAATCCCATACGCTTGGAAACCAATTAAAATTAAAATTTGAATAATCTATGAGTGGGTCTTTTTTCCATTTCCATTTGCCAATAGCAGGATAAAGTATTGGCAATATATCCTTATGAAATACAGTATCGCCACTGTTTTCTATGGGAATCAACCAAGTTGTAAAGCAATCTGGGTTATCATGGCTAGCCCATGCATGCATCATTTTAGCTTGATGGCGGTTAGGAATATATCGCAGATTAAATTGAGAATAATCTACTGCCAGATGACATAGCCAAATATACTCAGTTCGACTAGAAGCAATAGCTTTGGCTATTAGTTCTTTAATATCATCGCAATCATCATAATCATACCAATAGATATCAAACATTGTGGCTATTATAACCTGGCATCAAATAATTGATCTGACGCTGCTCATGATCCTCATCTGCCCAAGAATAATCATACATCGCATGATTGCCATCTACTTCAAGACTATAAATGTCAAGATGATCGCCCATAATTCTCCAAATCTCGGCAACATCGGTTGTGCCAAAACTCATTTCAAGATCAATCTTTCCAATTTCAAGATAGCCTAAACTTAAATTGGCATCAAGAGGATCATAACCTTCACGCTTCAACCATTCAAAGAAATTATCCTGATCTTTGGTATGCCAATCATGGGTTCCATAACATACATCTCGCCCCCATTCAATATCAAATTCACCACTATAATATTGAAGATGAGTAATAGCATCGCAAGTAGCTTGGTCAAGATATGGAGCGTTTTCGTCACGAAATACTTCCATGAGCGTCTTGCCAATTTGTGTCCAGTGCATATAAACATGCGCAAACTTGCGGTCATGACCATTGGTTAGAAATCCCTGACGATGTTCTGGTGTTAGATTATATCGCTTGGCATTTAAGAATGTTGTAATTTGCGATGGTCTTATCCATTCTGGATTAAATTTTTGTTTACGCAAACTTAAACAAAGCGTTTCAATTTCATGGCAAAGATTGTTTAATTGCCTGATACTATATTTGATATTAGGCGGAGCAATTTTATAATATGAACTTAGATTTTCAACAGTTCCTTGCAGATGTTCAAAATGATTGTGAACAATATTCATAACATCATGATTTGGACCGCCACTGTTTCGATCATCGGTAAGTGGCAACATAACGGTTTCTGGTGTGTAAACTGTTTCAATTACAACATCCGCCAATCCTGCTGCTTGCCAAATACCAAGTTCATTAAATTTCCAGATGTTTAGCGCATGACGACTTAATTCACCAGTAAGATATTCAAGATTTCTAGCGCCATTTGGCCAACCATGCCAGCAATAATTTTTTTCTAAAATAGTATTGCGCTGCATCTCAATCGACAATGCCGCTTCCCAATCACGGGCAAGTTGAGTATCATTGGGTTCAATGAATACAGGAAATACATCCGTTTTATCTAACGGATTGCGAAGGGTCATTACAACAGTCATATACTATTCCACCAATCTAAGACATCACCAGTTAAGATATCTTCCATCTTTATTTTAGCATCTTTGCGGATAGATTCCAATTTTAAAAGATGTGCTTTACCCTTAATTGCTTCTTGCTTATAGGTTTGGGGGAACTGTTCTTCAAATGTAGGACGAGTTTTAAGGTGTTCTAACGTGTCCCATAAACTGCGTGTGCGACGAGTGATGAGTGGCTTAATACGCTCCTGTATGCCCTCTAAAAGCGGTTCTAAGACCGTTCTAGGCAGCGCCAATGGACTGAGTAGTATGTCAGGAGAGAAGGCAAATACAACTTTACTCAACAGTTCTACATTCAGTTCATCGGATAAATTGATAATGCTCGCAAGGTCGAAAAGACCAGGTAAAGTAAGAGTAAAATCAATACGCATTTGTCTAGGGTTTTTCGAAGATTCAATCCCCCGTCGAAAGCTATCATACCACTCGCTATAATTAAGGCCAGTCCTAACATATTCGCCAATCGCTCCTGTTCCATCTAAACTTGCACATATTTCCCAATGTGGGAATTTTTCAAGAAGTTCCCATAGGGTTCCTTCTTTATCCTGACAATAACTTAGATTTGTATTATATCTTACACGAACCTGATCAGCATAGTCAAGTTCTATTATTCGACGCATGAATGTCCAGTGCTCGTCATATAATAATGGCTCGCCACCTACCCAATAAATTTCACGGACAGATTTATTTTCAATTGCCTCACGAAATTCAGGTATGACTACATCACGAGTAAAATTGCGAATAGCATGGCGATTCTTTGGTTGCATCCAATGGTTCTTGGGATTAGTTAAATCAACCATTTCATTCTTGCGAACTTCAACTTCCCATGCTGAACTTAGCATATCGCCACACATACGACACTTGAAGTTACATACATTGTTATAACGATAATCCCATGATATCGGTTCTAGGGTGGTGAATCCATCACTATCCGTATTAGCCTGTATATCTGATCTAAGATGACCAAAGAGATGACCGAAGTAATCACGATAGACATTGGTATTAAGTAACTTCTTGTCACAGACTTCACATGCAGACGGAACTTCACCAGCCAACCATTGCTTTCTAATTTCTCTAATATGTTCGCCATTCCACCAATCCTTTAATGTAAGCGGAGTAAACTCACCATCGCCACCAGCCGTGTCGATATACTGCTTGAAGTTCTGCGCAGGTTCACGAGAGGCGCAGCATAGGCGTCTTTCACCGACAGGAGAAATAAATGTGTGCGTCCACGGTGCTAAACAAAAATCATTCATATCCAATTGCCGCCGCTATCTCGCTGTGATGATCACTGAATTTTTGGTTGCGCTGTGTATCGCTATTCTTTAATTGTTCTACAAGTTCAGTGCAATCGCTGTCTTCTCCTTGCATCATGAACTGCAATAAATTTTCCACCTCTTTATAGTATGGACCGTTATAATCTTTATGTTTTTGATATATTAGCTGCTTAGCTGTTTGATTTAGTCGTGAGATACTAAAATACCAAACATCATGTAGAACATTAAAATACACATAATCAAATTTTTGTTTTGGAATCCATCTACACATTTCATCAATATAATAAAAATTTTGAATATTTGCAGTCAAACATAATTGTAATTTTATATTTTTATGTGTTCTGCGCAATTCTCTAAACTTTTCTAAATTTTCTACCGCTTTATTCCAACTTGCGCCATATCTTTGATACTCAAAACGTGGACCAATGTCATCTATTGATAGTGCAATTTCAACTAACTTAAAATGCGGCCAAAGTTCCAACCCACGTTTTGGAAAAGTAGTTGTATTGGTATTATAATGAATTTCAATATCGCTTGCATATCCTAATTCAACTGCGATAGCGAGTAAATCAAAATGCTCATCAATTAAAAATGGTTCGCCACCCGTAAACTCAAAATACTTTGTATTTTCGAGCAGACTTGTTAAATCTTCCCAGAATTTTTTTGATTCTCGTGGCCATCTTCCATTTACAAGATTGTCTCTTGCAGTTTGATTTTCAGAATAGATATCAATTTCTTCTTGTGCCCATTTCGAACTACTAAAACTTCCACATATACGACATTTTAAATTACAAATGTTGCCCAGTTTCAAATCAATAAACATCAATTTGCCATCATCAGAACTGATGAATTTACTATTGCCAATTATTTTACGCAATCGCATCTTACTATGCATACGCTTACTTGTTCTACCACTTGCCTCTTCATTCCAACAACGATTGCAACCCTCTGGCTTCTCACCATTGAGAAAATTTTGGCGAAGGTTGGTCATATAAGAACTATTAAATGCTTCCGTAAGCGTATTTGTTTTTAGATCAATATCAGGTATTGTATCATAACTTAAACAACATACCTTGCATTTACCCATAGGGTCTGCTTCAATGCTTACAAATGGCAATACACAAAATGTGTCACTCATACAAATATCCTAATTCTGGTATTGCATCTAATATATTTTCATTGCGGATAGTATCTAACTGTGCAGTCTTCGATTTAAATTGCGGTAATAGATGTGACTTGTCATCGCTCATCATAAATTTAATAGCACTTTCAAATCCAGTAGTAGCACGATTTAATTTATCTTGTGGTTTTAACCATTCAATATGTTCTAGATACAATTCTTGAACATCAACTTTATATTGAAACGGTAGCGCATCAATGCGATAATGCATTGGGTCTTGAAGAATATTAATGTTCAAATCCTGTGGTTTTAAGAAACCTTTGGAAACCCAATCTTTGTGAAAATCAGGAAGATGCAATGCATTCATAATGCTTAGAGTAGGACTTATATAAAAGTCAACTCGTGGACATGTCCATAACATCTCTTCACGATTGCGTTCTACTTGCGCCCAATTGGTATTCTTACGAATATACTCGGCATGTGTTCCCATCGCATCAAGACTTGCGCCAACGCTTACACTATCAAATTCACGCCATAATTCTAACACATTTGTTTTCTTATAGGTTAGTTGACTGAAATTAGTATTGTATATAAGACGCACATCAGTTCGCCCACGCTTAATCAATTCATTAAGTAGACGATAATGTTCTTCCATGATAAGTGGTTCACCACCAGCAAAGTAAACTTGTTCAAGGTTATCAATCTGTGGTTCTAATTGTTCCCAAATATCATCTTCTGTTTTACCAGCAAAATTGATTCTGGTATTGTGATTCTCCCAATCTGCACCAGCAAGTTTCGCTTGGTCATCATACCAGTTTGAACTAAAAATATGACCACAACTGCGGCAACGCAGGTTACAAAGATTAGAGAAACGAATATCCCAATAAATCATTTTCATTTGTGGATTAGGATTATCAGTTAACGCAATATGATGCCCAAAGTGTTTGTTAGCACTCATGCGCATACTAAAAAAACCACTATCTTCTTGCTCATAACATCTTGTGCAGCCCTTTACCGCCTCGCCCGCAAGCATCTTGGCACGAACACTTTGCATAGGTTCACCATCCCAAATTTCTTGGATAGTTTGTTGCCTAGTATTGCCAACAAGTTCACTCATCTCTGTGTTACAGCAAGGATATGCTTCGCCTGTTGGAAAAGCATGAAGATGAATCCATGGATACATGCAAAATGATTTGTTTTCAAATATCAAATCTTTATGAGCATTACTTAACTTATCTACTGATATCTTTAATGGTTCTTTGCCATTATAATTATATGCCATTATACCAATCCTCTAATAGCCAAAATGTATCTATAAATTTTTTATTACGGCGTTGGTCATATTGTTCATAGAATGTTTTAAAATCTTTTTCTAATATATCTATACTACTTGCGCCATCATGTGGAGTCTTAACATTGCGCAGATATTCAATCAATCGTTTAATATGTTCAATTTCCATTTGATGAAGATATTTGCTATCTTCAAATTTTGTTAAGAATTTTTCTAATTCAACTGCACATTCTTCGCGAATACCAAATGGCATAACTGTTGGGCTTTGAAAACTTGGAAAGCGCAAGATGTTTAGGGTAAATGTTAGTGAATCTCTGCCCCATCCCATCTTAAAGTCCATCATATGTTCTAAAAATTTTGGAAGAGATAGCAACGACAATCCATTGATAGTTGCCATAACATGCAATTGTTTAACAGCACCACTTTTTATTAATTTTACTAAATTACCAAACCATTGTTTATAATTTAATCCATCACGAATATATTCTGCGTCTTCGCCATAGGCTTCGCAACTTGTATAAACTTCAACTTCTAATCCTTTAACAGCATCAATAAACTTATCAATTTGTTTATCATCCATTCCAAGATTAGAATTAATGGCAAGCTTGGTATTACTCTTACCACGATTTTCTTTAAACCATTCAAGTAATTTCCAAGTGTGACCACTCATTAGAGGTTCTCCACCCGTAATGCGCAGTTCTCTCAACGTCTTATGTAGATCGGTTTCCCACCATTTAAAGAAAGCTTCTACATATGGATTAGTATCGGTATATCCGTAAATTTGACTAGCGTCATGGCTATGTGTATAATGATTGCGCCCATCGCTATGAAGCCCGCTATAACCGCCATTCGTCTTAATATCTCGGACCCAGGTCGTGCTAAATGCAGGATTACAATAAGAGCAGGCAAAATTACAAGTGCGGTCAAAGGCTATCTCCAAAGTTCTAAGGTTTACATCTCTGTCAGGTGGAAGGTTAAATGCATCGCTTAATTCTTCTTCACTGAATATCATACTTTTATATGGTCTATCACTGATTGCAGTGGCACTACTATCTTCAATGCGCCAACAATATTCACAACCAGTGGGTCTTTCTCCTCGCTGCATCTGTGCACGTTGTTCTTTTTTTTGCGGCGTATTATGCAATGCAGAAGGGTTAGCTAACACCTGTTCAACACTAACCTGATGTGGAAGTGGATGATGGCAACTAGTGGTTTGCCCACTGCCTAACCAGATAGTAGCATTATACCATTTGGCACCACAAAATGATGCGCTCTTGGTATCTAACACACGCTGTTTATATTCTAGAAAAGATTCTTCTGGTCGTTTACTTCGCATTATCTGCCCACCATTTACATTTATTATACCATTCAATCATTTCTGGAAATGTTTCACAGAAATTTGTTTCACGACGAGCATCATGTTCATTAAAGAAACGATAAAAATCTGCCATTGCAGTTGTATCTTCACGGTGATGTTCATGCATCCAATCTACTACACGTTGAAGTTTAGCAATTTCATAGTCCTTGAACCCATTGAATCGTGTTGCAACTGTTTCTGCTTGTGGTTTCATCCAATGGACAATATTCTGTAAGAACCAAGCATAACTTTGGGGTAAAATATCAATACATTGCCATTGAGGTTCACGCAAGATAGGAGTATCAAACCAAATGCGCTGATAGGTCTTGCTATACTTGGCACGAAGTTGGAGTATCCATTCCATGAGTTCTTGCAAACTTGTGACGTTGAGCACATTCATCGTAATAATGAATGTCACACTATTGCGGCTTGGAACTTCTTCCAAGAAACGCTCAACATTTCGCTGCATAAGTTTGAAATCAAGACCATGGCGAGCATATTCAGCACGTTCTCCGTATCCGTCGATAGAAACGAACTGCATGAAATGTTCTAACACACCATTACCGCACATATGTTTTACATAAGTTAAATATTTGTCAAAAATATACTCATCTTGGCTAAAATTAGAGGTCACATTAAGATGTAAATCTTTCTTAGGATTCTCTAATACATAGTCAAACACACGATAGGTATTACGATCCATTAATGGTTCGCCGCCTGTCATGCGAAAATGTTTTAAGTTAGGGTAGAGTTCGGGCCACCATCGCCAGAACGCATCAACATAAGGATTATCTTCCCGATTCGGTATAGGTTTACGATCACCCCCAAAATAAGAAGGACTATTATGACTATTAGAGGTAGGATAAGCACCGTATTCATTGATTTCCTTCATCCAACTGCTGCTGAATTGCGGAGAGCAATAAGAGCAACTTAAATTACAGGCACTGTTAAAGTTTACTTCAACATAACTTGGGTTTGGATTCCACGTTAAAGGGTCTTGAACCAAAATCTCGCTAAACTTCTCAGAAGCCCAAGGTTCCCCTGATCTGTAATGTCGGTCGGATAAGTTTCCCGTGGCTTCAACTCGCCAGCAATATGAACATTCTTCTGGCTTCTCTCCACTAAGCATTCTTGCTCTCTGGGTCTTTTTATGAGCGGTGTTATGGAGCGCACTGGGGTTATTTTCAAGTTCATTAGCATCAATCCTATGCAGCGGTGGATGATAACAACTGTTGGTATGACCAGTTGTTAGGTGCAAACTAGTCTGTTGCCACTTTGCAAGACACAAAGCAGAACCAAGTTTCTTTTGCATTTGTTCAGCACTAGACATAAAGTCACTGTGAAGATTTCCTTCACTATCAGCGACTGCTTTATCACCACTGTTGTCTAGCAGCGTTTCTGATGACACTATGAACATCCCTCTCTAGCAGCATGATATCAATGTTCTGGTATGCTCGTTGATGTTTCTTATACCAAGAACTTTGCTCAGGCGACATGCTTATAATATCAAGATTTAAACGTTTACGCAATATATTTGCATACTGTTCGCTTCTTTGTAAACCATCATCCATTGTATATTGCCACAAATTATCAAGTTTTTTAAAATCACGAACTTCACGATAATCCCAATCATCAACAAACATAGTCATATGCGCACCTTGTCTAGCACCCATTATTGCCCATTTGCCAAACT
>Ga0164296_1006272_pt1 | contig 10123 bp, 8 predicted proteins | sample GEODES057metaG_FD_113533 | JGI IMG/M metagenome (GOLD analysis project Ga0164296, IMG submission 113533) | Dystrophic lake water microbial communities from Trout Bog Lake, Wisconsin, USA - GEODES057 metaG | ecosystem: Environmental > Aquatic > Freshwater > Lake | place: USA: Trout Bog Lake... | reverse complement strand
CGTGTAATAATTCGTGTAATTGCCAACTTGTAACATATTGTTACAAATTAAATTTTTCAAAGCCGGTTTAGTATATCACTTTTTAAAAATTCCCAAACAAAGAAAACCCGCATCCAAGGATTTTGACCCTTGTGCGGGTTTTAATTTTTGCGGTATAAATTTTTTTAATGCATATTATCCCAAGCTGCATTCGGGTTATCGGTTGCTCATTTTCGTAAATGGAAACATACTCTGTTTATGAAGAAAATATCAAACACCGAGCAAGCTATTCAAAAGAATCAGTCCATTAGTTCAATTCGCAAAATTCGGCGGGATAAAGCAAAGAATGCTCTTTTTGAAACGAAGGTTAGCTTGGAAATTGCATCAAGAGAAATTAGTAAATTTATAGACGAATTTCAAATTGCTAAATCGGACCAAGAAAAGGCAAACGTTATAAATCAATGTATTCGGTATTTGGCACAGAATTGCATGAGTAATCTTCAACTATCGCAATTGGCAAATTGTCAAAGCAACTTAACTAAACTGTAATCTTTCTGTTTTCCTAGATTTTCGGAAGTTCTTGCACACTTTGAGTCCACATTTTTTAGCATGTCAAGTTAGCCCTAGAGCAGCGAGATGGAAATTTCTGCAACCTGAGTGTCTCGGCTAGTAATTAATTTCTCTATTTCCCATAATTCCTGCAAAGTATTTATGTTGCTAAATTCCAGGTTGTTTTCAACATCCTCTTTTATAAATCGCAATTCTATTGTTTTGTGCAAACTGGTCCAATCTGTAATACGCCGACTCTGAGTATTTAAGAACTGTTTAAGGCTATCGGATAAATTTCTCTTCATTAAGCAAAAAGTCGGCTGAGGTAAGTACTTGATCTCTGAGTTTATTCTCGTAATAGTTGAAGGCATACATATTTCTGCATTAAATTCAATCATGGCGTGACCTAAAAGAGAAGATAAATTTAGAGGCAAAAAAGGAGCATCGCACGGTACAACAAGCAAGTAGGGCGTTTTACAATGGGTTAGTCCAGTTAAAAATCCAGATAAAGGTCCAAGGCTTGGACCTGTGTCAAGCCAGATAGGAAGATGAAATTGTTGGTATTTTTTATTATCTGAATTTAAATTAATAATAATTTCATTCGCTTGATTTTTAAGTCGATCAATCACATGGTGAATCAGTGGTTTACCGTGCAGGGTTTGCAAACCTTTATTAATTCCTCCCATTCGAGTGGCCTTTCCACCTGCCAAAATCATTGCAGTGATCAATGCTGGATCAATACTGTTAATAGAAATCACCTTAAAAACTAATTTAATGAATAAATTTAGCCACGCTTTGTAATGCTCTGTAGATGCCCCATGCCATTGGTAAACCAACGACTAACCAAGCTCCAATGACAAGCCATACTGGCGTTTTGGAAATGCGTGCGCTATGAAGTTCTTGGTCGTTTGACCTTTCATGAGCTAAGCGTTTTTCCTCAGCTAACTCAGATTCTGTCATGAACCACTTTTGGTCAAGTGGTTTTATTAATAAATTACAAATAAGTCCGATTGCCAACATCCCCATTAGGATGTACATAGTTTGGTTATAAACCTGTTCTCGAGGTAATCCAAGCCCGATTTGATAGTCACGCATGTAGTTGACTACTACGGGACCTAATATCCCTGCTGTAGCCCAAGCAGTTAATAATCTGCCGTGAATAGCGCCAACCATTTGTGAACCAAATATATCTGCCAAATAGGCTGGCACAGTAGCAAAGCCACCGCCGTACATACTAAGTATTAAACAACATGCGCTGACAAAAAGTAACAAGCTTTCCGATGTTGCGCTAGCGGGAATACTAAAGTAGAGTGCCCCACCAAGAATAAAAAAGACAATGTAAGTGACTTTTCTGCCCATTAAGTCTGACAGGCTAGCCCAGAAAAATCGTCCTGCAATATTAAATATGCTCAACAAAGCCGTAAAACCCGCCGCAATGGACGCAATAGCTGTAAGTTGTGCTTTATCAAGATCAACAAATTTTGCATTAATACCAATCAGTGACCCTCCAAAAACCTCTTGTAGCATAGGAGAGGCCATGCCGATGACACCAATGCCTGCGCTTACATTCATGCAAAGCACCATCCAAATAAGCCAAAACTGTGGAATGCCCCAGACTTTTTCTACGTGAACGTGCCTGTGTGTAATCATGCCATTTTTAGATTTATTTTCTGGCGGATTCCACCCTTCTGGTTTCCAACCCGTTTGAGGGATTCGGTATGTTAGAGCACCCAACATCATAAAGACAAAATATAAACACCCCATGACTACAAAGGTAGGGGCAACGCCAACATCTGTTGGAGTAGAGAAGTATTTCATCAAATCTGCAGCTAACGGTGAGCCTATCATTGCACCGCCACCAAAGCCCATGATTGCCATGCCGGTAGCCATACCTCTGCGATCTGGAAACCACGTGATGAGTGTTGATACTGGCGATATATATCCCAGTCCCAGACCAATACCGCCAACAACACCTGACGCTAGGATCATGATCCAGAATTGATGAATATAGATACCAAATGCTGAGACGATCATGCCAAGCGACCAGCAAAGAGTTGCAATGACGCCTGCTTTTCTGGGACCCGCGCGCTCAAGCCATCCACCCCAAATTGCAGCAGATGATCCCAGAAGCACAAAGAACAGGGTATACATCCATCCAAGGGTAGAAACTTTCCAATCGCAGTTAGATACGAAAAGTTCTGCAAAAAATCCAACATCAGGTCCGCACTTGATGGACTCTTTAATACCTATTGCTTTTGAGAGAGGGAGCCAAAAAACCGAGAACCCATAAGCCATCCCAATGCAAAGATGTATCATTAATGCAGCTGGGGGGACAAGCCAGCGATTAAAACCAGCTCCAGCAATAATCCGTTCTTTGTCTAAAAATGAACTCATATTTGCCCCTTTTAGATAATGACAAAATGATGAAATTTCTTACCTTCACTTGTATTATTAATATTAATAAACAAAAAGCTCTAAGTAAAAACCAGGAAAAATTACGATGTGTCTGTGGTGCTTACCCTTGTATTCAGATCATTTAATTTTGACGTTTTGCGACATTTTCAGCTTTTATAGTGATGAAAAAAATGATGATGGATTAGGTATGGGTCTTTTGGGTTTGTATTCTTTGACGGTCCCGAAGTTTAAAAAACATATTCCTTCCTCATCAGAGCTGAGTTGAAACAGCTTTCTTATGGGCTCAGAATTTATTGATTGTCCGCTAGTTATGCCACAGCCAATTGACATTGATTGCGCCATAAGAAGCATGTTTTGAAGAGCGCATCCCAGTGAGATTAATCTTTCATTCTTTGGGATATGTGGTTGACTTACTTTGTTGTTTAGGACGCAGATCATCACGCAAGGCGCTCTAAATGCTTTTGTATAAGCCGATTCAATTTGTACCTGAGAAGCTTTTAAGTCTCTTTCCTTTAAAGCGTTTACGAATGCAGTTCCTAATGCATCTCTCTTGTGCTCAGGAATTAAGATAAATCTCCAAGGTTGGAGAAGACCATGGTCTGGGGCTGTAACTGCGGCAGAGAAAATTTTCTCGAGCTGTTGTTGGCTCGGTCCCGGGACTACAAGCCTTTTTGGTGCTACGTTTTGTCTTGAATTGATCAAGCTTAATACAAAATGTGACTGATCCTGATCTTGTATTAAAACTTCCTTATCTTTATTCATTTTTTTATCTAATTGTTAAAGAATTTGGAAATGCTTCCTGCAATGTTTCCACAACACCACATTTATCTGCCTTGTACCCAGGTAATTCATTAATAGACTTTTGAAAGTCTGGGTCTCGCAGGACAGATAATACTGCCTTAAGGTTTGAGGACTTGAGATTTTCCTTGTTACAAACTAAGAAATATTGTTCATTAGCGAGGGGTATGAAATCTAACCCAAACCTACGTGATGGGGTTTCTACGCCGAGCCCAACATCTGCCATTCCGCTTGCGACATAGGCGGCTACTGCAGCGTGGGTAAATTCACGTTGATCAAACCCGTTAATTTGTGAACTTTGTATACCCGCTTTTTTTAAAAAGCATTCCAGTAAAAAGTACGTGCCTGAGCTAGGGTGTCTGTTCACATATCTTACTTTCGGATTTGCTAGGTCTGATATGTTGTAAATGCTGTTCGGATTTCCTTTAGCTACCATCAGTCCTTGGCGACGAGTTGCGATATGCAAAATCTGGCTATTTTTCGGGTCAAGCCATTTAGCATAGTGTTTAATTGCAATCTCTTCAAACTCGCCCTGCGGTATGTGAAATCCAGCTAATTCGCATTTTCCAGCGAACAGTGAAGCCACAGATTCTTGACTGCCTACGTACCTGCGTTCAACGTTGTTACCATTCTTAATCAAGGTATCTATAAGTTTTTCGACAGCAAATCCGTGGCTTGCGTGCACCTTGAGTATGTCCTCATTGGTTGCGAGTACCTTTGAAATTTCTCCCTCTAATTCAGAAGCCAGAGACTCAAGGGTCGGTGATAGACGAGCATAAATTCTTTCCCCGGCCCATACTAGCTTTTCCGCGAATGGGGTTAATGTCGAGCCTTTGCCTCTTTCCATTTTTAAGAGTTCGATTCTTGTTTGCTCCTCTGCTTGACGGATTAAATTCCATGCGTGCCTGTAAGAGCTCCCACTTTTCTTGCAGGAGGCTGACAAGCTACCGTGTTTTTGTACTTCCGATAACAACTCCAGCAATCTATGTGACAGCTGCTGACCTTGGGCGTTGCTAATGGTCCATTGAGGTTGAATCGTAACTTTATGCATTTTTACACTTATTAATATGTTTTTTTAATCATATACTATTTTCTAAGAATCTATGAAAAAACCTATATAAATCTTTGTTTTTTTGCGATATTATGATGAATCTAATCCATTTAAATATGCTGTCAAGATACATTTAAATTGTCTTGCTTTAATATTCTTACGGATCAATCCTTCTGCCGATTAAATACATGCCTTACCAAAAGATGTTTCAAACTCTGATTAAAGACTTCACTGAAATGCACGGAGCAGGCAACGGAACGCTTTTACCATTGCTTCACCACATGCAGGAAAAAATCGGTCACATACCGGCTGCTTCAGTTGCAGACATTGCCGAAGAGCTCAATGTTTCCAGGGCCGAGGTGCACGGCGTGATTACTTACTATCACTTTTTTAGAAGTGAGCCTACGGGCAAACATGTGCTGCAAATTTGTCGGGCTGAATCGTGTCAAGCATGCGGCTCAGAAGAGCTACTTCAGCTTGCTGAACAAAAACTAGGTTGTAAGTCGCATCAAACGTCACCAAGCGGATTGGTTACTCTGGAGTCAGTTTACTGCTTGGGGCTTTGCGCAACTTCCCCTGCAATTCAGGTAGATGAAAAGCTGCACGCAAGGGTGTCAGCAGTGCAGTTAAAGAAGATATTGGGTGAACTGGAAAGTTCATCATGAACAAAGTAAAAGTATTCATCCCACGAGACAGCGCGGCACTTGCGCTTGGAGCCGACGACGTAGTGGCCGCTTTTAAGAAACAAGTAGAAATTCGTGGACTTTCAATTGAGATTGTCAGAAACAGTTCAAGAGGGATGTTTTGGTTAGAGCCCCTGATAGAGATACAAACCGCTGAGGGAAGAATAGCCTACGGGCCGGTGCAAGCTGAGGACGTCGGCTCACTTTTAGACGCTGGAGTGCTCGAGGGTCGTCGTCACCCCCTGCATCTTGGTTTAACAGAGCAGATACCGTTCCTTGCTAAACAAGAGCGATTGACGTTTTCTAGGATGGGTGTTACTGACCCCGTCTCACTAACTGACTATGAAATGCATTCTGGTTGGCTTGGTTTGCGAAGAGCACTGACCATGGATCAAGATGAAATTGTGAAAGAAATCACGGATTCTGGTTTGCGCGGTAGAGGAGGCGCTGCTTTTCCTGCGGGAATCAAATGGCGGACCGTAAAAAATACCCCATCGGATCAAAAATACATAGTTTGCAATGCAGATGAAGGAGACTCTGGAACTTACTCTGACCGAATGACCATGGAGGGCGACCCTTTTATGCTAATTGAAGGTATGGTCATTGCCGGTATCGCAGTTGGTGCAAATAAGGGATTTATCTACATTCGCTCTGAGTATCCCCACGCAATAGAAGTCATGAATGAAGCGATTCAAATTTGCATAGCGCATGGATACCTAGGCGCTGACGTTTGTTCGAGCGGGAAAACTTTTTTCTTGGAGGTCCGTAAAGCTGCTGGTTCCTATGTTTGTGGTGAGGAAACCGCATTGCTCGAAAGCATCGAAGGCAAGCGTGGAGTTGTTAGAGCTAAACCGCCCTTACCTGCTATCGAGGGTTTGTTCGGTAAGCCAACCGTCATAAACAACGTCATTACTTTAGCTTCAGTGCCCATAATAATGGCTAAGGGGGCTACTTTTTACAAAGACTACGGGGTAGGTCGTTCTCATGGAACTTTACCTTTTCAACTTGCTGGCAACATCAAACAGGGAGGTTTAGTTGAGAAAGCCTTCGGAATTACTCTACGGGAGCTATTGTTCGATTTTGGAGCAGGAAGTCGAAGTGGTAGACCCATCAAGGCCGTTCAAGTAGGTGGTCCCTTGGGAGCCTATGTGCCCGAGACTCAGTGGGACGTCCCACTTGATTACGAGGCTTACGCTGCCATTGGCGCAGTTGTTGGGCACGGGGGAATAGTCGTTCATGACGATACGTGTGATATGGCAAAACTAGCCCGTTACGCTATGGAGTTCTGTGCAATTGAGAGTTGCGGCAAATGTACGCCGTGTCGTATCGGGTCTACGAGAGGTGTAGAGGTAATTGACCGTATTACCTCTAATCAAAATAAAGAGCAACAAGTTCACCTGCTACGCGATTTATGTAGCACCATGATAAGTGGAAGTCTTTGTGCAATGGGTGGAATGACACCTTACCCTGTGCTATCCGCTTTAAATCATTACCCAGCTGATTTCGGTATTGAAATCCAAGAGCAAGAAATTATCTAAGGACCCTTCATGTTTAATCAAGCTAAAGAAGATATTGATTTTGGTACGCCGGCTCGGAAATCCGAAAAATTTATTGATCTAACCATTGATGGTTATTCTGTAAGCGTACCTGAAGGCACATCCCTCATGCGAGCGGCTGTAGAGATAGGAATTCAAGTCCCAAAGCTTTGCGCAACCGATAGCCTTGAGCCTTTTGGTTCTTGTCGACTATGCCTCGTAGAAATTGAGGGACGCAAAGGAACACCGGCCTCTTGTACAACACCTGCTGAGCATGGGATGATTGTTCATACACAAACTTCAAAGCTTCAAGAGTTGCGCAAGGGGGTGATGGAGTTGTATATCAGCGACCATCCACTCGATTGTTTAACATGCAGCGCAAATGGCAACTGTGAACTTCAAACACAAGCAGGAGTAGTAGGTTTGCGTAATGTTAGGTACGGCGTGGCTGAAAAAGCTGGAGCACATCACTGCGATCTTGAAAAGGATGAGTCAAACCCATACTTCACCTACGATCCTAGTAAATGTATTGTTTGCAACCGATGTGTGCGTGCTTGTGAGGAAACTCAAGGCACCTTTGCGCTCACCATCTCTGGGCGAGGTTTTGAGAGCAGAGTATCAGCCGGACAAGACGAGGCTTTTATGGACAGTGACTGCGTTTCATGTGGTGCCTGTGTAGAGGCTTGTCCAACTGCAACCCTACAAGAGAAGTCAATAATTGAGTTAGGTCAACCCGAACATAGCGTCATCACAACTTGCGCTTACTGCGGAGTGGGATGTGGATTTAAAGCTGAGATGAAAGGTAATACGGTTGTCCGTATGGTTCCTTGGAAAGACGGTAAAGCCAACGAGGGTCACTCCTGTGTCAAAGGTCGATTTGCGTGGGGATACGCTACACACAAAGACCGCATTACCAAACCAATGATTCGTTCAAAAATCACGGATCCATGGCGTGAAGTGAGTTGGGATGAGGCAATTTCGTACGCTGCCGACAAATTTAAAACTATTCAAAATAAACACGGCAAAGACTCTGTTGGCGGGATAACCTCTAGCAGATGCACCAACGAGGAGGTTTATCTGGTCCAAAAACTGGTTCGCGCCGCCTTTGGAACCAACAACGTTGATACTTGTGCAAGAGTATGTCACTCCCCAACTGGCTACGGTATGGGAGTCACACTCGGTACATCTGCTGGAACGCAGACCTTCAAGTCTGTTGAGGAAGCTGATGTGATCATCGTCATGGGAGCCAATCCAACTGATGCACATCCCGTTTTTGCATCCCGTATGAAACGGCGGTTGCGTGGAGGAGCAAAACTTATTGTCATTGATCCACGAAAAATTGACCTTGTTAATTCGCCGCATGTTAAATCTGATTTTCATCTTGCCCTCAAACCAGGCACTAACGTTGCAATGATCACAGCAATGGCACACGTTGTTGTGACTGAAGGCCTGGTTAATGAGAAATATGTGGCGAAGCGTTGTGATGTCAAAAGTTTCACAGAGTGGCGTGAATTTGTTGCAAAGCCTGAGAATTCACCCGAGGTATTTGAGTCCGTAACTGGAGTCAATCCAGATTTGGTCAGGGCTGCAGCACGACTTTATGCAAGTGGTCCTAACTCCGCCATTTACTATGGATTAGGAGTTACAGAGCACGTACAAGGAACCACAACTGTAATAGGGATTTGTAATCTTGCAATGGCCTGCGGTATGTACGGAAGAGAGGGAGTTGGAGTGAACCCTCTTCGCGGACAAAACAACGTCCAAGGCAGTTGTGATATGGGAAGTTTCCCGCACGAATTACCTGGCTATCAGCCTATAGATAGTGAAGAGGTGCGTCTTAAATTCGGCTCTGCTTGGGGAGTTACGATCGACTCTGAGCCCGGACTGAGAATTCCCAATATGTTTGAGGCTGCTCTAACAGGTAGTTTTAAAGGGCTTTATTGTGTGGGTGAAGATATTGTTCAGTCAGACCCTAACACGCAACACGTAGCATCTGCGTTAGAAGCTATGGACTGCATCGTGGTTCAAGATATATTTTTAAATGAGACTGCTAAGTACGCTCACGTACTTTTACCTGGAACCAGTTTCCTGGAGAAAGACGGTACATTCACCAACGCTGAGAGACGTATTTCTCGCGTTACACAGGTGATGCCGCCACTATCAGGTGTTGGTGACTGGGAGGCAACCGTGCTACTCTCCAACGCCTTGGGCTACAAGATGAGTTACACCCATCCCTCTGAAATTATGGAGGAAATAGCTGCGCTGACTCCAAGCTTCCAGGGTGTGAGTTTTGAGAAGATAGAGCGACTAGGAAGCTTACAGTGGCCATGTAATGAGAACACCCAAGAGGCTGGCACTGCGCTTATGCATATAGATAAGTTTGTCAGAGGAAAAGGAAGATTCTTCAACACCAAGTACGTTGCCTCCGACGAGAAGAGCACCAGGAAATTCCCACTTTTATTGACTACGGGTCGAATACTTAGCCAATACAATGTCGGCGCTCAGACCAGAAGAACCTCAAACAATCAATGGCACAGCGAGGACTTGCTTGAGATCCATCCTCACGACGCACAAGAGCGGGGCATCAAACATTTAGACTGGGTAGGCATAGAGAGCCGATCGGGCCGAACGGTGTTGAGAGCCGATGTGAATGAACGCATGCAACCAGGGGTTGTTTATACAACCTTTCACTTTCCTGAGTCTGGTGCAAATGTGATCACTACAGATAACTCTGACTGGGCAACAAATTGTCCCGAATACAAAGTAACTGCAGTTGAGGTCGTAGCAGTTAGTCAACCATCTGAATGGCAAAAGAGGTACGAGACGTTCAATAAGTATCAAATGGAATTACTACCTAAGTCTGCACTAAATGAAGTTGAGGTCGTTGGCAAATGAGCTCCAACCCACCGGAGATTCTTCCCCTGGGAGTGAGAAAATTTCCCATCGCTCGTTTCAAGGGCGAGTTGTTTCAGGATGGTAGTGATTTTGTGGCTCAGGAAGTACCTGTTGCATTGATTTTTAATGGAATTTCACACGCAGTAATGTTGGCGACCCCATCAGATTTAGAGGATTTCGCACTTGGATTTGGATTGACTGAGGGGCTTTTAATTTCT
>Ga0164296_1006266_pt1 | contig 10133 bp, 7 predicted proteins | sample GEODES057metaG_FD_113533 | JGI IMG/M metagenome (GOLD analysis project Ga0164296, IMG submission 113533) | Dystrophic lake water microbial communities from Trout Bog Lake, Wisconsin, USA - GEODES057 metaG | ecosystem: Environmental > Aquatic > Freshwater > Lake | place: USA: Trout Bog Lake... | reverse complement strand
TTCAAAGACTGCAGCAAGAGGGTACCCCTGATATGCGCATTAGAACGGCTTTGGTGACCGCGAGAAGTGCCCCGGCGCATGAGCGAGCGATCAGAACACTGATGAACTGGAACGTTCAGGTCGATGAGGCTATGTTCCTCGGGGGGTTATCCAAGGGAGAGTTTTTGCGTGAGTTTGAACCGGACTTTTTCTTTGATGACCAAACCGGTCATATCGAGTCTGCGGCGCTTCACGTACCTGCTGGTCACGTGGCTCAAGGCATTACGAACCGGTGAACTTAATCTCTCAAGCTCTCCTTCACCACACTCACATCACTCACATCACTTACATGGGTCAGATTGGTCACATTGGTCACATCGGTCACTAAGCTTGCGTCCGTCACTACACTCACCGCTCGCCCCTCTCGCCTTGCAATCCAAATGGTGGAGGACAAAATCACGACCGCTCCAAGGACAGTGAACTCACTCGGTACATCCCCAAACACCAAGTATCCAGCTGTTGCAGACCAAATCAAATCTAAAAACCTGAGCGACTGGGTTGCCGAGATGTCGGTGGCTTTAAAGCCACGTGTCAGGCAATAATGGCCCAAGGACCCCAATAGACCTGCAGCGACAAAACCCAACCACTGCATTGCAGTCGGTGTTTGCCAAACCATTGCGGCTAAGGGCAGACTAAACAAACTAACCGATATAGCCTGCCAAAAGACGATCACTCCAGGGGTTTCGAATTTGGTCAACGACTTTGTCATCAAAAAAGACGCTGCAAACACAGGCGTTGATGCAAACATCACCAGCGTGTACCAGCCCCCCTGACCTGATAATTTCGGCGCCACAACCACCACCACGCCCAGTAAACCGAATAAGGCTGCAATCCAGCGGTCACGCCTCATGGGTTCACCCAAAAAAAGACCCGCACCTATCATGATGAAGATCGGACCCGAGAAGCCAATTGCAGTCATATCTGCAAGGGCAATTTTAGGGAGCGCAGCAAACCAAAGGAGCAAGCCCAGGGTGTGCACCGCGCCGCGCCAAAACTGCCCCTTCATATCGACGGGAATGTAGCTGCGCCAGCCCTCTTTTATGAGTAGGGGCACCATCACCAAAAAGCCGAAGAAATACCTTAAAAACTGTGACTCAAATCCGTCAAGCGTCAGTGTGATGTGGCGCACGATGGTGTTTAAACAAGTAAAAAGCAGTCCACTTAATGCGACCCAAAGCATCCCCTTCCAAACCTGGGGCAGCTCTGCCCCGCTGCGCCGGGCTCTTTTGAACTGCCTGACGCGGTTGATTTTGAAACGACGTGCGCCGCGTCGGGTATTTTGGCGAAAGGTCCTGTCCTTAGCAGTGACAACGCCTACTCGGTGAGGGGGCTTGGGTCTGTTTTGCATTTACTTCTGCATTTACTTTTGCATTTACTTTTACGTTGATGCAATTGTGATTTAACTCCTGCGTCGCCCTTAAGCCTAAAAGACCCGAACCACACTGCTGGTGAGATCACTTTTAAGTAAATCTTCAACCCGCGCGGCAACGACCTCTGGTTTTAGTAAATCAGCCAAATCATCTGAGTCATTAAAGTTATTCGCCCTCATCGGCGTATCGGTCCTAGACGGTGCGATGCAGTTGACGCGGATCCCGTCATCGGCCCACTCCTCAGCGAGCGCTTGCGTCAGGTTGCTGACTGCGGACTTGGTTGCAGAGTACGTTGCGATGTTGGCCCTGCCCTTTAAATAGGAAGAGGATGAGAAAAACACCAGCATCCCCTTAGAGGCTTTTAGGTACGCATGAGATGCGTTAGCAATGTGTATGGAGCCCAAAAAATTGGTCTGGATCATCTCCTCCAATTTGTGCGTGCTCGTGCTCAGCATAGGACCCGTGTACAAGACGCCCGCACAGTTAATAACGAAATCGATCCCTTTACTGGTGGATGCATTTTTGTTTTCCTCTGCGATTTGGGCAAGACTCTTTTGGACCTGCTCGGCACTTGAGACGTCGCACCCACTGGACCTGCTAAGGGAGTAGACCTTGAGACCAGAGGCGCTCAAGTGTTTGACCAAAGCCGCTCCAATGCCTTGAGAGCCTCCGAATACGACAGCGACTTTGCCCTTGATCTCACTTGAGCGCGGGGTATCGTTATACCGCCCCATCCTGAACACCTCCTCGGCCGTGATGAGATCAAAGGGGAAGGTGATTTTGATATTTTCTTCGCTACCGCGAACCGTGAAAATGCTGGAACGCTCGCCCCAGTAGTTCAGATAAATCGCGCAGTCATCGGTTACTTTCAGTTCATTTTGTCGGGGTAAAAAATCAGTGAACGCCTCAACAATCAGGCCGTACTTGAAGCCCTGAGGTGTTTGCCCGCGCTTGATCTTGCTTCGGTCGGGAATGGAGACCACCCGGCTGTCCTCCACATAAAGCATCGTATCGGTCGCATCAATGATGGTGTTCACAGCGCCGCACTGATCCAATGCGTTGATGAGGTTTTGAATAATTTCGTGACTTAAAAAGGGCCTCACCCCGTCGTGGATCAACACTTTGTCATCCGCCGCTGCAAGTCCCTTTAGCGCACTAAGCCCCATCCAAGTCGATTCAGCCCGACTGCCCCCCCCGGGGACGACGGCGTGGAGTTTGGGGTATTTGCTTTTAAATTCATCCTGCAGTAAGAGCACCTGTGCGTTACCGACAATGATGATTTGGTCAATGAGCGGGTTTTTATCAAAGAGCTGAAGTGTGTGCTCTAAGATCGTTTTACCGGATACACGGGTTAATTGTTTGAGCTTCTCGCCCCCAAACCGACTTCCCTCGCCTGAGGCGAGAATGACTGCATAGTTCAAATCCGTGACTCCGTAAGCATAGATGGGTGAGTTTTCAAGCGGCTAAGAGAACAAAATAGTTGTTCCAATGAGTAAGACCTGATAGAGCCATCAACGTATGAGCTTGAGAACCCACCGAACTTATCAGCTCATCAATTCAGGCACCAACTGGGCAAAGTAGGAGTTTATCTCCTTGCAAGCACTCCCTGCCTGAGTCTCAAACGCTTTGGATTTTAACTCTGCCCGAATAGCAGTGTATTCATCTCGCTCGAGTACTTTCTCAATGGCTTGCTCAATTTGTGCAATCTCAGTCTCGATCCCCGGTAACTGGGTCATAAAGATGTTGTCTTGATCCGTTTCGTTCAGTTTATTGTTCTTTAAAAAGACAATCGGTTTATTGCAATGAAGGAAATCCGTAAAAATAGACGACTTGTCCGTGATCAACAGATCCACTTGGTTCAAATAGGGGTAGATATCGGGCTCGGAGGAAACAATCAGTGGGTTTTGTTTGTTTTCTTCCTCAAAGCGGTTATCGTAGGGGTGGGGCTTAATGATCAGCTCAACCTTGATTTTTCGCCTGACAAAAGGCGCTTTGATCTTCTCGTAAATACTTTGGTTCATCCACTGCGCAGGGTCACCGATTAATGTGTAAGTCGGCGCCCATAGAATCTTGAACGTATCAGCAGCTTTAAAGACTTTTTTATATGAGCCTATCAGCTCATGCTCGAAGGGCTCTCGGGTTAAGACCTCGTTTCTGGGCATACCTGCGCGGATGATTTTTCTGACACCAAAGAAATCTCGCCACTGCCGGTCCCAAGTTTTAGCGGGACTCAAGATGTAATCAATGGAGGAGGACTCAACCAATTGGTTGACAAAGCTAGGGTTTCCCATGTCGGCGATGTCGGTTAGCGCTAAATCCAGACGCTTGGTGCCTACGCCGTGCCAAAGTTGTACTTTTTGAGCCCCCGCCAAGGCCGCTGTGTAAGTCGAACTCCTCAAAGACTCATTAGGACTGATACTAAACACACACAACGGGGCTTTGATTAAAAGGGCAATGTGCTTGGCAGGACTTACCGATAAGTCCACAGCATTTAGCTTTTGCTCGTGCAACTGCTTTACCAATTGGGAGTTAAAACTACACCAAATGGGCTGAAATCCATAATTGTTCCTACAAGCATCCAAGAACAGGTATTTGGAGTTGTCTGAGAAATTATCCCGTCCAAAAAATAAAACGATAGGTAGCTTGGGCTTTTTTTGAGAAACAATCTTTAAATTATTCTCAAACTCGAGCTTCACCCATTGATTTTTTAGTTGTTGTATGTCTTGAGAATCCATTAAAACTTTTGATAAAAAAATGCGGGCTGGGTACTCGCCCTTTTGAGGGTAAATTGAACATGCCCCGCGAGTAACCATCAAACTTAAATGGGGCTTGAATCTTCTTACTGATATTCTATCTACTCAACGCCTGATTTCTGTAAAGACGAACAAGACAAAGACGTCTCTACTTTGGAGTAAGTTGCTTGGCGTAACAAGGTCCAATCTGGCGCTTGTACCCTCGCTTGTACCCTCGCTTGTACCCTCTCTTGGTCCGACTCCATCCCGCTGCTCCATTCTTCTTAATTGGCTTCCCGCTATTACTGCCGCAAATTACTGGCGTAATCGCCAGGTTCAACAGCGCTATAACGCGCAAGGACAGAACCCTAACGACCTCTATAACCTCATCAATTATCCTAAAGCACTGGGGTGACGGATCAGCAACTTGGCGACGATCCTAAGACGATCAGGCGAACATCAAACCAGTATGATCTGATCAAAAAAAGGGGTGGGTAAGTTTGGACATGGGCGGGCTTGAGCTGGTTTGAGCGGGCTTGGCTTGAGCGGCCTTGGTTTGAGCGGGCTTGGCTTGAGCGCGTTTATTTAGATTTAAGCTTACACTGTATTTAAGTAATACACTCCGAAATCACCAAAGTCATCTAGACTCCACAAGCGTTAAAGTGCAGGGCTAGGTGGATATAAGTCATTTTTTACTCTTCGTTGCTTTATTCCTTTAGATGGGGTCTTGTTTTGTTGCCTGTAGTTTTAAAACCCAAAAAGATTGAGATCTCCTCTCTTGAGAAGATTAAGAAAAAAATAAAGACTGCTAAAAATGCGCTCTCCAAAACTCAAGACGAGTTAGACCGTTGGAAGTCCGTAGCAGATCTATACAACCAACTTTTCAGAAAACACATGCGACCCGAGCTAGAGCGCTTACACAAGGTCAGAAAATCATGGGTCCTAAAGCTCTACGAGGCACGTAACACCATGAAGTGGAGCAGAAATGAAAAAGATTTGCTAGATGAGGAGATCGTCACCAAAGCCATTGAGCTTTTGGATGAGATGCCCGGGGACTCCGATTTAGAGGGGGTCATAACCAAGTACCAGGAAGCGGCTAAGAATTCCTCAATTGAGGAGGATTTTGAACCGCTTGATGAATCCTTTCTTGAAATGCTCGCAGCCGATCTCTGCGCTGAGTCGAATCTACCCAAGGACTTTTTCAAAGGCTGCAAAAATGAGAAAGAGATGTATGACAGGTTCACGCAGCATATGGACGAGAGAAGTGAGAGTCGGCGCGCTGAAGCAAAGCCCAGCGGCAAACAGTTCGCATCTGGCGTTATTAAATCTTTATACAGACGGCTTGCCAGCCTGGTGCACCCCGACAAAGAATCCGATCCTACTTTAAAACGCAATAAGACTGAATTAATGCAGCGCTTGAACACTGCTTATAAGCATAACGACATTGATGAATTGATGAAAATTCAATTGGAGATTGATTTTGACCGTCCTGTAGATCTGATGAGTGATATTGATGGCTTAACCGCTAATTTAAAGTCTATAAAAAAACAGCACAAAGACTTAACCATGGAGGTCGTTGAGATAAAAAATTGGCTCAAGGCGGCGATAAGTCCTGATCTGCAGATCGAAGACGCAGGAAAAATTGAGCCCAAGATTCGTAACTCGTTTAAAAATCACGCAAAGAGCATCAAGCAAGAGATCATTCAACTGGAAAGTGATATCAACTACACCTTTAAAGACAGAAAAGGCATTAAAAACATGATGTTTTAAGGCTAAGGTTGGATTGGACATCAATGGCTCGCGACTCAGTCTCAAGGCTAAAGCATATTAAAAAGCATACGCAATAGATATTAAAACTCCAGGAAATCCAGCGCAGTTACACTCTGATACAAGACAAAGTAATGCTCTTTCTGGGGCTCACTCGACTGTCTTGGAACGGTATTGCAAGTGAGTATTAAATCATTTTAGAGTGCAATTTCCCATTCAGAAACACATGTTTCACGATGACCAAAAATTGTGACGCTTTCGAATTATGGATAGCTTTACAAAGGGAGCAGACCCTGGATCATTTCACCTCTGCCTCTGCATCTGCATCCGCATCCGATCCACTGCCTACTTTAGGCGCCTCGGTTTGCGGTTCACAAAGTGGACTTACGTTTTTCTTTTTGACCAATATCGCCAGCCTATTTCCTGTATTTTCAATCTAATATAGATCTAGTGATAAGCTATTGATAAGCTATTGGCAGTCAAAGAATTAATCGAAAATTATGCACAAGTGCGAGCAGAGCGGGAGCGAGTACGACTCGGCCTATCAGTACTTGGTCGATCTGTACTCCGGGGCATTGAAGAGCGTTCAACACCAAGATGATTGATAACTACAGGCGGTCGATTCGGAAATTGAGCGACCAACTCCAACCTCCCGCCCATGCTCTCCACATAATGACGAAGCGTCGATAGCAACATATCACTGCGTTTTTCTAAGCGTGAAATTGTGTCTTGACCTACCCCAAGTGCAGCCGCCAACTCTTCTTGAGTTTGCTCTGCAGCCTTTCGAAGATCTTTGAGCGTAGCCAACTCCATCGCACGATCATTAATCTTAGCTCGGCGCTTTACGGGCATTGCTGCCATAAGGTCATCGAGTTTTCTTGCCATTTTTAGACTCCTTTGCTATTGCTTCATTTAACGTTGCCAGGTGTTGGCTGTAACGGTTGTCAGCTACAGAAATCAGAAGCTTGTAAAACCTTTTCTGATCTATACCTCTTTTGTCTCGACCAACTAGCAAAATCGCTTGACGCAGTGGATCGAATGCAAAAGCAACGCGCCAAACATCCCCCATCCAGTTAAATCGCATTTCCTTCATATTGGCGTGCGAAGTACCTTTAAGCGTGTCAACTGTAGGGCGCCCCAGGTTGGGACCGAACTCCGCTAGTAACTTGGCATGAGCCAACAATTCATCTTGTAATTTTTCATCCAAGACCGACAACTCATCTGCAAATTCGTCGTGAAGGAGTACGGTCCATGTGATAAGTTGAATTATGTCTTTAAATGCATATGGAGTCAAGTCCATTTTTTTGATCACAACACGCTTTCTAAAAGCAGCACAGATCGAAGCGGCGCAGTGTCGGCCTCCTTTATGCCAATTGAATTCGTCGAGTGCTCTGGGCGTAAGAGAACTACAGTGAGGCCTTGTGGTCTTGACTATTAAGTAGGCTAAGATCCGTTTTCATCCAAAAACTTAGCCGTACGGGTTGTTTAGTAATACTCTTAATTGGGACTGTTTAGGTATTTTTAAAACCCAATTTTTATTTAGAAAAAACCACCATGCAGCCTTTGAAAATTTTAAATATGAGTGCTTGAACGGACAAACCGCTTAATCAAGCCTACTCAACAGTCACGCTTTTAGCAAGGTTGCGTGGCTTGTCGACATCCGTTCCCCTCGCACAAGCCGTGTGGTATGCAAGCAGTTGAAGGGGCACAACGTGCAGGATTGGAGAGAGTAGTCCGTAGTGCTCCGGCATTCTGATGACGTGAATGCCTTGAGCATTCTCAATCTTAGAATCTGCATCTGCCAGCACATACAAAACCCCGCCCCTTGCCCTAACCTCTTGCAAATTACTTTTGAGTTTTTCTATCAAAGCGTCATTTGGCGCAACGGCCACAACCGGCATCGCATCTGTAACCAGCGCGAGCGGTCCGTGTTTGAGCTCACCCGCAGCGTAGGCCTCAGCGTGTATGTAAGTAATCTCCTTTAACTTTAAGGCCCCCTCCATTGCGATTGGATAGTGGGTGCCTCTACCCAAAAACAAAGCATTTTCTTTTAATACAAAATCCTCGGCCCAGCGCATGACCTGAGGCTCTAGGGCCAAGACCGCTTGCAAAGCGACGGGCAGATGGCGCATCTCTTTTAAGTACTGCTCCTGCGCCTGCGGGCCGAGGTGCTGCTTGGACTGAGCCACACACAGCGTTAACAAAAAGAGTGCTGCAAGTTGAGTGGTGAACGCTTTGGTCGAAGCAACGCCCACCTCCACACCGGCTCTTGTGACGTAGGAGAGCTCACACTCCCTCACCAGGGCTGATGTAGAAACATTGCAAATGGTCAAGGTGTGATGCATACCCAGACTCTTTGCATGCTTTAACGCAGCGAGCGTATCTGCCGTCTCCCCAGATTGGCTGATCGTCACCACAAGCGTATTGGGATTAGGAACCGAGTCTCTGTATCTGTACTCGCTTGCAATCTCAACTTGGGTGTTGATTTTTGCAACCGACTCTAGCCAGTATTTAGCCACGCAACCACTGTAATAACTGGTGCCGCAGGCAAGGATTAAGACGCTGTCAATCTTTGCAAAGACAGCCTTTGCTTTTGCACCAAAGAGTTCAGGTACAACCGCCTGTACCCCCTCCAACGTATCGGCAATGGCGCGGGGCTGTTCAAAAATCTCCTTTTTCATATAGTGCGTGTAGGGCCCCAGCTCCGCGGCGCCGCTGTGCGCGTTTACGGTCTTGATTTGTCTATCTACCGGCCTGCGCGACTTGTCCTCAATGGTGTAATTGGATGCATGCACATCCACAATATCGCCCTCCTCTAGGTAGATGATTTGGTCGGTAACACCAGCTAGTGCCATTGCATCACTTGCTAAAAACACCTCGGAGGAGCCAACCCCTAAAATGAGTGGCGAGCCTGATTTAGCGCCTACTATTCGCTTGGGCTCGTCTTTGTGAAAAATCGCTAGCGCATAAGCGCCCCGCAGTTTAGGCAGTGCGTCCTTCAGGGCTTGAAATAAATCCCCTTTATAAAGACTATCGATCAAATGCGCAATCACCTCGGTGTCTGTTTGACTCAAAAATACATAGCCCGCGCTTTGCAGCTGTGCTTTGATCTCCTCATAATTCTCGATGATGCCGTTGTGCACAACAGCTACGCGCCCTGTACTTTGGCTCTCAGCACCGCTTGGGGCTGCATTTTTATGAGCAATTTCTGACGCCCCTTTGACGTGTGGACCGTAGCTAAAGTGAGGGTGTGCGTTGTGAACGGCGGGAACCCCGTGGGTTGCCCAGCGCGTATGCGCAATGCCGGTGATCCCCTCTAAATGCTCAGCGCTTACTTGCTCCATGAGCTCGCTCACGCGCTGCGTGCTGCGCGCTCGTTTTAAACCACCAGCGTGCACCGCCACACCGCAGGAATCATAACCACGGTACTCCAAACGTGCGAGTCCTTGAACAAGGAGGGGGACAATGTTTCGATGAGAGACCGCTGCAACTATGCCGCACATAAGGATTCCTGATAATTTAAATGAATAGCTTCAAGTCAGAGATTTTGAAATTATTTTTTGATTTTCTCGGGTCTTGACCAATTTTGAACACTCAGCTGCTTGGCCCTTGTGATACTTAAAGCCCCGGGCTCTGTGCTTTTCGTAATCGTTGAGCCTGCACCGACCGTACCCCCAGCGCCGATTGTTAAAGGAGCAACGAGCACGGAGTTACTGCCCACATGCACATCACTTTGGATCACAGTTCTGTGTTTGTTTGCCCCGTCATAGTTGGCTGTAATAGCACCAGCACCAAAGTTAACCCGAGCACCCAGGTGCGCATCTCCCACATAAGCCAAATGATTGGCCTTGGCACCCTCGTCAAGAGTGGAGTTTTTAATCTCTACAAAGTTGCCTATATGCACATGAGCGCCTAAGACCGCACCGGCTCTAAGCCGAGCAAAGGGTCCTACACGCGCGTTTGCTCCAACCCTAACGGGGCTATCGATCCCAGCGCCCTCGATATGCGTGTAGGCCTCAACAACAACGCCCTCTGCAATGCTTGCATTTTTGATCACGCAGTTTGGACCGATGTGCACGCCTCGCGCCAAGTGCACTCGGCCAATAAAAACGCAGTTCACATCGATCTCTGTGTCCTCAGAGCAAACCAACTCACCCCTGATATCAATACGGCTAGGGTCTTTGATCCGCACGCCTTGCTCCATCAAGGAGGCTGCCAATCGCAG
>Ga0164296_1006265_pt1 | contig 10135 bp, 13 predicted proteins | sample GEODES057metaG_FD_113533 | JGI IMG/M metagenome (GOLD analysis project Ga0164296, IMG submission 113533) | Dystrophic lake water microbial communities from Trout Bog Lake, Wisconsin, USA - GEODES057 metaG | ecosystem: Environmental > Aquatic > Freshwater > Lake | place: USA: Trout Bog Lake... | reverse complement strand
TCTCTCTCGACCCGTTTGAGAGCGATTTTGACGAGGCTGTCTCCGTTGATTTCGACGAAGACCCCGCAAAAGCCCATAAGATGCATCCGGATGACGAGATTCCGGATCCGATTATCAATGGTGAGATCGATCTCGGCATGTTAGCGGCAGAATTTGCAGCGCTTGCGCTTGATCCCTATCCGCGAAAGCCGGGTGTCGTGTTTGATTTTCGCGATCCGCGTGACACGGACGACACGCCGCCATCCCCTTTCGGCGCGCTCGCGGCCCTGAAGCCGAAATCATAATTTGAGCCGCTTTACGCATGAAAATGCCGCAAAAAGGGTTGGCCCGACGCATGAGCCCCGCTAAAGTCAGCGCTCATAACGCTCCTCGCTTTGATGCTTGGGGTTGGGTTACGCAAAATAACAGCAGAACGGCCATTTCTGGATGACGACGGGACGCGTAAGACTTGCCCTCGACGCGATGGGCGGCGATCACGGCCCGGGTGTCGTCATACCCGGGGCTGCTTTGACGCTTGAGCGTCACCCGGACGTTTCCTTTGTCATGTTCGGGGACGAAGCACTTTGCCGCCCGATCCTTGACGCCCATCCCGCGCTTGCTGCGGTCACCGAATTACGCAATTGCGACGTGTTCATCGGTATGGATGAAAAGCCCAGTCAGGCGTTGCGACGCGGACGCGGCAAATCCTCGATGTGGCTTGCCATTCAGGCCGTGAAAGACGGCGAGGCCGATGTCGCCGTGTCAGCCGGCAATACGGGCGCTCTTATGGCGATGGCGACCTTTTGTTTGCGAACCATGGCAGGCGTCAATCGTCCGGCCATTGCCGCGATCTGGCCAACAATTCGCGGCGAGTCGATTGTGCTCGATGTTGGCGCAACGATTGGCGCGGATGCGCAGCATCTCATCACGATGGCGATTATGGGCGCGGCGATGGCTGCGATTTTGTTCGATATTGATCGGCCGAGCGTGGGGCTTCTCAATGTCGGAACTGAAGATGTGAAGGGTCTTGATGAGGTTAAACTCGCAGGCTCTATTTTGCGGGAACGCGCTTTGCCAAGCCTTGATTACGCAGGCTTTGTAGAAGGCGATGATATCGGACAAGGCCGTGTCGATGTTGTCGTCACCGAAGGCTTTTCTGGCAATATTGCCTTAAAAACCGCTGAAGGCACGGCGCGTCAGATCGCAACCTATTTGCGCCAAGCCATGGCCAGTTCCGTCATGAGCCGGATCGGTTATTTGTTTGCGCGCTCGGCCTTCGCTGCGCTGAAGGACCGGATGGATCCCCGCAAGGTCAATGGCGGTGTCTTTTTGGGTCTCGATGGCGTCGTGATCAAAAGCCATGGGGGAACAGACGCAACGGGCTATGCTGCCGCGATTGATGTCGGCTATGATATGGTCAAATATCAATTATTGGATCGGATTCGCGGCGCGCTGGGTGATGGAATCCTGATTGGCGAGGCGATTGCGCCTCCCGATGACTCCGCAGGCACAACGGAAAGGCCGTGATCGTGGCGAGACGTTCAGTGATTTTAGGCGTCGGTCATTGCTTGCCCAAGACATGCGTCACCAATGACGACCTCGCAAAGCGCGTTGACACATCGGATGAATGGATTGTCGAGCGCACCGGCATTCGTGAGCGCTATCTGGCCTCAGAGGATGAAACAACATCGCTGCTTGCGACGCGCGCTGCAGAGGCAGCCTTAAAGGATGCCGGCGTTGATGCATCATCCATTGACTTGATCGTGTTGGCGACAGCGACGCCTGATTTCACATTCCCGTCAACCGCAACGCAAGTGCAGTCGGCGCTCGGTATTTCGGCAGGTGCAGCGTTTGACGTTCAGGCGGTGTGCTCGGGCTTTGTTTATGCGCTGGCTACTGCCGATAATTTTATTCGCGCGGGTTCAGCCAATCGCGCGCTGGTGATTGGTGCGGAAACATTCTCTCGCATTCTCGATTGGAATGATCGCACGACATGCGTGTTGTTTGGTGATGGCGCGGGCGCTGTTGTTGTCGACGCGCAAGACGGGCAGGGCACCAATGACGATCGCGGTATTTTATGCACGCATTTGCGCTCCGATGGCCGCTATCGCGACAAGCTTTTTGTCGATGGGGGCCCGTCGACAACGATGACAACGGGCCATCTGCGCATGGAAGGGCGCGAAGTGTTCCGTCATGCGGTTGTCAATTTGGCCGAGACGGTTGAAGAAGCATTCCGCATTTCTGGCGTTTCTCCTGACGACATTGCCTGGTTCGTGCCGCATCAAGCCAATCGTCGCATTATTGATGCAACAGCGAAGAAACTTGGGATTGGACCCGAACGCGTTGTCATTACTGTTGATCGTCACGGCAACACATCGGCGGCGTCAATTCCGTTGGCTTTAAGCGTCGCGCGTCACGATGGACGGATTAAAAACGGCGATTTGGTGTTGATTGAAGCCATGGGCGGCGGCTTCACATGGGGCTCCGCACTCATTCGGTGGTGAGGAAACGCTTGATTTTTCTTGGTAAATAGAGGATTGACGCGTTCGCGCGGCCACAATAGGGTCGCTCGTAGAAACAGGGACAACGCTCTGGGATCGCCGCCGGAGGAGTAAACGCATGGTACAAAAGACGGTGACTCGCGCCGAATTGAGCGAAGCGGTTTATCAACGCATTGGTCTTTCGCGCAGTGAATCTGCAGCGCTTGTTGAATTGGTGCTTGATGAAATTTCAGCCTCTTTGGCGGATGGCAAGAGCGTGAAATTATCCTCTTTTGGGTCGTTCTTGGTGCGCGACAAAGGTCAGCGCATTGGACGTAATCCAAAGACCGGTGTTGAAGTTCCGATTGAGCCACGGCGCGTGATGGTGTTCAAACCGTCAAACATAATCAAAGCGCGCGTGAATGGCCAAAGCACATCGGATATGGCGGACGATTGAGTCTTGTAACGGAAGGGCGATAGCGCGTGGATAAAAGCCCCGACGCCTACCGAACGATTAGCGAGGTCGCAACTGATCTCGATGTGCCGCAGCATGTCTTGCGCTTTTGGGAAACGCGTTTTGCGCAAATTAAGCCGCTCAAGCGTGGTGGTGGACGCCGCTATTATCGCCCTGACGATATTGATCTCGTCAAAGGGATCAAAGCCCTGCTTTACGGAACGGGATTTACGATCAAGGGCGTGCAACGCATCCTGAAAGAGCAGGGTGTCAAACATGTTCAAACCATTGGCCGCACCGGGCAAGCGCCTGCTCCCGGCGCTCCTCCTCAGCGCCCTGTCGTCCAAGATGATGGCGATGATGCCGTGTTGGCTTCACCCTTAAAGACGCGTGTTGAACCACCTGTTCCAGCGCCTTCAATCCGCGAGCAAAAGCCAAAACCGGGCTCGGCAGAAGATCTTGCCGCATTGATCGCGCCAGCCTTGCGCGCGCCCCGTCGCGCATCGCCAAGGCGGGTTTCGCAACTCGGATTGTTTGGCGATGAAACCGAAGTGGAAGTGAGCACGCCACAGGCTATGGCGCGGATGCTGCCAAGCGCTTGGCAAGGCGCGCCCGTTTCCGCGCATGCCCGCGCTAAATTGGAATCGGCGCTTGCTGATCTTGAAGAATGCACACGACTTATCGGCACAGCGATGATCGTGTCGAAGGGCGACGAGCCGTAAAAAAATCTTAATGCTCTGAGACTAATGACGTTACGTCATGACACGTCTCTTGCCGCGTTTTTGTTTTTGGGTGCTGTTCGTCTCGTCGATGGTCTTTCATGCATCGGCGGACACAGGAGCGTCGCGTTTTGTTTTTTGTTCAGATGGCAACAGCCGTCGCATCGCCATTGTAACCCTTCCGCATGCAGACACGCCTTGGAATGTCATTTTGACGGTCAATGGCCGCAACGAACCGGCGCGAACCTCTCCTTACGTGTTCGGCGCGGCCCCGGCGCGCGAGGGGTTCCTGTTCGCGGTTCTCCCAAAAGCCGGCACGCCGCCGATTTTCGTCTTTGACGACAATCATGCCGAATGGAGCGGTCGGATCTATGGCCCCTGTTCGTGAGCCCTGCTTGCACTCGGCACCGCCCGCCTCTATAAGCGCCGGAAGTCGGAGTGTAGCGCAGCCCGGTTAGCGCACTAGTCTGGGGGACTAGGGGTCGGAGGTTCGAATCCTCTCACTCCGACCATCCGTTTTTTCTATGATGATGCCGTAGCCGCGCGACGTAGCGCGTTCAGCCATTCACGCGTTTCAAAAACTGCGTTTTCAGCACAAGACCTTTGATATTTTCGACGCGGCATTCGATTTCGTCTTCGCTGTCGGTCAGGCGAATGCCTTTGATCTTGGTGCCTTGTTTGATCACAGATGATGTGCCTTTGACCTTCAGATCCTTGATCACATGCACAGTATCGCCCTCGTGAAGGCGGGTCCCATTGCAATCTTTCACGATGATGCTGTCATCCTCGGCCATAGCGCGCTCCTGATCGGTTAGACGTCATCCGCGTCGGGCCGTTCCATCCAGCGGATGAGCGGCATTAAGGGTAAAATCCAGGCCATACCAGCGACGAAATAATAAAGGCCCTGCCAGAGCGCGTCGGCCTCTTGCAAGCGCCCTTGCGCAATCGCCATGGCCGCGAGCGCGTACACGCACACGAAAACCAGAATGGCGACAGCGCCGATGAATTTGCGGGTGCGTCTGGGCATCATATCAGTCTCGGCACTCAGAGAGGTTCAGAATACACAAGGATGCGACGTCGCGGATCATTGCTCCGTCGGGCGGGCGGGACTATGAGAGCGCATCCGGGGCTTGGCAAGCCTTTCTGTGCGGCTTTTGTCCCGGTTTTCTGTTCTATCCTGTCAAAGGATTCGAGATGACACCCGTTTCAGCGACTTTCTCTGCCGAGCCACATGGTTTGCGCTTTGTTCGCCTGTGGCTTTTTGGCGTCGCGGCTTTGGTGTTTGCGATGATTGTGGTCGGCGGAGCCACGCGGCTCACCGGGTCCGGCCTCTCGATCACGGAGTGGAACCCGATCATGGGTGCGATCCCGCCTTTGACGGATGCGGCCTGGCAAGAGGCCTTCGCCAAATATCAGATGATCCCGCAATATCGGCTCTTGAATAGCGATATGAGCCTTGAAGGCTTTAAGGCGATTTTCTGGTGGGAGTGGTCGCATCGCCAATTGGGGCGCGCGATTGGTGTGGTGTTCGGTTTAGGTTTTCTCTATGCGCTCGTGACGCGCCGCCTCAAAGGCCGGTTAGCCCTTGGGATTTTGGGTATTTTTGCGCTCGGCGGCCTGCAAGGCGCAATCGGGTGGATCATGGTTGCCTCGGGCCTTGATGGCGAGATGACGGCGGTCGCACCCGTTAAATTGATGCTGCATCTTGTAACGGCCTCGATCATTTACACTTTGCTCGTGATGGTGGCGACAGGTTTGGGGCGCTCCAAAGGCGAAGTGTCCCCTCGATCCGTCAAGCGCGGCGCATCGCTGGTGCTGGTGCTCGCTTTGGTGCAGATCGCGCTCGGCGCACTCGTTGCGGGCTCGCATGCGGGTTTCACCTGGAACACATGGCCCTTGATGGATGGCCATCTCATTCCACCGTCTGATATGTTGTTTCCGGCCTCGCCTGTGATCGAGAATTTCGTCGATAACAGCATGCTCGTGCAATTTGATCATCGCATAACGGCCTATCTCTTGCTGGCTGCCGCGATTTGGCATGGTGCGCAAACGGCGCGTGCGATGCCTGGCACCTCTGCGCGCCGCCGTGCCGTCATCAATGCCTGGCTCGTGGCAAGCCAAGCCCTCATCGGTATCGCAACGCTTCTGATGGTCGTGCCTTTATGGGCCGGTTTGTTACATCAGGCCTTCGCCTTTGTTGTGCTGGGGATGGCGGCGGCTCATCGTGCGGCGCTCGCGCGGGGGTGAGGCGGGAACCTCACGCTCTTGACGGCGCGTCGCATCGGGTGAAGTCTTATCCGATGACCGATGCACACTCCCCCTTATTGATCACAGAGGCGCATGACGGCTTTGTCGTTTTGACGCTGAATGCGCCTCAGCGTCGCAACCCCTTGTCGGAAGCAATGCTCGACGCGCTGACGACCGCGTTGGAGTCCATCGCCTCCCGCAAAGACATCAAAGCAGTGATCATCGCCGCAGAGGGGCCTGTCTTTTCCGCAGGGCATGATCTCAAGGAAATGACCGCGCATCGCCAAGATGCGGATCGAGGCCGCGCCTATTTTGAAGATATTCTGTCGCGCTGTGCGAGGCTCATGCAGCATATCGTGATGCAGCCGCAGCCGGTGATCGCGGCGGTCGAGGGCGTTGCAACAGCAGCAGGCTGCCAGCTTGTCGCAAGTTGTGATCTTGCAGTCGCGGGATCCGAAGCACGGTTTTCAACGCCCGGTGTGCATATTGGTCTCTTTTGCTCAACGCCGATGGTCGCGCTGTCGCGTAATCTCACACGTAAACATGCGATGGAAATGTTACTGCTGGGTGAGATGATCAAAGCAGATGACGCGCATCGCTTCGGCCTTGTAAATCGTGTCGTTCCACAAGGCGATGCTCTCGCAGAAGCGCAAGTGATGGCGCGCATCATGGCCTCGAAATCGCCGATGACAGTCTCGATTGGCAAGCGTGCCTTTTATGAGCAAGCCGAAATGAGTTTGACTGATGCCTATCGGCATGCCTCACGCGTGATGGTCGAGAATATGCTCGCGCGTGATGCGGAAGAGGGGATCAATGCGTTTATCGAAAAGCGCAAACCGCACTGGTCAGGCCAATGACGCATTTACCGCATCATGACTCTTATTCCGATAGTGTTATTCACGACATTCTCAAAAGCGTGAAAACCATTGCGATGGTGGGCTTTTCAGCCAATCCATCACGGCCAAGTTATTTTGTTGCGAAATATTTGATTGAACGCGGCTATGCGCTTTATCTGATCAATCCGGGGCTTGCGGGGCAAGAATTTTTTGGCGCAAAAACCTATGCGACATTGGCCGATGTCAAAGCGCCAATCGACATGGTGGATATTTTCCGCAATTCTGAAGCGGCCTTGACGATTACGGAAGAGGCCTTAGCACTCGAGCCTCTCCCTAAAGTCATATGGATGCAGTTGAGCGTGCGTAATGACGAGGCCGCAGCAACAGCGGAAGCGCAAGGCGTTACCGTGATTATGAATCGCTGCCCCAAAATCGAGTTCGGTCGGTTCTCCGGCGAGATTGGATGGGCAGGGGTGAATACGGGGCTGATATCTTCCAAAAAGCCGCTGCTTGGTGCGAAGAGTTGGCAGAAGCGCGGCATTTGAACTACTCGATCAAGGTGGCAAGTTTTGCCAATACTTCATCAACAATGAAGGCGGGTGCTCGCTCGAGTTTTTTTCCGTTGCGTCTATGCAAATCGAGAATGCGAGGCTGATCGCACCGGATGACTCCGGTGGTTTCCGTCCCCGCTCCGGTCAGCGACACCGCAAATCCTTTTGTTCGGGCAAAGTCGCCGCCCGACGTGATCGGAACGACGAGCGGGGTTTGCGTCACATCGTTGAATGCTTTGGGCGTTACGATCAGGACAGGGCGGGTGCCTTTCTGCTCCCGACCCATGACGGGCTCCAGCGAGACAAGCCAAATCTCACCGCGATCCATCAGATCAGCTCGCGCCCCACGGGAGCTTCCGACGCCCAGACGATGTCTTCGTCAGACCGTTCCGCGCCCGTATTGCACTCTGCCAAGAGGTCCTTCAACGCGTAAGACGGACGATGACGGGGTGCCATAATGAGTGAACCTTCGGCCAAGCTTAAATCCACCTGATGATCAACGCCAAGGGACAGGGCATCAAGATAGGCCGTCGGAATGGCAACCATAATAGACCCTCCAACTTTCCGAAGTCGGGCGACCGAAGACATCATCCACCTCCTCAAAAATTATACAAAAATATAACATCAAAGGTGATCTTAGGCAAGTTTACCCCAGCTCCGCCTTCAAAAACGCAATTGTGCGTGACCAAGCGAGCGTTGCTGCTGCCTCATTATAGAGGGCGGCATTGGTGTCATTGTTAAACGCGTGATCGACGCCGTCATAGATATAGATTTGATACCGCACATGAGCGGCATCGAGCGCCGCTTTATAGGCTGGAATGCCGGCATCAATGCGCTGATCAAGGCCCGCATAATGTAAAAGCAGAGCCGCTTTGATGGACGCTGCGCGCTCCGCAGGCGGTTGCGGCCCGTAATAGGCAACACCCGCTTTGAGCAAAGGCTCGCCAGCCGCAACACGGTTCACAATGCCGCCGCCCCAGCAAAAGCCAACGGTGCCTACTTTGCCGGATGAGAGTGGATGGGACGCAAGAAAGCGCACGGCTGTCGCGGCTCGCGCCTCGGCGGTCTCGCCCTTGAGTTTATCAAACATCTCGCGCGCTTTGTCCTCATCCTCAGGCGTGCCACCATCGGGAGAGAGCACATCAAGGCCGAGCGCGAGAAATCCTTCCAAGGCGACGCGTCGCGTCACATCTTTGATGTGGGGATTCAATCCGCGATTTTCATGGATCACGAGCACAGCCGGGTGCTTGCCGCTTCCTTTCGGGCGCGCGAGATAGCCGCTCAAACCTTTGTCGCCTCCTGTGACCAGAACACCCTCTTGTGTCTCAAGACGCGGATCATCGGCTTTGACGGTCTCGGCATGGGCGTAATTATTTTGGAGCATCGGCAAAATGGCCGCAGCTGCTGTGGCTGATCCTGCAAGGCGGGCCAGCCCGTCCATAAAGCTCCTCCGCGTCATGCCGCCATGCGTGAAATCATCATATAGCTCGATCATATCGCGGGTGGGTGATGTGTTGGTCATGGAACTCTCCGGGCAATGGGGGTTAGCCAATCAACGGCTCAACCGGGGTTTCGGATGCGTGGCAATTTGACCTTGACGCCATTCAAGATGTTCGTTAAAAAGAACATATGAACCGATAAAACTGATTTAACGGACTGTGTCACACCAAAGGATCATGCCCATGACAACGCCCCAAAGCCAAGGTTTTTCTACGCTCGCCGTTCACGCAGGCGCGGCACCCGATCCCGCAACCGGCGCGCGGGTCACCCCAATTTACCAGACATCGAGCTTTGTTTTCGATGACGTCGATCATGCGGCCTCGCTTTTTGGGTTGCAGGCGTTTGGTAATATTTACACCCGCATCACCAACCCGACCACAGGCGCGCTTGAAGGCCGCGTTGCGGCGCTTGAAGGTGGCACTGCGGCATTGGCTGTGGCTTCAGGTCACGCGGCTGAATTTCTCGTTTGCCATACTTTGCTGCAACCGGGCGACGAGTTCATCGCGTCGAAGAAACTTTATGGCGGCTCGATCAATCAGTTCAATCATTCCTATAAGAGTTTCGATTGGCGCGTGAAATGGGCTGATCCCGATGATCTTTCGACATTCGAGGCTGCGATTTCACCGAAGACGAAAGCGATCTTTATTGAATCGATTGCCAATCCCGGCGGTGTTGTCACCGACATTGCAGCCATTGCAGCGATTGCGAAAAAAGCGGGCGTTCCCTTGATTGTCGATAACACATTGGCAACGCCTTCTCTCGTCAAACCCTTCGAGCATGGCGCCAATATTGTTGTTCATTCGGCGACAAAATTTTTGGGCGGTCATGGCAATTCGATCGGCGGCGTGATCGTCGATGGTGGCAATTTTGATTATGTGTCGAGTGGCAAATATCCGCTGCTCTCGACGCCACGCCCTGAATATAATGGCCTTGTGATTGGCGAGACATTTGGCAATTTTGCCTTCGCCATCGCATGCCGCGTGCTCGGCCTGCGTGATCTTGGTCCTGCGATTTCGCCTTTCAATTCCTTCCTTATTTTGACGGGTATTGAAACGCTTCCTCTGCGGATGCAGCGTCATTCTGACAATGCGCTTGCGGTTGCCAAACATCTGCAAAAGCACCCTGCGATTGCATGGGTGTCTTATCCGGGACTTGAAGGCGACAAATATCACGCGCTTGCCAAAAAATACGCGCCGAAAGGGGCGGGGGCTGTCTTCACATTCGGGTTGAAGGGCGGCTATGACGCGGGCATCGCGCTTGTGAAACATCTCAAGCTCTTCTCGCATTTGGCCAATGTCGGCGACACACGCTCGCTCGTCATTCATCCCGCATCAACAACGCATCGCCAATTGTCTGATGAGCAAAAAAT
>Ga0164296_1006263_pt1 | contig 10137 bp, 10 predicted proteins | sample GEODES057metaG_FD_113533 | JGI IMG/M metagenome (GOLD analysis project Ga0164296, IMG submission 113533) | Dystrophic lake water microbial communities from Trout Bog Lake, Wisconsin, USA - GEODES057 metaG | ecosystem: Environmental > Aquatic > Freshwater > Lake | place: USA: Trout Bog Lake... | reverse complement strand
CTGCCTTCCACATCCCATGGGCCAACGCGACCGCCGGTCGCCCCTGGGCCATCGGAGGTGCAGCACTGAGCCCGAAGCCCAGGAGATTCACTTTCAGATTGACACTTGATGCCTTGGAGTCTGTGAGAAATACGTGGCCCTCAGACACCGGCACGAGCATTACCGCAGACTTCGTTACCTGGCCAATGAAATCGAATTTGGCCACAGCACGACCCGTTGGCGTGCGCGACACTGTCACCTCGCCGGCGGCTGATGCGTCGTGGGCCGTCATGAGAATCAAGGCACTATGGGCATTGGTGGGCAGACCCGACAAGGACACGATGCGCGCTGTTCCCGGCTCCATTGGCCCGTCCCCATTTGCTGAGTCATAGGCCAGGGCCGTGCCAATTGCCTGGAACGAACTGCTGCTGGCCTGAGCCAATGTCGTCGTGGAGCCAACCTGCGGCAAGGCCGGTGCCGGATCGTCCTGTGGGCTGTTCGCGGCCACCGCGCCAGGGGCGATGATGGACGCACCGACCACGAGCAGTGCACCGATGCCCGCGGCCAGGGTGGCGAGGGCACGACGTGAACGTCGACGCATATATATGCGTCGACGCATTCGTGGTGCTCTTGGCCCCATGTGCACCCGCGCACTTTGACACGAAAGTGGCACATGTGGCCAATGAGACACCTGAGTCACAGGGTTGTAATTCGTTTCCCCCCTAAGAAGCCTGAACCTGCCCTTGAGAGATTGTTGAAGGGCTACTTGAGACTTCAGCGAATGCGGGCCGGCTGCACCGGACTTTGTCCCACATGTGCGCGGCGAAACCGCCGAGCATCAATGAGCACCCGGTGTGTTCTCCGTGGGTGCAGGCCTAGCCGCGATTCGCGCCTAGATATCCCGGCCGAGCGCCGGCGGTGGCATGTTCGCAGTTGCGGCATCCCCACTGCCGCTGGCATGCGTCGGATCGACGGGTACTGCCCCACCCAGGAGCGTGACCACCAGTGCCGCGTGCACTCCCCATGTGTCCTGTACGTCGGTAGGCTTGGGTGTTCGCCAAACCGCGGAGGCACGCATGACCGGATTGACTGCAGTACCCCAATGGATGCGCACTCGCCGAAGTGCAGTGGTGGCACTGGCGTCAGTCCTGGCTGTGAGCGGGGCCATGCTGGTTGCCAGCCCGGCCCAAGCTGGGAATGTCTCGGTATCCATGGCTTGCGACGCTGCCACGGTTCACGTGACGGCGAACATCGGAGACGCCATCACGTTTACGTTCAGCGGCGACTGCCTGACTCCTGGCGGAGGGGGCGATAGCGACATGGCCAACATCGTTGGCCCGCACTATGCCGCAGACGGCATCGGCTATCTCGGTCAACCGATTTCGTCCACCGGAAGCTGGTCGACCTGGGGCAGTTACGGCTCCTTCGGCCCAAACGACTGGTACGGAACACCCGGACCTGGCCCGGCATCGTCAGTCACGGCCGTGCTCCTGGGGACTCCGCCAGCAGGGGCGAACGCCCCGATCAATGCCGGTGTTCCCTTGACGCCCGGCGATCAGATCGCCAGCTTCGAAGTCAACAATGGCCCGCCGGCCGGCACCACGATCGCGATCGTGTGGGACGGTGCCCCGGCAAGTGCCCCCGATGCACAAATGCCCGCGTGGCTTCAGTCCTACGGCCGCTCGGCCAGCCAGTCCTGTCGACCCGGCTGGAGCCCGTCGTGGGCGCAGTGGGCGGTGGCTGCCACCGGCGGCTCCGTGTGCAATCGGACCGTGTTCTGGAACGGTTCGGCGTGGATGCAGAGCCCAAGTCAAGGCTGGGGTTCCTCAGATCCCTCACAAACCACTGCGTGGGACGGGCGATAACCGGCACTGCCCGGTCGACCACGCTGCAGGGCTGGGTCAACGGCTCACTTCACGAGACATAGCTCGCGGGCGAACGGGGTCATTCACCGCTCGTGCCTGCCGACAGGAAGAGCTCCAGACATCGTGCTGAGCAGGCTGCTGCCAGAAACAGCGCATCCACACCTTCGGTGCGGTCGTCAAGCACCGGATCTGCGAACCTGAAGGAACATTGCCGCAGCTGCTACCGCACTGATCACCGTAATCGTGAATGGGGCCCAGGCGGCATAGCTGGCAGCTGCGATTGCCACGCCCACCAACGCCCACTCAACAGCAAGAACGTACGCATCACCGGGTCGAATCCACACGATCACCGCTAATGCACTGACTCCTGCGCCAACCAGGCACAGCGACTGCATCCAGGCAGCATCGGCATAGCGAGCAGGCAGGTTCGTCACCAGGTTCAACCAGATCGCAGCAGTGGACCATCCGGCGTAGAGCCCGAGCGTGGTGGCGACAAGACCATTCTGCCGAACATCTGATTGCGTGCGGAGTCGATACAAGCCCACCACAAGCGCGGCCAGGATGCCCGCGAACACCACCACTGTTCCCCACGCCGATTGTGCCCAGGCAACCAACAGCCAGACGGAGAAGCCCAACTGCGCGATCACCAATGGCCAACCGGCTACCCGGTACGCAGGGGTAGCCGACCGACGCCATGACAGTGCAGCAACAATCAAGCACAACACGATGACCAGACCCCAAATGGCGAAGAAAGCACTTGCCGGGGTCACTGCGTGTCCACGTCCATCATCGAATGAACCGATGGGAATCAACGCCGTTGAGGCAACCATTCCCATGGCGGTCACTGTCAGGAGCAGGCGCTGCACCGTGAAAAGGTAACGCGAACCGAAGTGCCCATCAATGCCTGCCAACGTGCAGCTGGGAAATCGAACGCCGTTGTCGACGCGCCCTGAGGGCGCGGATTTCCGTTTTCTGACTCCTACCGAGTACGGTAAGGGAGTTGCACAAGTGCACAAGGTGCTTGTCGCGACCACTGGGCACCTGATGCCCTCTTGCGAGTCTTGGCTTTAGCGGCGATCACGAATAGGGATCGCGTTCTGGACGCGCTTGATGTCCTGAACGATTCCCCGCTACAGAAGGCTGCACCATGACCGCTTTGACCTTTGAAGAACTCGGCATTCCCATCCCCCTGCTGGCTGCATTGCGTCGCTCCGGCGTCAATGAGCCGTTCGCGATCCAGAAGGCGACACTTCCCGATGGCATCGCTGGCCGCGACGTGCTCGCACGTGCCCAGACCGGGTCGGGCAAGACCCTGGCGTTCGGCCTTCCGCTGATCGTGCGCCTGATCGGAAAGCCGGCGATCCCGCGTCAACCACAAGGCCTCGTGCTCGTTCCCACTCGTGAATTGGCCATGCAGGTCAGCGACGGCCTGACTCCCCTGGCTGAGGCATGCGGCCTGCGCATTCGCCTCATCGCAGGCGGCATGCCCTATGCCAAGCAAATCCAGGCACTTGATCGCGGCGTGCACATTCTCATTGCGACGCCGGGCCGGCTGGTTGACCTGGTCAATCGCGGCAACGTCGACTTGGCCCAGGTCGCGGTTACTGTGCTGGACGAGGCAGACCAGATGGCCGATATGGGCTTCACCGAGATCGTGCAGGAGATCTTGGATCAGACCCGCGCCCGCGGACAGCGGCTGCTGTTCAGCGCGACGCTGGATGGAGACGTCGACAAGCTGGTTCGTGCATACATGCACAACCCAGCCAGGCACGAGATTGCCTCCGGTCAGGCACACGTCAGCACCATGGAGCACCACGTGCTGGTCGTGCACCCAATGGACAAGGATGAGATCACCGCGCGCATTGCCAGCCGAGACGGCAAGACGATGCTGTTTGCTCGTACGCAGCTGGGCGTAGATCGCATCACCGAAACATTGCACTCGCGAGGCGTGGCCGCAGGAGCACTGCATGGTGGCAAGTCACAGGCCGTGCGCACCAAGACCTTGGCTCAGTTCAAGGAAGGCACGATCAACGTGCTGGTCGCCACCGATGTCGCCGCGCGCGGTATCCACGTCGATGGCATCTCCCTGGTCGTCAACATCGATGCCCCACGCGACCCCAAGGACTACGTCCACCGCGCCGGCCGCACAGCACGCGCCGGTGCATCGGGAACCGTGGTCACGATCACTGCGCCAAAGCAGCAGCGCGGCGTCGATGGCCTCACGGCCAAGGCGGGAGTCAAGCCGACAGTCAGCCGGGTCCGCCCCGTTGATGACGTCCTGGTTGACATCACCGGTGCACAGCAGCCATCGGGCATCCCGTGGATCCCGCCGAAGGAAGCATCACACTCACGGGTCAACCGCGCTTCACATCAACGCAGCGGCGGTTTCAAGGGCCGCAGCGGCGGGCCTCGCAAGCCTGGACGTACGGAGCGATTTGAGCGCGCCGATCGCCCGGCCGGCGCAGCACGATTTGAGCGCGCCGATCGCCCCGAGCGCGCTGAACGGACTTCTCGTCCGGACTGGACACCGCCGGCGGATCGGCCGACCAAGGCAGATCGCTACATCCGACCTGAACGCACCGAACGTCCTGCACGCCAGCCTCGACCCGCACGTACCGAGCAGGCAGACCGCCCCGGTCGGCCGGATCGATCTGACCGACCGGTTCGCGACGAGCGATACACCCGCCCGGCGCGAACTGAGCAGGCAGAGCGCACGAGTCGATCAGATCGGCCGCAGCGTGCGGAGCGAAGCGACCGTGCTCCCCGCTCGTTCGAGTCCGAGGGGGCACCCCGTCGCAGTAGCCGCGTTGCGCCGTCGACTCAGCGTCCCAGCGGATCACGTCCGTCCCGAGTCAATGATGCGGATGCTCCTCGCCCTCCGCGCACCGCAACGTCCCGAACTGAGCGATACATCGATGCCCAAGGCGCAACGGGAAAGCCGCGCGCGAGCAGGCCTGGCAGCACCGATGCACGCTCATCGGCCCGCGATGGGGTGGCAGGCAAGAAGCCGCGATCGAAAGTGAAAGCTGGCAAGCCCGGCAAGCCGGCTGCAAAAGCGGGAAAGACCAAAGCGGGAAAGGCTAAGGCCGGAAAGTCAAAGGTCCGCTAGCTCGGGCTCACGGCGCACGCACGCCACCAGAGTTCTTGCCTGCTGCTTGGAGAGATCGGACACGCCCGTCGTGGACGTGATGGTGCATCACCTGACCCAGGGACCTGCACGAGCCTGGCCCGAATCGCCGACCTGCACCTCGATATGTGACATCCCCGATTGGGCAGCAGTGGGCATGGACTCAGCGGACTTGCCCACCGCACTGAGCGGCACTGGCATTGACTGCGGGCGGCTGGGCGAGGCGTGCGGCCGCCAGGAAATCGGCTCGGTGCCGCCTTGGTCAGGACAGATCGTCGGCTCAGGACTTCGTCGAAGAAGTGGGCTGAGGCCGGCAGGTGCGGCACGAACAGGCCCAGATGCCCCAATTCCATAGCCTGCTCGGGCGACGCCGCTGCCCAATGTGACCTATTCGTCGCATCGCGTCGGCTGCCCTGGAGGCATCAACCGCGAAGTTAGGGTAGCCTTACCTCACTAGTCACGGATAAGGGGAATTACCAATGAGTTCTGTGCAGATCACGCTGCTCGGCGCCATCGCCGGGGCCACGATCTTGCTGGGACTTCCCCTGGGCCGCATTCGCGCCAAGATGCCCAAGACCCGGGCCTGGCTCAACGCCCTGGCTATCGGCATCTTGCTCTTCTTGCTCTGGGACGTGTTGACCCATGCCTGGCAGCCGATCGACAGTGCACTGACGGCCAAGCAACCGGGCACCGTGGCTGGGCTGGCGTTCTTGTTTGCCGTGGGGATCGGCACCGGCTTAATCACCCTGGTCTACTTCGACCGCTGGATTGCCCGCACCGCGGCCGCACGCAAGCCCATCGGTCCTGGCGCAGCGGCAGTGGCGGAATTCAGCCCTGCGGCGCACACGCACACGGTGAAATCCCTGGCCATGATGATCGCTGTAGGTATTGGCCTGCACAACTTTGCCGAGGGCTTGGCCATTGGCAATAGCGCTGCCAATGGGGCAGTCAGCCTGGCCGTGCTGCTGGTGATCGGATTCGCTGCGCACAATGCCACCGAAGGATTCGGCATCGTGGCTCCAATGGCTGCAGAGCGGGTGCGGCCCAGCTGGGGGTATCTGTTGCTGCTGGGTGTCATCGGCGGCGGTCCAACACTGCTGGGCACTGTGGTCGGCCAGCGATACACCTCAGATGTGGCGTCAGTGATCTTCTTGACGCTGGCGGCTGGCTCGATCTTGTACGTGATCATCGAACTGCTGTCCGTCGCGCGCAAGATGAACGTCAAGACCGTCACCACCTGGGGCATCTTCATTGGCCTGCTGCTCGGCTTCGCCACCGATGCCATCGTGACACTGGCCGGCGCGTAGGACTTCGCCCCACGGACTGCTAGGCAATGGCTCGGCCGGGCCGGGTGTGGTTGATGCGTGACTTCTTGAACCCCAGCGCGACCGCGTGATCGCAGTTGCCGATCGTCGTCTGCCCGTGATTCCCATGCGCGAACACGGTTTCGGACTCCCGAGGGGGAGTTTTGCTTGCGCACATGCGGCTCACCACCACCTGGAATCAGTCGCCCTGTAACCTCAAGGAGTTCGCGCGCAGGAAATTCGCGGATGACTGCACTCAATGAGAGGGTCCATGTGATGAGCACCTACGAATCTTCCCCAACGCCCTGGGACGAAGTGCGGGTGATCTCACATGCTCACGAGGAGTTTGATGATCAAGCGTGCGTCGTGGTGAACATGGTGACCTTGGAGCTCATCGAGCTTGACGAGGTTGGTCGCTCGATGTGGACCGCCTTGCGCGAGACATCCTCGGTTGACAAGACCGTCAGTCGCCTGCTCGAGGAGTTTGACGCGGAAGCTGAACAACTTCAGTCCGATGTGCGACGCTTTGTTGAGGATCTTCGATCCCTGGGACTCGTTGAGGGTGGCATCCAGCCGGTGCCTACGTCCGCGCCGGCTTCACGGGACCTCCGTGCCCGCTACCTGGACCTGACCGAGCGCGCGCTGCTGGGCCTGTTGTACAAGGCGCCCGAGAATGGCCCGCAAGGCCCTGACGTGGATTCCTTGCTCGCAGGCTACGCGGTCAACCATGGCCTTCGAAGCATGCCGGGATTCACGATGATTGGCTTTCCACGACTGCGAAATGTCCGCGCGCTCGCTGAATACGTCATGAATGAGCAGATTCCCGGCGACTTCGTCGAGACAGGAGTCTGGCGGGGCGGGGCGACCATCATGATGAAGGCCGTACTGGAGGCACACGAAGACCCGCAGCGACGCGTGTGGGTGTGCGATTCATTCGAAGGGCTACCGGTCCCCGACATTGAGCGATATCCCGATGACGCGTTCTGGGCCAAATCCGCAGGGAAAATTGCCGTCTCGCTTGACGACGTGCGTGAGAACTTTGCGGCCTTCGGGCTCCTGGACGATCGGGTTGAATTCCTGCAAGGCTGGTTTAGCGACACGATGCCGACCGCGCCAATCCATCAGATCGCCCTGCTGCGTCTGGACGGCGATCTCCACCAGTCCACCACTGAAGTGTTGGAGTCGCTCTACGCGAAAGTCACTCCAGGTGGTTTCGTCATCATCGACGACTACTGCATTGACACCTGCCGTGCGGCGGTGGAGGAGTTCCGCGCGAAGCACCACATCACAGCAGAGCTCCAGGTAATCGACTGGTCCGCCGTCTTCTGGCAGGTCCCTGTCATCTAGCGGTTCATGAGCCGTGGGCGGGGCTGCCGCGTCATGCGGTGTCATCACGAAGGCCGGCTTGCTGCATCAAGGCGTGCCTTCGCTGTCGATAGTCGTGCAGGATCCACTTTTGATCCTGTTCACGTGGCTGATGCTCGTCCAGAAAGCTCTCTAACAGCGCGTCGAGCAGGGACAGCGCCTCACGGTGATATCGGTGCGTCGTTGATTCGGGCAGGTTGGGCAGGGTGAGGGTCATGACCGGACCGAGTGCGACCTTGGCGCTGACTCGCGCGGCGATGATGCGCTGTCGCAGCAGCGACAGCTGCACTTGTTGCTCGATATTCCTCGACGTGGAAATTTGACGGTCGTGCTGTCGGTACTTTGTGACATATTCGCCAATGCGCACGACTCTTCCCCGGTCAAGCAGAGTAGCCATGGTGACATAGTCATCGCAGGTGGTGTAGTTCGTAGAAAATCCGCCCATATCCCGCAGGGTTTGCGTCCGCATCACGAGCGTTGAGGTCATCGAAGGCATCAAAAATGGAAAGCGCCATCTGACTTCTAGATCAGTCATCGCCGTTGCAGCATCCGTCGTCCCTTGCGAGGCCATGGTCGAAAGACGCAGTCCGGCTGCACTCATCCCCAGCATGCATCCAGCCACACACTCAAGATCTGGTGCGTCGAAAGCAGACAATTGCTGGTGCAACCGCATCGGCAGCATGATGTCGTCTGAGTCGTGATGAGCGACGTACGGCGCCCGCACTTCCTGCAAACCCAGGTTTCTGGCCTCTGCCGCGCTCAGCCTGGCATCGCTTCGCAGGAAGCGAAACCGGGAGTCGGTCCGTTGAATATGCCTGACGAACCCGCCGACATCCTGGGTCGACCCGGCATCGACGATGATCACTTCCAGGTCATGGACGGTTTGATTTCGGACACTTGCCAGTGCAGCACCCAGGAAATCAATTCGATCCTGGACAGGAATGATGACGCTCACCAACGGTGTTGAGGGCAAGGAGTGCTTCACGTCCACAGACCTCCTCCACCGTGAGCCCAGTAAGACTTCGACACGGTCAATCTTGGCTTCCTGGCGACGAAGTCCTCAACGGCAGAACCTGGACAGCAGGTGCTTTGGGGTCATGCCTGATCACGCAGCGTCGATCGTTCAGTTGTATGAAGCGTAGAAACCACTATCGGCTCCAGACCCACCGTAGTAGGTCACCGCCGCTCCCACGATCGTCGAGACAACCTGTGGAGCGGCCGGCGCTACATAGGGCCTGCGATCTGCGATGTCGGACATGAAATCCCTGCCTACCGATGCGTTTGGACGCCATTCTGGCATCCAATTCATTCCCCGATTGCTGCCCAAGCTGGATGTCGGACTTGCGGTATCGGTCTCCCGCTGAACGATTACGACATCGGCAGGACCAGGAATCGACATTCCCCACGCTGCAATCTTCACGTGCCGAACCCGTCCGCCCAGAAGTTCGGAATCCTGCTGACTTCGGCGAGGTGGTTACACAGGTGTGGAAGAGTACAAGGCGTTGTCAGCTCCAGACCCGCCAAAGTACGCCGAGGCTGACATCGCGAGTGTCGAGACAACCTGCGGAGCGGCCGGCGCTACGTACGGCTTACGATCTGCGTTTTCTGACACGACACTCCCTTAGTACCAAGCCGAACTCACCTCATTCATGCTCAGGTCATCATCCTATACCGAAGCCCTCGAGGAATGCCCGACTCAGCCACGCATCTTCATCCGTACGGTCACGAGCCTCACTGGACCTCGAGCCGAAGATTCCTCATGAGTCCGTGTTCAATTTCCGGACCATGCCAGCCACGGCAATCTCGCTATCAGTCCGTCAGGACGCTGCCAGTGCTCAGGCGTATGAGGCGTAGCCTAAACCGTCACTACCGCCACCGTAATAGGCCCCAGCTGCCTCCGACAGTGTGGAGACAACGCGCGGGGCCTCAGGTGCTACATACGGCTTGCGATCTACGTTTTCTGACATGACACTCCCCTAATACCAATCCGAGCTGACCTAATTCACGCTCAGGTGACCAGCCTATACCGAAGCCTTCGAGGAATGTATGTCTCGATCGGAACGGTCGAGAAACTCACCCAAATGAGCCGACGATTTCCCATGCTTCGGCACTCAATTTGCGGCCCATGCCAGCCACCGCAATCTCACTATTGATCCCTGAAGACGCTGCCAGCGCTCAGGGGAGTGATGCGTAGCCGCCGAAGCCGTCGCTGGAGAACGATCCGTTGAAAAGGCCCCCTGCTGCCTCCGAAAGTGTTGAGACAACACGCGGCACCTCAGGCGCAACATACGGCTTGCGATCTGCATTATCGGACATCAAACTCCCCTAAACCGGGCTCCAGTCGAACCAGTTCTTGCCGAGGATCTCACCCTATACCGAAGTCCTCGAGGGATGTCCGACTCGGCGGAACGGTCTCGATGGGAACGGTCTCGACCGGCACGATCACAAAACTCATCGAAGTGAGCCGACGTTTTCCCATGCTTCGGCGTTCACTTTG
>Ga0164296_1006262_pt1 | contig 10138 bp, 6 predicted proteins | sample GEODES057metaG_FD_113533 | JGI IMG/M metagenome (GOLD analysis project Ga0164296, IMG submission 113533) | Dystrophic lake water microbial communities from Trout Bog Lake, Wisconsin, USA - GEODES057 metaG | ecosystem: Environmental > Aquatic > Freshwater > Lake | place: USA: Trout Bog Lake... | reverse complement strand
CGGCCGAGGTCGCCGTCACGATCTTGCGTCGGGGGCGAGGAGCCACCCAGCTGCGAGCGAGCCTGCTTCAAGGCGGAGCCGTCTTGGTCGAGAGTGCCATGGTCTTCGCGTCGCTCGATGCGGGAGCAACCCGGCTCTACGACACCATCAAGCCGGTTGAGCTGCCTGATCCTGCAGCATGCCTCCGAATCCCCTCCATCAACCCCACGGGAGCGGAGATCGCCATCATGGATGAGGTCGAGATCCTCATGGATCCCGCCACCATGGACTGGAGCATGGGGCTCGATGGCATCGGCGAGCTTCGAGGGTGGGTCAGGTTCCCTGATGACCGTCCGGTGGACGCCACCAGCCTGACCCTTCTGATCGACTGCTTCCCGCCGGCGACGTTCCCCCTCGGATCGTCTGGGTGGGTGCCGACCCTCCAGCTCACGAGCTACGTGCGAGCCTTGCCGGCGCCAGGGCCGGTCAAGATCCGCCAGCGCGTGCAGGTGATCGAGGGCGGCTTCGTCGACGAGGTGTGCGAGATCTGGGACTCGACCGACCAGCTCGTGGCGCAGGGAACGCAGCTGGCGATGGTGCGATTCGCCTGATCAGGAGCGGTGGCCGAGGTGCTGCTCGATGGCACCGATCGCAGCTCGGACGAGATCGTCAGAACCGGGGTCGCTGTCCTCGTGGACGCCGCGAAGTGCCGTCAGCGCCGCGTAGCCTGCGCCCACCAGCGCGCCGTCATCATCGGGCTCCTCATCGCTGACGTCGCCGAGCTCAGGCACGGCGGAGCCAAGGTTCAGTTCCAACATGCCGGACTCTCCGACGAGCAAGGTGCGGTTGCCCTCACCCTCTCCCACAGCGCGCTTGATGATGCCAGCCGTCGAGACGCGTCCACGTCGGATGCCCTTCAGTTCGGCGAGGGGCAGGGCCGGAACGTTGAGGTTGAACAAGGTACGAGCAGGTGCGGCGATGAGCTCATCGAGCACCGCCACCGCAACATCGGCCGCCGTGTCGTATGGCGCATCCTTGGTGGCCTGGATCGACACGGCCAGACCGGAGATCCCCAGCTGGGCGCCAGTCAAGATCGCGCCCACCGTCCCGGAGTGAAGGACCGACCGCCCGACGTTCACGCCGAGGTTGATCCCGGACACGATCAGGTCCGGCTTGGGGCCGAAGCCTCCCAGGCTGCCCACGATCGTGCAGAGTGCGGGTGCAGCATCCAAGGCATAGGCCTCGACATCAGGCGCTCCGGGAACGAGGCGGCGCGAGTAGGCGATCCCGTCACGGCCGAAGACCTCGCCCACGGCGGCGGCGGCACCTGAGTAGTTCGAGTCAGGGGCGACGACGATAACCTCTCGCTCAACCTCGCCTGGGGCCGCCGCCCATCGGGCCAGTGCCATCACCAGGGAGTGGAGGGCCGGCGAGTCGATTCCGTCGTCATTGGTCACCAAGATGCGCACGGCCGTACCCTAGGCGGATCGGAAGTGACCGTTTGGCAAACGAGACGCAAAGGTTGTGAGCGCGATGACTGCGACGTGGGATGGCAAGGTGGTGCTGGTCACCGGCTCTTCGAGTGGGATCGGAGAGGCCACGGCCCGACTCTTCGCCGAGCGGGGGGCGACGGTGGTCATCAACTCCTCTTCCTCGGTCGCGGCGGGCGAGGCAGTCGCCTCCTCCTTGCCGTCAGCGTCCTACATCCAGGCCGCCATCGGCACCGAAGAGGCGGCCTCCTCTCTCATCGACGCGGTGCTCGACCGGCACGGTCGTCTCGACGCCCTCATCAACAATGCCGGGACGACTGAGGTGATCCCACACCAGGACCTTGACGCAGCCACCCTGGACGTCTGGCGGCGCATCTTCGAGGTCAACGTGTTCGGGACTTGGGCGGTGACCGTGGCCGCCGTGGACGCCTTGAAGGCCACCCATGGAGCGGTCGTCAACGTGTCGTCCATCGCTGGGCTTCGTGCCACTGGCAGCTCGATCCCCTATGCGGCGTCGAAGGCCGCTCTGAACCACCAGACGATCCTGTTGGCCAAGGTGCTCGGACCAGAGATCCGGGTCAACGCCGTGGCGCCTGGTTTGGTGGACACGCCGTGGACCGAGGACTGGGACTTCATCCGTGAGGTGGTGACCCAGGTGGCACCTCTCAAGCGATCCGCCAAGCCCGAGGATGTCGCCAAGGTCATCGCCGACCTTGCTGAGTCGACCTATGTCACGGGCCAGGTGGTCGCCATCGACGGCGGACTGACGATCGCTACCTGATCTCCGGAGCGCTGATCCAGCGCATCGAGCCGCACAGCACCTGGGCGGCGGGACGGACCGCCAGCCGGTCGGCGAGCGGGACGAGGGGGAGGCGGAGCTGCCGGGCAGCCCACGTCGGAAGGATGCCGGTCGCAGCCGAGACGAGCACGGCGTAGCCGGCGATCTCGTGCGGCCACCGCCGAACACCTCGGAGCACGAAGTTCCGTGCTTCACGGGCTTCGGGCGTGAAGGCCAGGACCGGGCGGATCTCGGCGAGGTACTCCTCGAGCTCGGCTTCGGTGGTGGGAACCGTCGACGCCCCGAGATCGTGGGCCAACGGCGCCATCTCGGCCACGTACCTGTCTCGATCAGCCTGAGGCAGGTCTATCGGGCCATAGGTGATGGCCGCGGTCAAGAAGCTGCGCACCTCGGCGACATGGACCCAGGTGAGCAGCTCGGGATCGCTGGCTCGGTAGGGCGCACCCTCGGAGGTCACACCCACGACGCGCTCATGGATGGAGCGGACCTTGGCGATCGACGTCTCGGCCTCATCGCGAGTCCCGAAGGTCGTGACACCGACGAAGCGGGCAGTTCGCTCAAGTCGGCCCAGGGGATCGTGCCGGTAGTCCGAGTGTTGGGCAACGCCGGCCATGGCGAGTGGATGGAGCATCTGGAGCAGGAGCGATGACAGGCCTCCGACGAGCATCGCCGGGAGATCAGCGTGGACCACTCGCACGATGGAGTCGGGGGCGAGATAGGCCTCGGCGGGGTCGAGACAGGGGGCCGGTGGCTCACCCGTCACGCCGATCGTGCGACGGAGGCCGGCGAAGGCGCTCGACCGGAACCGTTCCACCACATCAGAGGTGGCTCGCTCACCTTCTGAGCGGAGCTCATCGAAGAAGAGGTTCAGCGCCATGGACCTCGAACCTAGTGGCGACCCTCAGTCAGCGTGGAGCGCAGCGCGGAGCAGTTCCGCTGCTGAAGCGACGACGTCGCCGCCGGTGTCGACGATCACGCGGCGGACGGTCCCGTCGAGGCGGAACGGTGCCTCATAGGACGACGAGACGGGCTGGTCGACGTCATAGCCAAGCCGGAGGTGTGCTCCGCCGTGCTGGAAGGCGACAGGGAAGATGCTGTTGTACTCGCACGTGGCCACTGGCCCGTCCTCGATCAGCAGGCTGAGCGAACCTGGCTCACCAGGCACGAACGCCACGCCGAGGCGCGTGGTTGGCTCAGGGACGGCGTGGGGCGATCGAAGGGTGATGACCCGTTCGGCATCGCTCAGCGTGAACTCGAGCCGACCATCGACGATGACGAGCGAGAAGCCCCCATGTCGATCGCCGAGCGCAGCGATCACCCCGTCACCCACCGCCGGGTCGATCTCGGCGGTCAGCACGAAGCCGCCAAGCAGCAGCGGGAGCACCTCGTCGAAGACGGGACCGCCGGCCGGCTCGTAGATCGCCCGCTGGCCAGTCGGCCATCGAGGCCCGAGAAGGGCACCGAAGCGAGAGGTCAACGTGTCGAAGAGCGGGAGGACGTGGTTCGCCTCGGCCTCGCGGAGCCAAGCGGACTCCATGACGGCTACTTGCTCAGGCATCGACTCGCTCAGGTCGTTGACCTCGGCGAAGTCGGCGTCCATGTCGAACAAGCTCCAGTGGTCACTGGCAAAGTTGCGACTTCCCTCGAGCAGCGCTTCTTCGTCGAGCAACCCTTCGGGGACGTGGTCGGTGGTGGCCTTGAAGCCATCGTGGATGATGGAGCGAGAGCCGAGGAGCTCGAAGTACTGAGTGGTCCGAGGGTTCGGTGCACTCGGATCCTGCAGCACGGCGGCGATGCTGGCCCCGTCGAAGGGCAGCTGCGTGACCCCATCGACCTCACGCGGTGCCTCGACGCCCGTGAGCTCGAGGATCGTCGGTGCGAGATCAGCCACGTGGACGAGCTGCGAGCGAATGGCGCCAGGGTCATCGATCGCTCCGGGATATCGGATGATCAGCGGCGTCCGGGTCCCCCCGAGCCAGGTGAAACGCTTCCAGAGGTGGAAGGGAGCATTGCCGGCCCATGCCCAGCCCCATGAATAGTGGTTGTAGGTCGCAGGGGACCCCCATCCGTCGAGCGCAGCCAAGTTGTCGGCGAGGTCCTCGGGCACCCGGGCGGTGAAGCGATGCTCGTTGAGGCTGCCGAGGCGGCCGCCTTCCGCGCTGGCGCCATTGTCAGAGAAGAGCATGATGATGGTGTCCTCGAGGAGTGATCGCTCCTCGAGGGCCTGGAGAAGCCGACCGATCTGATCGTCGGTGTGGCTGAGGAAGCCGGCGAAGACCTCTTGCTGGCGAGCGTGCATCCGCCGCTCGTCGGCGGAGAGCGAATCCCATGGTTCGACCCAAGGGGGACGAGGCGCCGCCTCCGCATCATTCGGGATGACCCCGAGCGCTCGCTGGCGATCGATCACCGTGTCGCGCCATGCATCCCAGCCCTGGTCAAACGCACCGGCATATCGCTCGATCCACGCGGGGGCAACGTGGTGAGGCGCATGCATCGCCCCCATGGCGACGTAGGCGAACGTCGGCTTCCCCGGTGCGGCTTGGCGAAGCCCGACCAGATCCTGGATGGTGCGGTCGACCAGGTCCTCGGTGAGGTGGTACCCCTCGGGCCATTCTTGCCGGTCGAGATAGTGGTTGTCCTCGACGAGGTTCGGGCGCCACTGACTGGTGTCCCCCTGCAAGAACCCGTAGAACCGCTCGAAGCCAAGACCGATCGGCCAGCTGTCAAATGGCCCCGCATCCGAGCGTTCGTAGCGGGGCACGAGGTGCCACTTTCCGATGGCACGCGTCGCCCAGCCGGCATCTCGCAGCACGCGGGCGACGGTGGCGGCCTCCTTGGGGATTCGCGCGGTGTAGCCCGGGTGGTCGAGCGGGATGTCTGCGACGAAGCCCATGCCCACGTGGTGGGCGTTTCGCCCGGTGAAGAACGCAGCACGCGTGGGGGAGCACATCGCGGTCACGTGGAACCTGTTGAATCGAAGACCCTCGGCAGCGAGCCGATCGATGTGCGGGGTCTCGATCGTCGATCCGAAGCAGCCGAGCTGTCCGAATCCGGTGTCATCGAGCACGATGGCCAAGACGTTCGGAGCTCCGATTGGCTTCGGCCGATGGAGGCCGGCTCGAGGCCCGCTTGTCAGGGATGGCGACTCGTGCGCTGACGGGCTCACCGCTCTCGGGGATCGATGGGGGTCAATGTGCCGAGCGAAGCCTCGATAGCGGCTGCGGCGTCGAAGCACTCATCCTCACGGAACCGTCGTCCCGTGACCTGGACGCCGGTGGGCAGGCCTCCGCCGAGTCCGGTCGGCACGCACACGGCCGGGATGCCGAGCAGGTTCTGCGGCAGCACGAAGCGCATCATCTCGAGCACGGAGGTGGCGGCATCGAAGCTCGTGATGTCGAAGCCGTGGGTGAAGGGCTTCTGGGTCCATGTGGGCCCGACGATCAGCGGGTACTCCTCCTGGAAGAGCGCCCAGGCGGTGGCCACATCGAGGCGGAGCTGGTGGGCCGAATTGATCGACTCCACGGTTGGCTCGCCGAATGCCTCGGCGCCGAAGAGCAGGAACGAGATCGAGTCCTCGGAGAGTGCCATTTCGAGGAGCGGCCGCATCGCGGCGAGATCGCTCATCATGACGAGCGACCAGCCAAGGTAGGCCTCCTCGAGCATGGGCGGCTGCACCTCGGTCACCTCGTAGCCAGCCGCAGCGAGCGCGTCCCCGGCGCGCCGAACGCCGGCGGCGATGTCAGGGTCGGTGCTGCCGCCGGCAGGCTCGGGCACGAGCGCCACGCGCCGCGGCCCCTTGGGTCCCTCGAACGGAGCGGAGATCACGTACGGATCGAGTGGATGTGCACCTGCGATCACCTCGAAGCCGAGTCGAACATCGGCAACGTGTCGCGCCAAGACTCCCTGGACCAGCATGAGCTGCTCGGCGAGGAGCGGCGTGCCTGGCATGGTGGTCGTGGCGTAGGGCACTCGTTGCGCCGACGGCTTGATTGAAGCGATGCCACAGGCATAGGCGGGGTTCCGGAGCGAACCGCCGATGTCGTTGCCGAGACCGATCGGACTCATCCCGGAGGCGATCGCAGAGGCCTCGCCGCCACTTGAGCCAGCGGCCGTGCGCTCGGGATCCCACGGGTTCTTGGTCAGGCCATAGGTGACCGAGTGCGTGTGGACGCGGAGTCCGAGCTCGGGCATGTTTGTGCGAGCGAACGGGATGGCACCGGCGGCTCGCATGCGAGTCACGATCGGAGCGTCTGCGGTGGCGATGACCTCGGCCAGCATCGGGATCCCCTGGGTCGAGACATCCCCCTCGACGTCGATGTTGTCCTTGATCGACAGGGGGACCCCATGGAGCGGCCCGAGCACATCACCACGAGCGACGGCCTCGTCGGCTGCCTTGGCATCGCGCCGAGCAGCCTCGGCGTAGATGCGCACCACTGCGTTTAGTTGGGGGTTGACCTCGTCGATACGGGTGAGGTGCGCTTCGAGAACCTCGCTCGAGGAGACCGATCCGCTGGCGATCTTTGCCGCCAGCTCAATCGCCGACTCCTGCCAGAGCTGCTCTGCCATGGTTCCACCCTCCCTTGGTCGCCAAGGCGACGACTCGCACCCGAGAGTCTGGCGCGAGTGGATCGAGGTGTCCATACGATCGAGTCGGCCTCGCAACGACGAAGGCCACCCCATCTGGTGGGGTGGCCTTCGTCAATGTTGTGCTCTCGAGGGAGCGACACGTTGGTGCGCCCCTCGGGATTCGAACCCGAAACCTGCGGATTAAGAGTCCGTTGCTCTGCCGTTGAGCTAGAGGCGCCCAATGACTCTAGCAAACGGCACGTTGTCCTATCGCTGCAGCGACTTGGTCTCCAAGAACTCCTCAAGCCCGTAGCGGCCACGCTCGCGACCATTGCCGGACTGGCGATAACCACCGAAGGGTGCGGAGGGGTTGAACTGGCCGCCGTTGATGTCGACCTGACCGGTCCGCAGCTGGCGGGCCACCTCGATGGCATGGTCGGCGTCGCCGGCCCACACCCCACCGGCAAGACCGTAGATCGAGGAGTTGGCCACCTCGATGGCCTCCTCTTCGGAGTCGACCGGGATGATGGAGAGAACCGGGCCGAAGATCTCGTCATTGGCGATCGTCATGTCCCGCGTGACCTCAGAGAAGATCGTCGGCTGGACGAAGAAGCCCGTCTCGAGGCCCTCTGGTGCGTCGGGTCCACCCACGAGGAGCTTGGCACCCTCGTCGATGGCGCCGGAGATGAACCCACGGACGCGGTCGCGCTGCACGGCGGAGACCAGAGGGCCGACCATGACCCCCTCGTCGAGTGGCTTGCCCGCTGGGAACATGGCGGCAGTGGCGATCGCCACCTCCTCAACCTCGGCGAGCTTCGAGCGAGGCACGATCATCCGTGTCAACGCCGAGCACGTCTGGCCAGAGTTCAAGAAGCAGGCGAAGACGCCGGAGCCGACGGCGGCGGCGATGTCGGCATCTTCGAGGATGATGTTGGCCGACTTGCCGCCGAGCTCGAGGTTGACCCGCTTGACGGTCTCGGCGCCGACCTGCATGACCCGCTTGCCAGCGCGGGTCGAGCCGGTGAACGACACGGCGTCGACCAGGGGGTGTGCGGCGATCGCCTCGCCGACCACAGGACCCACGCCGGTGACGAGGTTGAAGACGCCAGCAGGCAGGCCCACGGCGTCGATGACCTCTGCCAGCACGAAGGCATTGAGTGGTGCGACCTCACTGGGCTTGAGCACGACCGTGCAGCCGACGGCGAGGGCAGGAGCCACCTTGAGCGCCACCTGATAGAGCGGGTAGTTCCACGGCGTGATGGCGCCCACGACACCGATCGGCTCGCGCACGACCAGTGAGTTGCCGATCTCCTCTTCCCATGTGAACTCGGCCATGTGCTGGGCAAGGTCCTTGAAGGCACCCGCCGGCAGGCCAGCCTGGATCGGAACGGCGAGCCCGAGGGGCATCCCGACCTCATGAGCGACGAGCTCGCCGATCTCCGCCATGCGCGCCTCGAGGCCCTCGCCGATCTTGGTCATCAGCGCAGCGCGCTCCTCGCGAGAGGTGGCGGCCCATGCAGGGAATGCAGCGGCAGCTGCCTTCACGGCCTTGTCGACGTCGTCAGCCGTGCCCTCGGGGATGGTGGCCAGCACCTCTTCGGTAGTCGAGTCGACGACCGAGAGGGTGCCCGTCCCCGTCGATGGGACCCAGGCCCCGTTGATGTAGATCTTGTCGCGGACGTCCATAACCCCTCCTCAATGGATGTGTGCCTGAGTGACCCACACGTGTGCACAACCTATCGGTTGCGGCACCAGGAGACCTCAGAACAACGGGCATCAAAGGGATGTCGTGGCCTTCGGTCGACTTTCGGGATGATTTCTTGAACTGAGCCTCACGGGGTTTTTTGTGCGAATCGAGGGTGTGCTGTCATTCATCTTGGCATCCACACGGCCGAAGTTTGAAAGCTGAACGGAATGGAACGAATCCTCATCTTCGAACAACAACGAGTAGCTCGTCGAGTACCCCTTTTAGTTAGAAAGATAAATCAATCGCAGCTCCTTTACATTTGATGCACTCCCCACTAAGCACTAAAAAAACGATGCGTCCGACCGCATGCATCGGGTTGTGTGAGGAGACGTGATGCTGAAGAAGTTGACTCGGATGACAGCCCCCGCGGCTGTCGTGACCGCCACTTTCCTTCTTGGCCCCGTGCTGGTGGCGACGTCGGCGCAAGCAGTGAAGCCGAAGCTCCCGAGCAAGCCGGTGGTGACCGCAGTGGTTGCCGGGGCGGGGGCCGTTCAAGTGTCGTGGACCGCCGGCAGCCCTGGTGGAAGCGCCATCACGGGCTACGTGGTCAAGGCGGTTCAAGGCGGAGTCATCGTGGCCAACTGCACGCCGAGCCCGGCAGGTGTCACGGCCTCGTCGAGCTCGTGCGTTCTCTCTGGGCTCACGCCGGGTGTCCAAGCTGCTGTGAGCGTCTCGGCCAGAAGTGGGGTTGGGCTCGGCCTAGCCGGCACGACGAAGACGACTCCCGTCGGCGCGCCCAGTGCTCCCCAGATCCAATCGACCACCCGGACGGGCTCGAAGGTCACGGTCACGTGGAAGGCGGGATCGTCGAATGGCGCTGCGATCTCCAGCTTCGACGCCGAAGGATTGTCCACCTCCGGAGCGAGGCTTCGGGGCTGCACGCATGTCGCTCCGGCCAGGAACGAGACGTGCACTCTCTCGGGCGCTGCGCCCTCTGCCGGCTACGTTGTGACGGTCGTCGCCACGAACTCTTATGGCACTGGACCGACGGCGAGCTCGACCGTGGCGGCCGTCACGCCTGGCGCAGCGACGAGCACCACGTTGGGGCTGGACAAGTCTTGGGTGGCCCCCGGTGGCCAGGTCACCGCGACCGGCAGAGCCTTTGCGGCTCGCACCAGCGTGAGTGTGGTCGCAATCAAGTCGAGTGGGGCGCAGTCGCCCCACGCCGCCAATCGAGCGGCGAGCCTGTCGCCTCGAGTGGTTGCGCCTACTTCGATCTCTGTCGATCTTGGAACAACCATGACCGACGGTTCGGGGAATCTCACCGACACGTTGACCATCCCACCGTCGATGGCTTCGGATCCAGTTGGCACCTACGACATCGTCGCCACGGGCTTGAGCTCGACGGGCTCCTCGGGATCCGAGCAGGCCCCCTTGCAGATTGGCTTTGACACGAAGCCGCCCGTCTTGGTGGATGCTGCAGGAGCGACGCCACTCAGCGTCACGTCGACCTCATCGGACACCACCGAGTCGGGTCAGGTGGTCACGGTCAGCGCCGAGGTCTACGACGCTCTCTCGGGCGTCTCGGGGGTGACTGCCTATCTCCTCTCTGCGAAT
>Ga0164296_1006261_pt1 | contig 10138 bp, 8 predicted proteins | sample GEODES057metaG_FD_113533 | JGI IMG/M metagenome (GOLD analysis project Ga0164296, IMG submission 113533) | Dystrophic lake water microbial communities from Trout Bog Lake, Wisconsin, USA - GEODES057 metaG | ecosystem: Environmental > Aquatic > Freshwater > Lake | place: USA: Trout Bog Lake... | reverse complement strand
CAAAATTCACTCGGAAGGTTCCCTCATCCAAGGGCACTCGAACCACAGTTCCCCCAGCGAGCTCGATATTGGGGATGTAGCTGTCGTAGCAAGGCTCTAGCACCATGACCTCATCTCCCGGTCTCACTACAGCGAGCACCGCGTTCAAGATGGCCTGGGTGGCGCCAGCTGTCACCGTGATCTCATTGGCTGGGTCATAGTGAGCGGCATATAAGGTTTGCACCTTGTGGGCAATGGCTTGTCTTAGCTCCAAAACACCGAGCATTGAGGGGTACTGATTCAAGCCCTCAAGCATGGCGTCACTGACATGACCCACCAGAGCCGGATCACAAGCAAAATCTGGAAAGCCTTGTCCAAGATTGACAGCTTTGTGCTCAAGCGCCAAAGCTGACATGACAGTAAAGATGGTGGTGCCAACGTGGGGCAGTTTGCTATCAAGAATAGGCGTCATGAAAAGGCTCTAAGCAAAGTTCAACATGGACAAAATCACTCAACAAAATCACTCAACATCATCAAAGGCAAAAAACCAGCTGCAATCTACGGTAGTGCGCTTGGACCAAGTTTTTTTTCTCTCTCCAATGCGCTCAGCACCCAGGCAACCAAGCATCCCACCTCACAACCCAGAGCTTACTGCGAAATAAGGCTCCACAGCACACAGCAATACAACTATTTGGGACGAATGATTCGATAAGATCCGCTGACTCGGCAAACGATCTCACCAGCCTCGTTTTGGACCTCGCCCTCGGCGTAGGCGATCGAGTGACCCGCCCGAACGACCTGTGCGTGGGATTTGGCATTGCCTTGGGACGGGGCAAGGTAGTTCACCGTCATACTGATGGTTGAGACATTGATGCCTTGAGGGTAAGCTGATCGTACCGCTTGGGAGAGGGTGATGTCCATCATGGAGGCAATGGCACCCCCGTGCAAGTCTCCCTTGGAGTTGCCAAGAGCTTGGCTTGGGGACAAAGCCAAGCGGGCAGACCCCTCCCCAATGCTCACCACTCTGAGACCCAAGTGATCATAAAACGGTGCGTGCGAAAGCCACTGGGTTTGGGGCTGCAAGGGCTTATTATTTTGAGAGTCCATCACGTCTTTGAGGTTGGGAATTGAGAATTGAGAATTCAGAATTCAGAATTCAGAATTCAGAATTTAGAATTTAGAATTTAGAATTGGTCTAGGCTTGTGAGTTCAATCACTTGGCTCCGAGATCAATGGGAACCAGATTCTTCAAAACCCACCAAGACTTTTTGCGTGTGCTCTCCCAGTGCTGGGGCAACTCCCGTGGGTTGGAGCTTCATTTTTGAGAATCTTGCTGGAAAGGCCCTCACTTCATGGCGTTGTCCATCCCCCGATTGCACCTCTCGAACGACCTCCAAGGCGGTGGTCTGGGGGTGACGGATAGAGGCTGCCGGGCTTTGGTAGGTGGCAGCATTGCCCGCGTACTTGCGAATCATCTCCACGAGTTCTTCGCCACTGTAGCGGGAGAAAAATCGCTCGTACTCAGCTTTCAGCTCCTGAACTCTGGAGCCGTAACCCGTGGAGTTTCGTCCAATGGGGTCAAAGCGTTTGTCCTCGAGGAGTTCATGAAACCCGGCTTCCTCAATGAACTTGACCCATCCGGGACGACCTTGAGCACCCACCGAGCCACCAAAGGCAAAAAAGATGGGCTCATCTTTGGTCATCCATCCTTTCTCGGGTGGGTAGTTGGCCCCTCCAACCCGAGGGCCACTGTAGTGGTCTGGGTTGGTCTGCGCGGCCAAGTGAATACTCTTCATCGATAAGAGTGAGTTCAGTAAGGAGACAGAGATTTTTTGACCCTGCGAATGATTTCTTCTTCTGGCAATTAAAGCCGCAAGAATGGCTTGGGCGGCAAAGATCCCACTTCCCGCTCCGGCCACATCGGCTCCTAGTCGACAAGCCGGAGAGCCTTCACGCGATAGGTAGCGGGTGTAGCCAGCCATCGCTTGTGCAATGAGTTCGGAGCCCGGTTTATCCTTCCATGGACCGTGTTCACCCCATGGGGTGATTTGAACAAAAATCAACTTGGGGTTGAGAGATAGAAGAGTTTTCTCAGGCTCGTCTAGCCCCATGTCTTTGAGTTCGGCGTCATTTTTGTCGGTCACGAACACATCGGCATCACGCAGTAGGTGCAGTATCTGGGACTTGAGAGTTTCTGGCTTGTCGCTCAGTTTCACGGAGAGCTTACCGCGGTTCAATTCAAAAAATGCCGCACTCATCGAGAGTCCAGCGATTTGGGGCTCAGCGTGTCTGAGCCAGTCGCCAGTTGCTTCTTCGAGTTTGATCACCTGCGCTCCAAGGTCATGCATTCTGAGCGTGGCCAAGGGAGCGGCCACGCCTTGGCCAAGTTCTACGATGCGAATGGACTTCATGGCACTCATGGCTTCAAACTCCCCAAGACAGTTTGCGTGTGCTCACCCGGTTGGGGGGCAGGGGTGATTTGGCAAGGGGTTTGACTGAAATGCCAAGGCAAGCCACCCACGCTTACCGTCCCCCAATCTTTGGTGTGGACTTGACCAATCATCTCGTTGGCTGTGACTTGTTGGTGGTAGCGAAAGGTCTCAAATTGATGGGCCAAGCCAGCCGGCACGCGATGACGCTCAAAGGTTCTGAGCCACCATAGCGCGGGTCGCTTGGCAAAGATCGGTAGAAGCAACTCGTCCAGCTCTTGTCGGTGCTGTACCCGTAGCGCATTGGTCTGAAAGCGCGGGTCTGCACTCAAGTGAGACACCTCCAAGGCCAGACAAAAACGCTGCCACTCTTCATCATTGTGAGCTGTGACGAAAATTTCTTTGTCTAAACTTGGATAGGCCCGGTCGGGTACGATCCCACGAGACTGACTCCCCAAGGGAGATGGGCACTCCTGAGCCCCCAAGATCTCAGCCATGCGGGTGGCTTGTATTTCATAAGCGGCCTCGAGCATGGAGACTTCGACCTTTTGACCCTCACCGGTGATCTCTCTCTCTAAGACCGCCGCCAAGACTGCCTCTGTGGCAACTGAAGCCGTTGTTAAATCCAAGAAGCCTGTGAACCTAAACGCCTCGAGCGTCTCGCCGGGTGGCCCGTTCGTTCTTGCAAAACCCGAGTAGGCTTGCATGATGTAGTCCGCACACCCAGCCTTGGATAAGGGTCCTACCTCGCCAAAACCCGAGATGGCGCAGTAGATGATGGCTGGGTTGATCTTTTTCACGCTTTCATAGTCCAGTCCCAAACGCTCAATCACTCCAACACGGAAATTTTGAATAAAAATATCACTTTGAGCCACCAGTGCCTTGGCGTGCTCGATGCCTTCTGGGGATTTGAAGTCAAGGGTGATTCCTTTTTTGTTCACATTCATGCACAAAAAATTCGTCCCCATTCCATTTTGCGTGGGTTCGACCCAACGGGTACCATCCCCATCGGGTGGCTCGACCTTGATCACCTCGGCCCCCAGCATCCCCAAGAGTGCCCCAGTCCAGGGTCCTGCCGCCATGATGCTCACATCCAAGACTTTGAAGCCCTTCAAGGGGCCTTGCGGTTGAGCCTCAGAGCTCTCTGGGGTGTGGGTGTTTATATCAGGTGTGGAGGTCATGGGTTCTTTGGGAAAACATGGGGGAAATTTGGGGTTATCAATGCTGAGCTCGCGAACATAAGCCCATCTTCTATTGGGCCATGTTCAATCTGTGAGTGCCTGCACTTCCATTCGCTTTTGGCACCCGAGTGCTTATAACGCTTTCAAGGAAGCCACCACCTCCTTGTCATAGACCAGGCCTTGTGAGCGTCGGATCTCGCGTTCTTTAAAGGCGCGCTCGGAGGGGATACGGATCTCGTCCACACCATTCCTCTTAGGCGTTGCTTTGATCGCCTCAATCAACTCTGCCATCTGCTCAGGGTACTGGCCACCGGGGAGCATGATTTTGGGGTCAATGGCGATGAACAAAAAGCCATAGTCTTGGACCTTGTTTTGTGGGATTGCTGCACCTGCCAAGAGTCCCAAGGCTTGAACTGCGATCGATAAAGCGTAACCCTTGTGTCCACCAAAGGGAATGACGCCACCTTGAATGACTTTTTTGGCATCCGTGGTTGGATTGCCCTCGGCATCAAAGCCAATGCCTTCAGGCAATTCTTGTCCCAAATGAGCGTGCAGCATCACATCGCCCCACATCAAGGAGGCTGTACCAATGTCAATGATCACTGGACCCTTGGAGGAGGGAAAGCCCACGCAAAATGGATTGGTTCCCAATGCTGGCTTGGTGCCCCCGATTGGCAAGACGCGTGCTTTGGCACTGGCCACGTGAATACAGATCAGGCCCGCCTTGGTCACCATCTCTGCAAAGTAGGCGTTTCGGCCCGAGTAGTAACTGTCATAGATACCGACGCAGGCGATACCGCTTTTGGTGGCTTTTTCAATGGCAACTTGGGCCCCTTTGTAGCACGAGATATAGCCCACATTGTTTCCCCCATCCAGGAGTGCGGAGAGAGGTGTTTCATGCACGATGGTGACAGGTTTTTGTGTGCGGTGGAGCTTTTCGTCGCCAGCAATGGCCAAAATTCTAGGCAGGCTTGCAAAGCGGTAGCCGCACAAGGCGTTGTCGATCAACTGGTCGACAATAATTTTGGCATTCTCGTCGCTATAGCCCAGGCGTTTCAATGCCCCCATTCCAAGAGCGTGGGCTTCATCGGGGGTCATGCGGATGGCATCGTCTCGGTCTGCGTCTAAGAGAGTGGTGTGTGAGTTCATACTGGGAAGGGTTAGGTTAGGTGAATGGGAAAATGAGGAGTTCAGATTCGCTTATTTGTGCGCATCCTGGGCTCTTCTGAATTGGATCAACGTAATCTCGTCGGTGATGTCTTCATAGTCGGCCACCACCCGTTCACCAATCTTGATTTGGTCCAAGGGACAATCCAGCAAATTGGTGGTAAGGCGAGGTCCCTCCTTGAGCTCAACTTGAATCACAGCATAGGGCACCTTGGCTTGTAGCCAGGGAGTCCACGCCTTGTGGTAGACCACATAATTGTGGATCACGCCCTCACCCGAGAGCTGCTCCCAGGAGAAGTTCATGTCAAAGCACTCGGGGCAAGCGGGCCCAATGGGGAAACGGATATGGTTGCAAGCGTTGCAGCGCTGGAGCCAGAGTTGGCGTTTTTTGCAGCCCTCCCAAAACGGGAGCTCCTCAGGGTAGATCACGGGCAAATAACGACCCGTTCCCTCTTGGGTCATGGCGGTGGATGGTTTCATGGTCTTTTATCTCCTAAAAATGATCGATTCGCCAAGGAAGCTGCCGTACTGGATAATTTCCGCGTCTTTGACCTGGCGTGCGCCCGCGTTGTGTCGCAATTGATTAACGGCTTCGATGAACAAATTCCAGCCCACCACATGACCTTCTGACAACAGTCCCCCAGAGGTGTTCACAGGCAATTCGCCACCCAGCTCAATGCGACCGTTTTTAATGAAGTCCTTGGCCTCGCCAGGTCCGCAAAACCCAAACCTCTCAAGGCCAAACAGCACCAAGGGCGAGAATGCGTCATAGGTGATCAGTGCATCCACATCCTTTTGCGTAATGCCCGCCATTTGATAAGCATACAAGTCCTCTTTTTGTGGGACGTACTTGTAGACTTTTTGCTGCGCCACGCCTAAGCCTGGAAGCGTGAGGTTGTGAAACTGGGGGCCAGCATGTACGCCTTGCATACCTGAGATGTAGACAGGTGTAGATTTAAGGTCACGTGCTCTCTCTGCACTCGTGACAATGATGCAAGCTCCTCCGTCATTGTTTTGACAGCAGTCAAAGAGTCGCAGTGGCTCCACAATCCAGCGAGACTTTAAGTAATCTTCCGTGCTCATCGGATCGGTCCTGACGGCCATGGGGTTTAAGCGCGCGTGTTTGCGAAATGCCACCGCAATGGGTGCCAAGTCTGCGTTGCTGCCGCCGTACATGTGAAAGTAACGTTGAACGGCCAAAGCGACTCCAAGCGCTGGGCTGAACGCCCCGTAGGCTGGGCTCTCACCATGAGGTCCTAAGCCTTGGCGCCACATTTCATGATCGGCAAGCTGTCCAAACTGTCGACCCTTTCGACCATGCACCACGGCAACAGCTTTGGCCATCCCGCTGGCCACCACCATCGCTGCTTGCTGGAGCATGGGAGCAATAAAACGCCCGTGAGTCCAGCCTTGGTTGGCGTACCGAACATCGGTACCCACCGCTTCCAAGAATCGATCGTAATCGGATCCATAGGCCAGTTGGATGATGCCGTCAACGTCGCCTCTTTTGAGGCCCGCATCATCGAGGGCTTTTTGATAAGCATCGACCGCCAAGTTCAGTGGTGTTTTATCTGGAAATGAACCGATGGTGAGACCAACACCACAAATCGCGGTCTTGTCCTTGAGCTCTTTGGCCATTTGTGGAACGGTCATGGGAGAAATCCTTTGCAAAAGAAAATAAATTGAAGTTGATGGTTCATCTTGGGATGGTTGTGAAGTAATTTATAAAACCAAGCAATGCGCTGGGTCGAGTTCTATACAGACGTGTGCATGAAGCTCTGGCCCTTCATCCAAGGCAGGAAGTTCGGCCACCCAGATTAAGTGCTCGCCAATTTGAAATTCATAACGAATGCGTTCGCCTAAAAATATTTTGGACATCACCTTGGCTTCTAACCGATTAGGGTCAGTTGGAGAGCCAACGCTTTGAACGTGATGGGGGTCAAGAAGCTTGATGTGATGGTGTCGAACGACCAATTTGTGCTGCTTAGAAGAATCTGTGGAGGACAGTGTTGGGCATTGAGCGACTCGCAGTCTCACATCTGGAGCGAGAGTGACTAACTCTCTCACGGGATCCAAGTCAGTGATGGGTAGGATGTTGGCGGCGCCTAAAAATTCAGCAACAAAAACACTCTTGGGTCTATTAAAAACCTCTGAGGGTGAGCCAGCTTGAATAATCTCTCCTCGGTCCATCACGCACACTCTATCGGAGAGGACCATGGCTTCGAGTTGGTCGTGGGTCACATACAGTGAGGTCACTCCAATTTTGTTGTGCACTTGGCGCATGAGAGTTCGCATGGACTCTCTAAGCCTGGCATCCAAATTCGATAACGGCTCGTCATACAAGAGCACCTGAGGTTTACCCACGAGTGCACGAGCCAAGGCTACGCGCTGCTGCTGTCCGCCCGAGAGTTGAGAGGGGTAGCGAGTGGCATAGTCTTTGTGATCGAGTTCGACCAGGTCGAGCATATCGTGAACGCGCTTTGAGATCTCTTGCTGCGAGACATTGCGCATCTTCAGTGGAAAGGCAATGTTTTCAAAGACCGATTTGTGTGGCCACAACGCATAACTTTGGAACACCATCCCGATGTTACGCTCGTGTGTGGGTGTCTGGCGTTTGCCGTCATTGAAGACTTGACCGTTCACAGTGATGGAGCCACTGTCCACACTCTCTAGACCCGCAACCATTCTCAGTGTGGTTGTTTTTCCTGATCCACTGGGCCCCAAGAGAGTTAAAAACTCTCCCTCTTGGATGTGCAAATCGATCCCTTTAACGGCATGCATGGTGCCGTAATACTTGGACAACGATTGAATTTGAATGCCGCGATTGTTCATGGGTTGCTACTTAACGGTGTTATTCCACTGCATGTGGGTTGAGTTTGGTGCCCAGCGTGAGGCGGCAAAGGGCGACGATCAAAGCCACAATCACGAGTTGTACGATGGACAATGCACTGGCCGTGCCGTAGTTGCCATCGAACAAATAAGTCCACGTCAAGATTGGCAAAGTCACTGAGTCCACGCCGTACAAAATAACCGATGCGCTCACCTCTCGCATGACAATCATGAAGACCAATAGCCACATTGAGGACACGACTGGTTTTAAGAGGGGAAAGTTAACTTGCCAAAAGCTGTGGCCTGGACTTGCACCGGCCACACGAGCGGCTTCTTCTAAGACCCGGTCAATTTGCGATAAACCGTTACCGATCATGCGTACGCCGTAGACCATGTAGCGAGTGACAAAGGCGAGTAACAAAATCCATAGGGTGAGGTAGAGTGGGGTGCCCACATAGGCCCAGACCATCCCGATGCCAAATACGGTGCCAGGGATTCCTATGGGGAGAGAGACCAAGTATTCGGCGGCACTCATCAAGCGACTCTTTTGGCGAATAATCTGGTAACTGATCCATAGGCCCAACAAGGCACAAATGCAAGCCGTGACAACGCCCAGGAGTACTGAATTTTTGAGTCCAATGAGAATATCTTGTGAACTCAAAAGTGCTTCAAAGTTTTTGAAGTTAAGACCCGAGAGATCTAGTCCTGTTGTCCTCACAGGCATCAAAGCCCGCAGTGCGACAGCACAAAGTGGCATCAAAGTGCCCAAAACAAAGATCATCACGCAAAGGCCAAAAACCACCCACCTCAGTTGACCCAGGCGCGTCACGCCAGACTTGAAGCCTCGAGCGGTTACGGTGATATAGCGCTCAGAGTGGCGAGTGAATTTTTTGTAGAAATAAAGCCCCACACTGGCCAACAGCATCAAAAGGGTTCCTGCGGCGGCGGCGCCCGGTAAATCGATGGGGTAGGTGTTGGTTCTCACAAAAATGGAATAAGCCAGGGTCTCCAAATGAATGTGGGAGCCCAAAAATCCAGGGATGGCGAATTGCTCAAGCGCCAAAGTAAAAATAAAAAGTGCGCATGATGCGATACCGCCCAACATGATGGGCAAGGTGACAAAGCTCAAGCGTTGCCATAAATTGGCCCCGGCGACACTGGCTGCTTCCTCAATACTCGGATCCATCGACTGAAAAATACCGACGTTGAGCACAAAGGCATAGGGCGTGAAATAAAAAATCATCACCCACACAATTCCTGAGAATGAGTAGATGTCCAAGATCGGATCTGGGCTAGAGGTGAGGGCGCTCCAGGCCGTGTTGATGAGTCCGGCATTGGGGTCGGCCAAGACGACCCAGCCAATGACGCCCACCAAGGGCGAGTAAAGCATGGGGATTAAAAAGAGGGCTGACATGGTTTTTCTGGCCGGGATGTCGGTGCGAGAAACCGCCCAGGCTAAGAAAATACCAATCACACAAGACACCAGCATCACCGGGATCGCCAGCGCCAATGAGTTGATCGTGACACTCTCAGTCCACCCTCCAGAAAAGAGTCCTAGGTAAACAGTCTCGAGGTTTTTGAGGGTGTAGACAGCTTTGGGAGAACCAGGGCTTTTGCTCCTCACTGCACCATACATCAAGGCTGCCAGGGGCACCAAAACCATCAGGCTCACCAACAAGAAACTCAATGTTTCATTGAGATTGATTCGAGCCTTGAAGGCGGGTTGAGTGCTTGTTGGGCTGGGGCTGTGACTTTTACTGGAGCTTGGATTGGAACTTGCGCTGGAACTTGGATTGAGACTGCTCATGGAATGAATAGAGTGATTCGATATGGCAGGACTTAACGCCTCCAGCCCAGAGCCTGACGCATCTCAGGCATCAATTGCTCGTAGTTGTCGTTCCAATCCTTCACGTCGGGTACCCAACGGATCTCACTGGGATAGGGTTTCCACCAGCTGGTTTTTTTAAGTCTAGGAATGGCTTGACGTTCATCCGGGACGTTTTTCAAAGTGCAACGCACTTGCGCGCCTTGCAGTGCTTTGGCCCCTTCCATGGTGAAGAACCAAGCGGTAAAGAGGCGTGCGGCATTGGGGTGTGGGGCTCTTTTGGAGATGGCCAAATAGGTGTTTGAAAAAGCAGGGGAGATCTCTGGATAAGTCCAAGCCGTTTGGTCACCTTTTAGAAAGTTCTCCATGGCTGCGGACTCCCAATTGGGAATGAAGACACTAATAGCACCCGCAGCCAAATCTTCACGCCCTGGTGCAGAGCCTGGGTACAAGCGAGGTTTTTGCTGGGCCAAACTTTCTAGAAATTTACGACCGTATTCGGGTCTTCTTAAAAAGAGCAGATAAGTTGCAAAAGGAACGCCTCCTCCAGCAGGCTCATTCATTCCGATCTTGCCTTTTAAGCTTGGGTCCAGTAGACCGTGCCAAGTTTTGAAAAGTTCCTTGGCCTTGGCGTGAGGGATATGGTCTGGGTTATAGGAGATCACAATCTCGGTCCACTTGGTGCCGTAGGCCAAGCCGGGTAAGTAGGTGCCTTTGTCGAGTTTTTT
>Ga0164296_1006258_pt1 | contig 10140 bp, 6 predicted proteins | sample GEODES057metaG_FD_113533 | JGI IMG/M metagenome (GOLD analysis project Ga0164296, IMG submission 113533) | Dystrophic lake water microbial communities from Trout Bog Lake, Wisconsin, USA - GEODES057 metaG | ecosystem: Environmental > Aquatic > Freshwater > Lake | place: USA: Trout Bog Lake... | reverse complement strand
GCCCACGAACTTGGCTTGTCCGTGGTCGCTCCAGCTCGAAGCGCACCACAGACGCGCCGGGTCTGCGTCCAGAACGGGCGCCATGGCAGCGAAGTACTCGAAGAAATCAGGCGCAAGCTGCATGAAGGGGAAATTGGGTCAATGTAATCTATTCAAGGCTGGGAGACACACAACAAGGAGTGCGCGTACCACCATGTCATCCTCCAAAATGATGACTCGCAAATTGCCCTCCTCCGCGAACAGCTTGTCGAGCGCCCACTTGTAGTGAGCAGCGATGCGATAATACGCGGGGTTGTCCCCCTTCTTCAACAACTTCGGCTTCTCCACCTGCGCGTGCTGCCAGTGACGCAGCAAGCCGCCATGTGCAGCGACGAATTCGCGAGCAACAGCCGCGGTGGCGGCATGATTGCCATCTTGACTCACTGTGATGCGTGGAAACCTTATGTCCCGTGCATGAATCTGCACCAACGACGTCAACGCCTTTCGTAAATGTGTCGGCCGGTTACAGGCCATGACGACAACTGCAGCTATGGGCGCGTCGCCACGTTTCCGCGCCGCATTGGCAGCTTCTGCGGCGGCTTTGAGAGACTCTTCAGGTAGAGCAGGTCCAACGTTTGCGTCGGCAATCTTCCGAATCTGCATGCCGCCGGCGGTGGTGCCGCCAGCTATCCGATGTGCATCGTTCTCTGGCCACTCGAATGGCGGGCCCCGTGCACCTCCGCCGTACACGCCCCCGCCCTGGAATGTGGCCTCCACTGCAGCCTGCTGCTCCGGCGACAGCGCATTGCGATACGCTTCCGCTTGCGCTGCAGCAGATGCAACGGCGCGTCAGTCACGCGTTGAGAGGGGCCGTCACATACGCTCCCGCACATTGGAGACTGTTGTGCCTCCTCCGTAGCGACTCCAAACTGCTGTCAGTCGCTCTGCGTCCATTCTGGCACTCTATGAGAGACGCCTCCTGGTGGTGGCGGCGTGTGAGCGCGTGTGTACAGAGTCAAACCAAAGGCGCTGCCCTCTTCAAGGCGACTCGCACCAGGTCGTCTGCTTCCCCTGCTATTTGCTTCAGCTGGTGGTGGAACACTAGCGCAAGGAGCAAGAGCAGAAATAGCGCTGCCGGCAGCGGCACCGTGTAGGACTGCCGCAGGAGAGACAGCTGTGAGCGACGGGGACTGCTCTCTCCCCGGTGACGTGCCCCAGGGTTCACCCGCGGCAGCGCCACACGCAACTGAGGCCCTGTGGGTCGCATCTCATGGACGTGTGCGCCGCATCCGCGAGGGGGAACTTGAACGTGATGATGCTGGCAGATGAACGGATCTCCCCGGTAAACGCAATGACTGCGCAGCCCGGCTGAGTGCTCATTCAGAAGTTGCAGCGACGTACCGCGTGGGCGGGCCACAATGTCCGGGGGCCATCGATGGGAGTCTGCGTACGCGGTGCAGCGGAGACAACGGATCGACGCCTTGCTGCGTGCGCTGGTGACATCCGTGTGCGGCCTCCAGGTGCGTATGCGCTTCTCGTGCCTGCTCTGCTGGACGGGCTCTTGGTTTCTATGTGCGCGTTTGCAACCTTCCCGCTGCTGAACTGGGACAAATGTGCAGCCCGAGGATGAGAACTTCCAGATTGCGCTCGAGTTCTGCACGTACCACACACGCGACGGCGCCCGGTTGGACGTGGACCCGTGGGAAGTGAAGCGCGCCTTCACTGCGCTGGAAGGTGAAGTCAACGCCAAAAGAGCGACAACTGCTGCACACACAACTGACGCTCACTACTGCGCCTTCACGCTGTCCTTCACTTGCACACAAACAGACCGCTTCGGCGTCGCAGCGCAGCCGGCCAAGCAGACAGCACTGCGAGAGCTTCGTGCTCGCCTAGAAGCCCGGCCAACGACAAAGCAGGACGCGGCACGGGTGCGACTACGTTGTCGTGTTGTGTCCTGCACATGTCTTGCGGTGATTGTGCGACTGACTGCACGGGTGATACTGGTGTTCGTTGCGCTACAGGACGGCGTTTCGGTCGTGCTGTCTCTGCTGTTGTCTTTGTCTGGCCAACCGCTGCGCACTCCTGTCGACACAGCACATGTGGAGGCCTTGCTCACGCGATGCGATGCCGCGGAAGACAGGCGGCGGCGGATGGATGGCCGTCCGGCTGGCGCTGGGATGCCCAACAGAGGCGTCACCCCTATTCACAGCCGCGCCGCGCCTGACGAGGTGGACAGCGATGGCATGGACAACATGGCGCCACTGAGTGACGGCGACACCTTATCTGATTGGAGCACCGATGTGGAGGAGGAGGGAGGTGCACTGAGAGGGCGATTGCAGCCCTCTGCCAATGCACGAGTCACAGCGCCACCGCCGTCAACGCGTGTGAATGCAGTGACGGCATTTGAGGGCGATGATGCGTGGATGGCAGCCGCCCACGCGGCGGTGGCTCCACACACTCTGCCAGCTGATCACCACCATCCTGCCGCACCGACAGTGCTGCCCACATCCGCGTCCGCACAGCTGGGTAGCCAGACAACACGTCAGTTGTGCCAACTTCTGCCACGCCACAAGGCCGCTGTTGACGCTGCCGACGCCCAGAAAGCTGTCGTCACTGAACACGCTCTCGTCCGTGACGCCCTCGCCGCTCTCCGAGGCTGGCCATCGCAGTTCTTCCCCGCAGCTGGCAACGGTCGACCTGCCGGCGCTGGCGTTTCCCTCTCGCATTTGTCAGCAGGGGCTACAGCGAGCGCATGCAGCCGCATAGGTGCCGCTGTCTCTGCCGGCGCCCTCCTTGATAGCTTTTGCGCTGCTGCCGTAGCTGGTGATGGGCGTAGCGTGGGGTCCACCACTGTTGCGATGGCTCGTTCTTTGCAGCGCCAAGCACATGCTGTGAGACATGATATCTGTCTAGCACTCGAACAGCGCATGGATGCGCCGTACACGAGTCGCGGTGACGGACATGGTACGGGTCCATCATCGCAACGGACAGTGACGCTGCTTGATGTGGCGTCTGCGGCCGACGCGCTGGGTGCACGCCTTGCGCCTCTGGCCAGACTTCGCGATGCTGCCGCGCCAGTGGCTTTACTGGCACGATGCGGATGCACTCCCTCAGCCTTGGGCGGCGCCGGCACTGATCCGCACGGGATGGGCAGTCTTCGCGGTGGATGGCAGTCTTCACTGGCAGGCACGCCGCAAACGTACCGTTCCCGTGACACCGGCCCACCACCTTCGCCATTACATCCGCGTCATGCGCCAGCAGGCGATGCCGCGCATTGTGTGTCTGCGCTGTGGACGGCTGTCGCTTCGGCGACTGATGGGCACTTGAGTGATGCGTCACCACTCTCATTTCAAGGGAGCAGCCGGTGCCCACCATCATGGCCGCTACGCTGTGCACTCATCACATTCGTTGATGCCATGGTGCCGCTGCTTACAGGCCTGCATTGCCTCCTCACCGACGGCTCCTTGGATGCAGTGCCCCAATCTGTTGGGCAAGAAGCACCCGTCGAGATTGGACCTGGCATGGCGTGCCTGGATGATGACGACTCTGGCGCCACAAATGCAGACGTATCACGCTTCTGGGAGGACGCGCTGGTGAGCCGGCCCGCAGGCGCGGTGCCCACCTTCCTGTCAGACCTCGCGCCAAGACTGGCCGTCGCTGCAAAAAGCACTCGCTTAGTCCGACACGCTCGCCGCGCTCTGCGTGTCGCCTCCTCCTCTTCAGCACAGGATCAGCACGGCGGCAGCGAGGCTGTTGACGCGGCCGCAAGTGTGCATGAAAGCTTGTGTGCTTCGTTTGCAGCTGCTCTCGCAGAGCCGGACCGCGATGCCTGCGATTGGCTACAGACAGCCCTGAAAACTGCTAGTTTAGTTGCCGATGCGGATGCAGATGCATGTCAAGCCGCTGCTGGCGATGTAGCGGCTGTGCAAGCTTCAGCTGGGGTATCAATATGGGGCGCAGCCACTCCTCCTGCTGACGACGGACTGGAGGCGTGCGTGACTACATTCCTGGCGCCAAACTCTGCGTGGCGAGACAAGCGGCACATTTCACGGGGCGGTGGCGGCCGTGGCAGCAGCAGACACGACTTGCTCGTCTCATGGCTTGCGAGCTCCACTTCTGGCGCAGCCTTGACGTGTCCCCCACCATCAACCGTGCTCCTTGAAACCTGCGTGCTGGATGAGCTGCGACGGCGCTGCAGCTCTGCATGTGCAGCTGCAATGACTGATGTGCGATCCAGCTGGCGTTTGGACGACGAGCTTGACGCGCTGCACGCGCTCTTCCTGGGCGGATGCGCTGGTTTCGCCAGCCAGCTATGCCAGCAGCTGGGCACCAAACAGGGGGCAGCGGGGGAGCAGCGCACTTGGCATGAAGTCGCCTCCGCATTTGATGGGGCGTTAGCAACATGGGCACCCACAGATGCGGCGCTGGCGCGTATGCGTGGTCGAGTGTTTGTAGTACCCACATTAGGGCCCTCCGGGCGTGCGGGCCCTGGTACGCCTGCCGGCAGCGCTACTACTCCGCCACCACCAGCAAGGGGACACACCGCAACAAGCGAGGCGGCTGCGATGGCGCAACAGCTACAAGCGCAGTGTCCAGATCCGTTGGCAGGCGTACGCGTCCTCTGTCGCGTGCGCTGGCCACTTGGCATTGTGGTTTCCTCTGCAGATTGCGAGCGCTATGCGCGCTCCCTGGCGCACCTGCTCAGCCTGCGCGCATCACTAGCCATCTGTGACGCCGCTGCCGCGCAGCGGCGCCGTCCGACTAGCACTGATGCTGATGGCGATAGCGGCCTACCGGCAGCAAGATATATGCACGATTCCCTTGTCACGGAAGTGGCCCATATCCTGCGCGCTCTGCACAGCCATGTGGCAACGCGTGTGTTAGCACCTGCTTTTGCACGCCTGCACTCGGGACTGGCATCCTGCACGGATGTGGACGGTGCTCGTGCATGCCATGCAACCTTCCTTGCCGATGTGCAGCGCGGCACCTGGATCGCTCCAGATGCGCTGTGGACGCTACTCGCACCACAGGTGCGTGTCATCCAAGGCGTGGCCGCCACCTTGTGTGGCGGTGATGGCAGAGAGGAGCGAGCACTTGCATCCGCATTTGACGCAGCTCGCAGCGTGATGCTGGCCACGTTACGAGGGAAGTTACAGGCCGGAGGCACCACAGCCCAGGTGGTGGAGTGCGAGGCGCTGCTTGAGAGTATTTTTGGAGAGCGAGCACTCGACCGACAATGATGGGTGAGTACACGGGACGAAGACTTTCCTCGGCCGCGCTAGCTCTTCATCGCGTGTAAAACAGAGATTGAATGACAACTTGCGGTTGTGGCAGTGTCCGGTGAGCGGCCTGCAAACTTCAGGCAACCTCCTTGGGGGCGGCTCCGACCTCCTCTGGCATCTTCTTCGCCGAGGGGCGGCAGCAGTAGGCTGCGATGATGATGCACGGCAGGCCGACGCCAAGGCCGAGACCGACGCCGAGACCGATGCTGATCTTCTTGTGGGCGTTCCACGGAGTCTGCTTGGTGGTGGTGGCCATCGGCACAGCGGCGGTGCTGGTGACTGTGATGCCAGTGCTAGCCGCCGAAAGGGCACTCTGCAGGTTAGAGGTAAAGGCAGGCGTGTTGCCCAGGTTGTTGATGGTGGTTTGCACAGATGTTGCAGTGACCGTGGGGCTGCCAGACGGGACAGAGACAGTGAACGTGACGGTGGTGGACTGCAGCAGGCGGCGGCCGACGGGCATGCCACCGACAGCGGTGATGGTGACGTAGGCGGCCGGCACGCCGACGGTGGACGCGATGGTGGTGGTCAGCGCAAGGAGGGCCGCAGGAGAGGAGGACAGGGTGGCTGCAGAGACACCATTCAGAGTGATCGTAGACGTGAGGATGGTGCCCACCGGCGGCGACGGCGACGGCGACGGCGGCGGCGATGGCGGCGGCGGGGGGGAGGCGACGGCGTTGTTCTTGACGAAGACAGCGGTGTCTGCGGACACCAGGGTGTTGGAAGTGCTCTTCTGGTCAATGTTGCGGTACCACGAGTACGTGGCCACGGTGTCATTCACGAAGGTGAGGCCCGCGAACCCGAATGACGGGTCGCGGTGGGCGCTCCACACCGGCTGAGACGTCTGGCACCAGAATGTCTTGCCAGTGGCATCGAATGGGTTGGGAAGCACACCGGGCGCGCCACCGATGCCGTTGGACGGCTGGAAGGACTGCGCGTTGCAGTTGGGAGGCTGCTGCGTCAGCTGGTATGACGGGCATGTGATGAAGCCAGTCGCGAAGTTCTTGGTTCCCCATGCCTGCTGGCAGAAAGTGACACCCGGGCTGTAGATCTCGTCCACGAAGGACCGGTACGGGCCTTCGATGTTACCGCCGTCGCCCATGGTGATGTAAACCGGGCCGTACGGGTGCAGTGCGTAGTTGTACATCGGATGCGTGCGCTCGTAGGCGTGCACGTGGCCGTTGACCACGAAGTCGACGCGGTACTGCAGGAACAGGGGCTCGTAGATGCTCAGGAAGCAGTCCATCTCCTTGTAGTGCGTAAAGTACGTGTGGTACGGCGGGCTGTGGAAGGTGACGATCAACCACGGGGAGGTCACGCGGTTCACGTTCTGCAGGGCATTGAGGACGTAGTTGTACTGCGCGGTGCCGACGTGGAAGGGCAGGAAGTTGTTGATGGCAATCACGAAGACCGGGCCCACCGCCTGCGCGTAGTACTGCGCATTCCACAGGTCGCCCAGCTGGTTGGCCGCCATGGCGCCGTTGGGGAAGCGCACAGAGTAGCCCTGGAACTGGGTGTGCATGTTGCGGTAGTCCGCGGCACCAGTCACGTTCTGGCCCAACACAGCTGGCGTGTCCGTGTACTTCATGCCGTTGTACGGGTACCCGTTCACAGTCTCCATCTCGTGGTTGCCAGGCGCGTTGATCAAGCTGGCCAGGCCCGTCACCGGCTGCCACATGGCGGCCCACGAGTCCCACTTGATGACGTTCGAGCCGCCAGTGCTTGATGCGCCGTAGAAGGTGTTCTGCGCACCAAAGTCGTCACCTGATGTGGGCAGGGTCAGATGTACGATGAAAGAGTTAGTTAGCGCGCACTCCGGCGCACCGTAGGTGAAGTCGCCCACGTTAAGGATAGCATCCAAACCGCCGCTCACGGTGTTGGCGTAGGTGGCTACGTACTGAGCAGTCAGGCTGGAGTTGTACGTCTGGCCGACATCTGCGGACGAAGCGATGGGTCAGCGCGCATCACATGGGCGTGGCCGCATGTGTTCACACACCAGCCATGAGCACCCAGTTGATGGGGTACGAGGAGCTTGGGCCACTTGCGCTGCTAGGGGCAGATGGTGCTGCAAACGTGAACTGGGTGGCTGTTGAGCTGACGGTCTGGGTGGGCGTGGTGTAGGTGCCGGCGGGCACAGCGGTGTTGGCACTGTTGCTGTTGGTGACAACGGCGCTGATGGTGAAGCTGTAGGTCTGCGCGTACGTCAGGCCGGTGATGTAGGTGTGGCAGATCAGCGGGCTAAGGTACCACACGCTGGAGGACGGAGAGCGTGAGTAACATTGTGAAAGATGAAAGCGCTCAGTCAGCTGTGAGTTCGCACCCGGAGTTGGCGTTGGCGCTGGAAGCACACGCAGCACAGGCAGCAGACGAGGCGTTCAAGTAGCAAGCGCCATTGGCACCCGGGAAGTTGGTTGCCTGGCCGTAGTAGCCGGTCGTGACGGCTGCCGCGACGGTGGTGGTTTGGGCCAGCGCAGCGCCGCTGGCGGTGACATTCTGAGCCATGCAGTTGGGAGAGGCGCTACCCGCGGGTCCCGTGACGCCGTTGACATCGTTGGCGGTGCCGTAGGTGGGGTACGTGCGCAGGTACTGCAGGCACGTGGGTGAACCGACGGTAGTGCCTGTCGGCGTCGTCAGGGTGACGGTCTGGGTGACGGCCACGCCGGTAGGAGTGAAGGCGCCCGGGGAGACGGTGTTGACCAGAGTGCCCAGAGACGCCAGGGTGGGGGCGCCGGTAGAGTTTGCTTGGTAGGTGCCCACCTGGTAGGTGAGCAGCACGGCGGAGGTCCCGGCAGCAGTGGTCACGGTGGTGGCGGGGGTAGTGTGCACGCCGTAAACGTACATGCCGCTGGGCGGGCCAAGGGTGACGTTCGGTCCCCCGCCCCAGCCGACCTGCGGCGCAAGAGGCAGGCCGACCATGGTCGTGGACGATGAGGCGTTGTAGTAGGCGCCATAGGTCGTGCCCAGAAAGGTGCCGCTGGCGGCGGTGTAGGACGGGAACAGGTTGTTGCCCGGGAAGTAGGATCCCACTGGCGGGTCCAAGTTGGCCATCGTCGAGGAACCAGCGAGAGAGTTGCAGGCGTTGGCGGCATTGTTGAAGGCGGTGGTCGGCCCCGTGATGATGTTGGGCTGGCAAAATGCGGTCACGTACTGGTTTGTGGCCACCAGCGCGCCAGACCCTCCGCCGCTGGCGACGGCCGCAGCCAGGCCGTCACCGACAGCCAGGCGGCGGTGCATGTGCTCGGAGTCACGACGGTCCTGCGAAAGACAACGAACTAGTGAGTCCCTCCGGGTTGCCAGGCTGTAAACACAGTGTGAAGAGGGAATATGGGCCCCTCCCGCGGCAACTCCTGCGCCACGCTGCCCACGCGCTGCGCTAACCAGCGAGCTGGTTGCACGGCGAGGAGAAGCGCAGCTGGGAGTGGAGCGGCGGCGCCGCCCTCGCGCACGGAGAGCACAACAGGAGTCTGTCGCGCGGTGCTCTCTTTCACTGCGTTCACGCCCCCAGCCCAACTGCGCCCCGCGAGGCCAGCAAGGTGCCTCAAGTGCACAACTGGGACCTAGGGCGGGTCCCGCGACGCCACGCTCGGAAAGAGGGGCGCCAAACGAGCGCCTTTCCCCCCTCCCCCCCCCCCCACACAGTTTTCGGGAAAGCACACTCCAGGGCGCGCGCGCAGAGCACAACACTCCTTGCCTCCTCGCCCCGCACAGGGACGGCCCAGCAGTGCGTGAAAGGTCGCTCGCGGAGTCCGTGCGGGGGTGGGAGCAGCGTGGAAAAGCAGACGCGAGAGAAGGCGTCCCACTGGCACTCCACAAGCACTCCGGGGAGCGGGGCTACGCACCGCAAGCACCCCTCCCGTGAGGGAGAGGAGGAGAGTTGCCGCGACGCGACCCGCCATGGTGCTGGCGACGCGTCCGCAGGTTGCGGCACTGTGTAATTCTACCCCATGGGCAAGCTCCTCACTCAAGCACGCTTCACAGCTTTGCGACTGGTTCTCGCCGTCACCACGCTGGCAGCTATCTTGCCTGCAGGCGCCCGCTTGTTGGCGGAGAAGTCAAGCAGCAGTGCCCGCAGCCAGAGCCAGCTCCCGAGCACAACGACGCTGCACATGGCTGCCCATGCAGCTGCGGCGTGCCTTGGCAGCGCGGTGCTGGTCAGCACACCGTGTGTGACATGTGCAACAATTATGGGTCCGATGATGCCGCGGATGAGAGTGAAAATGGCGACCACCAGCGGATAGATGCGGTCATGCAGGCGAGCACCCCAAGGGTGTCCGTTCGACCGCGCGTGTTTGCTGATCGTCCACGTGTTCAGCAGCGGGCTTGTGACCTGTGCATGAGCGCGCGGATGCCGTGCGCGTCAGAGTCGCGAATGTGCAAAGGCTTTGTCAACCAAGTCAAGGGGGGTCCTGATGCCCACGGACCTCGCCGATGCACATGAGCGCCATCACGCCGTGGCCACCCACGCCGAGGGCCATGGACCAGGTCATGTAGCTCAGCGTCATCACATGGTGCACCACAAACATGGGGTTGAGACGGAAAAGCAGCACAGTGGCTGTATCCAACGCGAAGTAGGCACACGACAGCTGCATTATAGCCGTCTGCTGCGCCGTGTTACTCGCATCAACTGGGGACAGGAGCCCCGCACGGAGCAGCTCACGCCCGGAAAGAAGGCAGGTGACCGTGCCGTGAACGAGCGACATGCCACAAGAGACACTGTCCCATCTGGATACATGAACACAGTGCACGCATGTGTGAGTGGCGCACAGGTGGTGCCTCTGCCTTGGTCTCTCAGGCGGGTGGACGGGAGGTGGGAGCGCACAGTGACCTGCTGCGCCAGCCTGCCGAGCTCCAGGCCACCGCACTGCAGAGCCAGATGCATGAG